>Ga0187847_10000085_pt1 | contig 103039 bp, 50 predicted proteins | sample June2016WEW_4_10_FD_132458 | JGI IMG/M metagenome (GOLD analysis project Ga0187847, IMG submission 132458) | Peatland microbial communities from SPRUCE experiment site at the Marcell Experimental Forest, Minnesota, USA - June2016WEW_4_10 | ecosystem: Environmental > Terrestrial > Soil >...
CCGGAAAAACGGTTTCCAGGGGCAGAACGAAACGAGGAAACGGCGGCAAAACAGACCGCAAAGAGCGAAAAAACGGCTCCAGAATGAAATCGGGCCGGAAGCAGAGGTTTTTCCGCAGCCTCTTCAACCGCATGTGCTACAAAACACGTCCTGACGCTGTAGTCTCCAGACCGCCGTTGCCGCGCTCGAAAAGGTGCGATTGAATGCGGCGTTCGATTTTCTTGAATATCGCGCGCTCGACCGTGACGTTCATATCGGTCCCGTTAGTGTTCCCACGCTTTACATTTTGGGGAGATCGGACATGGCGCTCGGGCGTGTAGCAGCGGAAGCGACAGGAAGATAGTCAACAGTGCAAGTGATTGCTCACTGAGCAAGTGCATGTTCTTTATCAGCACTTGACAGACGATTCGTCCGAATGTTCTGACCCTATAACCGTCGCTGGCCTATTTTCTGAACATTGATATGTGATCCTCGTCACAACGCTGTTGCAAAGTTTTGCACATGTGATCCTTGTCACAACTCTATTGTAAGGTTTTGCAGAGGTTACTGTTAACGGAAAGTGATGCACAGTGAACCTGCATTGAGAATTAGCTCTTATTTCCACTAAAGGTTGATGTTGGCTTGACATTCAAAAAACGATGCTATTATGACCGCGTTACAAAGAATCCACTCTTTCGTAATCTGAAATCACTCGCAAGCTAAGAGCGTAGTCCTAGCTGTGACTTGCTATGACGGCAGTCCGCCTACAAGGAAGTATTCAGAATGCTCTCGTCGCCAACACGCGCATGGTTTGTGGCTCAAGTAGTTCCGCGATCAGAGCGGAGTGTCGCTTCAATCCTGGAACACAAGGGTTATGAGGTGTTCGCACCGCACTATCATTCACCTCGGAAGTGGACTGATCGCATAAAAAACTTGGATTGGCCACTATTCCCTGGATATGTGTTTGTGCAGACGCCAGGGGCAAGTGTCGGAGGTTTGGTCTGTTCAACGCCGGGAGTCGTACGCATCTTGAGTTTCGGTGGGCGCCCCAGTCTGGTTCCTGATTCGGAACTCGTCGCCGTCCAGAAACTTACATGTTTGCAAAAGCCTTTACCGACACGGTATCTCCATGTTGGGCAGAAAGTGGAGATCAGGGACGGGCCCTTTGCAGGAATTGTTGGAATCATAAGAAAGATCAAGAACCGAGCTTGCTTGGTTGTTTCTGTACATCTGATTTCTCAATCAATCTATGTCGATGTTGAGGAATTTCAGATTGGGCCAGTCACTTCGACAGCTCTAGCCATAGAATGCGCCTGAGCCTGGAATTCTCCTGAAGCACAGGATTTATCGCTGTCATGCATTGAATAGAGCTTCTTTTTAATGCTTCCCGCGCATGATCCTGAAGCACGCGAAGTAAAAGAAGACGCCGCAGATGGAGAATTAATGTTCATGAAGACGGCTGCTCGGTATGCTTACGTCGGAGTTGGTTGGACTAGTCAGTGCGGCCTGCCCTCTTATTACGCATCACAGATCAACATTGCGGATGCGCTCCGCCACATCGGGTGACTTCATGACGCTCGGAAGTTTCGTGGTTCGCAATACATTTCGCAATAAACGGCGCAGCCTGCTAACTATGATCAGCATTAGCTTCTCTCTGCTTTTGCTTACGCTGATGATCTCCATCTGGCACTCGTTCTACGCCGATCAGGCTGCACCCGAGGAGGACCGGCGTTTGATCGTCCGTGACCGCGTTTCGCTCGCTTTCTTTCTACCCGCATACTATCGCGACAAGATTCGCAGCGTACCCGGCATAAATGCCGTGGTGCCGATGACGTGGTTTGATGGTCGCTATATTGATAATCGTCCGGAGCACAATTTCGCCCGCGTGGCCACAGATCCCGACGAATACCTGAAGGTGGCTTCCGACAAGATCGTTCCTTCGGACCAACTCAAGGCCTGGCAACAGGACCGCGCCGGATCTCTCGTCGACGCCAGTGTGGCTGATAAGTACGGCTGGAAACTCGGCGATCGAATTCATATACAGGGCACAATTTTCCCAGTAGATCTCGATCTTACGATTCGCGCCATCTCTCACCACGACCCGCCGCAAAATGCTCTATATTTCAACGCCAGATACCTTGAAGAAGCGGTCCCCTGGTTCAAGGGCCAGGCGGGTTGGTATGAAGCGCAAGTCGATTCGGCGGACCGTGTCGCGTCGGCATCACAACAAATTGATGATATGTTTCGCAATTCGCCGTTGCCCACAAAGAGCGAGAGCCAAAAAGCGTTTCAAATCGGATTCATCTCATCCCTCGGCAATGTGAAGGCGTTTATCCTTGGCATCTGCGGCGCGGTTGTGTTCGCTATTATGCTTGTCTCGGCAAACACGATGGCAATGTCGGTGCGCAGCCGCACGCGCGAGGTTGCGGTGCTAAAGACGCTCGGCTTTACCCGCCAGCGCGTGCTTTCGATCTTCGTAGGCGAAGCTGTGGCGTTGGCCCTTGCTGGCGGAGTGGTGGGGATTGCGGTTGCGATTCCTCTGATCGCGGCGCTAACTCATAGGTTCATCGGGCTGGGTATCCCGCTCCATATGAATGTCACCATGCCTACCGCCGCACTGTCGTTAGCAGTGGCTCTACTCTTGGGAATCGTGAGCGGCCTCTTGCCTGCTTACAAGGCTTCGCATATGAACATTGTGGACGCACTGCGCCACATAGGGTAAGAGAGCCCAACTATGACGATACCGATCAGCTACAACGTCCGTAACTTGATTCTGCGCAAGGGACTCACCATCATGACCGCTCTTGGCATCGCGCTCACCGTGACGACGGCAATCTTCTTGATGGCCCTTATCGCGGGTCTCGACCGCGCTTTCGTCAGCAGCGGCAGTCCGCTGAACGTCCTCGTTCTTCGCAAAGGCTCAGAGTCGGAGCTGACCGGCGGCTTTGATGCCTCGCTTCTTCCCACTCTCAAGACTCTTCCAGGAATCACTAAAGACAGTCGCGGCGAACCGTTGGTCTCGGGCGAGTGGAATGTGGTGATCGTGCTTCCGCGCAAAGACGGAACCGGAGAGGTGAACGTGACCGTGCGCGGTATGATGCCTGACGGCCTGGAAATGCGGCAAATGCCCGGGGGATCAAAGAATCAGCCCGGGGTGAAGTTAGTAGAAGGGCGATGGTTCCAAGCTGGCCAGCGCGAGGTCGTCGTCAGCAGGTCGATTCTCGAACGCTTTTCTCGCACCAATGTCGGCAACACCATCGGGTTCGGCAAAGGTTCATGGAAAGTCGTGGGAGTTTTTGATGCTAGTGGATCAGCTTATGAATCGGAGATATGGGGTGATGTAAATCAAATGGCGTCCGATTTTGATCGCCAGGGAGGGTTTTCGTCAGCATACCTGCGCGCAACAGATCCCCTCACTGCCGACGCACTCACCAAACGGGTCAGCGACGATCAGCGCCTCAAGCTCGACGGCTTGCTGGAGACCGACTACTACGCGAAGCAGACCAGTTCCGGCACTCCGATCCGCATCATCGGCACTGTGGTCGCGATTATCATGGCGATCGGATCGATCTTCGCCGCCATGAATACGATGTACGCCGCGGTGGCGTATCGCGGGCGCGAAATCGCCACATTGCGTGTGATCGGATTTTCGCGGCCTGCGATTCTGACTTCATTCGTGATCGAATCTCTGCTGCTGGCTCTTTTGGGCGCGCTCGCGGGCATTTTGCTTATGCTACCGTTCAACGGAATGCAAACTGGCACATCCAATGCCATGACTTTCAGCGAAGTGGTGTTTGCTTTACGCCTCACTCCCAATGTGGCCCTCAATGCAATCCTATTCGCATTAATCATGGGATTTGTTGGCGGGCTCGCTCCTGCATGGCAGGCTGCGCGGCAGGACATCCTGAAGGGGTTGCGCGGGTAGTGCCGGTATGGCCACGCAAGGACCCTAAGCAGCTATTGAAGCTGAGTCGTAACTTGAACCTGAATACCTCTTATGACGATTGACACAAAACACGAAGATCTGAAGAGCCTAAGTATCGACCGATCGCAGCGCGTTGGCAATGGCGGGGATCCCCCGTCTTGGGCCCGGCGATACATTGTCGGTGGCGTCGCACTTGTCGCGCTGCTGGGTTTGTCCGTCTTGACGTACCGTGCATTTTCCTCCAGCACCCCGGAGGTTGAGGTCATGCGTGCGTCCGCAGAAACCAACAGAACCGACGCTGGTGCGACCGTGCTTTCCGCTACCGGCTACATCGTTGCTCATCACACAATCAACGTGAATTCGAAGGTAACGGGGCGTCTTGCCTGGATCGGAGTTGAGAAAGGCGACAAGGTCAAGGAAGGTCAAGTCCTGGTGCGCCTGGAAGACGAAGAATTCCGCGCATTGTTCGAACAAGCCAAAGGTGCGGTTGAGAATGCACGCGCTTATCTTGAAGAATTACAGCACGGTTCACGGCCGGAAGAAATCGAGCAGGCTCATCACAATCTCGACGAAAGTCGCGCCTCGCTGGACAACGACAAACTGACGCTCGATCGCATCAGGGAACTCGCTAGTGGCGGCGTGGTTTCGCGGCAGCAGCTTGACGATACGACGGCCAAGTTCGAAGCCGATCAGCAGCGTGTAAACGCATTACAAAAAGCGTTCGAGCTCACGAAAATCGGCTTCCGCCCTGAAGAGATTGCCCGCGCAAAAGGCGCGCTCGCCCAAGCCCAGGGTGCGGCGGACTATGCCGAGTCACAACTCGATGCCACGGTGATCCACGCTCCGGTCACAGGCACAATTCTTGACCGCACAGCAGAAAAAGGAGAACTGATAACGGCGCAGTTTGCCAGTGCCGCCGCTGGCGGGCCGCAGGGATCAGTCGTATCGCTCGCCGATCTGAATGATCTTCAGGTAGAACTTGATATTGCGCAAGCCGATTTTGCGCGGCTTGGCCCATCGCAGAAAGGTATAGTAACTACCGACGCATATCCGGACCGGACGTATGACGGGGCCATCGTACAAATTTCACCCGAGGCCAATCGACAGAAGGCTACTGTGCAGATCAAGGTGCAGGTGCTGAATCCCGACAAATACCCCGACATTCAGTTGCGGCCGGAAATGAACGCGACAGTGAAGTTCCTGGCGAGCGAGCAGACGAAAAATGCCAACGAACCCGCCGGCGTGTTTGTACCGTCGACGGCCATTCGCGAGCACGATGGCAAAAAGATTGTTTTGATCGCGTTTAATGGCAAGGCAATCGCTCGCGAAATTCAAATTTTAAGTCAGCGTGCCGACGGAGCGCTGGTTTCCGGGTTAGTCGGCGGAGAGAATGTAGTTACCTCGGCACCGCCAGGTTTAAAGGACGGAGATAAGATCAAAATTAAGGGGCAATCATGAGCACTATTGAGCAAATCGACGTAGCCGCACAGACCAAAGTCGTGCAGGTGCGCGGAGTCAGTAAGATATTCAAACGCGATACCTTTGAGGTGATCGCGCTCGACGACGTTTCGATTAACATTGCAAAAGGCGCGTTTGTTGCTCTGATGGGCCCCTCAGGATCGGGAAAAACAACGCTGCTCAATATGATTGCAGCTATCGATCGCCCGACTGCCGGTGAACTGCTCGTACAAGGAGAGAACATTTTCCGCTTCAATGACGCGCAGACTGCTCGATGGCGCAACGAACACATCGGCTACGTGTTTCAGACGTTCAATCTAATTCCCGTGCTCACAGCGTTTGAGAACGTGGAGTTGCCTCTGCTGTTGACAAAGCTCACGGCACAACAACGTCGCGATCACGTTATGACGGCACTCCGGCTGGTTGGCCTTGAAGATCGGGTTGGTCATCTGCCCAAACAGCTTTCTGGTGGACAGGAACAACGAGTCGCCATAGCCCGAGCTATCGTCAGCGATCCAACTTTGTTGCTGGCGGACGAGCCAACCGGCGATCTCGATAGCCACTCAGCTACCGAAGTTCTGGAAATTCTGAAGCGGCTAAATGAAGACTTTGAAAAAACAATCGTGATGGTCACCCACGACCCGTACGCTGCTTCCTATGCACATGTGATCCGTCATCTGGAAAAAGGTATGTTGCTTCCGCCCGATGATTGCGACTAAACGCTTGGCAAAATGAAAGGCGCGATTCGTGTTGCGCCATTCGGAACAACTGCTCGGCACAGTCATTAACAGTTGATAATTAATGTGCCCAGATGCGAGAGTCATCACCCGTTATCGCGACAAACGTCACAATGCAAGAGTTTTTACGCTATCGTAATGCGCATCGGCTTATTCTTGAGTCACCAGAACCATTCTCTCCCTAAATGTTCGACTGCAAAAGCCAAGAAGCCGCATTCGCGCCAGACGCGATTCCGAAGATTGGCCCACGAAAGCAATCGCAGAATAATCCCGTGTGGCCATGAAACCAAAGGGTGCGAAACGGGCGTGGCGCGTGGATATTGTGCGCGAAGTACAACGAGATTTAAGCACTCGGTTAGAGCCAGTTGCCGTCGTATTCGTGCCGCATCGTAATTGTTACCAAAACAAAAGATAAGGGATATAAAACGGCAGAGCTAGCGAGCCCCCAATGACATATGAAATCGATAATGCGCTGAGTGTGATGTTGCCCAACGAGGAGACGCAACCAGGTGTGCCAAGCTTGGCTTCCGATATTTGGGGAGAGCGCCTCACATGTTTTACGGCGGCGATCGGTGTATGGCATGCGCGTCGCCAGAAGCACTGGTGGCGGCTGCTGGTCGCGGGTGGTCCAGTTCTCGCTCTCCAACGGAGGGAACGCTACTGGTTGTTTGAGCATTCTCCGTTTCCGTGGTTGCCGAGTCTGGGACTGCGGATGACAGGAACTAATGAATGGAATGACGCCCGCCATGCACTGATAGCAGAAATGCATTCAGAAGGGGCCGTAATCGTCGCCGGAGACGTATGGAATTTGCCCTGGCAGCGTGGGTTCCGGAGATGGCATGCCCCGCACTGGTTTGTCCTTCAAGAAGATGCCAAGGACCTCTTTGTTGACGAACCGATGGCCATGATGACACCAGAAGGACCGCAGAGCCCGATTCGCGTGCACGTCGAATCTGCGACCCTCATCGAGCACGCGCGTGCCTTGCCACCGATCAGCGAGGTGTTTCATTTGCGGGAGCTATCGATCGCAGGGACGGACGAACTGGTCGGCGGAGCGCGCTATCGGTGGCTGGAGAGAGCTCCGCAACATACGCAAATCTGGAAAACTCCTCTGCCATCCCACCGGCTGGAAGGTTCAGCTGCATGCCTTGCACTGGCCGACTATTTCGAGACCGAAGGGGGAAATGAATCTGCATATGAGCAGGCCGATGATCTGTGGCAGGCATTGCGGCAGAGGGAACTTGCCGTCGGTGCTCTGGAGCATGATGCCGAAATAGGAGGAGACGAAGTTCGTCTTCATTGGCAAGAAGCGATCGCAGAATGGCGAAAGGTTCCCGTGCTCCTGTTGCACGCAAAGCTGCGTGCAGGCAAAGGAACGTCGCGGCCAGTTGCGATGCTGGGTGCCGCACTGCGGCGCGTGGCGGAGTTTGAGGGACGTAACCTGATCGATTTGGAAGTTTCACAAAGGAGAGCGTAATGGCGTGTATTGTGACGAATCTGAGCGATCATGACGGAAACCGGCCGGGCGCACTGGGCGAAACGCGCAAGGATCCAGAGATGAATGTGTCGGATCGCGCTGAATCGGCGTGGTCAGTCGACCCATATGCGGGCTATGGGGTGTGGCATGACTTGAGCAAGTCGATGGTCCTCAATCGTAGCGCCCAGCCGCAGCGCCAAGTTAGCGCCGCAGTGCTCGCGACCTTTACCACCGATCTGCTTATACCTCTTCTTCCTCTCGCGTCCGCAAGGCATCGTCTTTCTATGGAGGTGATCGAGACGCCATTTGGCCAGCTGGAGCAGTTGCTGCTCGATGACCGTCGCGGATTTCGCACTATGCCGGAGTATCTGGTGCTCGCCGGTACCTGGCACGATCTCCGACTCAATTCGGGTGAGTCGACGGAGGAGGCGGTGCGAGAGGCTGTAAGTCGGTGGACTGGATTGTGGGAAGCCGCTATTGCCGCTGGTGCACGAGTGGTGCAAATTGGATTTGTCCCCCCGGCGGTCGATTCGTTCGGTCTAGCCGCAAGCGGGGTGGAGTCGTCGATTTCTGCGGCTGTCGCACGAATTAATACACAGCTGTCGAAGAGTGCAGCAGGACGCGTGGTGTTTGTCGATGCCGCGGCGGCCGCTTCCATCGTAGGTTTGCGCAACTGGAACTCCCCAAGATACTGGCACAGCACACGCATGCCTTGTTCTCTGGATGCTCTGCCCCATCTTGCGGCTCTCATCGCGGGCGCGATCGCCGCCGACTGCGGCCTGACTACACGCTGCGTAATCCTGGATCTGGACAATACGCTTTGGGGCGGAATCCTGGGAGAAGACGGCGTCGATGGCATTGCCATTGGCAATGGACCGCTCGGGGAATCATTTACATCCTTCCAGCACTACCTGCGTGGCCTTCGGAAGCGGGGAGTGGCGCTCGCCGTTGCAAGCAAGAACGACCCCGCGTTGGTCGAAGAGGTGTTGAAGCACAATCCGCGTATGGTTTTGCAGCGTGAAGATTTCGCATGCATCGTTGCCGGCTGGCAGCGAAAGTCGGAGCAGGTGTTAGAGATTTCTCGACGGCTTCATCTGGGCCTTTCCAGCCTGATGTTCGTTGATGACAATCCGGCCGAGCGGGCAGAGGTCGCCTGGGCCCTGCCGGAAGTGCAGGTTGTCGAAATGCCCCGGTCGCCTGCCGCATATCCCGAAGCATTAGCTTCGGCGCCCGGTCTGTTTGTCGTCCAACATTCGCGCGATGATGGCTTACGCGGACACTCATATAAGGGATTGCAGCAGGCCGCCGAACTCGCAGGACAAGTGTCAAGCCTGAATGAGTTTCTTCAGAGCCTTGGGATGTGTGCTGAGATCCGGCCCCTTAACCAGAACTCGTTGCCACGGGCCGCGCAACTGATCGCAAAAACAAATCAGTTCAATCTGACCGTCCGAAGGCGCACCCAATCAGACCTGGAGCGCCTCATGCACGACCCTTCGGTGCTGGCACTCACGCTGTCCTTGCGGGATCGCTTCGCCGACCATGGCATCGTCGGCTTTTGCCTGGCGTTTGCGCAGGGAAACAATGCGCTAATCGACACGCTCCTATTGAGCTGCCGTGTCATCGGCAGAACGGCGGAGCGAATGCTGGTCGCCGAAACCGCAAAGTGGGCAGCCCAGCGCGGCTGTGCATCGCTGCTCGGCATCTATCGACCAACCGATCGAAATCGTCTGGTCGAAGGACTTTATCTAGAACTGGGTTTCACGCCACATGGCAAACCGCTCGATGACGCTGTGGCCTTTGAATTCGACCTGCTCTCCGGTTTTCCGCAAAGCAGCTCTTTCATCCAGGAGATGGCGTCATGAAAGAAAACGCGATGAATCGTATCTCAGAGTTGTTCGCGTCCGTGGTGGGCATGGAGCCCCCTCGGGGTGAAGATACTCTCCCCGACGATGTTCGTGGATGGGATTCCCTCGCTCACATCCGTCTCGTCCACGCTATTGAACGAGAGTTTGGCTGTGAACTTCCCGAAGGTCTGCTGTTGGTCGGAAAGCCTCTTGGAGACCTTGTCGCAGCCGTGCAGGATTCTGCTCCTGGAGCGTGATTGGTGAACAGCGGCGTTGTCATTAGGAAGAGCCATGTTGCACAGTTTGCCGCAGCCTGCGGCGACAGGAACCCGTTGCATCTCAATTCGAGATACAGTCGAACTACTCCCTTTGGTCAGCCTGTGGTTCATGGTGTACTCGCGGCAATTGCCTGCCTGACCCGGCTGGACGCATCCGCGCTCGCGCAATTCCAGGAGTTGCGGTTGGACTTTCATCATCCCGTCTTGCCGGCAACAGCGTACAAAATCCAGGTCGAGGCTGAGGAGCAGAAAACCGCGGTCAGGCTTCTTCTAGGAGACATGGTTGTCCTTTCGGCTATTTGCGCGAAACGTGTCTCAGTTGTGGACAGCCGAACTTCAGGCCAGACTTGGACTGCTGATCTGCTACATGCTGATTTGCGAGATCCCTGGCGGTCCAAAGCACGCACACTGGATGCGGGGACGCTGCCGATTTTAGGTCTGGAACATGGATCATACGGCGTTGATGTCTGCCGCATGCGCACATTGCTGGAACAGATTGGCGGGGAAAGCATGCCCTTCCATATCGTCAGCGTCTTGTCCTGGGCAAGCTATTGGACCGGCATGCACACTCCGGGCCGGGACGCCCTGCTGGGGCAGGTCGTTGTCCGCCTCAATCGCATCGCGGCATCTCCAACATGCGCAGATTCAGCTCATTCTCTCTATCGGGTTGAACCACCGTCCTTTCACCGGCGAACCGGTCTAGTTACGATAGAGGCGCGGGTATTGCTCTCAGAATGGGCTGCAGATATCACAGTTGAAAGCCTCCTACGGCAGCGTGCACCGCAGGCAACCTGTGAATCGGTCGCCCGGCACTTATCGCCATCGGATGAGTTAGTCAACAAATTTATGGTGGTGATTGGAGGCAGCCGCGGACTGGGACGAGCCATCACTCTTGCGCTGGTGCAGTTGGGAGCCACGGTTCTGGTGGTTCACCGAAGGTCGCTCGAGCGAGTTACTGAAATGCGACACGACGCGGGGCAGAACGGACATCGGATTCTCTCCGTGGCATGCGATGCGGCCGATGGTGCTGCACTATACGCGGCGCTGGATGCCCAAGCGATTGCGATCGACGGACTGATTCTGGCAGCGGCTCCGGTGATTCCGTCACTGCCTTTTCATCTTTCCACAATCAACCCGAGCCTTCGCTATCTGGAGCGCGCCGTACGGCTTGTTTGGGCTCCCCTTGCCGCTTGCGCAAGCAGGCTGAAAGACGGGGCAACATTGGTGGTGCTTTCCTCCGAAGCAGTCGAGGAGCCCCCAGTTCTGTGGCCACACTACGTTTCGGCAAAGATGGCGATCGAAGGACTGGCGAGACATGCTGCAAAGCAGCGACCGTGGCATGTGATCATCGTTCGGCCCTCACGTCTGTGGACCGAACTAACCAGTGGACCGACCGGTGCGATCGGCACAACGCCCGTCGAACTCATAGCTTCACACATCGCCAGTCGTCTGGCGACGTGCCAATCGTGGAACGGAAATGCTTCGCTCGCCCGCCAAGCGACGGTTCTCTCTACCAGCGACATTTCTTCGCCCGTGCCGTTATTGCTCAGAAAGGATGAAGAACATGCTGAGTATTAAAGGACTAAAGAAGTCATACAACAACCACGAGGTTTTGAAAGGGGTCGATCTAACAGTTGCGCCTGGAGAAATTGTCGGACTCATTGGCGTAAACGGAGCCGGTAAATCCACTCTGACCTCCATCGTGGCCGGACTGCGAAGCGCAGATGAAGGCTGTGTGACGATTTGCGGAGTCGATGCCCTCAAAGATCCCCACGCCTCTCACACCCACCTCGGACTCGTAGCCCAAGAGATCGGGCTCTATCCGATCCTCACTGGCTGGCAGAATCTTGATTTCTTCGGTCGCCTGGTGGCCTTGCGATCGCAGAGCCGCAAGCGTCGAATCGAGGAAGTAGCGGATTCTCTTGGTCTGACCGACTTTCTTCACAATCCGGTCGAGACCCTTTCTGGAGGACAGCGTCGCCGCCTGCACACTGCGGTTGCCATGTTGCACCGCCCTTCCGTCCTGCTGCTGGACGAGCCCACGGTAGGTGCTGACATCCAGAGCCGGCAGAAGCTCCTTGACGAGGTGCGGCGTTTTGCAGCCGAAGGCAGCGCCGTAGTTTATGCCACCCATTACTTCCCGGAAGTGGAAACCCTGGGAGCATCGGTGGCGATTCTGCATGAAGGGCGCATCGTAGCCAGAGGAGATAGCTATTCGATCATCAATCTCCACGCCGCGCCGTCGGTCGAACTCGCATTTGAGGGTGAGATACCTACAAATCTTAGTGAGTTCGCGAAGATAGGAGATCAGGGTAACGACGAAGGCCAGATTCTCAGCCGCGTCGTGATTCCCGTACGCCATCCCGGGAGGGACCTGGCCGGAATCATTACTAACTTAGGAATCGAGGCCTCTCGTTTACGGTCCGTTGAGTTTCACCAGCCCAGCTTGGAAACTGCTTTTCTGCGGATTACCGGCCGGAAAAACACTGATCTGGAAGAGGAGGAAATCAATGCGGTCCTTCAATAATTCAGTGGGGAGAATTATCGCATTCTGGCTAAACGAATCGCGTCGAATGAAGGCTGATCCCGGACAATTCTTTGTGCTCGTTATGCTGCCTGTCCTCATGATCACTGCGCTGACGCCGATGGCACTCGCCGTTCTTCGTATGAAGGGGTATTCAAATGCAAACGGTGCTGAGCAGTCCGTGCCCGGTATGGCGGTGCTATTTTCATTCACCAGCACGACTATTCTCGGCGGGTCGTTCTTCAGAGAGCACCACTGGAATACCTGGGAACGCTTGCGTGCCTCACCGGCTCTACCGTTCGAAATCATCTTGGGAAAGTGTGGGCCCGTGTTTGTTCTATCGATGTGTCAGCTCTCGATAGTCTGGTGCGTGGGGATCCTGGCGTTCCACCTGCATATATCCGGATCACTTTTCACCATCGCGATCCTTACGGGATTTCTTTCGTGGGCAACTCTGGGCATTGGAATGGCTCTCGTTGCACTCTGCCGGACAATAGACCAAATAGGAATCATCGGGAACATAGGCTCTATGGTCCTGGGCGGATTGAGCGGTGCATTTGTGCCTATTGATCTCCATTCCAGTTCGGGAATGGTGGCTCGCTTCTCACCTCTGTTCTGGGCATTGAAAGCCTATCAATCGGTCATCTTCGAAGGCAAGGGAATTCTAGACAACGGCTTTGCGTGCCTGCTGCTGTTTGGCTTTGGCACAGTCGGTTTCCTCGTCGGCGCCGCGCGTTTCCGCATGGCCGACGCCAAGATCGGCAGGACTTAACCCTCAACAACTGCGGAAGGCAGCAGAAACACTTTCAATCAAGGAGACCAAAGAAATGATCAAATTATTTTCAGTCCTGGTATTCGTCTTCCTCGCAGTTGCTGAACCCTTGGCCGAAGCCGCGGGATACAAAACATTTATGGCGTCGCTTGGTACCGTCAGGAACGCGCGTCTGCGCCTCTATCGCGCGGCCTTTGTGCGGACTTGGATTGTTACCCTGGCAATCATAACTGCAACGTATTTTGCTAAGGTTCCCCTTGCTCAGTTGGGCCTGCGCTCGATCAACATGTCGGTGTTTATGGCTTGGCCGTTACTCGGCAAGTCCTGCATCTTTGTACTGCTTGCTCTTTTCGTCCTATATATGTTGTCTCCGATCCTCCTGTCACTTTTGGGAGCTCCTATCAGAGCGGAAGTTGCTCGGCGACTGGAATATGTGGTTCACATAACTCCCGAAAACACGACAGAAAAGGCTTGGTGGGTGGCAAACTCAATCACTTCGGTCTGTGAAGAGCTGATCTACCGCGGATTCGTCTTCTTTGCCTGTCTGCTGTGGTGGCCAGCGGCGCCACTGGCCCTACTCGTGGTCGTATCCTGTGTGCTTGACGGGCTGCGCTATGCTCACCGGCCCGCCGCTGCATTGAACGTATTTCTTACCGGCATTATCTCTTGTCTCCTCTTCGTGATGTTCGGCTCGCTATGGATCGCAATGGCGGTACACTTCCTGCACGACATCCGCGTATTGGCGTTTCCACTTGCTGAAACTCGGAAGCTGATCGCCCGGCGAAATGCTGCCGCGCCCGCGGAAAATGCTGGGGCAATCGCAGTGGCTTCCGCAAACTAAGGTTTGCTCTCCAACTTCTGGGTAGCGGTGCCGTGCTTTTCGTTTGGCCAAAAGCGCAAAGCCTGGGATCGCAACGCCCGAGCTGTGTGGAAACGCGATTCAGAGAATATCGCATTCCAATGTTGTGAGAGTCTCCGAGAAACATCGCGACCGGAGCAGGAATAGCTCGGCTATTCTCAACACCTGCTCAGTCGTGAGAATGAAACTTACTCCGAAACACGCCGCACGGCTGCAATAGTAGCCTCCGGCAACGCAAATGAGGATGCACATGATGTCTGCGATACGGCCAGACTCGCTGGGATGTGAAGAGTTCAAGGCCGATTATGGCCTGCGTTACGCCTATCTCGGTGGAGGAATGTACAAGGGTATCGCCTCGAAGGAAATGGTGGTTGCCTTGGGACGAGCGGGGTTGATGGGGTTTTTCGGAACAGGCGGTTTGGATTCCCAGGAAGTAGAAGCGGCAATCGGCTACATCAAGGCGGAACTCGCCATGAGCGGCGCATACGGAATGAACCTTCTGGCCAACATCGAAGCGCCTGAGCTCGAAGCGCGGTTAATTGACCTGTACCTGAAACATAACGTTCGTAACATCGAAGCATCGGGCTACATGGGGATAACTAAAGGATTGGTCCGCTGGCGGTTGTTAGGATTACGTCGCGGAGCTAGTGGAAGGATCGAGCCAGCCCGCCGTACTCTCGCCAAGGTATCGCGTCCCGAGGTTGCTGGAGCATTCATGCAACCCGCGCCGGCGCACCTCGTCAAGGAACTGATTGATGAGCGGTGCTTGAGTCCCGAAGAGGCGGAGTTGGGCCAGCAGATTCCCATGGCCGACGATATCTGCGTCGAGGCCGACTCGGGAGGTCACACCGACCAAGGCGTCGCCTTAGTCCTGCTGCCTGCAATGCTCATCTTGCGTGACGGAATGATGACGCAATACGGCTACGCCAAGCGAATTCGCGTCGGAGCCGCCGGAGGAATCGGCACCCCCCATGCGGCTGCCGCGGCATTCATTATGGGCGCAGACTTTCTGCTCACCGGCTCCATTAACCAATGCACGATCGAGGCCGGCACCAGTACGGTGGTCAAAGACATTCTGCAAGATCTTAACGTGCAGGACACCGCTTACGCTCCGGCCGGAGACATGTTCGAGATGGGGTCTCAGGTTCAGGTGGTCAAGCGAGGCCTCTTATTTCCCTCGCGCGCAGCGAAGCTCTATCAGCTGTATCTCAGCCACAACGCCATCGAAGAGATTGACTCCAAAACCCAAAGCCAAATCCAGGATCGCTTTTTCCGACGGTCGTTTACCGAGGTCTGGAACGAAACTCGAGAGTACTATCACCGGATTTCTCCGGAAAAGGTGCGCGACATCGAGAGCACCCCGAAGAAACGAATGGCCGCCATCTTCAAGTGGTACTTCGGAAACTCCACTCGGGCTGCGCTTTGCGGAATTGAAGACGAAAAGGTCAACTATCAGATCCACTGCGGCCCGGCCATCGGCGCCTTCAACCAGTGGGTAAAAGGATCAAGTTTAGAACATTGGCAGGAACGGGACGTCGCTCGAATCGGAACCACGTTAATGGAAGAAGCGGCAGCCCTGTTGGGGCAAAGAGTGCAGCAGATCCAGGGCTGTGCATAGAAGAAATGAGGTAACGCGCTGTGGCGAACGAACAACGTGTAGATGCTCGTGAGAAAGAGTACGAAAATGCCATCGAAGAACCGGCGCTGAAGGCATTCGCCCGCCAACCGCTGCACTTGCAGGCGGCCCGTATTGCAGCAACGCCGGGAACAGACGTCTCCGTTAGCGTGGATTCGATCCTGCTAAAAGTCGTAGAGGTCATCAAGGAAGTCACACATTCGAGCGCCGAATGCAAGATCGACATCGATCAGCCATTGCTCGAAATGGGCATTGGTTCTGCGGACGTGCTGGAACTCACAGGAACTTTCCGGAACGCTTTTGGAGTTTCTGTATCGGCATTATTCTTTTTCGAAAACATTACCTGCCGGGAGATTGCCGACGCGATGGTCGAGATCATCTCAAGTGATTCTGCACGGAGTGAAGTCAGTGGCGCAGATAGCCCTGCGACACCAGGGCGTGCAGAGCCTGGCGCCGGGAAGTCGAGCCACATCCCCTCTCCAAACTCTCTGAGTTCGCGCGATATCGCCGTGATTGGGATCGCCTGCCGGTTACCGAACGGGATTGATTCGCACGAAGCATTCTGGAAAGCGCTAATCGAAGAACGGGACGTCGTTAGCGTGCTCCCTGCTGGCCGTTGGCAATGGCCCCCCGATATTGACCCTTGCGGCCGTCATTGCGGCATCGATCGTGGTGCCTATTTGCAGGACGTCGCGCGCTTTGATGCCGAGTTCTTCCGCATCCTGCCAAATGAAGCGGAGATCATGGATCCGCAGCAGAGGATTCTGCTCGAACTGGGCTGGCAGTGTCTGGAAGATGCGGGATACGCGTCCTCAACCCTTGCCGGATCAAGGACCGGTGTATTCGTTGGTGCCAGCGGGTCGGACTATCGCACGCTACTTAACCGTCTGGGCGTGGAGATGGATGGCCATGCGGTACTGGCCACCGCGATGTCGCTGCTTCCCAATCGGCTCTCGTACTTCTATGACTTCCACGGGCCGAGCATTCACATCGATACCGCTTGCTCAAGTTCGCTGGTTGCTGTTTACGAAGCGATGCAGGCGCTGCGCAGCGGAGTTTGCGATCAGGCGCTGGTCGCGGGGATCAACATCATGTGCGATCCTGCACTCGCTGTCGATTACTACCGCGCCGGAATGCTCTCGAAAGATGGCATGTGCAAAACCTTTGACGCTGCTGCAAATGGCTACGTCCGGGCCGAAGGTGCGGTAGTGTTTCTGCTGAAGCCGGCAAGGAGTGCGCAACGGGACGGTGACTTCATCTACGGTTTGTTGAAAGGATGCGCCATCAATCATGGCGGCCGCTCCGCAGGAGTTACTGTTCCCAATGCCCGGGCTCAAAGCGAATTGCTGCGATGTGCCTACGAAGATGCCGGCGTACCGATGGCATCGGTGGAATACCTGGAGACACATGGGACCGGAACTCCCCTGGGCGATCCCATCGAGGTGCAGGCGATCAAGATGGCAAAGGCGGCCTCCGCCGCAGACGCCAAAGAATCGGTGCGCTGCGGCATCGGTTCGCTGAAGACCAACCTGGGTCACATGGAGGCGGCTTCTGGAATTGCCGGAGCGCTGAAGGCGCTTCTTGCGGTCAAAAATCAAATGATTCCGGCATCGCTGAATTTCACCCGGCTCAATCCGGAAATAGACTTGACCGGCACAGGACTTTATGTTGCGGCCACCACTGCCCCGTGGCCTGATTCCGGCAATCAGCCGTGCCGAGTGGGCGTGAGCAACTTCGGTTCCGGAGGAACCAATGCGCACTTGGTGATCGAAGAGTATCTCGGCACGGACAGTGACGCGGTTCCGTCCTCTTGCCAGACGTCCGAGTCGCCGCAGTTGGTCGTGCTGTCTGCAAAGACAGAGCAGGCTCTCAAGATGTACGCGGCGGCGTGGGTCTCTTTCCTCGATAGACATCCTGTTACCGACAAAGAGTTCATTGCTATAGCGCGCACTCTGCAGACTGGCCGGGAGGCGATGAGTTGCCGAATCGCATTTGTCGCTAACTCAGCCGAAGACATGCGCAACAGCTTCTCGGATTATGCCGGCGGCAAATGGAATTCGGCCCCCGGGACGGGCCGCTTCGAAGGAAACAATAATGCGAGTACCCATCATGCAAACGGCGGCAAAGCCGGTCATGCTCTCGCAGAAGCTATCGCCGAAAGCATGCGAAGCTACCAGCAGAATGGTGAGTGCAATGACCTGCTGCAGCTATGGGCGAATGGCGCACCATTGGACTGGGTCAAAATGCAGGCCATTTGCGGCGCGCCCTCTCGTCCAGCATGTCGGCAGACAGGATTACCAACTTATCCGTTCCAGGGACAATCTTACTGGATCAAAACGCCTGATCGAACGTTGGGAGCAACCTACTCCGACGATTCCTCTCGAACCGAGCGCGAGAACCTGCGCGATGCTGGTGCTCCAGAAGGAATGGCGCGCTCGTACGCCGCCGTTACAGACGATCTGCTTGTCACCCGGGTTCTGCACAATCTTATTGGTGTATTCAGTTCAGTGACAAAGCTCGACCGCGAAGCCATCGATCCTGATCAGTCATTTGACGAGTACGGCATTGACTCGATTACTGTCGTACAACTGAACGACAAGCTATCGCTGGCCTTCCCAAATCTCTCGAAAGCTGTGTTTTATGAGTATTCCAACCTCAGGCAATTGTCCGGCTCTCTGCTTGAACAATTCCAAGGGGAGTGTGTGACGTGGACCGGCCTGGAAGCAGCAAAAAGAGCATTGCTTACGCAGGTAACTGGTCCTGGAGTTGGCGGAATTCAACCGGGCATTCAGGTTCCCGAAAGTTCACGCAGACATTCCAACGGACAGGACAGAAGAATAGCCATCATCGGCCTGGCAGGCCGATATCCGGGCGCTGCCACTCTTGGGGAGTTCTACAACAATCTGCGTGACGGGAAGGACTGCATTACCGAGATTCCCGAGGATCGTTGGTCGCTGGAAGGGTTTTATGAGCCGGATGTGGAAGCTGCCATTCGAGAAGGAAAATCTTTCGGAAAATGGGGCGGATTCATAACAGATTGCACCGGTTTCGATCCGGGCTTCTTCCATATCTCGCCGCATGAAGCCATCACCATGGATCCCCAGGAGAGAGTATTCCTCGAAACCTGTTGTACGGCGTTGGAAGATGCCGGCTATAGCCGCGAGAGCATCGCGCGCCTGTATCAGGGACAAGTAGGCGTCTTCGTGGGAATCACCAAGACAGGTTACGAGCTCTATACCCCCGAGCTCCAAACGGCAAAGCGGTATCTGCCTTTGCGCACCAGTTTCAGCTCGGTGGCCAACCGTGTGTCCTATCTGCTGGATCTGCACGGACCCAGCATGCCGATCGATACCATGTGTGCCGCTTCTCTGACCGCAATACACGAAGCCTGTGAGCACCTGATACGCGGGGAGTGCGCCATGGCCATCGCCGGTGGTGTGAACCTCTACCTCCATCCATCCAGCTATGTTTATCTCGCTTCGCAACGGATGCTCTCGACCCACGGAAAATGCGAGAGTTTCGGAGCCGGCGGAAACGGGTTTGTTCCGGGAGAAGGCGTTGGGGCTGCGCTGCTCAAACCATTGGCGGATGCGGTGCAAGACCGGGATCACATCTACGGCATCATTCGCGCGACAAGCATCAACCATTGTGGAAAAACTAATGGCTACACCGTTCCGAACCCGGCTGCGCAACGTGACCTGATCAAAGCCGCACTGCACTCCGGAGATGTGCATCCTGGCGAGGTCAGCTACATCGAGGCGCACGGTACGGGAACTGCACTGGGCGATCCTGTCGAAATCGATGGTCTTACGCAAGCGTTCGCCGGACGCTCTATTGATGACCTGCCCTGTGCGATAGGATCCGTTAAATCGAACATCGGTCATCTGGAAAGCGCAGCCGGAATTGCGGGACTGACCAAAGTTCTCCTTCAAATGCAGCACCAGGTCCTGTTCCCTAGTCTGCATTCGGCCGAACTCAACCCCTATATTGACTTCGGACGCACTTCGTTTCGCGTACAGCGGCACGCCGAGACTTGGCGCCGTCCGACAGTCGCCTCCACGGAGGGGACGAAAAAACAGGTGCCGCTCATGGCCGGCATCTCTGCTTTCGGTGCTGGCGGGGCAAATGCTCACATGATCGTCGAGGAGTACACAGAGAAAACGGGAGGCGAAATTGGAGAATCAATCTGCCTGTCGCCACGCATGATTGTGCTCTCGGCGAAAAACGAAGAACGTCTGCGGGAAAAGGCCCGTGAACTGGAATCGTTCCTCGCAGCAAGCAAGTTCTCAGATGGTGCCATAAAGCACATCGCGTACACATTACAAGTAGGGCGGGATGCGATGGAGAGCCGCTTGGCCTTTACAGCTGAAACGATCGATGAATTGTGCATAAAGCTCTCAGCCTACGCTGCGGGCAAAGCCGAGAGCGGTGAAATCGAGAACTTCTATCGCGGAGACGTACGGCACAATCACGGGACCGCTGCCCTGTTCACCAGCGATGAAGATTTACAGACCGCAATGGAAAGCTGGGTTGCCAAAGGGAAGTACGGAAAGCTCTTGGAAGCGTGGGTCCGAGGAATCTCGTTCAACTGGTCGAAACTATACCGCGGAGAACAGGATGTGTGCCGCCGCATCAGTCTGCCAACCTATCCGTTTGCGCACGAGCAATACTGGCCCGATATGGGGTGTGAGGAGGCCAGTGACAACGTCTCTCGGGCAATGCATCCACTTCTGCATCGCAATACTTCCACCCTGGTCGAGCAGCGTTTCACCAGCCGTTTCACTGGCAGCGAATTCTATTTGAAGGATCATGTCATTGCCGGACGTAAGGTACTGCCTGCGGTTTGCTACCTGGAGATGGCCCGGGCGGCGTTGTTGGCCTCCTTAGACGCTGACGACGAAACTCCTGTTGAGTTGAGTGACATCGTCTGGATGCAGCCGATCGAGGTTGACAGCACGACAGAAGTAAACATTGCGCTGTCGGCTGGTGACGGAACCGAAGTCGAATTCGAAGTCTACAAAGGGAATCACGGAGATGAAGTTATCCACGCCCGCGGACGGTCGCTAATTCAGACGTCCGCCGACGCGGGGGTGACTGCGCGTGCCATCGATTTAGCCGCTCTGAAAGCCGGTTGCGAAAAGCAGATTGCCGCGCCGCAATGTTACGAAATTTTTGCATCAATGGGAATTCACTACGGCTCCTCCCACCGCGGACTGCAGAATCTGTGGATTGGAAACCAAGGCGATCAAGCGTATGTGCTCGCGCACGTGGCGTTGCCAGAGGCACTCCGCGCCGGAGCCCATAAGTTCCGCCTGCATCCAAGCATTGCCGATAGCGCTTTGCAGGCATCTCTCGGATTCCGGCTGACGGAGACGAGTCCGATTGTCAGTCGTCCGTTCATACCTTTTGCCCTGAAAAGCATTCGTATTATGCGCACTATTCCGCAGTCCTGCTGGGTCTTTGCCAGAAGTGGAGAAACAAAGTTCGCGGAGACCTCGCAAAGACTTGATCTTCAAATCTGTGATGACGCCGGTCAGATATGCGCAATTCTGCAAGGGCTGTCGTTGCGGGCAACCCGCGAAAGTGAAAGGTCTGAAGCTTCGGATCCCTATGGTCCCCTGCCTGCACACCTTCTCCTGATGGAACAACGTTGGGAGGCGAAGCCGTTGGCTACGGTGAGCGTTTCCGATGATAGCGTGTATGGCGATCGATGGGGATTCCTTTCACCGGGCTTCGGGGCAAGCCTTAACGAACTCAAAATTCATTGTTCTGAAGTGAAATGGTCTGTCCTGCCGGAGATGGACAACGCCGAAGAACTATTGGCCCCCGCTTTGGTTGAGGCCGGCAAGCAGGTCCTTGATTGCATACAGTCCGTCCTGAAGGGCCGGCCGCAGAAACCTGTGCTCTTTCAGGTTCTGACGAGCGGCACGGCTCCTGCAGCTTTCCTTGTCGCACTGAGTGGAATGTTCAAAACCGCTAGCCGGGAGAATCCCAAACTCCGTGGACAGGTGATCATGGTGCCTCCTGAAGCCAGCATTGCCAGGCTGGCGTTGGCATGCAGAGAAAACGCCAGCTGCGCGAAAGACGATCGGGAAATCCGCTATCTATCCGAATGTCGCGAGGTCGCCGGTCTGAGGGAAGTGATGCTCGGCAGCTTCGACAGATCAAACGCGGTCTCTCCGTGGAGAGATGAGGGTGTGTATCTGCTAACCGGGGGTGCAGGATCTCTGGGCATGATTTTTGCAGCCGAAATTGTCCGTTGCGCGATAGCCCCTCACCTGATCCTGCTGGGCAGGTCGGATTTGGACGAAACCGCAAGCCGTCGACTGGAGACGCTTGCACCTGCCGGCTCGGATGCGCGGATCGAGTACCGTCGCTGCGATGTGACCGACAGGCGTGCGCTCACCGAATGCATCGAAGCCGTGATTCGAGACCACGACCACTTAACCGGTGTTCTGCACTGCGCCGGAGTGCTGCGTGATGGCTTCATCATCAAGAAGAATCTGGACGACCTGCAAATAGTCGCAGCTCCTAAGATCGCCGGGGCATTGAACCTCGATTACGCGACTCGCAACCTGGATCTCGACCTTTTTGTTCTGTTCTCCTCAGTTGCAGGTGCCATCGGAAATGTAGGGCAATGCGACTATGCCTTTGCGAATGCTTTTCTTGACCAGTTTGCCTCCCACCGCAATGCACTGGTGAAGTTGCAGCAGCGGCGTGGACAGGCACTCGCGATTGGCTGGCCGCTGTGGGCAGAAGGCGGTATGAAGGTCGATGATGCCACCTACGCAGTAATGCGTCGGCAGGGAATGGAACGGCTGGCCAGCGAAGACGGTTTGAAGGCGTTTTACGCGGTCTGGCAGAACGGCAACTCGCGGAGCCTATTGTTGGCCGGCGAAAAGCTGAGCCTGGCGCAGTATGCAGGCATCTCGCTGCAACCGGCAGATGACCGCAGCCTTAAGTGTTCTTCCTTGCTCACGGTAGAAAATGAAGTTGGTTCAATGACGGACAGCCTTGAACCCGGACTGTTGCGAAAGAAAGTGCGGGACGTTGTGATCGAGGAGATTGGAGCTCAACTAAGGCTTCAACTTAGCGATGTCGATGTCGAAGCCGAATTCAGCGATCTCGGATTTGACTCGATAAGCCTCTCGAGCTTAAGCGCACGATTGCACGAAGCCTGCGGGGTAACCGTAAGTCCTGCGATTTTCTTCGAACATACAACTGTGCTTGCCTTTGTGGAATATCTATTGACGGAACACGGCGGAGTCTTGAAGTCGAGACTTACTCCGAGCACCTTCAAACCGTCGCCCATTACCGTTCCAGCCTCGGCGGATATGCGCGGACACGACGGTACAACGAGGGCTTTCGGACGGCAGATAGCCATGCGCCGCGCTCCCAGAGAAGTTGAGCGCCCTGCGGGGGAACCTATCGCCATTGTCGGCGTTAGTGGCTATCTTCCCGGCGCCAATGATCTCGATACCTTCTGGCAAAACCTTGAGCAAGGAACCGAAAGCATCCGCGAGATCCCCCCCGACCGATGGGATTGGCGCGCCATTTACGGAGACCCATTCCAGGGACCGAATCGCACAAATATCAAGTGGGGCGGATTCATCGATAGCATAAGCCGGTTCGATCCGCTTTTCTTCGGGATCTCGCCGCAGGAAGCAGAGCTGATGGATCCATCGCAGCGGCTTTTGATGACCTGTGGATGGATGGCAATGGAAGATGCCGGATATTCTGCGCAGAGTTTGTCAGGAAGTCGTGCGGGAATCTTTGTGGGGGTTACCAACACCGGCTACACCGAAATGATTGTAGCCTCAAATATTCCGTCCGAGGCGTACACCTCCACCGGACGGGTGGCCTCGGTCGGTCCAAACCGACTGAGTTACTGGCTTAACTGGCACGGACCGAGTGAGCCGATTGAAACGGCCTGCTCCAGTTCGCTGGTTGCCATCCACCGAGCCGTGCAATCGATTCGGAGCAGCGAGTGCGAGATGGCGCTGGCTGGTGGCGTTAACGCCATCCTATTGCCCTGGATACAGATCAGCTTCAACAAGGCCGGAATGCTCAGCAAGGACGGCCATTGCAAGACCTTCTCCAGCGACGCAAACGGATATGTGCGCGGGGAAGGCGCGGGAATGGTTTTTCTGAAGAAACTCTCTGCCGCGAAACGGGATGGCGATCATATCTACGCAGTAGTCCTGGGCACTGCGGAAAATCACGGCGGACGTGCGAATTCACTGACAGCTCCCAACCCGAAAGCACAAGCCGAGGTTATCAAGGCAGCGTTTCATGCTGCTGGCATCCATCCCGGCAGAGTTACCTATATTGAAGCCCACGGTACGGGGACACCGTTGGGGGACCCCGTTGAGATCAACGGGCTAAAGAACGCCTTTGCCGAGATGAGCCGCGAGATGCCACCGGCATCGGTTGACTTGGCACCGGCTCAGTGCGGGCTGGGATCGGTCAAGACGAACATCGGGCACTTGGAAGTAGCGGCTGGAATTGCCGGAGTAATCAAAGTATTGCTGCAGATGAAGCACCGCAAGCTTGTCAAAAGCTTGCACTGCGAACAAATCAATCCCTACATACAACTGGAAAACAGTCCTTTCTATATTGTCCAGCAAGCGCAGCCGTGGCCGGCTAAGTGCGATGCTCAAGGCCGTGAACTGCCTCGCGTGGCAGGTGTCTCCTCGTTCGGTTTTGGGGGAGTCAATGCGCATGTCGTACTGGAAGAGTATGTAGAAGATCAAAGTGCGGAATGTGATCCTCCTCAATCCGATATCCTGCCATCGTTGATCGTGCTCTCCGCCAGGAATCGGGAACGCCTGCGCGGGCAGGTGGTGTGCCTCAGAGACCATCTCGCCAGACATCCGTACTCCGATGTTGACCTTAAGCACATTGCCTACACCCTGCAAGTCGGACGGGATTGCTGGACAAGCCGCCTGGCATTTAGCGCGGCCTCGATTGGGGAACTGAAAACAAAGCTCTCGGCCTTCCCTGACGGTGCCGGCGATGGGCTGATCTGCGGAGAGGTGAAGCGCAGAAAGGATGCGACCCTCGCTGAGACATCGGGGGAAGCGCTACAAGTTGCCATCGATAAGGCCATAGGCGGCGAATGCGCCCCGTTGCTGAACCTCTGGACAAGCGGCGCCTCTGTCGATTGGTCACGTCTCTATGTGGGACGAATCGGAAAGTGCCGGCGCATGAGTCTTCCCGCGTATTCCTTTGCGCGCGAGACGCACTGGCTCGATGAAGGTTCCGGCGTTGTTACCCACCGGGAGTCCGTTGCCGCTACGCATCCTTTGCTAGAGAAGAATACATCCAGTCTGGACGAGTTGCGGTTCACTACTGCATTTACGGGTATGGAATTCTTTCTTGCCGATCACGTGGTCCAAGGCAAGAAAGTGCTACCCGGTGTTTGTTATCTCGAGATGGCTCGTGCCGCATTCACAGCATCCTCTAAAGGCAATCACGGAACGGGAATCGAGATCAAGGATGTGGTGTGGCTTCAGCCAATCGATGTGGCTGGCAGTCGTGAAGTGCACATCGGACTGGACAAAGGCGATGGCGGTGATGTTTTCTTCCGCGTCTACACAAACGGAGACGATGGGCAAAAGCTTGTACATGCCCAAGGCCGGATCGCGCCCCTCGGTGAAAACGCTTCGTCCGCATCTGAGGCTCAATTCGACCTCGCCTCGCTCGAAACAGCTTACCGGCAATATTTCGATAGAGAGAAATGCTACGCAACGTTTGAAGCGATCGGCCTCCACTATGGGCCCTCGCACCGCGGCCTGTCGAGTCTGCGCACGGGAGAGGACTCTGCCGGACGCTATGTGCTGGGGACGCTCGAACTGCCCGGTACGCTAAGCGGCACGAGACACCAGTTCGAGTTGCATCCCAGTATAGCTGACAGCGCGCTGCAGGCCACAGTAGGCTTCATGCTTGTGGATGAAGCTGCTGGAGCGCGTCAGCCCTCAATCCCATTTGCCCTCGACCGGCTGCGTCTCTTCCGCAAGCTGCCGGATCATTGCCGTGTCTATGTCAGGGAATGCTCCGTACAACATGGAACGCAGAAACTCGATCTGCACCTGTGCAATGACTCCGGTCAGGTTTGTGCCAGCTTTATCGGACTTTCTCTTCGAATGGCGCGGCCCAGCTCCAGTCCGCAGAAGAGTATGTCCAGCGACAAATCGGCTGATGCCGGTCTCCGCTCCATGCCCCCTGCTACCGATTTCGCATTCGGCACAGCCCCGGCGACGATGAGACAAATAACGATTACCGCAGCACCCACTGAAAATGATTTGAAGCAAATAATCGAGCGGGAATTAGTCGACGGTATCTCCAAGCAGCTCAAGATTAAGGCATCAGAGATTGATGTTGAGGCTGAGCTGAGCGAGTTCGGCATCGATTCGATCGGCCTTACCACGCTTAGCACTCGCTTGAACCAGGAATACAAAATCGCCACCAGCCCCGCTCTTTTCTTTGAATACACCACGATCCGTGCGTTTGCCGGCTATCTGTTAAACGAATATCCCACAAAGTTTCAAATCGAACTGCCCGCCGCTGCGCATGCTATAGCGGAGGTCAGAAGTCCGGCTGTGCATGCTCCGATGGTCGCGCCTCCCCCGGTGCCTTTGGCAGAGGCTGGCGCCGAAGAGTTGCAGACAAAAGTTGAGCGGCTTTTGGTCCACGAAATCTCCAGACAACTGAAGATCAACGTTCAGGACATTGACGTGGAGGCTGAGTTAAGTGAATTCGGACTCGATTCGATCGGCCTCACGGCATTGAGCAGCCACCTCAGAAAGGCGTGCGGTATCGATGTCAGTCCGCCGGTCTTCTTCGAATACACCACCGTCATAGATTTCACCGGATACCTTTTGCGGGAGCACCTTGACGCGATCCACCGCTATTTCCTGAACGCTCCTGCGTCTGCACCGGCGATAGTCAACACCCCGGCGCCAGAAACAGCTCCGCGGGCATCACTGCAGTCCCCCTCCAGCCAAGCACGACGTCTCCAAAACAGAACTACGTCCGCCAGGAATGCTGGCGCGGTCCACCCGCCGGAACCGGTAGCGATCGTCGGTATGAGCGGCCGCTTCCCCGGTGCGAATACACTTGAAGACTTCTGGGAAAACCTCAAGTGGGGAACCGACAGCATTCAAGAGATTCCACCTCAGCGGTGGGATTGGCGCGCGATATACGGCGATCCGCAAACCGAGTTCGAGCGTACCTTGGCCAAATGGGGCGGCTTCATTGATGGCGTCGATGAATTCGATCCGCTCTTCTTTGGGATCTCGCCTAAAGAAGCTGCAGCCATGGATCCGCGGCAACGCCTCTTCATGACTTACGGTTGGAAAGCTATTGAAGACGCGGGATACTCCGCGCAGACCTTGTCCGGAAGCAAAACGGGGATCTTTGCCGGAACGAGCGCCAGCGATTTCATCGAACTGTTAACGCGGGCGAATGCAGCTCCTGAAGGCTTCTCTCCGATCGGCGTAGTTGCTTCTCTGGTGCCCAACCGGCTCAGCAATTGGCTGAACTGGCACGGACCGAGCGAACCGATTGAGACGGCCTGCTCCAGTTCACTGGTAGCCATCCATCGTGCTGTGCGTGCCATTCAGGGGGGGGAGTGCGATATGGCGTTAGCCGGCGGTGTGAATACCATCATCACACCATGGCTGCAGATCGCCTTCAGCAAAGCAGGAATGCTGAGTAAAGACGGGCGATGCAAGACCTTTTCGAAAGATGCGAATGGCTACGTGCGCGGGGAGGGTGTAGGTGTCCTCTTTCTCAAACCTGTTAGCGCCGCTAAACGCGATGGAGACCACATTTACGGCATCATCACGGGCAGCGCGGTGAATCACGGCGGACACGCGACCTCGCTCACCTCACCGAACCCCAAGCTGCAGGCCGATGTAGTCAAGGCGGCGTACAGCATTGCCGGAATCGATCCTCGAACCGTGACCTATATCGAGGCACACGGCACGGGAACTCCACTGGGAGATCCAATTGAGATTAATGGACTGAAAAGTGCATTCGCTGACCTCTTCGAGGAATTCGGCCTTTCTCGGAGCAACTTGCCGGCTGGGTACTGTGGAATCGGTTCAGTCAAGACCAATGTCGGTCACCTGGAACTGGCTGCCGGAGTGGTCGGAGTAATAAAGGTACTGCTTCAGTTGAAGCACAAGACTTTGGCACGAAGCCTCCACTGCCAAGAACAGAATCCCTATATTCAGTTGGAAAACAGCCCGTTCTTTTTCGTTCAGCAGACGCAACCCTGGCTCGCACGGACCGATGCAGAGGGCCGGGAAATTCCCCGCGTAGCCGGCGTCTCCTCTTTCGGATTTGGCGGCGTTAACGCTCATGTGGTCATCGAAGAATACTCAGATGAAGCAACCGGCCATGAGCCGTCCAACGGAAGCCGATATGTAATGGTGCTTTCCGCAAAAACTGCCAACCGACTACGGGAACAGGCCCAGCAACTTCAGGAACATATCGCGCACGGTAGTTACTCTGACACCGATCTCCGAGATATAGCCTATACCTTGCAGGTTGGGCGCGATGCGATGGATAGCCGCATCGCCTTTACTGCTGGCTCCATTCATGAGACGCAGGAGAAACTCTCCGCATATCTCGCGGCAAAAGACACGGTCGAAGGGATTGAGGAATTCCATTGCGGCCAACTTCGGCGGGACATAGGAAATAGCCTCCGTGCCGAAGAGGACATGCAGTTAGAGCTGAAAGACCAGGCAGCAGTAGGTACATATGGGGAACTGTTGGAACTGTGGGTACAGGGGCTCTCCTTCGAGTGGAAGAAGCTGTACGCTGACCAAGCGAATAAACCGCGCCGACTTAGTCTGCCGACTTATCCATTCCTTCGGGAAAAATACTGGGTGGAGACGCGTCCGTTAGCTCTCGGCAACAATGGAAGTCTTCCGGCGCTTCATCCGCTCTTGCACCGCAACACCTCGACCCTTTTGGAACAGCGATTCAGCACAACTCTGAAAGACGAAGACGTCCACGTGAAGGATCACGTGGTGGCTGGTCGAAAGCTGTTGCCGGCGGTGTGTTGTCTGGAAATGGCTTGCGCGGCAATGGTGGCATCCTCCGATCCACTGGATGGAAGCAAAACCGAGCTCAAGGATATTCTCTGGCTGCAGCCGGTCGAAGTGAACGGTGAAAAAGTTCTTCACATCCGTTTGGGGGGAGCAGAAGTTGGTGACATCGGTTTCGAAATTTATGCCGGAAGCGGAGACGAAGAGATTATCTATGCGCAGGGCCGTGCTGCGAACCTGGCCGATGGCAATGGTCCCGACAATCTTGGTGTCTTGGATCTTCCTGCGTTGAAGGCCGATTGTGTCTTGACCTTCGAGAGTGCAGAGTGTTATGAAAAATTCAAAACTGCTGGAATTGAATATGGGCCAGCCTACCGAGGGCTCGATAGCATCTCTCGCGGAATGGACGGCAATAGTTCTCCTTTCGTGCTAGCCGGCATTCATTTACCCGAGTCTTCCCTTTCGTGCGACTCGCAGTACATTTTGCATCCGAGCATCGTCGACAGCGCATTGCAAGCAGCTTTGGGTTTGATGCCGCCAGACGTTGACGGAAGCCCTGTCCAACTTTTCGTCCCCTTTGCTCTCGATTCGATCCAGATTTGTGACAGACTGCCTGAACGTTGCTGGGCGTACGCCACACCCGTTGCGAGTAATGCGGATCCAACGGTTCGGAAGTTCAACCTGAAGATTGCTGATGAGTCGGGCCGCGTGTGTGTCAGCGTTCGCGGATTCTCTCTTCGCGAACTTTCGCAGACGGCAACGCCCACTACCTTGGAGAAAATTTTGCCGGTAGATGCCTTGGAGAGTCCGGGCAAGAAAGCGAACATCGCTCGGCCGGAAGATGGCTTCTTGCGCGTAGGTGCTATTGCAGCCCTGAAGCGCGTCATGTCAGCTGCCATCGACCTCTCGCCCGAACAACTCGATGAGAACGAACAACTGGAGAAATATGGCATCGATTCAATTTTCGTGCTGAAACTGCGAAACGAGTTGGCTGGAATATTCCCTGGGATATCGAGCACGGTCTTCTTCGATCATCGAACGCTGGCATCTCTGGCTGGTTATCTGGTCCAACAACGTACTTCCGATGTCCGCCGTTGGTTGGGGTTGGATGGTGAGTCTGAAAAACCTGCATCCGAAAGTCAGGCCCATTTCGCTAGGGCAGGAAACTTACCCGCATCGCGCAAACTGCCAAGTTCGAGAGCCTTCTCTGGCCGCTTCGGATTCGGCAACGGAGCCTCGCGGCAGCAACAGGAAGTCCAGGTGGCAATCGTGGGCCTTGCCGGCCGCTACCCGCAGGCTGCCAATATCGATGAGTTTTGGAATAACTTGAAGAACGGCCGTAACTGCATTACCGAGATCCCACCGGAACGCTGGGACTGGAGACACTATTACGAGAAAGAGAAAGGTGTTGCCGGTCGGATGTACAGCAGGTGGGGTGGATTTCTCGATGGCATCGACAAATTCGATCCGCTCTTTTTCCGTCTGTCTCCGACGGAAGCCGAGCGCATGGATCCTCAAGAGCGCCTCTTTTTGCAGGAGGCATATGCCTGCATCGAAGACGCCGGTTATACGGCACGCAACATCTGCGCCAACCGTAAAGTCGGAGTCTATGTCGGGGTGATGAACGGCACCTACGCGCCGAATGTCACTCAGTGGTCAATCGCCAACCGCGTTTCGTATCTGTTCGATTTCCAGGGCCCCAGCATGGCGGTTGATACCGCTTGTTCCTCCTCGTTGACTGCCCTCCATCTCGCAGTGGAAGCCATACGCAATGGTGAATGTGAGGTGGCTGTTGCCGGAGGCGTCAGCCTCATCATCGATCCGATTCAATTCCTGAACCTCTCGGAAATGACCATGCTGAGCAGCGGTAATCGCTGCAGGGCCTTCGGAGCCGATGCCGACGGATTTGTCGATGGCGAGGGAGTGGGAGCAGTCCTGCTTAAGCCTTTGCAACGCGCCATTACCGATGGGGACCACATCTATTGCGTTATCAAAGCAACCGTAATTAATGCAGGCGGCAAGACTAACGGCTATACGGTCCCGAATCCAGCCGCACAAAGCGAAGTGATTCGCGAAGCTATCCGCAGAGCCGGTGTGGATCCGCGTGCAATCGGATACATTGAGGCGCATGGCACCGGCACGGAACTGGGCGATCCAATTGAGGTCGAGGGCTTGTGTCGTGCCTTTGTGCAGAGTCCTGCCCTTACGAGTAGCCAATCCACAGGCACTGAACACTGCTGCGCGATAGGGTCGGTTAAGTCCAATATTGGTCATCTGGAAAGCGCTGCGGGCATTGCTGGCCTGACCAAGGTACTGATGCAGATGAAACACCAGACTTTGGCCCCATCGCTGCATGCAGAAGCGCTCAATCCCCATATCGACTTTGGCAGTATTCCATTCCGGGTTCAGCAGAGTGTCGGCGAATGGAAGCGTTGTGTCATCGAAATCGACGGTCGCCTATCGGAGGCGCCATTGCTCGCTGGTATCTCCTCGTTCGGGGCCGGAGGTGCGAACGCGCATGTCATCGTAGAGGAATACCGCATGGCTCAACCGGCCGAATCTCGCACCGAGGCCGCCTTTGCGCCGGAACGCCCCACGATCGTTGTACTTTCAGCAAGAACCCAGGAGCAACTTCGAAAGCAAGTGCATCTCCTGCATGAATGGTTGATCGCACGTCCTTTTACGGATGCCGATCTTGCATGCTTGGCGTTCACGCTGCAGGTCGGGCGAGAAGCGATGGAGCATCGCCTGGCATTCACCGTAACGTCGCTCCAGCAACTTGAAAGCAAGCTTTCCGCGTGCCTGCAAGGCAATCTCGAAAAGCTCCGGATCGACGGATGTTACTACGGGGAACTGAAGCGGAACGGCGAAACTGCCTCGGTTTTTGCCGCGGATGAAGACCTTGAAACCGTGATCGAGAACTGGCTCGAAAAAGGCAAGTACGGGAAGTGCCTGGAATATTGGGTGAGAGGATTGCCGCTGGACTGGAGCGGGCTATACCGGCATTCGGAAATTAGGCCGCGGCGCCTCAGTTTACCTTCGTATCCGTTTGCCCAGGAACGCTATTGGATGCGTCAGAACGCGGTGGCTACAGTGCCGGTTCATTTGCCGCGACAAGCACCAATCGACAGCCGAGCGCTTGATGATGTCCTTGACCAGGTATTGACTGGCGAACTTGAGATTTCTCAAGCGGCCCAGCGGACCGAAGAAGTTCTTTTGGAGATGATTCCGTGACTGACTTCATACCCTATTTGCTATCCGAAATGAAAGCCGGCCGTCTTCCCAAACCTGATGTTGCGCGCTGGTTGACCCAGTATCGCGGTGACCAACTGACGGATGCCGGCGTTCTCCATCCGCTCCTGGGGCGCAATACGTCCAGCCTGGTGGAGCAGCGGTTCAGCACCCGGTTTACCGGTGAGGAATTCTATTTACGCGATCACGTAGTATGCGGCCAAAAAGTCTTGCCGGCAGTCTGCTGCCTGGAGATGGCGCATGCCGCCGTCCTCAGATCTACAGAATTCGGAGAAGACGGCGGCGTCGAACTGAGAGATGTCGTGTGGCTGCGACCCATCGTGGTAACCAGTCCGCTGGAAGTGCACATCGCGCTGAGTGCAGCGGAAAACGGAGTCATCGAATTCGAAATCTACAGCGATGACAAGAATGATGAGATCGTGCACGCTCAAGGGCGTGCTCTACCGGTAACCGGTAACGATAGGCTCCGCAGTGTCGATTTGGAGCAACTTCGCGGCGGATGCGGAAAGAACATTGAAGTCGACAAATGCTACCAGGCCTTTGGCTCTTTGGGCATCGAGTATGGGCCGAGCCAGCGCGGCTTGACGGCCGTGAATCTGGGCCAGGACAACGCCGGACGGCCATATGTGCTTGCTAAACTCGAACAGCCTGAAACCGCGGTGATGCGTGGAGACAGTCTTTTCCTGCACCCAAGCGTAGCGGACAGTGCGCTGCAGTCTTCGATCGGCTTGCGTCTGGGGATTGAACAGAATGGCGAAAACAAAGCGGCAGTACCCTTTGCACTGGACAGCTTGTGTATTCTGCATAAGCTTCCGGCACAGTGCTGGGCTTACGTGCGCGAATCCGCCCAAAAACGACAAGACGGAATGCAGCGGCTGGACATCGATCTCTGCGAAGACACAGGCCGGGTGTGTGTGAGTCTGCGTGGCTTGGCGCTGCGTCTCCTGGGTGATGGTGCTGGTTGGAAGGCTGCCTCCACTGCGAAAGAGATAACGAAGTTACAGTCCCCAAGGCATGAGGCGGAACAACGGCGCACCGTGTTGGCTCCTGAAAGCACTTCTTCTGAAATGGTATTGCTGGCCCCGCAGTGGGAGGCGATGAATCCATCGCTGGTCACAACCTGGCCAGCCGGCGATGAATCAGTCCTGATCGTCGGAGGCACTCCGGTGCAGCGCCAGCGGTGGAAGCATTTCTTTCCTCAGGCGCACGAATTGGAAGTCGTTCCGCCGCCCACGATCGAGGCTCTTCGCAACTCGATCTCTTCCCTGGGCAATATCTCCCACGTGGTATGGCTGGCGCCCTCCGTCGAATTCGATGATACCGATTGGGACGGGCTATTGCGGGCGCAGGAAACAGGCGTGATGGCGCTGTTCCGCCTAATCAAGGCGATGTTGATACTGGGGTACGGGGATCGGCGTCTGGGCTGGACCATGGTCAGTCGGCAGACGCAGATGGTAGGAACCGGCGAACAAATCGCCCCGGCGCATGCCAGCATACATGGATTGATAGGGTCCCTGGCGAAGGAATATGAGCAGTGGAAGATCCGCCTGGTCGACTTCTCTGAAGAAGTTGAGGTTGGATTGGAGTTGCTGGGTGCTGTGCTGCGTCTACCGCCGGACCCGCGGGGTGATGCCTGGGTCTATCGCGGAAATGAGTGGTACCGTCGGCAGTTAATGGTCTGCCAGCCTCATGCGCGTGAAACGACGTCGTACCGGCAAGGTGGCGTCTATGTCATCATCGGCGGGGCAGGCGGACTTGGAGAAGTATTCAGCGAATATCTGATTAAGCAATATCGCGCCCAAATCATTTGGATCGGTCGGCGTGAGCAGAATGCGGAAATCGAAGACAAGATCAGACGCTTCGAGACGTTTGGACCGCCACCGGTGTACATACAAGCAGATGCCAGTGATGGGGAAGCTCTGGAGCACGCACGCAGAACGATCAGAGAGCAGTTCGGGGAAATTCGCGGCGTAGTACATGCCGCGATCACCCTCATGGACAAGAGTCTGGCCGAGATGACGGAAGACCGCTTCCGGGCATGCCTTTCCTCCAAAGTAGATGTCAGTGTGCAACTCGCTCGCGTCTTTAGTGCGGAATCACTGGATTGGGTACTGTTCTTCTCATCGTTGCAAAGCTTCGTGAAAGCGGGCGGGCAGAGCAACTACGCGGCCGGATGCACCTTTAAGGACGCTTTCGCGCAATATCTGGCGCAGAAGTTGCCGTGTGCAGTGAAGGTAGTCAACTGGGGATATTGGGGCGGGGCGGGTATTGTAGCTGCCGCGGAATACCGAGAGCGGATGGCGCAGCTTGGCATCGGCTCACTTGAGGCGCCGGAAGGGATGGAGGCGCTCGCGCAACTTCTGAACGGCGCCGTCGATCAGTTGGCGGCGGTCAAGTTTACGCGGCCGGAAATGCTGGCATATCTGGGAGAAATGCGCGAGTGGGTGGCCAGTGCAGACGAGCGAGCGCCTCGCGGCGAACTGGAGTTGACCAGACGAACGCAAAAGAGCCCCGACGAAAAATACGTCGCTGACTCTGTGGATGAGGCGGCACGCGACCTCGATGGATTGCTGGCCCGCCTGCTTGCGGCACAGTTGAGAGAGGTGGGCTTGCTCGGCGAGGGGGAGCAGGCACTCCAGCTGAGTCCCGTCCTTGAGCGCTGGCTGCAGCACAGTCAATCACTTCTATCCGGGGTCGGCCTGGTAGAGTTGGCCGGCGGCCGCTGGCGGATCGTAAATGGCGAGAGTATCCAGCGGGAAGAGCTTTGGAGAGAATGGGACGAGCGCAAGGACAGTTGGCTGACCCTTCCCAGTCTGGCCGCACAGGTCAGAATCCTCGACGTGACGGTACGCGCGCTGCCCGATATTCTACGGGGCACACGCCCCGCGACCAGCGTAATGTTTCCCAATGCCTCGCTGGAGTTAGTGGAGAAGATATACAAAGACAACCCCATCGGCAACTACTTCAATGCCGTGCTGGGTGATGCGGTTGCGGAATTCGTTGCAGCACGCCTTGCTGCCGATCCCGAAGCGCGGCTCCGCTTGCTTGAGATTGGTGCAGGTACTGGCGGTACTACAGAAGCAGTTTTGCCCCGCCTTGCAGACTATCCCGGAAAGATAGCCGAGTACTGCTATACCGACATGTCCAAAGTCTTTCTGATGCACGCAGAACAGGCGTATCGCCCCTCGGCCCCCTACCTGACATCCCGCATCTTTGATGTTGAGCAGGGACTGGAAAGGCGAGGAGTCCCAGCAGGAAAATTCGACATTGTGATTGCCGCCAATGTGCTGCATGCAACAAGGCATATTCGCCGCACCTTGCGCAACGCCAAGGCAGCATTGAAGCAGGGCGGGTTGCTCGTCCTCAACGAGATTACCGGGAGCAGTCTCTTTACCCACCTCTCTTTTGGTTTGCTGGAAGGTTGGTGGCTTTACGAGGATGCCCCCCTGCGCATTCCCGGCACACCGGCCCTTGCCACCGAGAGCTGGCAGCGGGTTCTGGAATCGGAAGGATTTGTCTCTGTCGGCTTCCCGGCGCAGGCATGGCACCGGTTGGGGCAACAGATCATAGTTGCCGAAAGCGATGGCATTTTCCGTCAAGAGTCCTCCTCTCCGGTTAAAGTAACGAGCCTTGCGGCGGCAAATATAAACCCAGCGAACGCAGTTTTGGCGCGTTGCCCGTCCCCGGTCTCGACAGTGAACGATCTTCGCAAAGTGAGTCCGCAACCGTTATCGGCCGCGGACTCGGCCGGACTGCTGCGCGACCGAACGATCGCGATGGTCAAGCGTGTCGTAGGGCAAACGCTGAAAATGTCGCCGCAGCAACTGGACGAAAATGAGTCGCTCGAAATGTACGGCATCGACTCGATCTTGGTAGGCAAACTGCGAAACCAGCTGGCAGTAGTGTTCCCCGAGATTTCGACTACGCTGTTCTTTGAATACCGGACTGTTGCTTCATTAGCCGACTATTTCATGGAACACGAACCGGCGGCCGTGCGTCGTTGGGTGGGTTTCGAAGAGTCGGGACCGGGCCAGACGGAATCCACACCGGCGGAGGTTTCGGCGACGAAGACGCCATCTTTGCATCGCCGGCAAAAGCGGAGACGTAGAACGGCGGGCATCTTAGCTGGCCGGGCAAGTGATCCGCGATCGGGACCCGCAGAGATCGCCATCATCGGATTGTCCGGAAGGTATCCAGGGGCGCGCAATGTCGCTGAGTTCTGGGAAAACCTTAAAAACGGTCGCAACTGCATTCGCGAGATCCCTCCGGAACGTTGGGACTGGCGCAAGCACTATTCCGCTGGAAAAGGGACCGACGGAAAAAACTATGCAAGGTGGGGCGGATTTCTCGATGACATCGACATGTTCGATCCGCTCTTCTTCCCGCTTTCGCCTGCTGAGGCAGAGCGGATGGATCCGCAGGAGCGGTTATTCCTACAGGAAGCCTATGCCAGTATCGAGGATGCTGGTTACACGCCTCCTACTCTCTGCTCCAGCAGAAAGGTCGGGGTGTATGTCGGTGTTATCTACAGCAACTACGCCAAAATTCCCAGTCAGTGGTCAGTGCCCAATCGCGTCTCGTTTCTTCTGAACTTCCAGGGCCCAAGCATAGCGATCGATACGGCATGCTCCTCATCTTTGACTGCTCTCCACTTGGCGATCGAAGGACTGCGCTGCGGAGACTGCCGGGTTGCTATTGCCGGAGGCGTCAATCTAATTGTCGACCCGGCTCAGCATCTGAACCTCTCGTCGATCAACATGTTGAGCAGTGGCAATTGCTGCAAAGCATTTGGCGCAGGAGCCGACGGATTTGTGGATGGCGAGGGTGTGGGCGCGGTTGTTCTCAAACCGCTCGACCGCGCCATCGCCGACGGAGATCATATATATGGCGTCATCAAGGCCGGCGTCGTCAATGCCGGCGGCAGGACCAATGGCTACACCGTGCCCAATCCCGCGGCACAAAGCGATGTGATCAGCGAGGCGATATCCAGAGCCGGCGTTGACGCTCGCGCAATCAGCTATATCGAAGCGCACGGAACAGGCACTGAGCTTGGCGATCCCATTGAGATCGAAGGTCTGCGGCAAGCATTCGCAAAAAGTATGAATGGGAAGTCTTCCGGGGATGGAAATTTGGAGCCGTTCTGTGCGATCGGCTCCGTAAAGACCAACGTGGGGCATCTGGAAAGCGCGGCGGGAATCGCCGGTCTGACCAAAGTGTTGCTGCAAATGAAGTACCGTACGCTGGTTCCATCGTTGCATGCCGAGGTCCTCAATCCACATATTGACTTTTCCCGTACTCCGTTTCGCGTGCAGCGTCAATTGAGCGAGTGGAAAAGACTGGTTCTCGAAATCGATGGTCAACCCAGAGAGTTGCCGCGGCTGGCCGGCCTCTCCTCTTTCGGGGCCGGTGGAGCAAATGCCCACCTTCTCATAGAGGAGTACTGTTCCGAGACTTCCGCAGATACTGCAGGGTTGTTGACTATCGAATACCCAGCTCTCATTGTCCTTTCAGCAAAAAACGAAGAACGCTTGACGGAGCGGGTCGAACAGCTTGCGGCCTGTCTTGCTGAGGAGTCTCGGGTCGATGCAGGCCTAGGCGATCTTGCGTACACACTGCAGGTTGGACGCGAAGCCATGGAGTGCCGCCTCGCCCTGACTGCAACTTCCATCTCCGAGCTTCGGCAAAAGCTCGATGACTATCTCAACGGCAAGTATGAGAGCGGAGAGATTGACGAGTGCTATCGAGGAGATGCCCGGCGCAGCCGAGAGGCGGTTACGCTCTTTGCTGCCGACGAGGACCTGCAGGCCGCAATCGAAAGTTGGATTGCAAAGCGTAAGTACGGAAAACTGCTCGACGCGTGGGTCAAAGGGCTGTCAGTCGATTGGACGAAACTCTACCAGGACGGCCGGGGCAAGCCGCGGCGTATAAGTCTTCCTTCCTATCCATTTGCGCGGGAGCGGTATTGGAAAGAGCCGATCCACAGCGGCGCTGCCTCTGAGTCATGGTTGCATCCGCTGCTGGAACGCAACACGTCAACCCTGGCAGAGCACCGGTTCAGTACGAGGTTAACAGGTGACGAGCCGTTTCTGCAGGACCATGTCGTGCTCGGGCGAAGGGTTTTGCCCGGAGTGTGCTACCTCGAGATGGCTCGTGCAGCCGTGCTGAAATCGCTCGAAGCCCAAGACGGCGAATTCGAGTTGAAGAATATCGAGTGGCTGCAGCCCATCGTGGCCGGCGCTGTGAAGCAAGTACACATCGCGCTCAATGCCCAGGTAGAGGGCAATATCGGATTTGAGATATACAGTGACGATCAGGGCGATGAGGTAGTGCACGCTCAGGGACGCGCCGTGCTGACAAATGCCGCAACAGAGCTCGTCGGCAATATCGACCTGGCGCAACTGAAGCGTGAATGCGTCGAGAGCATTAGCCCAGAGCGGTGCTACGCTGCATTTGCCTCGCTTGGCATCGAATACGGTCCATCTCAGCGCGGTTTGAAGAGCGTCGGAGTCGGAAAGAGCGGCACGGGTAGACCATATGTTTTGGCGCAGCTCGAACTGCCTGAGACCGTGGTTGCGAGTGGCGACGACCTGATTCTGCACCCGAGCGTTATGGACAGCGCATTGCAGGCGGCGATCGGATTGCGTCTCGCAGGCGAGCAGGGAGGCGGCTCCGGTGCAGTCGTGCCCTTTGCCCTTGGTAGCGTCCGCATTCTGAGAAGGGTCCCAGCGCAATCCTGGGCCTATGTCTACGCCTGCGAAGAGAGCCATGATGGCGTGCGGCGCCTGGACATCGACGTGTGCGCAGAGTCCGGCCAGGTGTGCGTGATGTTACGAGGCCTGGCACTGCACCCGCTGGCGGATGCCTCCGAGTGGAAACTCGCGATCGTTCCGGACCAAGCTATCTCCTGGGAGCCTCTGGGAGCGGTGAAATCAGTTCTTCCCGACAACCGGCTCTTGCGCGAGCGCGCCATTGCCGCGATGAAGCGGATCGTTGGACAGACACTGATGATGTCCCCGCAGCAATTGGACGAGAATGAATCGCTGGAGTCGTACGGGATCGACTCAATCCTTGTTGGGAAGCTTAGAAACCAGCTCGCGGAAGTCTTCCCTGACGTGAAAGCCACTATATTCTTTGAGCGCCGAACCGTCGCGGCGCTGGCCGACTACTTCTTAGAACATGAGGCGGCCATCGTGCGGAACTGGGTCGGCCTGGAAGAAACAACTCCAGTTCCTGCAGAACCCGAGCATACGGCGGAACACGCGGCGCCGCTAGCGATTTCGGCCCGTCCGCAACGGCGCCGGCGGCTGCGTACAGGAACTGGTGGTTGGAATGTGCGGGCTGCAGATGGGCCGCCGCAACGGACTCCCGTTGCAATTATCGGCCTCTCTGGCAGGTATCCTCAGGCGAGCAACGTTTGGGAATTCTGGGAAAACCTGAAGAGCGGTCGCAATTGCATCTCCGAAATTCCTCCGGAGCGTTGGGATTGGCGCGAGTATTACGCAGCCGAAAAAGGCACGGTTGGGAAAATCTATTCCAAGTGGGGCGGATTCCTCGACAACATCGACAAATTCGACCCGCTGTTCTTCCGTCTATCTCCGGCCGAGGCTGAGCGGATGGACCCGCAAGAACGGCTCTTCCTGCAAGAAGCCTACCGCAGCATTGAGGATTCCGGGTACACGGCTGCCACTCTCTGCGCCAGTGACAATGTCGGCGTGTATGTCGGCGTCATGAACAGCAACTACGCGCTTCATTCCAGTCAGTGGTCGATTGCGAATCGCGTCTCGTTCCTCTTTAACTTCCAGGGGCCCAGTATGGCGGTAGATACGGCTTGCTCCTCGTCGTTAACGGCGATCCATCTGGCTGTCGAAGGGCTCCTCCGAGGCGAGTGCGACGTTGCCATAGTCGGCGGTGTTAACCTGATTGTCGACCCAATTCAGTATGCGAACCTGTCGGCGATGACGATGTTGAGCGCCGACGACCGCTGCAAGGCTTTTGGCGCAGGCGCCGATGGATTTGTAGATGGCGAGGGTGTAGGCGCAGTTGTTCTCAAGCCTCTCGACCGCGCCATAGCGGACCAGGACCACATATACGGAGTTGTCCAAGCCAGTGTTCTTAATGCCGGAGGTAGGACGAACGGCTACACCGTTCCCAATCCGACGGCCCAAAGCGATCTCGTCTACCGGGCGATAAGAAGCGCAGGCGTCGATTCGCGCTCGATTAGTTACATCGAAGCGCACGGCACAGGCACGGAGCTTGGCGATCCCATTGAGATTGAGGGCCTTCGGCAGGCGTTTGAAAGAAGCCTGCCCGCAGCACAACCGGGCGATGAGCGTCCGTCAGCCCAATGTGCGATCGGCTCTGTGAAGACGAATATCGGGCACCTCGAAAGCGCAGCGGGAATAGCCGCCCTCACCAAAGTATTGTTGCAGATGCAGCATCGCACTCTGGTCCCATCGTTGCATTCAGAAGTGCTAAATCCACATATCGACTTCAGTCGTACGCCATTTCACGTGCAGCGGGAGTTAAGCGAATGGAAGCGGCCGGTACTGGAAGTCGAAGGACAAACCAAAGAGTTGCCGCGGCTGGCGGGCATTTCCTCATTCGGGGCAGGTGGCGCAAACGCGCACATTCTGATAAGTGAGTACTGTCCAGAACTGGTAACTGACGACACTGTCTCCTCGGTCGTCTCTCGTCCATCCGAATTCATTCTCCTTTCGGCAAAGAATCCGGAACGGCTGAGCGCCCAGGTTGAGCAACTGCTGCATCACATCGCTGCAGTTTCTTATACCGATAGCGATCTCCAGGATCTCGCCTACACTCTTCAGGTGGGCCGGGAGGCGATGGAGTGGCGCCTGGCGTTTACCGCCAACTCAATCGATCAGTTGCGGCAAAAACTTGATGACTATCGTCAGGGGAAGTTCGAGGCGGGAGACATCGACGAATGTTATCGCGGCGAAACTCGTGCGCATCGAGATGCGATCTCCGCACTCAACGTCGACGAAGACGTGGAGTCGTTGATTGATGCGTGGCTGGCAAAAGGAAAGTATGTAAAGCTGCTCGATCTGTGGGTAAAGGGGCTGTCGTTCGACTGGAACCGGCTCCATTCAGCAACGCCATCCTCCAGGCAGAGGCGGCCAAGAAGAATTAGCCTTCCTGGATACTCGTTTGCCCAGGAGCGCTATTGGCGGCCGGGTCACAACCGCCGGGGCAGCGTATCGGATCTGGAGTCTCGTGCGGACCGTACCCTATCCCAACCCGCTCCGAAAGCGGCGCCACAGGATTTATTTCCGCAGACCATCGAAGAGGAAATTGAACGCTTCTTAATGGACGCGCTAGGACTTGAGCAATCGCAGATCGAACGGAACCGACATCTGAGCGACTACGGCATCGACTCGGTGGTCAGTGCCAGGCTGCTGAAGCATCTGGAGAACGCGTTCGGTGTTGAGCTGAAGATGCGTGAACTCTTTGAGCACGCAACCATCGGCAGCCTCGCCCGACATGCGGCCGCTCAAAAAAAGAACGGCACACATTCGGTGAGCAGCGAAGCTCTTCAGGAATCTCCTGCGCAGACCTCCATCCCCCTGCGGAACGCTAAGGCCCGAATCCCTCTAACTCCACCGCAAAGGAGCATCTACCTGCATGAGCAGACAACAAAAGAGCCCGTCTATCACGTGCCGGTTACGCTGCTTGTCCGTGGCGATCTGCGCGCCGATGCTCTGCAACGTTCACTGGAGGCGATGGTTGCGCGCCATGAGTCCCTGCGCACCACGTTCTTCCTCGAAAACGGCGAGCTGTGGCAGAGGGTTCATGACACACTTCCGCCTGCCTGGACATATCTCGACCACTGCGGCGCATCTCGTGAAGAATCCGCGGAGGCGTGGCGCCGGATTGCCAGCGTGCCATTTGACCTCGGTGCGGGGCCGCTGTTGCGGGCGGCTCTGATTCGTCGGGACGATGAATGGTTGCTGGGTATATGCGCGCACCATCTCATTGTGGACGGATGGTCGTTCGGCATATTGCTGGATGAGTTGCGAGCCGCCTATGCGGCAAACTGCAGCGATCGCGTCTTCGAAGCTCCGGCGTTGATCTGCCAATATGGCGACTACGCAATCTGGCGGCGGCAACTCGCTAGCCTCTCGGAAAAATCAGCCGCCGCTCGTCTCGCAGACAGGATCAAAGATCTCCCGAACCTGGATCTTGCAATCTGGAGAAGCCGCCGCCCGGCTACTCCGTCTTTCCGCGGTGGAACCAGGCGCGCGAGAATTTCTCCTGAACTAAGTGCACGCATTCGAAACGCCGCCGAACCGGGGGGATTCTCGGTCTTCGGATTCATGACCGCCTGTTTGGAATTGGTCCTTGCTCGGCACACGGGCCAGCCGCGGTTTGCCGTTGGCGTCCCATTTGCCTGCCGCCAAACTCCGGAGATCGCCTGCCTGATCGGTCACTTCGCAAATACCGTTCCCATCGTAGCGGCTCCCGCACTGCACGATACCTTCTCCGCCCTGCTGTCGCAAGTGCGAGCGGAGCTTGCTTTGGGGCAGCAAGACGAAGTCGCCTCCATGGAAGATACGCTGAGCGTCACCGGCGCCCGGCGTGATCCGCGATTCAGCCCGCTGTTCCAGGTGATGTGCGTGATGCAGCCGGCAAGAATAATGGACCACCCTGAGGTGGGACTCAGCATGGAGTTCTTTTCGGTCGATTTCCGGACCACCCTATTTGACCTGGTCATGCAGATCGTCGAGATGGAGAACCAGTTTGACTTCGTCGTCAACTTTAACAAAGATGTGGTCGGCGACGAGCGGGCTGACTTGATCCTCTCCGATCTGCTTGTGGTGATCGAGAGCGCCGGCGTCAATCCAGAACAACGCATAGAGAAACTCCTGCAGGCTCTCCCCCTGCGCATCGTTCCCGTTGTGGTGTGGGATAACGGTGCAGGAGAAATTGCCAATGGTCTGCGGACATTGTCCGACCGTGCCAACGTCCCGCTTCGGATTTCGGTAGTCCCCCTGTTCAATCCTGCGGATCACCATGCTCCTCGGTTGAATGCCATCGCTCCTGACGGCGAGTTCGTTCATGTCGTCATTCGCGAAGATGCGGCGACGGAACCGTGTGCAGATGAGCGGTGGCTATCCGACAAAATTGACGGAGAACCAGGAAGTGTGCCAGCCGGTTCAATGGTCGTCGACATCCGCTCCGCCGCTGGAGTTTCCGGCACAGAGGAGAACGTCTTGACCGTAGACAGACGCGCCACACCCGAAGAAACTGCGGAAGCCGTGTTCTCCACAATCATGCAGGCTCTTGACCGGCGGGGACTACGGATACAAACAACGTCTGCTGCGTTCCCCCAACCTGGCGCAGAAAACGGGCAAAGTGTTGTCTGCGTTCAATCGGATTGCACGCCAACTGGAACGACCGTTTCAGACGAAGAGATCGTGCCGGCTCTCGATTACTCTGAGAATGTGGTCGGTTGGCTCCGCTCTCTGTGGGCGGAATGCCTGGGGCGTCCAAATGTAGAACTTGATGACGATTTCGTGCTGCTCGGCGGCACATCGCTTTCCGCGTTGCGAGTCTTGGCCCAGGTGCGAGAGCGGTTTGGAATGAACTTGCCTCTGCGCGCGATATTCGAATATCCCACTGTCGCGGAATTTGCCGAGCGACACTTCCCTGCCGCGACATTTTCATTGTCGCCTGATAAGGCAGAGCACAATTCGACGATCTCCGGTCCGGCGCCGGTTTGTACAGGTTCTTCCGCTGAGGCGTCTGCCGGTCAGATTCGCATCGCTCTTCTGGATCGCCTTGACCCTGGCTCAGGCGCCTTCAACGTTCCTCTGTCTCTCAGGATTCGCGGAAACCTTGACACAGCGGCACTGGAGGCTGCGCTCAACGCGATCGATGCTCGGCACGAGCCTCTGCGCAGCGCAATCGCTCTTGCAGACGGGAACGACTACATGCAAAACGTTCAGGAGCATCGGAGCGAAGCACTCAGCATGATCGACCTGAGCGGTTTGCCGACGGAGGATCTTGATGCGCGTTTAGAGCGGGTTCGGCAAGCGGAAGCCGCATACCCGTTCGATCTCGCGAGCGGCGTCCTGTGGAAGCGCCTGCTGGTCCGCTGTAGCCGCGAGGACCATTGTCTACTGATTACGTTGCATCACGCCGCGTGTGACGCATGGTCGATAAAAGTGTTGGCTGGAGAGATTGCCGAAGGGTACGGCGCGGCAGTTTCTGGTCGAGCGCCACGCCTGTCGGATCTCCCCCTGCGTTACCTCGATTACGCAATATGGCAACGGAGCGCGCACGACCTGTTCGCATCTCAGCAAGACTATTGGAAGGCGCAGCTAATCGGCGTTGCGCGCCTTGATCTTCCTACCGACCACACGCGCACCACAATGAAGCGTGGCCAGGGCGGACTCGTGTTCGGCCGCATACCCAGGGATGTTACATCGCAAATACGTGAACTCGCAGCCGCGCAGGGGAGCACGCCCTTCATGGTATTGCTGGCCGCATTCTCGGTAGTCCTTCACAATCACACCAGCCAGACCGACATCCTGATTGGTTCCACCGTCGCAGGGAGGATCTATCGGAACCTCGAAGCGATGATCGGTTGTTTCATCAACACCATTTCATTGCGCGTCCAGTGCATGCCCGATGACCTCTTTCTCACCGTGCTCGAAAGGGCTCGAGAGTCGGTAACTGAAGGGATACTGAATCAGAATTGCCCGGTCGAGCAAGTGCTCGATTCAGTTAAGCGCAGCGAAGATGCGGGCCAATCTCCCCTCATTCAGGTGCTCTTCAATTTCCTCGATGTCCCAGCAACCCAACTGCAAATGGAGGGCCTTGAGGTAGAAGCAACATCGTCGGCAAGGCTCGTGTCAAAGGTCGATCTCGATTTGTTCGGTCGCGAGGATGCTGGAGAGATCGTCCTCGAACTGGAATATGACAAAAACCTGTTCGAAGCCGCTTCCGCCGCCTGGATACTGGACCATCTCATCGCTTGTGCGAAAGAGATTGTGAATCGCCCCTCCGCCTCGGTACGGGAGTTATCGATCGCCGCTTTCACGCCGCCCAACGCCGAGGCCGAGTGGCCTCTACCGGTGCCGGCCTCATTTATCCCCATACCAGAGGAAGAGATTTCCCTCGCGGGGCGTATCAGCGAAGTCTGCCGTGAACATGCCGAATTGCTGGCTATCGTCGACGGTTCGACACAGCTCACTTATAGCGAGTTCGATCGAGTCTCCGGGCACCTTGCTGGTTGTATCGCAGACCGCTGGAACGATCATGAACGAATCGCATTACTGTGCAGTCATGATTGGCGAATGCCCGCCGCTGTGGCAGCTGTGTTGCGGACAGGAAAGACGTACGTTCCGTTAGATCCTCGTGCACCGGATGAGCGTCTGACCGCAATGCTTGCCGACTGCGAGGTGACTACGCTTGTCTGTTGTGCTGAGTTCCTGGAACGGGCTCAAGGACTTTCGCACGTGCTTACTCGCGACGGAAACTCCAATCTGGAGATCATGGAGATTCCTTCGACCCCGGATGCTAATGCAACCCATTCTGATCTCGTGGTAGAAGAGAACCCTGATGCGCCCGCCTATGTGTTATACACGTCGGGCTCGACGGGAAGGCCGAAGGGAGTTGTGCAAACCAGGAAGAACGTTGTGGCTCACATACGGAATTATGCGCAACGCATCGGTATCTCGCCCGGGGACCGTCTGGCCATGCTGGCCAGTTACGTATTCGATGCCGGTGTAATGGATCTATTCGGCGCAATCCTGACCGGTGCGACCCTTCTACTGGTGGACCCCCGGTCAGAGGATCCGTCCGGACTGCGAAGCACCCTCGCCAATGCCAGCATTTTGCACTCCACGCCAACGATGTTCCGTTACCTCCTGCAGGACACAGAAGAACCATGGCTGCCATCCGGCGCCAGAGTCTTCGTGCTCGGTGGGGAGGAAGTTCGGGCGAGCGAACTGAGGCTGTTTGAACATCACTTCGACCCACGCTGTTCGCTTGTGAATGGCTATGGCCCTACGGAATGCACTCTGGCGTTTCAATACTGCATTGCACGCGGAGACGATCAGTTTGCGGCTGTTCCTGTGGGGCGTCCTGTCCCGGGAGTGTCTGCTGAATTGGTGGACGAGGCTGGAAATACCGCGCCCGTCTGCGGCGAAATTGTTTTGCAAAGTCGCAGCTTGGCGGCCGGCTACTGGAGACAGCCAGAAGCGACTGCTTTGGCGTTCTCAACGAACGCGGCCGGTGTTCCCACCTACCGCACTGGCGATCTTGGACGCTGGCGGCGTGACGGCAGGCTTGTGTTCGTCGGACGCAAGGATCAGCAGGTCAAGATTCGGGGCCATCGAGTCGAGACCGGCGAAATCGAGAGTCTTCTGCGCATGCACCCGGCGGTTCGCAATGCTGCCGTGGTGGCGATCGAAACTCCGCAGGGAAGCACGCAGCTTGTTGCTTACGTTTGCGGTGTGCCAGAATTTGTGCCTGATCCCGCCGATCTCCAGTTGTACATGCGGCGCAAGCTGCCCGAATACGCGGTTCCAGCCTCCATTGTTTTATTGGAGAATCTTCCTTTGACACTCACTGGCAAGGTAGATCGCCAGAGACTGCCGTCCGCGCCGCCTGTCGTGGCCGTTGGCGTTGGAGCACCTCCACGAACCGCGATGGAGAAAACCGTTGCCGCAATCTGGCAGGAAGTGTTGGGAGTGAGCGGCATCGGATGTGACCAGAATTTCTTCGACGCCGGGGGAGACTCGCTTTTAATCGCCCGTGTGCAAAGCAAATTGGTCTCCGAACTCGGCCGGCCAGTAGCAATGACGGATCTGTTTATACATTCGACGGTATCGGCGTTGGCTGCTGCGCTCGATCAGCCGGAGCCAGAAGACAAGCAGCCGGACGAAGCCCGATGGCGCGCGGAGAAACGCCGTGCTGCCAGACCGCGCCATGTCGCGGTCGAAGTGGACAAGCCCATGGAGGAGATCACGCTATGAATGACGACAGCGGAAGCGACTTTCGAATTGCGGTGATTGGAATGGCGGCCAGGTTTCCAGGAGCCGCAAATGTCAACGAGTACTGGAACAATCTTTGTGCCGGCATTGAGTCAATCAGTCAACTCGATCCGGAAACTACGCCGAAAGGCAGTCCCCGAGGCTATGTACATGCGGCGGCAGTGATGACCGACGCGGACAAATTCGATGCGGAGTTTTTTCGGGTCACTCCGCGCGAAGCACAGCTGATGGATCCGCAGCACCGGGTCTTTCTCGAATGTGCGTGGAGCGCCTTCGAAGATGCCGGGTACAATCCTGCGGCGATGCCTGGCCGTGTTGGCGTCTACGGTGGAGCCGGCTATGGCACTTACTTCTACCGCAATCTCGCGAGCCGGCCGGAACTCTACCGCACCCAGGGCCTGCGGGTATCTCTGCTTCAAGGATCGGCGGTCGATTATCTATGCACGCGTGTCTCCTACAAACTCGGTTTGACTGGGCCGAGCGTGTCTGTGCAGACAGCATGCTCTTCATCGCTAGTTGCAATCCATTACGCGGCTGAAGCTCTCCTGGGCTATCACTGCGATATTTCCTTGGCGGGAGGAGTTGCTGTGCGTGTCCCCCAGGAAGAAGGCTACGAATACGAAGAAGGCGGCATTATGTCGCCCGATGGACACTGCCGTCCTTTCTCCGTCGATGCCGACGGAACCATCTTCGGATCTGGCGTCGGGGCCGTCGTATTGAAGCGCCTGCCCGATGCCATTCGCGACCGTGATCATATCCACGCCATCCTGTTGGGCAGCATGGTGAACAACGATGGCAAAGCCAGAGTAGGTTTCACCGCTCCAAGTTCTCTGGGGCAGGCCTCGGTGATCCGCGAGTCCATCGAGGCCGCGGGCATTGACGCTCGCACCATCGGATATGTCGAGGCTCATGGCACGGGCACCTACCTCGGAGATCCGATCGAGGTCGCGGGCCTGACCTCGGCATTCCGCGAATATACGGCCGACAATGGTTTCTGCGCATTGGGTTCGACGAAAGGAAACGTCGGACACCTGAACAACGCGGCCGGTGTCGCGGGTTTTATCAAAGCCGTGCATGTGGTCCGCGAAGGCTACATCCCTCCGACCATCAACGTCGATCGTCCTAGCCCACGTATCGACTTCCCATCGTCTCCTTTCCGGTTGGTCACAGAGGGCATGCCGTGGCCGAAAAAGGACGGCGTTCCGCGACGTGCTGGGGTGAGTTCATTTGGAATTGGCGGCACGAATGCTCACGCCATTCTTGAACAACCTCCCGAGCATGAACCCGAAGCCACTGATTGTCCGCAGGTATTCATTTTGTCGGCGGCCAGCGAAGATGGTGCCAACCGTCTTGTTGACTCGACCCGTACTCACTTGCAGTCAGCACGCGATAAAGACCTCCGCGACATTGCCTTCACGCTGCAGTCGGGTCGTGGACGTTACCCTTGGCGGCGAGCCGTAGTGGCTAAAACCGCGTCACTCGCAGCTCAAGCTCTGGAATCTCCACTGCAAGGTAAATGCGAAGCGCTGATTCCCAGAATCGTCTGGATGTTTCCCGGGCTTGAGGCCTTGAGTTTGCCGATGCTGTGCGACCTTGCTGTCAACGAGCCTGTCGTGGTCACTGCGCTAAATCAGTGCGCGGAAATCTTGCGTTCAAGTTTTGCGCTCGATCTGTGGCAGTGGTTCAGAAAAAGCTCCTCCACACCGCCAGAACCAGAGGCTGCATTCGCTCTCCTCTCCGTTGAATATGCGCTAGCCGCTTTGTGGCGTTCTTGGGGAATCAAACCCGATGCGGTTATGGGACACGACCTCGGAGAAATCGCAGCAGCCTGCGTCGCTGAAGTCATTTCGTTAAACGATGGCTTCCTTCTGTTAGAGGAGCGTTCGCGGCTTTCCGTGCGCAAAGACAATATGACTTTGCTCGCTGTAATGTGCTCCGCCGACCGGATCGCGGCGTACCTCAATGATGAAGCCGAATTCGTTTCGGAACAAGGAAGGGAACGCCTGCTGGTGGCTGTTTCCGGCTCAACGGCAGAGGCGCTTGGTCGGACGCTTGACGGAGCCCACATCGGCTGGACGCGATTGAGTTCCGGCCTTCTGCATCTGCAACGGCCTGGCACCTTGGCGCCTGACTGTCTCGAACGCATTGGCCGGGTCTCTTTGCATTCGCCGAGGATCCCGTTAATCTCCTCTGTTACCGCAGAGTGGCTCAATGTCGGGCAGGCAGTGGATCCTATGCATTGGGCCAAACAAATGTGCTCGCCTGCGAGATTCTACAGCGGTGCGAATGCTGCTCTCACCTCGGGCCCCGCGATATTCGTCGAAATGGGACCAGGCCGGGCGCTCAGCTCTCTCGTGCAGGCGCTGGGCTGGGACGCAGTGCCATCTCTGCCAGACCCGGAAAATGAGAACGAAAGCGTGCAGGTTCGTCTCGCCCTTTCCCAGCTCTGGCTCGCTGGAATCGAGCCGGACTGGAAGAGCGTGCGGCGTGGCGAAGAAGGGTGGCGCTGCTCCCTGCCCACCTATCCCTTTGTCCGCGCCCGGCACTGGATCGAACCGAAACTGACAGATGCAATCGGCGCAGTCACACCTAACTCGAGTCCCTCATCCGCCGCAGGAATGAATGACGATTCCTCTCGTTCGGCCGATCCCGTCACAGCAACTGTCTCCAGAATTTTCTCAGAGCTGTTGGGCACTCCCGAAGTGGATTTGGAAGTAAGCTTCTTTACACTGGGCGGTGATTCCTTGATCGCTACCCAGTTGCTTGCGCGCCTGCGCGATGAATTCTCGGTCGAACTGCCCCTGGCAAAAGTATTTGCATCTCCGACTGTCCAGGGTCTGGTCACGCTCATCGAGTCGGAGCTTACGGCGAAAGTGGAAGGAATGTCCGAGGAAGAGGTCGACGCAGTCCTTGCAGCTGACCACAATCCTGCTTAGTCCAGTGCAGCTAGGCCGGAAGAGAGAATGTGTGACATGGCGACAACCTATGAATCTGGTGCCGGGATAGCGAGTGCCAAGAAAAATGCTTTATTGGAGCGTCTACGCGCTGGAAAAAGCGGTTCGCAGTCGATCTCTCGTCGTATCGGAAGTGGCCCGGCTCCGCTCTCGTTTGGCCAGCAGCGTCTTTGGTTCCTCGAGGAAATGTTTCCGGGAACTGCGGTATACACCATCTTCGGAGCGTGCCGCCTCCGTGGCAAATGGGATATCTCGGCCATTGAAAAGGCGCTGGATCGGACTGTCGCCCGGCATGAGAGCCTGCGAACTTCGATTCGGCTGATCGAGGGCGTACCCATGCAGATCACCACGCCTTTCGAACCATCGCTCCGGACCACCTTGGACTTGCGAGACCTGCCTTATGCGGAGTCGAACGCCCAGGCAGCTCGCATAATCAAGGAATTGGCGCAGACGCCATTCGAGCTGTCGGGAACGCTGTGCAAGTTGCTGCTCGTCCGCCTCACTGATGATGAAACACTGCTGGGCATTGCCGTTCATCATGCGATTGCGGATGGTTGGTCGCTCAGCATCTTCTACCGGGAAGTGATTTCACAGTATTGGGCTATCGTTGGTGCGAGCCCGGTCATGCTGCCTGAACTGAAAATTTCCTATGCCGACTTCGCGGAATGGCAGCGTCAGCGGGAGAAGCAAGGCCACTTCGCACTCGACCTCGAATACTGGCGCAAAGTATTTGCCGATCTACCGCCCTTGGTCACGTTGGCTCCGGACCGCGCCAGACCGGGTCGGCCAGCAAACTGCGGTGCCCGCGAGCCGCTTATCATACCTTCCGGCACGGTCAGCCGTCTCCACCAGCTTTTGGCCGACGGGAATCACGGCACCATATTCATTGTGCTCATGGCAGCGTTCAAGGCGCTGTTGCACCGCTACACCGGCGCAGAAGACATCACAGTAGGCACGCCAATAGCGAACCGCCTCAGACGCGAATTGGAGCCGATGATTGGCTTCTTCGCCAATACGCTGGCACTGCGAACCGACCTGTCCGGAAATCCATCTTTCCGAGACCTTATTCAGAGGGAGCGCGCCGTCGCTCTGGCCGCCTATGATCACCAGGAAATTCCCTTCGAGAGCGTAGTCGAACATGTCCAGCCCGAACGGCAGCTTGCACAATCGCCGCTGTTCCGGACCGTGCTGGTTCACCAGAATGCCTCAGGGACAGAGGCCGCTGGCTATAGCCAACAAAGAAATGAAGTGGCGCCCGGCCTCGCTATCGAAAGTCTTGACCTGAACACTGGGACCACGAAATTTGACCTGCTCGTGAGCACCCAGGAAGCCTCAGACGTGATCAGAGGCTATATCGAATATGACGCCGATCTGTATGAGCCCGCATCGATCAGAGCGTTTGCCGACAGATACCTGGCGCTGCTATCGGCTGCTCCCGCCCACCCGGACGTACCGATTGGCAAAGTCCAGCTGTGTGAAATCCAAGAACAGGCTGCCGCAGTTGAATCCGTAGTGCAGACTGCCGACTCCGGAACGAACGACTGCATGCATCGGCTGTTCGAGGAGCAGGCTAGACTGCATCCCGACAAGGTTGCCGTTTCCTGGCAAGACTCTCATTTGACTTATGCCGAACTCAATGCACGGGCAAACCGGCTGGCCCACCGGCTCCGCGAATTGGGAGTCGTTCCAGAGGTGCTCGTTGGACTGCACGTAGAACGCAGCCTGAATGTCGTGGTTGGCATACTGGGTATTCTCAAAGCGGGAGGCGCGTACCTGCCGATTGATCCCTCTTATCCTCGTGAGCGGGTCCAGTTCATCGTGGCGGACGCAGGGGCGCCTATCCTGATTACTGAAAGCGCTCTGGCCAGCGAACTGCAATGTGGCAGCAATACCCGGCTTCTCTTGCTGGATCAAGAATGCCTGGATGCCCAACTCGATGCCCAATCTGACGAGGATCTCCTCATCGATGCGACTCCCGCGAACCTGTGCTATGTGATCTACACTTCAGGCTCCACAGGTTCACCTAAAGGAACATTGATTCAGCATGACAATGTGCACCGCTTGTTTCGCTCGACTGATCACTGGTTCGGATTCAATCAGGAGGATACTTGGACCTTGTTCCACTCCTATTCCTTTGACTTTTCCGTGTGGGAACTTTGGGGGGCATTGGCCTATGGTGGACGGCTCGTCGTGGTCGACACCGAAACCGCACGAGCGCCGGATCGCTTCTACGATCTGCTTTCCCGCGAACGGGTAACTGTTCTGAATCAAACTCCAGCGGCCTTCCGGCAACTGCTCAACGCGGAGCAGAGTCTTCGCGAACCCAGGGATCTCAGCTTGCGCTACATCATCTTTGGCGGCGAGGCGCTGGAATTGACTTCGCTGAAACCCTGGTTTGCGCGTCACGGGAATCAGACCCGTCTGGTGAATGCCTACGGAATAACCGAGACGACCGTGCACGTGACATATCGTCCCATAGAGCTGGACGATATCGATAGAGCGCCCGGCCACGTAATTGGAATTCCGATTCCTGACCTCGGAATGTATCTGCTCGATGCTCACGGGCAACCGGTTCCGAATGGAATGGTGGGAGAAATCCACGTTAGCGGAGCAGGACTGGCGCGCGGTTATTTGAATCGTCCCGAGCTCTCTGCTGCGAAGTTCAAGGATGCGCCGTTTGCGCCCGGCCTGCGTTTGTATCGTACAGGGGACTTGGCGCGGCGTCTTGCGAATGGCGAGTTTGAATACCTGGGAAGGGTCGATCACCAGGTGAAAGTGCGCGGATTCCGCGTCGAGTTGGGCGAAATCGAAGCAGCTCTCAACCGCTGTTCCAGGATACGTGACTGTGCCGTGATCGCCCGCGAGGATATTCCCGGCGACCAGAAGATTGTGGCTTATGTCGTGCCGCGTCTCGCCGACCAGCAGCAAAATTCGGAAAACGATACGTCCAAAGCGGTCAGCGCATGGCAATCGGTCTTCGATCAGACCTACGCCCAGCCGCGCTCCGACCTGCCTGCCGACTTCAATATCGTCGGATGGACCAGTGCTCAAAGAGGCGAAGCCATCCCTGAGTGCGAAATGCGTTCCTGGGTGGATGAAACAGTACGAACTCTGCTGGACTTGCATCCCAATCGGGTGTTGGAGATCGGATGCGGCTCAGGACTGCTGTTGTCGCGAATTGCTCCGCACTGTGAGCAATATCATGCCACTGACTTCTCTCAGGTCGTTCTTGATTCGGTTCGGAAGAATCTCGTCGAGCAGCGAGAAGACTTACGGCACGTTCAGCTATATCAAGGCGCGGCCAATAAACTCCGAAGTATAGAAGGCGCGGGATACGATCTGGTCATCATCAATTCTGTCGTCCAGTATTTTCCCAGTATGGAGTACATGATCGATGTCATGGACGGCTGCTTGGAAAAGCTCTCCAAGGGCGGATGTCTGTTCGTGGGTGACGTGCGCAATCGCACCCTGAATCTCGCATTCCACGCCTCGATTGAGTTGGGGGAATCAACTGACGATACCATTGCATCTTGGTCAAGGTTAGCGCGCGAGCGGGCTGACCGGGATAGCGAACTGGTGCTGGATCCAGCCTTCTTTACCGCTTTTGGCAAATCTCGGGCTCAGGTCACGCAGATCCAAACGCGCCACAAGCGAAGCATATACTCCAACGAACTGACACAATTCCGTTTTGATGCCCTGCTTGCAGTCGGAGATACCAACGAGCCGCTTGCCACTTCGCTGAAATGGCCCCAACCAGGCACCCACCCCGATGAGTTGGCAAAGCTGCTTGAAGAAGAATCCCCAGACTCCCTATCTCTGTATGTTGAGGGGGTTCCAAACGCCCGAATGGACGGCATTGAGCCGATTATGACGGCGCTGAGCCAAGGCACTTCAGCACGAGGAACAGCGGAACTGCGCGAGCAGGTTGCGAACCGGATCGCGCAAAAACAAGGCATCGATCCTGAAGAGTATTTCAGGCTTGCCGATCGCCTGCCCTTCCGTGTCCAGGTTCTCTGGCGTCCTTGTGAACCTCTTTGCTACGATGTCGCGCTTACCCGCCAACCTGCGGATGAGACGGCTGGGCTTTGCCCTCTCCACCACATGAGTTTGCCAGGCGCCGCAACCCCCGATGAGTTGTCGCTAGACTTGCAACAGTACGCGAACCGTCCACTCACAGCTCGTCTGAGTGATCGCCTTGCGCTGGATATCGAAGAACACCTCGCAGGCATCCTGCCGCGTTTCATGCTCCCCGCGGCATATATCTTTCTCGAACATCTTCCGGTGAACGAAAACGGGAAGCTGAATCGAAAAGAGCTTCCGCCGCCCCCACCAGTCAGTTCCATTGGAATGGAATACGAAGCGCCCGTTGGCCCGATGGAAAAGCGCCTGGCTGAACTGTTTGCCGGCGTCCTGGGATTGCGGCGCGTTGGAAGGGGCGAGAACTTCTTCGACCTCGGCGGACACTCGTTGCTTGCCGCCCAGCTCACTTTCCAAATACGCGATGTATTGGACATCGAAGTCTCCCTGCAGTCGCTGTTCGCAACCCCGACGGTCGCGGGAATCGCTGCAGTGTTGCAGAGCGGCCAGGTTGTCTCCACCGGTCCTGATCTCGCGAATGAAGTCCACCTTGACGCGACGATCCGCGGCCAAAAACCGATCGAGGCCCACTCAATGCAGGGCGAGGAGACAATCCTGCTCACCGGGGCCACCGGTTTCGTGGGCTCCTATCTTGCACAGTCCCTGCTGCAGCACACCCACTCCCGCATTCTATGTCTAGTCCGTGCACAGGATTCCGCGGAAGCAAAAGAACGCCTCGCCAGTGCGCTGGAATCATGCGGAGTGTCACCCCAAGAATTGCAGCGTGTCGTCGCCATTCCAGGAGATTTGTCGCAACCGCGGTTTGGCATGACAGAACGCGAGTTTGAAGCCCTGTCTTGTGGGCTGCGGAAGATTTATCACAATGGAGCAGAGGTCAATTTCACTCGTCCCTACAGCAGCCTGAAGCCGAGTAATGTGAACGGCACGAGCGAAGCCTTGTGTCTGGCTGCACGCTCTGGAGCAGCGTTTCACTACGTTTCGACACTCTATGTCTTCGGTCAGCACGATAGCGACCAAGGGCCGATAACCGAGAATAGCGTACCTGCCGATTGGCACGATTTGCGTCTCGGCTATACCCAGTCCAAGTGGGTGGCCGAACGCTTGGTTGATCTTGCCGCAGAACGTGGGATCGAAACTTGGATCTACCGGCTGGGACGTATCAGCGGATCTAGCCGCACTGGTAGTGGCCCTGCGCATGACCTGCTCTGGCATTGTGTGCGCCTTGGATTGCAACTCGGAGTGATGCTCGACATGGATGTGCCCCTGGACCTCACGCCCGTCGACTTCGCAGCCGACGCAATTGTCTCCCTGTCCTCTTGTCAGGAAGCTCGTACCTTCCATCTCCACAATCCCGGATCGACCAACGGCGGTCGCGTCTTGCAGATTCTGGCGGAAATGGGATGGCAGTTCAAAACCGTGGCGTCCGCGGACTGGCAGCACCACCTGTCTTCCTATCGAAACAGCTTTTCGCCCGACGATCCAAGTTACGCGATTCTCGGATTGTTAGCCAATGACGGATCGCTGACTAGCGCTCTTGAATTCTCGTCGAGCCAGACGCGCGATCGCCTCCACCAGCAAGGATTGAGCTGCCCGAAGATCGATGACGATTTGTTGAGACAATACTTGCGCAACTTTATTGCTACTGGATTCCTCGCTCCTCCAAATGGCGACTCCACTGGTGTCGCCGGCGGCATTGAATCGCGCGATCATGAGACCAGGCAAGGTGGCGTCGCCTGATGCGCAATATCTTCATGTTCTCCGGCCAGGGTGCGCAATACTTCCAGATGGGTCGCACTCTTTTCGAACATAATCGTGTGTTCCATGACTGCATGATTGACCTCGATGCTGTTGCGCGGCGGTTGTCAGGAGAGTCGATCGTTAACGCGCTCTACCGGAGCGAAAGAAGCAAGGCCGAAGTATTCGATCGAATCAATCTGACGCATCCAGCGATATTCATGGTCGAATATGCGATGACGAGTGCTCTCAAGGACGCCGGAGTCGTGCCGGACTGTCTGCTTGGTGTCAGCCTGGGGACTTTCACTGCGGCGGCCGTCGCGGGATGCCTCGACCCAGAGTCTGCGCTTGAGACAGTGATGGAGCATGCGTCCGCCGTCGAGACTTTCTGCTGTCGCGGAGGCATGATCACTGTTCTCGGACCGATCGAGCTGATGCAAGAAAAATTCCTTCGCAACAATTGTGACGTTGCAGCGGTAAATTCCGCCGAGCATTTCGTTGTGTCAGCCCCGGAAGCACAGTGTCAGGAGATCGAGCGGAATCTGACGGAGCGCCGCACCACATATGTCCGTTTGCCTGTCTCCTATGCATTCCATTCGCGCTGGATTGAGCCGGCAAGAGCGCTGTTCGAAGCGTCGGCGTCCCGGAAAAAGTACCAGCCGGCATCACTGCCCGTTATGTGCTGCCAACAGATGGCTATGCTTTCAGAATTACCTCCCAGCTACTTTTGGAAAGTAACACGCGAACCGATTCGGTTCCGCGAATCCATGGAGGTCATCGCGGCTGGTGGCCCCAACCAATACATCGATGTTGGACCGGCGGGCAATCTCGCCGTGCTCTTGAAATACCTTCTGCCCGCCGAGGCCAAGTCCGCCATCCATGCGGTCATGACGCCGTACGGCCGCGACATGGAGAACTTTGCTGCCGTCACGGCTAGGGCGCGAGAGCGTCATCCCGAAAGGGAAACGTGGCCTTCCATCTCGTCTTGATTGCAAATCGAAAGCCAAAAAAATAAGGAGGAGTTACTATGCTGGCGTTGTTATTTCCCGGTCAAGGCTCGCAAATACGCGGTATGGGCGAGGACTTGTTCGATAAGGTACCGGAATTCACCTCGCGTGAACGCGAAATCGACACGTGTCTGGGATTCTCGGTGCGGAAGATGTGTCTCGAGCCTCAGGGACAGCGCCTGAACGAGACCCAGTACACTCAGCCCTGCCTCTTTCTGGTCAATGCTTTGTACTACTACAAAGCGATTGCCGATGGAGATCGGCCAAGCTTCTTTGCAGGACACAGCCTGGGGGAATACGACGCCCTGATGGCGGCTGGAGCTTTTGATCTTCTCACCGGGCTGCGCCTTGTTCAGAAGCGCGGCGAGTTGATGTCTCACGTTAAAAACGGCGGCATGGCTGCGATTGTAGGATTGCGCGGAGAGCGGATCATTCAGATTCTCGAGGAAAATGGCCTGACGAATCTGGATGTGGCAAACTATAATGCGCCCTCTCAGACGGTGGTCTCGGGCCTTGTGAGCGACATCAATCGCGCGGCTCCGTTTTTCGAGAAGGCGGGAGCGCAATTGTATCTGCCGTTGCAGGTAAGTGCTGCCTTTCACTCCCGCTATATGGTGGATGTAGCGAACGCTTTCAACGAATTCCTCGGCACGTTTACATTCGCTCCGTTGAATGCCACCGTGATTGCCAATGCAACCGGGCAGCCATATCCCTGGGGTGATCCTTCAAAGGCAATTCGCTCGCTTCTGACCCGGCAAATCTGCGGTTCGGTACTCTGGACAAAGAGCGTCGATTACATGTTGGCGAACGGGACGACGACTTTCAAAGAGGCCGGTCCGGGCGATGTACTGACTAAGCTGACGGACAAGATCACACAGCAGAGACCGGCAGCTGCTGCCGCATCGCATAGTTGTCCCCAGGTGGAGGCCGCAGTGTGAAGTGTATAAACGACGTTGGCCGGGCGCGCTGCTCCGAAACCCGGAAATCTTAAACTCCTCCAGTTGGTGGGACGGAAAGAAGACGGCGGCACTGCTTACACATCTCGCGGGCGGGCAGTGCCGCGATCGCCGGGTATTCCGGAAGCGAGTGCGGCAGCGAATGCGAAACATTCTTCCGAAATACAAACGCCGACACATGTGACTCCGCACTTTGTCGGACAAGGAGATTACGGTGAAGATTGCCTTCATGCCGGCTTGCGGTCCCGGACACTTGAATCCGATGACGACACTCGCTCGCGCGATGAAATCCCGTGGGCACGAAGCGGTAGTGATCTCGACACTCGATGCCGAGCCTTTCGTGCATGCCGCCGGATTGCCCTTTCTCCCGTGTTGCGAGCGCGAGTCTCCACGAGGCTCGATTACTACGGCGTTCCAACACCTGGGAACTCTGCAAGGCGATCAGGCGATGGCTTTCACCTTCTGGCTGATTGCGAACTCCGTACAATCGACCTTCCGCGATTTGCCTCGCATCCTCAGAACTCAGGCTATAGATGCCGTGGTTATCGATGAGGTTCAGTCGGAACTTGGTTTGGTTCCTCAACATCTTGGTTTGCCGTATGTGAATGCCTCATGCGCTCTGCATTTCGACATGTCGGGAAATACACCGTTGTGCGTCTACGATTGGCCCCATGCCAATACTCCCGAAGCGTTGGCGCGAAATCGTCAGGGGGTGCAGCGGTTTCGACAAACCGTCAGGTTTGGCAACGCAGCAGGAAAAGCTTATGCGGAACAGGTGAGTTTGGATATTGATTGGTCAGATCCTCTGGCAACCATCTCAAAACTTGCATGGGTCACTCAAGTCCCCAGAGAATTCGACTTTGATGGCGCTGTCTGGCCCAGCCAGTTTCATCATACCGGCCCTTTTCATGATGACGCGGGACGGATTCCGAGTGAGTTTCCCTGGGATCGCCTGACAGGTGAACCGCTCGTCTATGCCTCGATGGGAACTCTGCAAAACGGCATCGAAGACGTGTTTACGGCAATTGCGGAGGCGGTCAATCGGAAGCCCGATCTGCAATTGGTGATGTCGATCGGCCCCAATGTCGATGCGACAAAAATTGCCGGCCTGCGCAATAACACGATCCTCGCCACTCTCTCTCCACAAATCGAGATACTGAAGCGTGCCGCACTGTGCATTACCCATGCCGGCCTGAACACGGTCCTCGAGACACTGGCAAACGGCGTTCCAATCGTCGCAATTCCGGTAACGAATGATCAGCCCGGCGTCGCCGCCCGGGTAGCTCACAGCACGACCGGCACGTTTGTTCCACTGCAGCAAATGACGATCGAAAAGCTTTCGGCACTGGTCGATGAAGTACTGGAGAACCCTGTCTATCGCCAAAATGCGCGTCGGTTGAGGAAGGCAATCGCGGGCAGGAACGGGCTCGAACTCGCGGTCGATCTGTTCGAACAGGCATTTGGCATAGCAACCGAAGTCACTTCAGCGACCGGCCGGGCGGGCCGAGAAAACGCGTGAGTGCCAATGATCCCAGATGCGCGTCGTCTCCAGAGTGGCAGATGCGCCTGACGCAAATGAGAGGAGATCTGACGAGATGGCACGTATTGCATTCCTGATGCTGCCAGAACCCGGCCACCTGCAACCGACCTTTCGCGTTGCAGCTCGTCTCTTGCAGTGTGGCCATGAAGTTCATTATTTGACTTTGCCACAATTCCGCGAAGACTGTGAAACGCAAGGGTTCAAATTCAGCCCGATGCTCAGTCGAATATCTAGCGATGAAAGTGGGCCCGGCTCTCTGTTTGAGACTCTGCGTGCGGGCTCGGCCCTATATCGGTCTGTCGTCCCGCGCTTGCATGCCGAGGGCAAGACCGTCTTGGAGGAGATAAAGGGAGAGGTAGCATCGATCTGTCCCGACCTCCTGATCGTTGACACCGGAATGATGGTTTTAGAAAGCATTGCGGGACTTCGTCGTAGTCCTCAGGAGCGTACTGATCCGCTACACGGCCTCGGCTTTGGCTTACTGCAACTAAGCCCCTGTTTCACCGAGATGTACGGAGGCTTGCCTCTGCCCACGTTGAATCCGGGAATCCCTGAGGCTATCCTGTGTCCGCAGGAATTCGATCTCCCGGATGCCCGGCCATCCCAACGGGAGCGATACTTTGTTGAGCCGAGTGTGCTGGAGTGGCGTCGGCTCGTGCCATTTCCGTGGGAATGGATAGATCCAAAGAAACGCCTGGTCTATTGCTCGTTTGGAACACAGAGTTCCGCCTATGAAAGCGCAAACCGCGCGCTGACGACTGCGCTGCAAGCATTTGCAGATAATAGCGAGTATCAGCTCGTCATTGCTGCAGGTGGCCATGTCGATGAGACAACATTTGGAATTCTCCCGAAAAACGTTCTGCTCCGAACGAGTGTGCCGCAGATTGAAATTCTGCGCCGCGCGACAGTGCTGATAACCCATGGCGGTTTGGGAACCTTGAAAGAGGCCATCCTCTCCGCAGTGCCGATGATTGTCATGCCTTTCTCCGTGGACCAACCGTATAACGCGCAGCGTGTAACCCACCATGGGTTGGGATGCGCGTTCCCGCCCCAGACCGTTACGGCAGAGAATCTGCGTACGGCAGCACGGCAGTTGGAGGACAGTGAAAGTGTTCACAACAAACTCCGGGAGTTTCAGCAGATCTTTGCGAGAACTGAAAGCGAGGCGCCAAGCATCGCACTCATCGAACGGCTGCTGGCGTCGAAAAATCTGGAAACTTGTGGGAAAGAGTCTTTCGAAAGCTTCGCCGGGCGGACGGAGTCAATAGAGAGACGGCAACGCTATCTGAATAGACGGCGGCCGGAAAACTTGGAAGCTCTGAGGTGAACGGCTCTATTTGATCCGCTTGGCCGAGGCGAGAGAGCCCGGCATACCGTGGACGCAACCTGAGTATGAGGGGAGAAATATGAAAGTTGTAGCAATCAATGGCAGCGCAAAAAAAGACTCGGGCAGAACAGCCGCGATTCTCAACCAGTTGCTGGACGGGCTTAAAGAATCCGGCGCTATGGTCGAGAAGTTTAACGCTTACGAGCTTGACTTGAAATCTTGCAAAGGTGAATTCAGCTGCTGGTTCAATAACCCCGGACAATGCTTTCAAAAGGACGACATGCAGTGGCTTAGTCCAAAGTTGCAGGCGGCCGATGTGTGGATACTCGCCAGTCCGGTCTACAGTTGGGGATTCTCCGGTGCACTGCAGACAGTTCTTGACCGGACAGTGTCGGGGATCGAGCCCTTCTTTTCTATTAATGAGGGGCATAGCTCTCACCCGCTACGTCAAGGCTCTGTCGAGCGCACGATCGCTCTCGTGTCTTCGTGCGGCCTTTGGGAAATGGATAATTTTGACCCCCTACTCGCACAAATACGCTTGATGTGCCTTGGAATGGGATTCCATTATGCCGGCGCGCTCCTGCGTCCACACTCGGAAGCCATGCGCGCATTTCCCGGTACAAGCCAGTCGGCCGCCGGCGTACTGGAGGCTGCCCACGAGGCCGGTCGTGAACTGTCGTCAACGGGTATGTTTTCACAACCTACCATGGATGCAGTGTCCTGCCCGCTGACGTCAATGGATCAGTACCTTGAACTGTCCAATCGTTTTCTTCAAAGCAAAATTGGAAAGACACGAGCCGGTACTCTCCAGAGCGCGCTGTCAGGTAGTTCGCAGGGGTTCACAAAGTAGATCTTCCTCCGATAACTGGGGAACAACTCTGCGCATTTTGACAACAGCTGTGCCGGTACCGCGGCGACTTCCACAGACTGCTAACACATGCTCTGGCGACAGCCGATACTGCCAGAACTGCCACCGTGTTGCGTCGTCCTCTAGATCAGGATAAGTTGTGAAGTGAATTTTGCGGGACTCGGCCAAGTCAAATGCAAATTGATGCAACGGCAAAGAAAGCCCCATGCCCCGAGCTTTGATGTAAGACTCCTTCAACGTCCAGTATTCAAGAAAACCGAAAAGCTGCTGGTTGGCGGGCAGGGTCAGCAACGCTGCATATTCCTCTGGTGCGAAGTAGTGTTCCGCAATGTCGAGGCAGCTACAGCGCCCCCGCAGACTCTCTACGTCTATCCCAACAGCTCGTGTTGTACTGACCGCCAGGGCAATAAGTCCACCGCTATGCGAGATGTTAAACGAAAGGCCTGCGCAGGCAGCTGGATGGGATATCTCCGGACGTCCATACGGGCCCGCATTGAACCGCCAGTCTTGTGATGGTAGGGGATAGTAGCGTGACAGCACCGTGCGAAGAAGAGCTCGCGTGACGCGGTATCTGCACCGGTCGCTCTCAAATCGAAAACGGGCCTCCTGCTCGAGTTCCGCCGCAGTCAGCAGAAGACCGTATCCAGCGTGCAACGCCGGAGTAACCTGATCAGAGGATGCCAGCCAAATGTTGATATCAGCTGAAGAGAGTGTGCGCTCGTAATGAGAGGAAAGTGCAACGGCCATGGGATTCGTTGCTTGCGTATCGTTGCACAAATCATGCTGCCTATCTACAGAAGGTTTGTCTATATCGCAATCTTCAGGTTATTCTCGAGCTCGCTCAAATCGAGTTATGACTGAAACCTCAGATAGTGGTTAAGCCCCGCGCCTCGATAGTAGCATCGTTACATTATATTGCACCAGGTTTCTGATATTTCTGTGTAAGTCATTTTTTACGGCGCAGAAGATTGGTTCGCACCTATTGCTTGACCTTTCCCCGGTCCGGTTAGTTAGGGGGCTCTACACAAATCCCCACCCCGCTCCCTGCTTCGACAAAATGATTGCGGGTGAGGCAGGCAGTGGGATAACTACCATATCCAATGGATTCATCTTATCCATTGGATATGTATATTTCGTTCGAATCAATTGGCAACTGGATCGAAGGCACAGAATTTCCAAATCCAGTAGGCAACTGAGCAAAATCCTGAAAATGGTCGGTACAAATTCAGGTACAGAGGGCACAAATTGGAATTGAAGAATATACCTAACTACTTGATTCTTTGGTTGACGCGGTAGAAATCGAACCGACGATCTAATGTGTTTTTTCAATAACATGCAGGTCGGCGAGTGACACCTTAGTGGGTTCCACAAACTATAGCCGAGACGCTGAACGACGCGCCAAGCCAGTGGACCCGCTAGCACGCCAACGGAGTGCTAGCGGAGACCTTCCTGCTGACCTATGCACGTTTGACAAGCTCTCCCTATTACTCGACCGTCAGCGTAACTGGGGTGGAGTGCGACAGCGAGCCCGAGATTGCGGTCAGTGTTATCGTGTAGGTTTGCGGCGTCTGTGAAGTTGTGCTGCTTGAGCCGCCGCAACCACTGAGTCCCGCGGCAATAGCCACAGTTGACGCAAGCAAGAGCAATAGGCAGATCAATCGTCCCATCTGCTTGCCATTCTTGCGGAGCTGGCTCGCAAACGGCAGCAGCAGGATTCCCCAAAGCACGAGCGGAATGCTTTTGCCCAGATGATTTTGCCAATGGAGATTCGTTGCGGTCTGAGGCACCTCGATAGTGAGAGTGACGTTGGATTGCGGAGAACCGGCAGGCAATGCCTGCGGGCTAAACGTCGCGGTCGCACCGGCAGGCAATCCGCTTGCAGTCAAGGACACAGCTGCGGGCAAGGTTACACCGCCAGATGGGCTAAGTGTCAATGTGAAAACTGCCGATCCCCCCGGATTCACTGTTTGCGAAGTGCCGTTGCCCGAGCCTGACGAGTCGAATGTGAAGTCCTCGACTAACTCTGTAAGCGTTCCACTGGTAGCGGCGCTGAAGTTTGCATCGCCTCCATAGACCACGGTGATTGCATGGGAAGCTACTGAGAAGCTTAAAACGGTGAACGCAGCGACACCGGCGGAAAGCGTTCCCGAACCGAGCGTTGTGGAGCCGTCCATAAAGGTCACAGTTCCAGTAGGCGTGCCGGTCGCCGACAGAACGGTCGCCTGCAACGTGACCGCGTTCTGCGCTAGTGCCGGATTGGCGCTGCTTGTAAGTTCAACAACGGGCAAAGCGGGAGTAACCGTGATGTTCTGCTGCACTGGAGTTGCAGCTGTGTAGTTGGCGTTGCCGCCTTGGTTCGCGGCGATCACAATCGTGCCCGTGCCGGTCACCGTCAACACGCTGCCGCTTATCGTCCCCGGTCCAGAGACCACACTGAAAGTCACATTCAACCCCGAGGTTGCCGTGGCGCTCAGCACAATGGGACCAACTCCATATGTCACCGGCGATGTCAGTGTGCCGAAGGCGATTGTCTGCGCAGCTTGTGTCCCAGTGCCGCTCAGCGCGATACTCTGCGTTGCGTAGTTCGGAGCCGTCGCGTTCAGCGCATTGTCCGTTAGTATCAACGAATCGTTAATCGGCCCGGTCGTCGCCGGCACAAAGCTGATTGAGATGTCGCATATAGCTCCGGCTGCCAATGTTTCCGCCGAAGAGGAGCCCGCTCCCACCAGAGGGCAAGCCGATGCGCCACTGCTATCCAAGGTAAAACTCGCCCCGACATTCGGATTGCTCCCGCTTGAAGGAACCGGAAAACTCAATGCCGCGTTGCCGTTATTTTGCACGGTGACTGTCTGTGGGCTGTCCGAACTCGTCGATCCAAAGGTCGTCGTCGCGAAACTCAGGCTCGGCGCATCCGCGAGATCCAACTTGAACGCGGTGCTTGTGCCACTTTGACTAATGCCCGCGAAAAAGATGTTGCCGCGTCCATCCACCGCAACTCCGTCGGGCTCCATGCTCCCGGTAGTGGCTGCCACGCTTCGCGTGTAGCTGCCCCCCGACAATGTCTCCTTGTAAATCGCTCCAGCTCCGGAATCGGCGACATAAACGTTGCCGAGCCCATCCACCGCAACGGCCACGGCATCTGAAAATCCGCTGTCCAGCACACTCTGGCCGTAGCCGCCGCCGAAGAACAGCGTCTCTTTGATCACCGCGCTGCCGGCGTTGACGTTGCAGGTGCAGGTGATATAAAGGTTGCCGCTCCCGTCCACCGTTAAACCAACGATGTCAGCCAGCCCGGCGATAAGCTCTTTTTGGGTGTAGCTGCCCAACGACAGCGCATCCTCGAACACAGAACCTGCAATAGTATCGGCAAGAAAAACATTGCCGCTCTCATCCACCGCGATACTGGAAAGATTCAGCGGGCCGCTGCTGATTGTGCTCTGGATGTAGCCGGTCGGCGAAGGCGTCTCCTTATAAACTAGGCCGGTGCCGTTGTCGTTGTCGGCAATATAGACATTGCCGCTCCAGTCGACGGCCACACCCGTTGGCGCATTCAAGCCGCTGCCGATTGTGCTCTGGCTATAGCTGCCGTCAGACAGTGTCTCCTTCAGCACTCGGCTGTTCCCGGTATCGGCGATATAAACGTTGTCGCTCGCATCCACCGCGACATTAGACGACTGATTCAGGCCGCCGCCAACCGTGCTCTGGACGCCAGGCGGAAAGCTCACCTGCGGCCCCACTCCTGTGCCTTGCACATAGCCCGTGGCAATCACATTCCCCGTGCTATCCGTCAGCTCCACCACGCCGTAGCGCCCCCCCGGCGCTGTCGGCGTAAAGGTCCCGTTCACCACGCACGAATCCCCGGCAACATATACGTGACTTGTCCCGTTGGTGGTGCAGCTTCCCGTGCCGGCGTCGGTAAAGTCCAGGTTCGCCGCGCCGTGCGTCAGCACAACAGGCCCGCCAATTTGCCCGCCGCTATTGAATGTGAAGACCAATGGAACAGGCGACGCGCTGGAACTGCCCACATTCACCGAGCCGAAGTTTGTTCCCGACAACGTGATCAACGCGACCGCGGAGCCGCCACCGCCCATTGAGGAGGGGAAACCGAAATTAGTAACGTAGGCGTAAGTTCCGGCGGGATTCACCGCTATCGCTTGCGGCAAATTGCCGACGGGGATCGTTGTGACAGCGTTGGTCACCGTACTGATCGCCGAAATTGTACCGTCGCTCTGATTGGTAACGTAGGCGTAGGTTCCGGCGGAATTCACTGCCACGAAAGTAGGGTCATTGCCAACGGGGATCGTTACGAGGACTTGGAAGGGCTGATTCGCAACGATACCGATCACCGCAAGGTCATTGTCGCCACTATCGACAACGTAAGCTAGGCCCCCGGTCGGATTCAACGCCACGCCAACAGGATAATTGCCGGTGGCGATCCCGCCAGTGACCGTGTTGGTCGCCGCATCGATCACCGTGAACCCACCGCCGCTTCCGTTCGGGTCGTCAAGGGTAACGTAGACTAGAGTCCCGGTCGAATTCAACGCCACGTAAGCAGGGTTAGCGCCGACGGGGATCGTGGCGATCACCGTGTTCTGGTTGGTATCGATCACCGAGATCGTGCCGTTGTTGGAACCCTGGCTGTTATTGACGACGTAGGCCAGGGTCCCGGCCGGATTCAACGCCACGCCAACTGGATTAGTGCCGACTTGGATCGTGGCGATCACCGTGTTCTGGTTGGCGTCGTTCGCCGTATCGATTACCGAGACCGAATTGGAGCCGTAATTGGTGACGTAGGCTAGGGTCCCGGCCGGATTCAACGCCACGTTAACAGGATTAGTACCGACAGTGATAGCAGGGCCGTAAACAGTATTGGTCGCTGTATCGATCACCGAGACCGTGCCGTCGCTGTAATTGGTGACGTAGGCCGTGGTCCCGGTGGGATTCAACGCCACGCCAATAGGATTATTGCCGACTTGGATCGTGGCAGTGACCGCGCCAACAGCCAATTGAGCCGTTTGAGCGACAGCAAGATTCAACGCCCCACCCAGCATCGCAACCAACGCAAGACATAACGCGGCCAGCACACCGGGCTTGCGCAGATGGCTGGATACACGAAGAGAGGCAAAATAAATAGACGCAGAACGGACAGACCAATGCATGGAAATCATCGCAGAACCTCCGGGAAAATAAAGTGTCGGATCGCTCGTCTGCCTGCTTGTGCAACAGGCTTTGGATGGTCAAACGCAAACGCCGGGGGTTTGCAAGGGGAGCAAACATCCGGCAATCTTCTTCATCAGGGGACCGAATCAGCTTATCACGTGACGCGAATTCGGTCTCTAAAGAAAAACTCGAAACGGCAATAAATATTATTGAGAGGTTCGGTAAGCTCTTTGCCACCGAGCCGCTCACGCCTACCTAAAACTCACAATTCAGGTGGCACTTCGCAACTCCCGTAACAGATTGCTAAATAGGTTACTCATCGCTCTCGATGGGAACTTCGGACGCTTGCCACCAACTCGCCTTCGGTGCCAGACCGCGACCTCCCCGCGTGGTTACCCGATCGCTGGAAGCTTGTTCGGAAAATCGGGATCACTAACCCCAAACCGACGCCACCCCGGCTTCGTTAGACCTGTCGTTCACAATCACTGCCGAATCAACTTAGAAAGCAACGCATCCAAGCCGTTCCATGCAATCTGGACGCCGATGCACAATAAAATGAATGCAACCACGCGCAGAATGCCATGTGCAGTCGATGGCGGAATCACTTTGGTGATCTTCGGCGCATACGCATAGCAGAAATAGACAAGCGCGCTGAGAGCGACTACGGCTAGAAATACTCCAACATGGGCCAGAATGTCCTTTGAAATCATTCGATCCGAAATGTGAGCGGTGAGTGTCAGCAACGCGACAAGCGTTCCGGGCCCAGAGGTCACTGGAAAGGTAAACGGGTAAAAAGCTCCTTGTTCGAGGTATCGTGCTCGTGTCTCGTCGCGTACCTCGGTCTCCTCCTGCTTGTTTCTGGAAATCGCGTGTGCATCTCTTTCGTTCAATACAGACCATCCCATCGCCGCGATGACAATGCCGCCCGAAAGCTGGACGATGGGCAAAGATATGCCGAAGAAATTGAGAATCGCCGCGCCCAATAGCTCGATAATTGCAAGGAAGATGATGTTGTTGATGGCGATTCTGCGCGCCAATGAGCGATAGACTTCCGCGGGTGCCTCGCCTGCCAGCCCGAGGAAGACCAGAGCCGATCCAAACGGATTGATCAATGGCAAAAGAACGCTGAAGGCTATCAGAAACGACTTCCAGAGGAGCAAAAGCATTCTCCTATGCTATGCGAGAGTTCTTCGACATGCTGCAGAGCCATTGATTATGCGCTCTTGGCAGAGGCGAACCGTTTCTGTGCAAAGACCTCTTACGTGAAGGCTCCGTGCACATAGTCCGATTCTCCAGCTGTCAAACTGCAATGAATGTATCCAATTGAACAGATGATTGGCAGCTCGCGATGTGAGGATCGTTTTATGCGTGCAGAAAAGATTACGGAAACCAACTAAACCTTCCGTGCGTGCTCATAGCTGGCCCGTTGGTTAGCTGGATCGTGGCGAGCCTTGAGGGAGCCGTTGTTGTTGGCGGAGTTAGTGCGCTTGGGGCGGGCCTCGTGAGTATCGACATTCCAAAGGACAGCGTCATCAAGAAAGCAATTTCATCTAATTTGAACCTTGCCGCCGATGGTTTCAATATCTGGTGGAATAAGACCGTTGCGCAGCACACGGCCGTAGTTGCGCAGGCATCCGCTCTCGTGCGAGCATATCGGCACGTTAGCTCAGACGGCGAAACTCGGATCGGACAAGCACTTTGATCACACCTAAAGTCAAGTCGTTGTCAGCGAGCGCATCATCCATCTTCGCGCCATTCTCACACTTAACCAATCGCAATGCGTCTCAGAAAGGGCCGTGCTCTATATTGATCTCACAAAGTAGCCCTGCAAAAGCGACCGCAGGATACGTGCTTTTACTACTCCTTTGTTGGCCCGCACTCGGTTGCCATTCCTTGACTGGTGCTCTGCCGGGCATTGCAGGCAATACAGTGGATGCCGGAGCTGTTGCCGATCGATTGCGTGTGTTAACGGCTGCCGAGACGCTTCCTGAGCTTCATAGGTCGAATTTCGGTGATTGCCGGCAGAATGTCCAGGCGGCGTATGACGCTATTCATTATGCTCCCGCTTGGGTGCGTGAAGGGCAAGCAACACCTCAGGCGTTGGTCGTTATTTCTGCGCTCGAAGACAGCCAGAAAAAAGGACTGAATCCGGAAGACTACGATGCATCGCAGTGGCCGGCGCGGTTGGTTGCTCTTAAAGCCGGGTCCGAAAACGCGGATACTGTGGCACAATTTGACGCAGCTTTGACTATCGGCGCCATGCGGTATCTCTCCAATCTCCGCATCGGAAGGTTGAACCCGAAGCCTCTGGTATTTGGCATCGATCTGGACCAGAAGCACTACGACTTGCCACAGTTTCTTGTGCAGATGGTTCTGACCGGTAGCAACGTGCCGGAAGTATTGAGTAAGGTAGAACCCCAATACCTTGGCTACCAACGCACAGAGGCTGCCTTACAAACATATCTAACTCTTGCGGCCGAGGACCACAGTGAGCCGTTGCCAAATCCGCAACGAGCCGTGAAGAGCGGCGATGCTTATATCGGTGCGGTGCAACTGGGTCAACGCCTTCGTTTGCTTGGCGACATGCCGCAGAGTGCAGCAGCAAATCCAAAGGCAATCACCTTGAATGGGCCATTGGTAGAAGGAATTAAGCACTTTCAGACCCGGCACGGGTTGAAGTCCGACGGCAAATTGGACAAAGAAACGCTGCGCCAATTGAATATGCCATTAAGTGTTCGGGTAATCCAGTTGGAGGATTCCCTTGAGAGGTGGAGATGGTTGCCGCCGGATTATCCGCGATTGCCCGTTGCGGTGAATATCCCAGGGTTCAGGTTGCGAGTATTCTCAGACGACCATACCATCGCGCTGCGCATGAATGTCGTTGTGGGACAAGCCTTCCAGCATCAGACACCAGTCTTTGCCAAAGAAATGAAGTACATTATTTTCAGGCCATATTGGAATCTTCCTTTAGATATTGTTCGCGCTGAAATCGTCCCTAAACTTCGCAAGGCCCCCCTTTATTTAGCAAGGAAAGGGTTCGAGGCTACAGATCAGGATGGGCGGGTTGTCGGCGGTAGAACAGTAAGCGCCGCCACACTGACTCAGATACAGTCCGGGAAACTTCTGGTGCGCCAAAAGCCAGGACCATCGAACGCGCTTGGGTTGGTCAAATTCATGTTTCCCAATGAATTTGAAGTTTACCTGCATAGTACACCAACACCGCAGTTGTTCGACAGGTCGCGGCGCGACTTCAGTCACGGATGCATTCGCGTGGAAAAGCCTGCGGAACTTGCGGCGTGGCTGCTGCAAGACCAGCCAAAGTGGACACTTGAAAAGATAAAAGCCGCGATGCAGTCTGGCCCGGACAATCAGCAAGTGAATCTGACAAGGCAAGTACCAGTCGTGATTGTATATCTGACCGCAATCGTCGAGGAAAACGGAGAAGTCTATTTCTACGACGACATCTATGGGTACGATGCTTCACTCAATGACGCGCTGGCAAAGGGGTTGCCTTATCGCTGATCGGATATGCGAACTACCAATGGCGTACCGGGCCTACGTCCACATGCACAAAATCGGATTGAGCATAGTAGCCTACGCCCCCTCTCTGTAAAGACAGAGCGGCATCGCGAACCTTGACAGTAGGTATTCCCGGAATGCGAATGTCGATGGCTTTGGCTTCCATGTGCTGACTGTGCAACGCAACGCCATGGCTATGCTCACGAAGATAGTTATTGCTCCACGGGGTACGGTACCCGCAGACAATGTCGATCTCGCTGTCTGGATGCCCCAGTTTAACCAACAGGTCATGCAGCAGGTCGAACTCCCGAATATCGTAATCTTTTACATCGCCGGTGCGGTGGTCGCGGAGAAAATGGTCCAGCGCTGCAATGCCCTCCGGAACGTAGTCGTTGCCAATCCGGTAGACCACATCAAGGTGCTCGCCTGTATGAAGGTGATAGAGGCGCAGTCTGTAGGCCGCAGACTCTGCGGCGGGGCCTGCATCTACTGCCCAGATAGCAGGAGAAGCAGAGATCGCCAGCACAACTGCAAGACCGATCCGTAACGACTTTATGATCATGAATCTGTCTCTTTCCGAGGACACATTTATTATAAGCTTCATAGCGATTCACTGTCGGGGATGCGATCTCGGCCACGGCCAGTGACGCAGTTGGATATCAAACAGGCTCGGTCGGGCATGCGATGGCATTTCAACCCCGTAATTCGGTTGATCCTTTTATTCTGTTTTATCGAGGACTCTGAGTTTGCTTCATCTAAGCCCCGGCAAGTAAAGCGTCGTGTGCTCAATAGGGTACAGTCATTACCGTCACGAGAAGGGAGAATGGTCATCAAGTTACTTTGCGATCGGTCGAGGAGATCGTCATGTCTGAAGTTCATACTCTTCCTTCTATCCCGACAAAGATACTTTTGCCCATCGACTCCAGTCCATCCTCCCTAATCGCCTTGGAAATGAAGTGGCAGGTGGCATCATAGAAGTTGTGGACCGCGAGCATATCGACCTGATCGTGATCTCTACACACCGAATCTCTGGTTCGCATCCAATGATCTTCGGCTCGATTGCAGAAAAGGTCGTCAAGCTCGCGCAACGCCGCTTCCGCCTCTTCGCTCAGCCAAGCCCAATCCGGATCTAAAAACTTCTTCAGGCGGCTCGATGGAATGGTGGTAGAGAGATCAATAAACCAGGAGGCCAATTGTGAGCGCAAATAGCGTTTCGTCTTTTGCGTCATCCGGTAAAACCATCACGTCGGCTCCGGAGACAGCATCGAAGGGCCTCACGAGTGATGAGGCGCGCGTCCGTCTTGATAGAGACGGGCCGAATGCAATGCCGGACACTTCGGCACATCCACTGCGCAATGCTTTGAGCAAATTCTGGGCGCCGGTTCCATGGCTGCTCGAAGCCTCAATCGTACTTGAGATCGCGCTTCAGAAAAATTACGAAGCTGCGGTCATCGCAAGCCTGCTCATCTTCAATGCTGCGCTTGCCTATCTTCAGGAAGGTCGCGCCCAAGCTACTCTGGCAGCTCTCAAATCGCGACTTGCGCTCAACGCATCTGTTGAGCGCGACGACGTCTGGAAGACGGTACCCGCAGCTGATCTGGTATGTGACGATCTGATAAAACTCTCGCTTGGAGCTGTGATCGCTGCCGATGTGCATCTGATCGGCGGATCGGTCGAGCTCGATCAGTCGATGCTCACAGGTGAGTCCCTGCCTATTGAAGCAGGGACGGGCACAGACACTTATGCCGGAGCGCTCATCAGGCGTGGCGAGGCAACCGCCGTGGTGACAGCGACGGGCGCCCGCACCAAGTTCGGGCGCACGGCGGAGCTTGTGCGCACCGCGCATGTAGTTAGCACGCAGCAGAAGGCCGTGCTCAAAATCGTGCGTAATCTGGCGATCTTCAATAGCGCCGTAATTCTTGCCATGGGAGCCTATGCCTACACCCACGCCATGCCGTGGAGTGAGATCGTTCCCTTATTGCTCACGTCGATTCTAGCTGCAATTCCGGTGGCATTGCCCGCAACATTCACCCTTGCCTCGGCTATAGGAGCTCGTGCTCTAGCTAAGCAGGGCGTGCTACCGACACGGCTTTCGGCTGTAGATGAAGCCGCTTCCATTGATATCTTATGTTCAGACAAGACCGGAACTCTAACCCGCAATGAACTTTCTGTAACCACCGTTCGTCCATTGCCCGGCTTCGACGAAGCACATGTTCTCGGATTGGCAGCCGTGGCAAGTTCCGTAGGTGGTCAAGACCCCGTCGATGCTGCAATTCGTCTTGCCGCTTCGCACAAGCCGGCTTCCGGCTTGCCGAGACTGGTGGCGTTTGTGCCGTTCGATCCGGTCAAGAAAACTTCGGAGGCAACCGCAACAGACCAAATGGATGGTTCAGAGCGGATCATCAAAGGCGCGTTTTCCGCCCTTGTCGCTCTCGCCGCACCGTCTCCCGCTGCGGCCGCGATTGTTGACGAACTGGAGAAGCAAGGCCTAAGAGTGCTGGCGGTCGCCGTAGGCACACAGGCAACCATGCAACTCATCGGATTGATCGCGCTCAGCGACCCTCCAAGAACCGACTCGAGTTCTCTGATTTCAGAATTGCATTCGCTCGGTGTGCGCGTGGTCATGGTCACTGGAGACGCTCCGATTACAGCGGGAATCGTCGCTCGTGCCGTTGGCTTAAATGGTGCTGTCTGCCCACCCGGAAAACTGCCCGACTCTGTCAAGCCAGAGGACTTCGCGGTCTTCGCGGGGGTTCTTCCGGAAGACAAATACGACCTCGTCAAGGCCTTTCAGAAGAGCGGGCATACGGTTGGAATGTGCGGGGATGGCGCCAATGATGCGCCTGCCCTCCGTCAGGCCCAAATCGGCATCGCTGTCTCGACCGCAACTGACGTGGCGAAATCGGCTGCCGGCGTTGTATTAACAGCGTCTGGGCTGGGTGGTATTGTATCCGCTGTAAAAGAGGGCAGGATCACCTTTCAGCGCATTCTCACCTACACGCTGAACTCGGTGATGAAAAAAATCTTGCAGGTGCTCCTTCTGGCAGTCGGCCTCGTCATGACCGGGCACGCAGTCCTGACGCCCATGCTGATGGTCATTGTGATGATCACCGGCGACTTTCTCGCGATGTCGCTGACCACTGACAGAGTGCGGCCTTCGAAGATGCCTAACTCATGGCAGATCGGCGGAATTACTAGCGCAGGAGTCATCCTGGGGATTTGCTTTCTTGCTTTCTCCACGGCGATCCTGGCAGTAGGAAAATTTCAGTTGCATCTAAGCATTGAAGCTCTCCAAACACTCACCGTGGTTGGCATTGTCTTTGGCAGCCAGGCTACGACCTACGTTATTCGCGGACGCCAACATCTTTGGGGACTGCGCCCTAGTATTTGGCTCGTGCTTTCTTCAGTTGCCGACGTTCTTATTATTTCAACGCTCGCGGCGCTGGGAATCGCAATGGCACCATTGCCCATCGCGGCCATCGCAGGCGAGTTCGTCGCTGCGATCGCATTCGGTGCAATCCTCGACATAGCAAAGATTCCAGTTTTTGCTCGCCTTCATATAGCCTGAAATCCAGATACCATTCATTCAGGCAATAGCTGCCATCGCGGGTTTCTCCGAGTTGTCCTCGGGCAGTTGATCAAGCAGCACTACGCTGAGAAGCGACTTATGCACCTAAATGCGGCCGTTGTAGTCGATAAAACCGAGCTTGCGGAGAAGTGTGATCGTGGTTTTTCTGCCGATCTGCGATACCAGAGTGAGTTTGGCTCTGTCCCTCTGCAAATAAAAGACCGCGTCAGCTTTGTCTCCCTGACAAAAAAAGAAGGATCGCTAACATACGCCATCTCTTCGCGAAGGTGGTAGCTGGCGGAGACTAATATTACAAGACTCGGTTTCGCCGCCGGAGCAGGCCAGCCATCCTGCTCCGGCGGCTTAAGTAACTACTTCTTGGTTACGGTCGCAAGCTTCTTGTGAGGTGCCGGAACTTTCTTATCGAGAAGAGTCAGGGAATCGGCTGCGTTGAACGGATACAGGCGCACCGACTGTTGCCCCGTAGTGCTCAAGGTGATGTCTACCCGGCGGTTTTGGGCCAGAACAATGACGGTCAGGTCGCGAAGAATCTTCTCTCTATCCGCAACACTCAGGTCGGGATTCTGTTCCACCAACTCTTTTACCTGGGAGTCGGTGAGTTCTTGATCTTTGCCAAGGCTGCGGGTTTCAATGCTGGCTTCGGGAACACCTTGTTCGACCATGAACTGTTTTGTGCGGACGACACGGCGTTCGGAAAGCGCTTGGTTAACGTCAACCGACCCGCGCGCATCCGCGTGCCCACTCAGGGTCAGGTGAGCATCCGGTTTAAATGTGAGGTAACTCTTGAAATCCGTCGCGAGAGTAATGAGAGTTTGCTGCTGGCTGGCAACCAAGCCGCCTTCGGGATGCTCGGTCCTGGGCTGAGCCGTCGGGAAGAAGATACTGTGCAACGCCAGACGTGCTTCGAGTCGCACTTGCTCCGGAGGTGGAGTCGGAGTCGGCGGAGCCGCAATGGTCACGATGGTATTCGCCGTTGCTGTCTGCCCTTTGTCGTCGGCCACGGTGCAGGTGATTGCAGTTGGGCCATTAGGAGAGCCTGTCGAATTGAAGACCGCGGTGGCGCCACTGCCACTTACTATGCCAGAGGCAGCCGAATAGTTGTAAGTCAGCGGGCGATTTTGCGGACTCACGCCGGCAGCAGAGATGTTACTGGTCTCTCCCGGTTTGATGTCGCTGGGAGTGGCTGAGCAACTGATTGTCGGTGGCCCGAACGCCTTTACCGTAAAGGACGCCGTTGTAGTTGCGGATTCCCACGGCTTCAACCCCTCCTTGCCGGGTTTACCTTCCTTCACACCGCAATTCACCGTATACGGACCTGGCGCAAGCGTTGCGGTAGCTACTGTAGCCGTCGCGCTATTCACCGTTACTCCGGGCGCGGTCAAACTGTAAATCACATTCAGTTTGGAATCCAGATTACTGGCCGCCGCGGTTACCGTGATCGGGTCGCCGGGGAAAACCGACGCCGGGTTGGTGGAGCACGAAAGGGTGATTAGCGGTCGTGGGGCGTTGTTTCCCCCAAAGCGGAAGACAATCCCAGAGGAAAGGCGCATATCATTCTGCGTCGCGTTCTTTCCGGTCGTCAGATCCTCGAAATTGGTCATCAAATATTCGGCTTGAATCATGCGGATAGCAAGATGAGGACGTACCTTGAGATCCAATCCGCCACCGGCAGTCATCGCAAACGAGTTCTCTTCTGGAAGGACTGTGCAACCAGCGCCCGTGCAGCCTGAGGAAACGGTTGCTTTGCTTGCATGAATTCCCCCAAACAGAACCTGCGCAAAGGGAGTGAATCGTTCGTGGTTGCGAAAGGAAAGGCGCGGGCCAAAGAGATATGTATAGGCTAATCCGCTCGAGTCAACCGTGCTGGAGGAGTTTGCACCTATTCCTGCGAGCCGGATTTTGGAATCGTCTAATCCGCCGAAGTCACCAACAAGCCCGAGGTGACGAGTGAAGTTATAGACGATCGATGTGCTGCCGCCATTGAGCCACACCAGCCGGTTTCCATCGGCCGGCGCCGGTACAGCGCGCAGGTACGAGTAGCCCAAGAACAACTCAACCTTGGGAGTGCCGATGTCGTGTCGGCTCGAATTCGGCTTGGCTACCGCCGTCGAGGCTGCCGGCTCGGCGTCGGGTATGGGGCTGGAATCGACAGCATTGTCCTTGCTGGCGTCGGTCGATGGCTTTGCCGCTTTCTCCGCGTGAAGCAAGATCGCAGGCGCTAGGAAAATGGCAAATGCCGCTACGGAAATCATCTTTACGTTCAGTCTCATTCTCGACTCCTGCAAAGCACCCCGCGATGATCGAAACAACACCGCGGCGGGTTAACTCAACGTGGACAGAACCTATTGGATACTGCATTGCCTGAAACTCGCTGAGACCGCCTCTGAGACGCTCTCAGCAAGACCTTATGGCACATTGATTACGGTGTTCACCATAGTTACCGATGCATCCAATGCCAGTACTCTGCCGTTGATCGTTGATACCGTCGAAGATGTGGACTGTCCCGGACTTGAAATCGTGATACCCGGTTGAGAGATGATGGTTCCCACCATCGTTCCGCCTCCTCCGTAATTGATAATCACGCCGGGGAGACCTCCGACCTGCCAGAAGACATTGCTGGCCTGGGCGCCGTTGACCAGAAGGACACTTTCAGGCGATGTCGGAGTACCCACGGTCAGAGAGGATGACATCTGGAAAACCCAATAGGCATTGGGGTTCCCCTTCGCGTCGAGAGTAAGGTTCCCCGCCGTAATGCCATAACTGCCTGGTGCCGATTTGTAGATGCCGGGGGCCAGGGTTCGATTGCCCAACTCTCCCGCGTTGCCGCCTCCGCATCCGGGGCAGAGTGACACATCCAGGCCGCCCGGGATGGCGGCAAGTGTGTTGTAAGCGGTAAGTGCTTCCAGCGCGGCTTCGCTTGCGATGGCAAATGTATGAGCAGTTCCTTCATTGGGGCATGCGGCCGTTGGCTGCGATGTGCCGGGAGCTGTGTCGATCGCTCCATTCACCAGCCCCTTGTTGAGTGTTGTTTCCGTGTATGTGCATTCATATATGCCACCAACCAGAACGCTGGTATCGTGGAATCCAGTTATCAGCGAAGAGGCAGCCGTGGTCCCGATATCTCCATTGATAACCGTGTTGATTCCCTGATTGGTTATCCCGGCACCGCCGCCAAAACCGCCAAACAGTAATATAGTCGGCCCAAGAATAACTGGCGGCTGAACTAATGCCGCACCGGTTGTAAATGTCCAGGGGTTCGAGAAAGGCGATGGAACCGTGGTCCCCAGAGGATTGCCCGCCAGATCGGTTGCTCCATTGGTCACAGTCGCGGTATAGGTGGTGTTGGCAATCAGAAGAGCCGTGGGTTTGAGCGTAGCAATGAGGTTGATGGCATCATAAGATACCGTTCCAGATATTGGCGTTCCACTTACTCCAGTACCCGTATAAAACTGGAAGGTGGCTGTGCTGAGGTTCAGAGGATTCATCGCCTCACTGAAGGTGGCGCTGATTGCTTGATTTAAAGGTACGTTTGTAGCTTCCACACCGGGAGCCGTGTCTCCAGGAATCGTTGAAACCAGTGTCGGCGCAATGCTATTCAAAGTCGCGCCAGTTTTAAAAGTCCAAACGTAATTATTAGCCAATGGCTGGTCTGCAAGATCCTGGGCCCCGGTTGTAATCGTAGCGATATAGGTGGTGTTGGCCGCGAGATTCGTTGACGGCGCGAATACCAGCTGATTTCCATTCGCTGCGTAATCAACCATTCCGGCAACGGAAGTAGTCCCTGGTCCTGTCAGAGTAAAGTTTGCAGAAATGATCGTGGCGGAGTTCATCGGCTCGCTGAACGTCGCACTGACTACCTGATTTAGGGATACGTTCGTATTCTCGGGTGAGCTTACAGGGCTGGTTAAAATAACCGTCGGCGCTGGGGTAATTGCAGGCGGCGGGGTAATCGGAGTGAAGGTCCATACGTAGTCAGCGATCAGCGAACGGCCGCCGGGGTTTGTAGCTCCAGTGTTAATTGTGGCCGTATAAAGGGTTCCATAGGCGAGATTGGCAGACGGTGTGAACGTCGCGACTGTGCCCGTGTAACTGACGACGCCGGCCACAGAACTTCCACCTGTACCCGTCACCGTAAAGGTTGTAGCAGTGATCGTGGCAGGGTTCATTGCCATGCTGAAGGTGGCACTGATAGTCGTGTTAATAACGACATCGATAGCGCCAGGAGCCGGAGTGGTAGACACTACAGATGGAAGATTGACTGTCTCCTGCCCACATCCGGCGATGAAAACAATCAATAGGAACGCCAGAAAACACGTGATACCAAATCTGTACTTGCGCATTTGTAGCCTCTCGTTCGACTGCGGTGACACGGTATCCAACACTCGTCTTTCGCCATTGCGGTGAAAATGAAGACAACACGTGCATATTCAAAGTAGCGAGTTGTGATTGGATATTAATGTGCAAGATAGCTCACCATGTATTGCAGAATAAATAAATTTCCTTTTCAGTTAATGACCTGAATTGAATACTCACGCAATGGCAATCGAGACAGAACGATTCGTATCCGTCCCGATTACCACCTTGCGGGCCTTCGGCTCTCAATAGATGTTCTTGCCTATATATGTGTATCTAAAACGAGCGCATCTCCGCAGATAGATTACCGCGAATGTTACAGCCGACAGTACCCCGATCAGCAACCATGCAGAGTTACAACCGCTGAAATCTTGAAAGCACTAAAAAGTACGCCAGCGCTTTGCTAGTTGCGATCAGCATCTTTTCTCTCCGCGCACCGGTTGTATTGCCACGCACTAATCGGCGAGTGTCTCCGTTTGCTCTGGCAGATCCAGAGTTACGCCGTCATTTTCTTTGCACCCTATGCGTATTCACGAGTCAAGCTCATCAAGAGCGCGAGGTTCGAATACTCGAGGGATCCGAAGAATGCTGAATGTCGATAACTCATTTCAGATCGCAGTCACCACGCCCTGGACAGATTCCTGCAGCGAGGATCATCCATCTCAAGTGCATTGCTTCCGCAGCGTGGGTCTTCCATTTCATTCCTCATGCGATAGGACAGGCTTTTGCATCGGGGATCTTCCATCTCGATGACCATGCCATCTAGCAGTCCATTACACCGTGAGTCTCAATCGCCGCAACCTTGCACCGAGGGTCATCCATCTCAATCACCATATCCTTTGGCAGCTCTTGGCCTAATCGCCACTTCACCGAACTCAGATCAAGTTGACGCCACTAGCTTGATGCGGTCTGCTCAATACTGAACACTACCCGCTGACCCCAATTTCATTTCCAATAAGTCCAGAACCGATCAACGTATTTCGATCGCCGATCAAAGGCGAGTTTCCCCGGCCTCTCCGGGAGAACAATAAGCTCTGATTTGTTCCAGTTGAGTTTTCAAGATCCGCCAGATTTGCCAAAGCCGCTTTCGCCGACTAATGCTGAATCAACGTCTCTGATCTTGGCGGCTTCTGCGTGATCTCAGTAGGTGTGGGCAGCTGAGACCGGTCCCAACCTCCGCCCAAGGCTTCAATCAGCTGAACTGACGCGGTCATCTCCTGCACCTTTAGATTCGTCAGAGATTGCTGATTGGAAAGAAGGGTGGTTTGAGCGGTGACCACGTCGATGTAAGGATCGATGCCGGTTTCGAAGCGCGCTGACTCGAGCTTCAGAAAGGTCTGAGAGGAGTTGACAGCCTCCTGTTGCCGCTGAATCTGCTGCGATAGAATGCGCACCTCGGCGAGCGAATCCTCCACCTGCTGAAATGCTGTAAGCACGGATTGGCGATACGCGGCGACGTTCGCGTTATACGTTGCGACGTACTGATTCACGGTCGCGCGGCGCAGGCCACCATCGTAGACGGTCTCAGAGATCGATGGGCCAACGGACCAGAAGCGGCTGGGCCATTCCAGCAGATTCTTGATAGCGGAACTCTCCACGCCTCCGCTGGCTGAGATCGTCAGAGCGGGATAAAAAGCGGCGCGAGCGACCCCAATCTGCGCATTCGCAGCGGCCATATTTCGTTCCGCGGCAGCTATGTCTGGACGCCGCTCAAGAAGCTGCGAGGGCAACCCAACAGGTATTGGAGGAGGCTCGCTCGTCTTCGGTTTCACGGGAATGGAAAATGTAGAGGCGAGCTTGCCAACGAGCAAGGCAATCGCATGCTCAAACTGCGCTCGAGCAATTCCAAGATTGATTGCTGCTGACTGCGCGCTCTCGAAGGTTGCCTGCGCTTCGACGACAGAAATCTGATCGCCAACTCCAGTGTCATAGGCAGCGCGCACGGCGTCGAGTGCCTTCTTGTCGGCTTCGACTGTGTCATCGAGTATCTTCTGCAGGGCGTCCTGGCCTCGAATCTCAAAGAAGTACTGGGCCAGGCTGGCCTGCTCAGTCAGCCGTTCATTCTCAAGATCGGCCGCCGTCAGTTGAGCATTATATTGGCTGGCGTGCACTGTGTTGCGCACCTTCCCCCAAAGGTCAGGTTCCCATGACACATCGGCGGGAAGAGAAAACACCTGCGTCTGTTTTCCGCTTGATGAGCCACTAACTGCCAAAGATGATATGTTGGCAGAGCCCTGCGACCGGGTATAATATCCACCGACACTTACCGTGGGAAAATACTGGGACCGTGCCTCGCGCACCAGGGCTCGCGCTTCCATAAAATTTTCGAAAGCCTGGCGAATATTTTGATTGTCTATATTGAGTTCGTCTTCGAGCAAATTCAAATCCGGCTCATTATAGATTTCCCACCACTTGCCGCGAAGAGCTGAATCCTGGGGCTGCGCGACTTTCCATCCATTCGCTTCCTTAAACTGCGCGGGAGACTCCTTAAAGGCTGGAGGTGCTGTCACTCCCAGTGGAACATACTTTGGCCCAACGTTGCATCCAGCCGCCATCACACAGAACACAGCTACAATGAGTGCGGATAATGTCATGGACTGCAGCCGTGATTGCACAATCAACGTATTCATAATCAACACTCCTAAATTAATTCTTGTTAGGAGGGCTCCGCTGCCCCATGATACAGATCCGCCGGCTGCTTCCTCTGGAAGCGGAGACGCAAGCGATCGAAAAACAAATAAACGACAGGCGTGGTATAGAGAGTCAACATCTGGCTAACTATCAATCCGCCGACGATGGTGATGCCAAGCGGACGCCTAAGCTCAGAGCCCGTGCCGGTGCCGAAGGCCAGCGGCAATGCGCCAAACAGAGCGGCCATGGTCGTCATCAGGATCGGACGAAAGCGAAGCTGGCAGGCTTCAAAAATGGCATCAGTGGTCGTTTTGCCGTGCTCGCGTTCAGCAACAAGAGCAAAGTCGATCATCATGATCGCATTCTTTTTCACAATGCCAATCAGTAGAATGATACCGATAATCGAAATCACGTTGAGGTCCACCTTGAAGAGCATTAGTGCGAGCATGGCTCCAACACTTGCCGAAGGTAACGTGGAAATAATAGTAAGAGGGTGAACCAGGCTCTCGTATAACATGCCGAGAACAATATAGACAGCAAGCAATGCGGTCCCGATAAGAAGAGGCTCGCTGTTCAGCGAGGTTTGATAAGCCGCGGCTGTTCCGGCAAAAAAGCCGCGAACGGTCTGCGGCATATTCAACCGCTCCTGCATCTGGCTAACCAGGCGGGTGGCGTCGCTCAACGACATGTTTGACGCAAGGTTGAACGACACGGTGACGGACGGAAAGGAACTTGTGTGATTAATGATCAGTGGAGTTGTACTGGCCTGCGCCGAACTGACCGAAGATAGCGGAATGACCCCGTTTCCCGCAGCATTGAGGTAGATATTCTTTAAACCATCCGGACTCTGCCAGTACGGCGGTGCTACCTCCAGCACGACGTAATACTGATTCAATTGCGTGTAAATGATAGAGACTTCCGATTGACCGAAAGCGCTATAGAGGGACTGATCCAGCGACTGCGGTGTGATGCCGAGCCGCGCCGCAGTCGGACGATCATAGGCGATTAACTCTTGCAGGCCGCTATTCTGCGCATCGCTGCTAACATCCTGGAAGCCTGGAATTCTTTGCATTCCCGCAAGCAGAATGGGTCCCCAATGCGCAAGATCCTCCACATTATCCGACTGCACTGTATATTGGTACATGGCGTTGCTTGACCGCCCCCCGATGCGCAGATCCTGCGCCGCCTGCAGAAAGGCCGAGGCAACGGGAAGCCTGTTCAGCTTGGACCGCAAGCGATCGATAATGGCCGGCGCCGTAACCTTGCGAATATTCAGCGGCTTGAGCGCAATGTTAATACTGCCTGTGTTGGATGCTCCGTTGCCGCCCGTATACGCAATCACATTCTCCACTGCCGGATCAGCCTTGATCACCTTCACCAGTTGCACAATCGAGTTATCCATCACCGGAAAGGATGCGTCCTGCGGACCACGAACACTGCCTTGTATTGCTCCCGTATCCTGCTGTGGGAAGAATCCTTTGGGGATGATGACGATGAGATAAAAGTTCAACGCGATGGTAAGCAGCAGAAGGACCAATACCGGAGCCGGGTGCTCTAACACCCACGCCAGAGACCGGCTGTATACGGTGATCATCCATGCAAATCCCTTCTCACTTACCCGGTATGCGCGGCCGTGCTTGATCGTCCTTTCATCCTTGAGCAGATACGCGCACATCGTGGGCGTGGTCGTCAGGGAGATGAGCATCGACACTACAATCGCGGTCGACAGCGTGATCGCAAACTCGCGGAACAGCCGGCCAACAATTCCGGCCATGAGAAGAATAGGAATGAACACCGCGATCAGCGACATGCTGATCGACAAAATTGTAAAACCTATCTCTCTCGAGCCCTCAAATGCGGCCTTCTTGGGAGACATGCCTGTTTCACGAAGCCGGGAGATATTTTCCATCACCACAATGGCGTCATCGACAACAAAGCCCGTGGAGATGGTCAGAGCCATAAGGGAGAGATTGTCGATGCTGAAGCCAAACAGATAAATGACGGCGAAGGTTCCGATAAGTGAGGCAGGAACGGCAACGGTGGGAATGAGAGTTGCTCGCCAATTACGCAGAAAGATGAAAACGACAAGAATCACCAGGATGATCGAAAGGATCAGGGTGCGCTCCACATCGCTGACAGACGCGCGGATGGTTGTGGTACGGTCGAGAACAATCGTTGTCTTGATGCCTTGTGGAATCGACGCTTCAATCGACGGCAACTCTGCCCGGATCCGGTTGACAGTATCGATGATGTTAGCGCCCGGTTGGCGGAAAATGATGACGGGGATCGACGGAATGCCATTCAGATATCCTGCGGTACGAAGGTTCTGTGCCGCATCTTCAACATCGGCCACATCGGCAAGCCTGATTGCGGCACCATTGCTGTAACCGACGATTAGCGGCTTGTATTGGTCGGCATGGAAAATCTGGTCGTTGGTAACGATGTCCGTAGTCGTATCTCCGACTGAGATCTCGCCGGCCGGCTCATGAGCGTTCTGTTGACTCAAAACGGACTGAATGTTCTGAAGTGTGAGCCCATGGCTGTTCAGCAATGTGGGATTGACTTCCACCCGCACTGAAGGGCTAGCTCCTCCGCCCACCGTCACCTGTCCAACACCCTCAATCTGCGACAATCTTTGCGCAATGACCGATGACGCCTGATCATAGAGAGTCGGTCTGTCATATTTATCCGAGGTAAGTCCCAGGATGATGATCGGTGAGTCCGCGGGGTTGACTTTGCGATAAGTCGGATTGGCGGGCAGGTTCGCAGGCAGGTAAGTCCGCGCGGCGTTGATTGCTGCCTCCACGTCCCGTGCAGCACCGTCGATGTCGCGGCTCAGATCGAACTGCAGCGTGATCGAGGTGCTGCCCAGCGAACTCGACGAGGTCATCTCGGTAACGCCGGCGATGTGGCTGAACTGGCGCTCCAAAGGCGTTGCAATAGATGACGCAACAATGTCGGGACTTCCGCCCGGCAAGCTGGCTGAAACCGAGATCGTCGGGAAATCGACCTGTGGCAAAGGAGAAACAGGCAGGACGTTGAACGCGATGGCCCCAACAAGAACGACGCCCGCCGTCAGCAGCGTGGTCGCCACTGGCCTGCGAATGAATGGGGCTGAGATATTCATCTTCCCTCCGCCGGTAGAGGTTCGCTGCCGCTTTCGCTGGCTTTCGACGAATGGCTGAAGCGATGGCCAATGTTATCGAAGAAGATATAAATGACCGGCGTGGTGTAGAGCGTAAGCACCTGGCTCAGCAGCAGTCCTCCAACCATGGCAATGCCCAGAGGCCGTCGCAGCTCTGAACCCATGCCTCTGCCCAGCGCCAGCGGAATGCCCGCCAACAGCGCAGCCATCGTCGTCATCAAAATGGGACGGAACCTCAGCAGGCACGCATCGTAAATAGCGTCCGTTGCGCTCTTCCCGTGTTCTCGTTCTCCCTCCATTGCAAAATCAACCATCATGATTCCGTTCTTTTTCACGATGCCGATCAAGAGAATGATGCCGATAATCGCGACGACACTCAGGTCTTGCCTGAAGAGAATGAGAGCTAGCAGCGCCCCCACTCCGGCCGAAGGCAACGTCGAGAGAATCGTAATCGGATGAATAAAACTTTCGTAGAGGACTCCAAGCACGATATACACGGCGGCAAGTGCGGCCAGAATCAGCAAGCCTTCATTGGAGAGCGAACCCTGAAAGGAAGCGGCTGTGCCTTGAAAGCCGAACTGCACGCTGGCCGGCATGTTCAGGCCTTTCTGAGCCTTCTCGATAGCCGTGATTGCGCCTCCCAGCGCGGCGTTGGGGGCAAGATTGAACGATACGGTGACTGCCGGAAACTGTCCCTGATGATTGATCGAGAGCGCCTCGGCTGCTTGCTCAACATGAGTGAACGCACTGAGGGGCACGGCATTTGCAGCCGCGGTCGTGGTAACTGCATTTGCTGCAGTGGAGCTCGCGCCTACACTCGACTTAATAGCACTCGCAGGAGCGCTAAGCACTGCCGAGGACGGAGTGTAGGCCACCGAAGTCGTCGTCGCATTCGAACCCGCGGACGAGGACCCCGAGGCCGCGAACGACGAGGAAGCTCCCGGACCGGAGCCCCCTGTGGAAGCGTTTGTCTGAATATAAAGATCCTGAAGTTTGTTTGGGCTTTGTTGAGAGCTTGGCGCAGTTTCCAGAATCACGTGATACTGATTTAACTGCGTGTACATCGTGCTGATCTGTCGCTGTCCATACGCATCATAGAGTGTATTGTCGACGGTCGAGGGCGCAATGCCGAGCCGTGATGCGGTGGCTCGATCAATAACAAGCGATACCGCCAGGCCTCCTGTTTGCTGGTCGGTAGCCACATCGGCAAGCTGAGGCAATTGCTTCATCTTCTCAACCAGCCGGCCCGTCCACAGATTCAATTCGTTCGCGTCGGGGTCCTCCAATGTGTATTGGTACTGGGTACGGCTCACGCGATCGTCCACCGTGATGTTCTGCACCGGCTCCATGAAAAGCTCAATTCCGTCCACCTGCTTCAGGCTGTTTTGCAGTCTGCGAATCACGTCGGAGGCGTTCAAGTCGCGCGCGTTCAGCGGCTTCAGGTTGATCGACATCCGTCCGCTGTTGAGCGTCGTGTTAGTGCCGTCTGCGCCAATAAAGGAAGACAGGCTCTCGACCGCCGGGTCCTGAAGAATCACGGCTGCCAGTTGTTGCTGCTTTTGCTTCATGGCCTCAAAGGAGATCGTCTCGGGCGCCTGCGAGATTCCCTGAATGACGCCTGTGTCCTGCGTGGGAAAGAATCCCTTGGGGATGACGATGTAAAGAACGATAGTGAGTATCAGCGTTGCGGCGGCAACCAGCAACGTGACGGTTTGGTATCCGAGAACAAACTTGAGCGTCCGCCCGTAAAAGGCAATAACACTCTCGAAGACTCGCTCAGATGCCTTGAAGAACCGCCCCTGCTGCTCTTTTGGAGTGTGGCGCAGAATCCGCGAGCACATCATGGGCGTCAGCGTAAGTGACACAACAGCAGACAGAACGATTGTCACGGCGAGGGTAACTGCGAATTCACGAAACAAGCGCCCAACAACATCGCCCATAAAGAGCAAAGGAATGAGCACAGCAATCAGCGAGATAGTTAAGGAGATAATCGTGAAGCCGATCTGTTGCGCGCCCTTGATGGCCGCCTCCATTGGCGAGTCCCCGGCCTCGAGAAAGCGCGTAATGTTTTCGATCATTACAATCGCATCATCCACCACAAAGCCGGTAGAGATGGTGAGCGCCATCAGCGAGAGATTGTCCAGGCTATAGCCCAGCGCATACATGGCGCCCAAAGTTCCCACCAATGAAACCGGCACGGCAATGCTGGGGATGATGGTGGCGTAGATGTTGCGCAGGAAAATGAAAATGACCATCACCACCAGCGCAACGGTCAGCATCAACTCAAACTCTACATCGGAGACAGAGGCGTTGATCGCCGTCGTGAGATCGGTCAGCGGCCTCACTTGAATTGATGCAGGCAGGTTCACTTCAAGCTGAGGGAGGATTGCCTTGATGGCCTTCACCACGCTGATGGTGTTGGCCCCAGGCTGCCTTTGAATATTGAGGATGACCGCTGGAGTCTCGTTCATCCACGCAGCCTGCTTGTTGTTTTCAATGCCGTCCACCACCTGCGCCACATCTCGCAGCATGATCGGCGCGCCGTTGCGATAGGCAACCACTACCTTGCGATAGTCGTCGCTGGTCACCAATTGATCGTTGGCGTTGATCTGATAATCCTGATGAGGCCCGTCGAAGTTTCCCTTGGCTGCATTGACGCTGGTCTGGACAAGCGCCGTACGCAAGTCTTCAAGGTTGAGCCCATAAGATGACAGCGCCGTCGGATTGGCCTGAATCCGCACTGCCGGCTTTTGCCCTCCGCTGATGCTCACCAGCCCAACCCCGCTTAACTGCGAAAGCTTTGGCGCAAGGCGCGTATCCACCATATCCTCGACCTGCGAGAGTGGTATGGAGTTTGATGTGATGGCAAGCGTAAGCACGGGAGCATCCGCGGGATTTGTCTTGCTATACACTGGCGGCGAGGGAAGATTCGACGGCAGAAAACTCTGCGCGGCGTTAATCGAGGATTGGACCTCTTCTTCGGCGATATCAATGTTCAGGCTGAGAGCGAACTGCAGCACAATAACAGAAGATCCGCCGGAACTGGTCGAGGTCATCTGACTGAGCCCCTGAAGTTGGCCAAACTGGCGCTCCAAAGGGGCTGTAACCGTGGTGGCCATAACATCGGGGCTCGCGCCAGGATAGAAGGTAAGTATCTGGATGGTGGGGTAGTCAACCTCCGGTAAGGCAGAAACTGGCAACTGGGTATACGCGACGACACCCACAAGCAGAATTGCGGCCATCAGCAGCGAAGTTGCAACGGGTCGCTGAATGAAGGGCCCGGAGGGATTCACGGAGTATTACCCTCAGCCGCATTTGCCGGAGCCGCCTTCTCGGACACGACAACTCTACTCCCCGCCTGTAGCTTATCGAAGCTGCTGGTCGCCACAACCTCGCCTGGGTTGATTCCCTCCACCTGAGTCACGCCACCGTCCGCAACCCCCGGCTTGATATTGCGGACGCTCGCCGTTCCGTTCGAAACCACATAGAGGAAGGCTACTTCTCCATTGTGCTGAACGGCCGCCGTGGGAACCAGCGTAACTCCGTCGAGCGTATTCACCAACAATCTTGTATTGACAAACTGGTTAGGGAACAGAGCGCCGTTCTTGTTTGCGAACAGTGCGCGCAATTTGATCGTTCCTGTCGTGGTGTCGATTTGATTGTCGATGGTGAACAGCTTTCCCGATGCGATTGTCGTGGTCTGTGCCCTGTCCATCGCATCGACGGGCAGCGTGTGCAGTTTTCGCATTCGCGCCAGCACCTGTTCCAGGCTGTCCTCCGATATCGTGAAAATCACAGTGGTCGGCTGCATCTGGGTGATGACCGCCAGAGTCGTGGTCCCACCTGCCTGTACCACGTTTCCGGGGTCCACAAGACGAAGACCAACCCGGCCAGCGATCGGCGCGGTAATGTGGCAGTAACTGAGCTGCACCTGGTCGTAAGTTACGGTGCCTTGATCGTTCTTCACTGTGCCCTGATCCTGCAGCACAATCTTTTCCTGGTCGTCCAGCAGCTGTTTGTTGATACTGTTTCGCGCCCACGCGGTGCGATAGCGTTCAAGATCCATCTGTGCCTGCGCCAAGACATTCGTGTCGCGGTCCAGTGCGCCTTCAGCCTGTAATAGTTGCGCCTGGTAGGGTCGCGGATCGATGTCGATCAGCGCGTCCCCCTTTTTGACGGATTGGCCTTCCTTGTAATGAACCGCGGAAAGGACACCGCTTGCCTGCGCTGTGATGGAGGTTGTATAGACCGGAGTTACTGTACCGATTGCATCTAGATAGACCCCGATCTGGCCCTTTGTAGCAGTGGCGGCAGTAACCGTAACAGAGGGTTTGACCGCTGACGATGCGCGCTTCGCCGCCGCAGCCTTTGCATCGTTATTGTGGATGACAAGAATGCCGGTCACGGCTAAAAATAGCAATAAAAGTCCGCCCGTCCATAGAAACCATCGTGTTCGATACCAAGGGGCGGGTGGGGACAACTGATGATCGGCGCCAATATGTCGACCTCCTGGCCTGCCTCCGATTCCAGACATTCACCTCTCCGTGTTCAAGCAATTTGCACAACATGCCTTTCGCAGAATCGCCGAAATCCGGGACAATTGTATGGTCTATTTTGCTCATTCATGAAGGAAGCTTTCGAGCGACGTTCATGCGGCCATCCTTATCGTTTCATTCTCCTTACACGGCATAGATGCCGTCGTCGCCGCGGCCGTTGTATCGCTCGCCGCTCATCTGGCCGCGGGGTCGCCGTTTCGCTGATCTCCGGCTGTTCGTAGTGCTGGATTCTGACTTCTTGCGTGGCATCACCGCCCTCGCCCGTCACGTTATCCAGATCGAACTGAAAGCGCAACAGCTTTTCCAGCCACACCAGGCGACTCGTCAGGTAGAAGCGCTCCTGCGCCGCGCGCTCGTTGCCGAATTCGCGCTACGCCTTCCATCGCGCCTCGTCCGCGCTCAAACCCTCTTCTTTCAGCCCATCGGCCTCCGGTGCAAGATGCGCCTCAATCTCGGCTAGGAAATCCGCTGCACGGCGCTTGCGGTCGACCCAAGCCAAGAGTGCTGCTCAGAAACGACGAGAACTGCGGGGTATTCATCGCGGCGCTTCCCCGGACCCATTCGTAACATTGCTGCTATGTTGAGGCCGTTCGCATCTATAAAAGCGGGGTGGCCTGTTGCCAAATCGCCAATGTGCTCGCTGAGCAAAATAGGTCCTAAAATGTCGGTCAGTGAGGTGTAATCCAGCGGGCGTGCAAATCAACGGAATGTTATGGTGCGATAACGGCTGCCATTACATATTCTGACTGGACAGACGGTGCCAATCGCAGGCATCTAATGAGGAAGAATAAATAGCGTGTTGCGCAGGCAGGTCAGTTTCGGCAGCAAGCTATCATCGGGAATGTGGTCTAAATTTGGCGGCCAACCGGAAACGGTGGGAACCAAAAAGGAGGGCGCATAATGCGCATTTCTCAGTCTGATGCTCTTGTGGTTTATGGCGTGACCGGTGATCTCGCCCACAAGATGATCTTCCCCGCACTCTATGCAATGGTGAAACGCGGAACTCTCAACGTTCCAGTCATCGGCGTCGCGTTTCCCAAGTGGACTCTGGAGCTATTGCAGAAACGAGCGACGCACAGCATCAAGCAATCGGGCGGGATCGATAATAGGCGGGCCCTCGATCATCTTCTATCCCTGCTCAGATATGTAAGTGGGGATTATAACGATAGCAACACGTTCGCAGCGATCAAGAGATTGCTCGGCAGTGCGCGCCGCCCGGCACATTATCTTGCCATCCCGCCCTCGCTCTTTGCGACTGTGATCAAAGGGCTGGGTGCCGCAGGACTAGCTGAGAATGCGCGGGTCATCGTCGAGAAACCGTTTGGGCGCGACCTGGCGTCGGCCCGTGCGCTGAACCGTGTGGCGCGGTCGGTATTCCCTGAAGATTCCATCTTTCGCATCGATCACTTCCTCGGGAAGGAAGCGATCATGAACATCCTTTATTTTCGCTTCGCCAATTCATTCCTTGAACCGATCTGGAATCGCAACTACATTTCCAGTGTTCAAATCACCATGTCCGAAAGCTTCGGCGTGGAAAAACGCGGGGCGTTTTACGAAACTGCGGGCTGTTTGCGGGACGTCATCCAGAATCATTTATTTCAGATTGTCGCGCTGCTGGCCATGGAACCGCCTGCGGGCAGGAGTTTCGGAGCAGTGCAAACTGAAAAGGCGACCGTATTCAAGGCTATGCGTCCCTTGAAACCTGACGACGTGGTGCGCGGCCAATACGCGGGTTACCGGCAGGAGAAGGACGTAAGAAAGAACTCCGATGTCGAGACATATTGCGCACTTCGACTCTTTATCGACTCTTGGCGTTGGGATGGTGTGCCGTGGTATCTGCGCTCGGGCAAGTATCTTCCCAATACAGCCACCGAGGTTCTTGTGAAGTTGAAGACGCCGCCGCAGAAGCTATTCGCGGATGCAGCAGCCGCTACGGGTCAAGGAAACTATCTTCGCTTCCGGCTCTCTCCGGACGCGGCCATCGCCCTAGCCGCTCGCGTCAAGCTTGCTGGAGAGGAGTTTGTCGGCGAGCAGCGAGAGCTTTATTTGCTGGAAGAACAGCCGGGAGCAGAAGCGCCCTACGAACGGCTACTTGGCGATGCCATGAAGGGCGACGGGGGACTGTTCACTCGCGAGGACGCTGTGGAAGCCGCATGGATGGTGGTCGATAAGGTACTCAAGCACCACCCCCGAGTTCGCCCTTATAAGCCCGGCACCTGGGGACCAAAACAGGCTGATGCACTGATCGAAGCGGACGGCGGCTGGCATAATCCCGGTGGCAAGACTTCATCCGGATCATAAATATTGCGGCCAGGAAATGATCATTCACGATGAGATCTCCCATGACACTAGCCGGCGGAGATCTCGGTCTCGTGCGCCGGCGGACAACCTTGGATCGGTGTCTCGCATCGAACAAGTTTTACTTACGGCTTTCCCCGAAGCCGAATCCAGATGCCCAACCTCTGATTTCGCGCAAGTTTCTTGCGAGGTGTGTCAATGCGAATCCCCTCACCTCAACTCGCATTCGGCAGCGCTTTGCGGGTAAATTTCGAACAGGAAGTGACTGACCATGTTGGTATCAGTAAGCAACTCCAAAAATGAAGAAAGCAGCACGTCGAAAGACGGTAATCACCTCAAGAATTTTTTCTCTGGTGGCGGCGAAGTTGGCGTTCTCGTGCGTGATTTCGATTGGTCAGTCACACCTTTAGGCGACCCTGAGAACTGGCCGCAAAGCCTCAAGACAATTGTCCGTGTCATCCTCACGTCTCGTTTTGCGATGTGGATGGGATGGGGACCGGAATTGACGTTCCTCTACAACGATGCCTACGCACGGGTGACGCTCGGAAAGAAGCACCCTTGGGCGCTCGGAAAGCCGTCGCGTGAAGTGTGGGCTGAGATTTGGGAGGACATAGGTCCGCGCATTCAGAGAGTTCTGGATACAGGCGAAGCAACATGGGATGAAGCTCTAATGCTTTTCCTCGAACGAAACGGCTATCGCGAGGAAACCTATCACACATTCTCTTATAGCCCAATCAATGGAGACGATGGCCGCATCGTAGGAAATTTGTGCGTGGTGTCTGAAGAAACAGAGCGCGTCATCGGCGAGCGCCGCCTCGCAACGTTGCGTTCTCTGGCTGCCGAGTTGAGTACGACGTCCAGGGAACAGGACGTTATGGCTGCCATTGAGCGAAGTCTCTGTGCCAACACGAAGGACCTGCCTTTCACCTTGACCTACCTCTTCAACGGTGAAAACCAAGCCAGTCTTGGAAGCATGACAGGTATCGAACCGAATCACCGTGCCGCGCCCGCAGTTATATCAACGCACATCAATCACGGAAGCTGGCCCATCGGTGAGATGCTGGCTCGCAATGCGCCCGTTCTGATAGATGATGCGGAATCGCTGTTTGCCCCGCTTCCAACCGGCTCCTGGGACGAGAGCCCGAGGAACGCGCTCCTGGTTCCAATCGCGAGCCAGGGCCAGGAGAATCCCGCAGGTATATTTATCGCGGCGCTTAACCCGTATCGGCAATTGGATGCCAGCTACAACGGATTCATCGAGCTCATTGCCGGCCAGATCGCTGGAAGCCTTGCAAATGCGCGCGCCTATGAACAGGAGCGGAAACGGGCCGAATCGCTGGCTGAGTTGGACCGAGCCAAGACCACCTTCTTCAGCAACATCAGTCATGAGTTTAGAACTCCTCTGACGCTGATGCTTGGACCGCTCGAAAACCTGCGTGCGACAGTGTTTGCTCCCGATGTGCGGCAGGAGATTGAAACCGTTCACCGCAATGGCCAGAGGTTATTGAAACTCGTAAACAGCCTCCTCGATTTCTCTCGCATTGAAGCAGGGCGAATCCAGGCAACGTACCGTCCCGTAGATCTTGCCAGCCGAACTGCGGAGCTGGCCAGTGTCTTTCGCTCAGCGATGGAGCGTGCGGGGCTCTCCTACCGCGTTCATTGTGAACCCCTGTCAGAATCCGTATATGTCGACCTGGAGATGTGGGAGAGGATCGTCTTGAATCTTCTTTCAAATGCATTCAAGTTCACTCTGACTGGGGGAGTCGAAGTCACTTTACGCTCTGCCGGCGGATGCGCCGAACTTTCCATCGTCGACACCGGTACGGGGATTCCAAAGGAGGAATTGCCTCGCATATTCGAACGATTTCATCGGATCGAAGGCGCACCCGGGCGTACCCACGAGGGAACAGGAATTGGGCTTGCACTCGTCGATGAGCTAGTACGTTTGCACGGCGGGGCTGTGCGAGTTGAGAGCCGGCTCAACTTTGGCACGAGCTTCCATATCACGATTCCTTTCGGCGTTGCTCATCTTCCGCCAGAGAGGGTCACCCACGACAGCGGCACCCACGACAGCACAATCGGAGCAGTTCCCTTTGTGCAGGAGGCTCTGCGCTGGCTGCCCGCAGAATCAAGTAGAGAAGATGCCTTCCTCAAGAATTTCGAGACCAACGCGCTCGATTTGCATCCCGGTCAGCCCCGGATCGAGATCGGAAAACGGGCTCGCGTGTTGCTTGTAGACGACAACCGGGATATGCGTGAATATGTGGAGCGGTTGCTCAGCCGCAGCTATGATGTGGTTTCAGCAAGCAATGGAAATGAAGGGCTTGTTGCTGCCCGCGCCCATCCTCCCGATCTTGTTCTCACCGACATCATGATGCCCGGGCTGAACGGGTTCGAGTTCCTCCGCGATTTGCGGGCCGACACAGCAACTTCGACAATTCCTGTGATCCTGCTTTCCGCTCGGGCTGGGGAAGAGGCGGAATCCGAAGGAATGGAGGCAGGAGCGGACGACTACCTGGTGAAGCCCTTTACGGCTCGCGAACTCCTGGCTCGAGTCGGTGCCCACATTTCGATGTACCGGCAGCGACTCGAGCTCATGCGCAGGGAGCAGGACCTACGCATAAAGGCAGAAGCTGCGGAGCATAAGTACCGCTCGATACTTGAGAGTATCTCCGAAGGCTTTCTGCTGGTCAACCGGAATTGGCGCATCGGATATGCAAACGAACAATGGGCGGCTCTTGGCGGCCTGCAATTGTCCGATGCGGTCGGCAAAGTTCTGTGGGATCTTTTTCCCGGTCTCGACGAGTCCCTCTTTGGCCGCAGCTACCGAAAAGCGATGGAAAGCCACGAGGCCTTGCGGGTTGAGGAATTCTACGAGCCTCTCAACCGGTGGTTTCACACGAACATATACCCTTCATCGGAGGGTATCTCGGTTTTCGTTCAGGATGTGACCGAGCGGCGGCTTCATCAGGATCGGCTCTTGCTCTCCGAAAAGTTGGCCGCCACCGGGAGGCTTGCAGCGACGATTGCACATGAAATCAATAACCCGCTTGAATCTGTATTGAATTTGATTTATCTTGCCCGGACGTCGCGGGAACAGTCCAAAAGAATTCGGGACATTCTCATCACTGCCGAAAAAGAAGTCACGCGGGTGTCGCACATTGCCAGGCACACTCTCGGCTTCTACCGGGACACCTCGGCGCCATCGCAAATCGACCTGCCGGCTTTGGTTGAAGAGGTCTTGACCGTTTATGACAGCCGGTTGCGTGCTGTCGGTATCGAGGTGATAAAGGACTTTGTTGCGTTGCCGCCCGTCGAAGCTCTACGCGGGGAGATGCACCAAGTCTTCTCCAATTTGTTCTCCAATGCGATTGACGCGATGCGGGACGGGGGCACACTCACAATTGTGCTTCGCGAAGCGAAAGAAAATGGCCAGATGGGCATTCTAATTCGGGTTGAAGATGATGGAGTTGGAATTCCTCGCGATAATCTCGCTAGGCTTTTCGAGGCATTTTTTACGACAAAACCAAATGCAGGTACCGGACTGGGACTCTGGGTGGTAAAGCAATTCGTTGAATCGTGGGGAGGGTGGATCGACGTGAAGAGCAGCGTCGAGCCGAACACGCACGGTACGGCATTCAATCTGTTCATGCCGCTTTTGGCGGCAAGCCTATCATCCTGTGAGAGTGGGACGACCCAACCCGTGATACAGTAAAACGTCAAGGAGAAAAGGCTTGCCCGAAGGCATGTTGCTTCTGCCCTCCGAGCTTCCGCCGCCGCCGATGAGGGACGGGCTGGGAGAATTCAATACAGAACTCAGGGATGCTCGGCTGCGTGTACTCGTTGTGGACGACGAGCATCTGATTACAGACACCATCTGTGCCATCCTGGAAGAAAACGGTTTTGATGCGACTGGCGCCTACAGCGGATCGGATGCGATCTCGGCTGCGCGAAAGCTGCGCCCGGATATTGTCCTCAGTGATGTGCTGATGCCCAGAATGTCGGGAGTGGAACTCGGAATCCAGTTACGCAGCGAGTTCCCTAGTATCAAGATCTTTCTATTTTCCGGACAGGCGGCAACCACGGCGATGATCCACCGCGCCGAAGCGGAAGGGCATTATTTCGAGCTGTTCCCCAAGCCCATACACCCCGACGAACTCATCAAAAGATTGAGAGGGTTTTAGCAAAGGTGTCATCTCGCTGTTCTCTGAGTCATTATCGATAGCGAATTCTGAGTAGTTAGCCGTTCGGCATAACCTGGCATCGATTCCGAGCACCAACCAGCCTGCTGCCCTCGCGCCAATCGACAGCGCGGGTTTGTCGCTCTTTCCTCAATAATCACGTACCGCCGAAGTGGCGAGATACGCTGATTCAGTACATACAGCCCCGCCCGGTTGAATTGCGCCTCCGTGAATTGCCCTTATTGCCAAAGTCCAATACGCGCGTGCGCTCATCCGCACAGCTATGAACGTCTCCGATGATGTTGTCACGGATGAGATGAGCAAGGCGGGCTTAAAAGTAGCTGAGTTAGCATTTCAGAGCAACGGAGCGCAAGCAGAGCAAAAATCCATCTAAGTGATTGATTAATTGGTGGACGCGGTAGGAATCGAACCTACAACCTGTCGGTTAAGAGCCGAATGCTCTGCCAGTTGAGCTACGCGTCCAAGCTACCAAAACACCGTGCAGCGGCAGCAAATGCACACGGCTTAGGCAGACAGAAATTCCACGCTGCCACTTGAAAAATATAGCACACTAGCGGTGCCGCTTCAAAGCGTGGAGGGATGCAACGCCAAGCTTGAATTCTCGAAGTGAAAGAGACGCGCTAGACCTTAGAAGTTGAACGCCAGTCCGGCGCGTATACTGCGCTGATCCTGGGCGAAGATCAGCAAGGAGCCGTCGCTCGACAGGAAGGGGCGATAACCCTGGGCTAGCAGGTTGCGCATATCAAGCAGCGCCTCGAAGCCGCTGCAGCCATCGCGATTGAGATGAATGGGCTGGTGCAGGTGAAGGTTCAAATAGGGCTCAGCGGCATCCACCGCGAACGGCGCAATCTGTGAAACGGTATCTTCCGGCTGCCATCGGTAGCTGGCCCGCCATCGTGTCCCCGTCCCGTCGAGTGTGCCCGAGAGCGACAGGGCGTACGTTTGGGCTCGTCGCGGATGGGCGCTGGCGAGAACCTGGGCCAGCGATGCAGCCTGCTGCGTCGCTGGCAAAACAAGTGCGCCTCCGTTCGCATAGCTGATGCTGAAACGACTGCCGCCGGAAATGCGTCGTTCAAAAACAGCCGCAATTCCAGTGGAGGAGAACTCCGGGCCAGCAACGTGCAGCAGTCCGCTCGCAGGGTCCAGCAGCACTGCGGCTGCTCCAGAATCGCCGGCGGCAAACCGGCTCATGGCCTCGATCACCGGGTTGTCGATCCTGTCCGCATACACTTGAACGCCAACGTTTGAGACCTCGGTGCGCCGCTCCCAGCCAAGTTCCTGATGGTTTCCGTGTTCGATGGCCAGACTGCCGTTGCGTATGGAAATCGCCGGCAGCCAGGTCTGAGCTTCAGTGTCTTCCGCATCTCGATCGCCAGGTAGAAGCGTGGTCATGCGATAGCCGACGGTCGAGTTTCCATCCCGCCAACCCACTTCAGCAAAAGGCAGCAGGTCGGCCACCGTCTCCCCGGACGGCCCCGAGATCCGGGCCAGCACCTGCTCAGACCCCACTTCTCCCTCAAACTCGTCGCCCAGCTTGATCGTTTCCCAACTGCGAACTGCGGCTTCGCCCAGCCCTTCTGCTCCTGCGGCGTCCATCTCCGGGTGCAAGGCAACCGCGGCTACCGACTGCACCGATCCCGCAAAACCCAAATCTTGCCGGAAGCCGAGCATGGACTCCATGCCGGCATCGGTGCCCGGCGCAAAATCGACGCGGGCCAGCAATTCCCTGCTATTGGATGGCGTCTCTTCAATTGCGGCCGAGATACGTTCCCCGCTCTCACCGAAGACTCCCTCCTGGCCCGTCGCCATCAAGCGAGCCTTCAGCTGCGGATGCTTACCGGAGCTGTCGGAGACAACCACCAGCGGGCCATCTTCAAGCCAGCGAAGCAGAGGACGGTTAGCAGCCGAACGCAAGGTCCAGGCCCAGTCGTCCTTCTGGGCATTGGCCGCGCGCGGCTCAGCCGGCAGCCATTGCATCACTTCGTACAAGCTGTTCAGGGTAAGGTCGACAACAGTATTGGCGTGGACGCGAACGTTTTCGCGCAACGAAGGCAGAAACCATGCGCCGATGGCCTTGACCGCATAGTGACCAGGCAGAACCGAGGAGATTGCATAGCGGCCGCGCGCGTCTGTGTAGACACTCGCGATCAGGCTCAGATCGGGGCGCAGCAACTGCACCTGGGCGCCAATTTGCGGAACGCCGGACGAGTCGCGCACCACTCCCGAGACTGACCCTGGGGTGGCTCCGTTGACCGGAACGCTGCCCAAAGCAATCAGGACCGCAAAAACAACGAGATTAAACCTGTGGATCATCGCTCGAGTTGGTAACCTGGCGGCGTCCCCGGCAATTTCCGGCCAATCAAGTCCGCGCTCGTCCCCGAATCTTGTGTCCGGTAGACCCGTATGCGCTGTATGCATTCTATTCCACGACAAAGGGTGCCGACTGCGCAATCTCTTGTTTCGAGATTCCGTCATTTATTTTGATCGTCACCTTGTACTTTCCCGGATCGAGACCAGCCATTGGCAGAGTTTTTTCCACCGTCAACTGATCGCTATGCGCGCCCAGTTCCTTGGAATCCATCTGCTTTTCAAAAACCACCGTATCGGCTGCGGGGGTGCTGGCCGAGGCGGGGACGGTTTTGACGATCTGATAGGTCACCGTAGCCTGGTTGCTCTTGGTGGCATCGTCAATTTGCAAATTATAAACCTGCATCCAGAAATTCAACTGCTGGCTGCGTCTGAATTTCACCGGAGGGTTTGGATTGGCCGGGGTGGGAGTGCTCACTCGCGGCCGAATGAAGGTGTTGCCGATAATAAAGCTCCCGCTGCCGATCTCGTGCGAGGAAACCGAATTCATCTGGTCAGCCAGAATCAGCGACGAGGTAGCCAGTTTTTCGTCGTGATAAGTGGGCACGTCCAGGCTGCGGCCATAGTATCCCAAGTGGTCCTTGTTGTTTACGTCCTTGATAGCAATATCCAAGCGATAGAGTCCAGGCAGCAGCGGCAAGGCCTTCCAATAGACCGACTGCCGGTCGAGGCTCTTCTCCAGCAACTCCGACGGCTGCTCCACTTCTACCGTATCCTCGAAGCTCTGCACCGTCTTATGGGTAAGGGTGGTGACCTTGCCCAGAATGTTCACCACGCCCTTGGCCACGCCATCCTTGGTCTCAAAAGTGATGTCGCGATTCTTCATCTGTATCGTGATCGGAACCAGAACCGTGTTTTCGGTCACCTTGATGAAGTCCGTGCGAACATCGAAGGGAAACACTGGGCCGGAGAGCAGTTTATGCTCGGAAATAAAGCTCTCCAGGTCCTTGAACTTCACCGGCGGCGGCGCAAACACCTTGGCTGCCAGCTCGATGCGGTCGAATTCCTTGGACGTTTGTCCTTGCGCCATCGGACCGGTGCCCAGGTTTTCCAGGCCGCCCTTGAAGCGATCTGCCTTCGTGGCCTGGCCCATCTCTTCCCATTGTGTCGCGCCAGCGCCCGGAACGTGCAGCAGCGCATCCTTCTCGCTGCGATCAATCGTGAAGTGATAATCGCCGCACTGGCAGGTGTCGACAAATTCGAGATCGATGTTTTCGCCGATCCCCTCAATATATCGGTAGTGCCAAACCTCAAAGGGGAATGTCGAAGTCTCGCCGCCGCCCTCTTCCATAGGCCGCTGATAGCTGCCGCCCGAGGGGTGGGAATCGATCGAGTCGGGTGGGCCAAAGGAAATATAGATGTGTCCGCGATCGGTCTTCCAGCCAGGCTTGCCAGCAGGATAATGCTCGTTGGCGTAAGCGATGCGCCTGTAATGTTCTTCGCGGAACTCGTTCTCCGGTGAGTCCGGATTCGGGTTACGCCGCAGCCAGAAGTTCTCGATAAAGGCCTCGCGCTCCTCGTCGTTGCTCAGCGTCTTGAAGGCCTTGCGCTCCTCGTCGGAGATGATGTAAGCCACGTCCTGTTCCAGCCAGGTCTTGTAGGCCCCCTTGATCTCAGTCCTCAGGTCCTTCTGGGCACGTATCCTCTCCGAGTCGGAGCGCTCGCGCTTGAGAGGATCCACTTCCTGGCCCTGCGTAGGGGCAGGCTGGGCTTGTTGCGGAGTTTGCTTTTGTTCCGGTGCGGGTGAGGGCGCGGTGTTCGTCTGCTGGGCGCTGAGCGCGGTAGCGGAGCTGAGAACCAGGCCGCAACCCAGTGCGACAAAAAGAATACGATAGCGGTTAAGCGTCATTTGCCTTGAAAACTCCTGCGAATCCCTATTCTACGGGTCCTGAAAGCGTCGGGCAAGATTCCGTAGGGAGTTGGCTCCCGAGTTGGACTCCAAAACGCGGCCAAGGTAAGCAGAATATCGGCATCAGAAGGCTCGGCAACAGCCAGCGAACAGTTTTTGTGACCAGGCGGCCCGTTCCCGCGTCCAAGAAACGGGCGCAATGTCTTCAATTCTGCTCTATCGCTCTCTTTTTGCGGCGCTCGTTCCCTTCCCCATGCATTCCGCAGGCCGTGCGAAAAGGCCTGACCTGAGTATATCGCTAGTCTTACGCAAACCGGCAGCACCGCCCGCAAGCGCGGTAGCCAGCTTTTGGGAACCCCACCCGCGCCAATTGCGTACACTTAAATAGGAGACACCCGGAGCACGCACCTCCCATGAAGAAGATACTATTGATCATTCTCGCCGTCGTGGCCGTCGCCGGACTTGTGGCCTTGTTCATCTACAGGCAGCAATCCGGCTACACCAAGGTGCTCACCGCTCGAATCGCGCGCCAGGATCTAGCCACGGTCGTCAGCGGCACCGGACAGATCAAGCCCAAAACCTATGTCAACGTGGGCGCAACCTCCTTTGGCCGCATCACCCACCTCCTTGTGAAGGAGGGCGATCATGTGACCAAGGGCCAGGTCATCGCCACCGTCGAGAGCGTGCAGCCGGAAGCCAACGTCCAAGCTCAGCAAGCCACCATCGCCGCCGCCAAAACAGATATTGCATCCTATATAGCCGCGGAGAAAACCGGCGAAGCCAATGTCGAGCACGCCAAAGCCGACCTCGAACAGAAGCGCCTCGACTGGGAGCGCGCCCAGGGCCTCTACGCAGCCGGCATCCTCGCCAAGCAGGATTTCGATGCCAAAAAGGCCGCCTATGACACCGATGTTGCCTCGCTGGACCAGGCCGTTGCAGGCCTCAATCAGGCCAAAGCGCAAACAGAGTCTGCACGTGGGCACTTGCAGACTCAAGTAGCCACCTTGCGCTTCAATCAGGACGCATTGAACAAGACCGTTTCCACCGCGCCCTTCGACGGCATCGTCACCAATCTTCCGGTCCGCGAAGGTGAAACCGTGGTGGTCGGCATTCAAAATGCCGAAGGCTCCACCCTGATGACTCTCGCCGACATGAGCGTCATCACCGCCGAAGTCAAAGTCGACGAAACCGACATCGTCAACATCCAGATCGGCCAACCTGCCGACGTCACCGTCGATGCCCTTCCCGGCAAAGTCTTCAAAGGCCACGTCACCCTGGCCGGCGATCAGGCTCTCCTGCGATCCACCGGTGTCGCCACCTCGCAGTCCACCACCGGCACCGAGGAGGCCAAGGATTTCAAGGTTGTCGTAACCCTCGACGCGCCCACCAGCGAGCTGCGCCCCGGTCTCAGCTCAACCGCCAAAATCACCACCGCGCACAAGGCCAACGCACTCTCGCTGCCCATCCAGGCGCTCACCATGCACAACCCCGAAGACGACAAGAATAAAAGCGGCGGCGTGCAGGCGGCTTCAACTTCATCTCCCTCTTCCGACGCCAAGACCGCGCAGCAGCAAGGCGTCTACGTCGTCGAGAAGGACAAGAACGGCAAGCTGCGCGCTAAGTTCGTGCCCGTCACCACCGGCATCACCGGGGCCACCGACATCGAAGTGCTCTCCGGCTTGACCGAGGGTCAGGAGATTGTCATCGGCCCCTACAAGACTCTGCGCACCCTCAAAAGCAACGCCCTGGTCAAGATCGACACCGCCAAGCCGGTTACGCCGGCGCCGGGCGGAAGCTCTTAAGAATCATTTAATGATTTGGCTCTTAATGATTTGGTTTCGTGCGAATAATGCAAGCCTTACTCCCTAAGGAAAAGTTTGCAGCAGGCAAAGGAAGAAATTCGGATGGCTTTGAACAGCACCAGTACTGAAAACGTCTTGCAACAGGCAGCTCGCCCCACCGGTGACGTCATTGTCGTCGAAGACCTGTGGCGCACCTACGACATGGGCTCAGAGCAGCAGGTGCAGGCCTTGCGCGGTGTCTCCCTGCGTATTCAGCACAACGAATATGTTGCCATCATGGGCCCTTCGGGCTCTGGCAAGTCCACTCTGATGAACCTGATCGGCTGCCTGGACACGCCCTCCAAAGGCAGCTACTGGCTAAATGGTCAACTGGTCAGTGAACTCGATGACGACCAGCTCGCGCGCATCCGCAACAAAGAGATAGGTTTCGTCTTCCAGACCTTCAATCTGCTGGCGCGAGCTACAGCACTCCACAACGTCGAGCTGCCCTTGATCTATAACGGCACTCCTGCCGCGGCGCGCATCGAGCGAGCCAAGGAATCGCTCACCGACGTCGGCCTCGAATCACGCATGTATCACAAGCCCAATGAGCTCTCCGGTGGCCAGCGCCAGCGTGTCGCCGTGGCCCGCGCATTGGTCAATCGACCATCCATCATTCTGGCCGACGAACCCACCGGCAATCTCGACTCGAAAACCGGCCTTGAAATCATGGCGCTCTTCGACACTCTTCACGCCCAGGGCAACACCATTGTTCTAGTCACCCACGAGCCGGATATCGCTGAGTTTGCTCATCGCGTGGTGCATATCCGTGACGGACAAATCTACTCCGACGAACCCTCCAAGCGCTTCCTCTAAACGTCTCAGGCAGCCGGAAGAAAACACAATTCTTGAACGCACCCAAACCGGAAAGACTTCCTCTCTTTCCCATTCATGTTTTCCCCCTCCCCGCCGATGAAACCTCTGTTGGCCTACTACCACAATCTAGGCCTCGGAGGCGAAGTACGTTGAGAGCCATGCACACCGCCGCTCAGGTTCAGCCTTCAGTCTCCGGATTGACCCTCGTAGAAGTAGAATCGACTCCTGAAACCCAACCTGTCGGAGTCAGCGCCGCGTGGCGCAAGCTTCTGATGCAAGCCGAAATGGCCGCTCCCCATGTGCAGTTGGCAGCCATCGAAGGCGAGCACGGCACCGGCAAGCACACTCTGGCACGCTATCTCTTCGCTCGCTCTCCGTTGGCCAAGGTAAGTTTCCAGCGGCGCGATGCCCGTGAATGGCTGGTCAGCGATGCCGATCCCGCAACCCTGGCCGGTTTCACTTATCTGGATCGCGTGGATCTGCTCGCGCCTCCAGGGCAAGGTCTGCTGCTCGGCGTACTCAAAGCCATGCAAGACCGCCCAGCGGGCCGCGCCGTGCTGCTCGCCTCTTCGCAAACTTCGCTGCGCCAGATGGCTGCGCAGGGTCAGTTGCTGCCCGATCTGGCCTTCCGGCTTACCGCCGTCCGCTTTGCCATTCCACCCTTGCGCCAGCGCCGCGAAGATATCGGCCCGCTCGCCCAATGCCTTCTCGATCGCATTTGCATTCGCTATCAGCAGCGCCCCGTGATTCTGGCCCCCGGCACGCTGGCCCGTCTCCTGCAGCACAACTGGCCCGGAAATGTGCGTGAACTCGCCGCAGTCCTTGAAACCGGTCTGCTCGAAGCCGTCAATGGCGTCATCCGTCCCGACGACCTTGCTCTGCCATCAGGCCTCGAAGTCCAGTCGCAGCCCCAGCCGGCCATGCGAACCGACAATCTCAACCTCGACGCCGTCATCCAACATCACGTCCAATACGTCCTCGACCTGAACCGCGGCAACAAACTCCGCGCCGCCCGCCAGCTCGGCATCAGCCGCTCCACCCTATACCGCATCCTGGGCAACGAAAACATCCTCTCGCACTGACCGGCCAAAACTGGCCGGCCATCCTGAGCGAGCGCACCCAAAATCGCCTGTCATCCTGAGCGAGCGTACCCAAAATCGCCTGTCATCCTGAGCGAGCGCAGCGAGTCGAAGGACCTGCTTTTGCCTTGTCTTGCCTCTACAAAACTGGCCGGCCATCCTGAGCGAGCGCACCCAAAATCGCCTGCCATCCTGAGCGAGCGCAACCAAAATGGCCAGTCATCCTGAGCGAGCGTACCCAAAATCGCCTGTCATCCTGAGCGAGCGCAGCGAGTCGAAGGACCTGCTTTTGCCTTGTCTTGCCTCTACAAAACTGGCCGGTCAACCTGAGTGA
>Ga0187847_10000087_pt1 | contig 102537 bp, 83 predicted proteins | sample June2016WEW_4_10_FD_132458 | JGI IMG/M metagenome (GOLD analysis project Ga0187847, IMG submission 132458) | Peatland microbial communities from SPRUCE experiment site at the Marcell Experimental Forest, Minnesota, USA - June2016WEW_4_10 | ecosystem: Environmental > Terrestrial > Soil >...
CTCGATCCACCGCTGCATGAGTTCCTGCCCAAGCGCGAGGAGCTGATGGTGGATGTCGCCATTCTGCCTTACGCCGATCTCAAGAAGAAAAAGGAGCTGGTCGCGACATATCAGCGCTTCGGCGCCGAAGTGAAGACCCTCAAAACGGTGCTGACCGCGTTGCTGAAGCGGGTGGAAGAGCTGCATGAGTTCAACCCCATGCTGGGCTTGCGCGGCTGCCGCCTGGGTATCCTCTATCCCGAAATCACCGAAATGCAGGCGCGCGCCATTTTCGAAGCCGCGGTGCAAGTGGCCAAGAAGGGCGTGAAGGTAATTCCGGAAGTCATGATTCCGCTTATCGGCGGCGTCAAGGAACTGGAAGACCAGAAGAAGATCGTGGTTACCGTGGCCGAGGAAGTTCTCGGTAAGGCCGGCATGAAGGACCTGAAGTACATGGTCGGCACCATGATCGAAATTCCGCGCGCCGCGCTCACCGCTGATCTGGTCGCCAAGGAAGCCGAGTTCTTCAGCTTCGGCACTAACGACCTCACGCAGACCACCATGGGACTTTCGCGCGACGACTATACGAAGTTCCAGCAGGAATACAAAGACAAGAAAATCTTCGCCGCCGACCCGTTCGCCGTCCTCGATCAGGAAGGCGTCGGCAAGCTGGTCAAAATGGCGGTCGAGCTCGGCCGCAAGACGCGGCCCGATCTCGAAATCGGCATCTGCGGCGAGCACGGCGGCGAGCCGAGCTCGGTCCAGTTCTGCTACCGGATCGGCATGAACTACGTTTCCTGCTCCCCGTACCGCGTACCCATCGCCCGCCTGGCCGCCGCGCAAGCCGCGATTTCAGGCGATAAGAGCGAAACGCAGCGCACGGCGTAAGCTGGCGTTGAGTAACTTGCCTTTTGACCGCTCCCTTTGGTCGCGGCTCCGATGCGCTTCATGCGCTCCGAGCCGCGGCCGCCAGGGGGCAGTTGCCGGATTTGGCTATTTCTGCCCTCAACTCGTGGACGTGGTAATTTGAAGACACGGCCATGTCCACGCTTCCCAAGACGCTGCTCACTCCCGAGCAATATATCGAGATAGAGCGCCAGGCCGCATACAAGAGTGAATATTTCCAGGGTGAGATGTTCGCCATGGCCGGAGCCGGCCTGGCGCACAATGTCCTGGTTGCGAATCTGGTGGCTGGACTTCACTCCCAACTTCGCGCGCGCCCGTGCCGCGTGCTCCCCAGCGATATGCGCGTGCTGGTCGCCGCAACCGGCCTCTACACGTATCCCGATGTAGTCGTGGTCTGCGGCGATCCCCAATTCACCGACCAGCGATTCGATACGCTCATAAATCCCAACCTGATCGTGGAGGTCCTGTCACCCTCCACCGAGGCCTATGATCGCGGCCGGAAATTCGAGCAGTACGGCGCGATCGCGTCGTTGCAGGAGTACCTGCTGGTGGCGTCCGACCGCATGCACGTGGATCTATACACGCGGCAAGCCGACGGCCGCTGGCTGCTGACCTCGGCCAACCGCTTGGAAGATACGCTCGAACTGGAAAGCATGAATTGCCGGCTCGGGCTGGCGGAGCTGTACGAGAAGGTGGAATTGGAAGGCGGGCAGCGCGCGGGTTAGTGAGCGGCACCGCGGTAATGGCAGAGTCAGTGCTTTCGAAGAGCCATCGAGAGAATCTCATACGAGCCGAAGCTGCCAGGCCAAGAAGGGCAAGGCGGACGACGATAAGCTCAAGAATGTCAAAGATTTTGTTGATGACTCCTGGCGCTTGACTCAGGAACTCAACAAGCTGTCCTCCGGTTCGTGGACCCATCATACTCCCCTACGCCTCTTATCGGCAGTTCTCTGGAGAACTTCAGTACGCTGTCTCGATGAAGTAGGGAGGTTTTCCTGTTGACATAAACGCGGGTACACGAGCCTGTGCTCCCGGACGCCCGATGATGGGGGCGGCTCTGTGGCTGCCACATCCGAGTTATCCTGTGTTTTCAAAGAAGGGCTTCAGTCCGGGCAAACATTATGTGGCTTCATTCGCTATTTCCAGATCCGGAGCTGGTGCTGGCGCTTGAGCCAGAGGAGCTTGCCGGCGTAGTGCTCGAATTCTTGAACAATGAGAGAAATCCGAGGAATTTGGTCTCGCCGACGTCCATAGCCGTGCACCATTCCATCGAGGGCTATCCACAACAATATCCTCGGCGCATCATGGAGGCTCTCGCCGAGGCGCTGACTTGGTTGGTCCGGGAGGGCCTCATCGCTCACGATCCCGAACAACCGGATGATTGGCACTTCATTACGCGTCGCGGGAGATCTTTGAGCAAGGCCGCGGATGTGAGGGCGTACAGGGACTCGGCTATTCTGCCCGCGAAGTTGCTGCATCCGGTGATCGCCTCGCGTGTGCAGGCGGCGTTCATCCGGGGGGAATACGATGTTGCGGCGTTTCAGGCGTTCCGCGAGGTCGAGGTCGCTATTCGGAGAGCGGGGGATACGCGGCTGAGGCCATCGGCGTATCAATGATCCGCGACGCCTTCGCGCCTGGAAAGGGCCCGTTAACAGAAGCGCCCCTGCCGCGCTCCGAACAGGAGTCCGAGATGCACCTCTTCGCAGGAGCAATCGGCCTGTTTAAGAACCCGCATAGCCACCGCAGCGGTGTTACCCACGAGGCCGTAGAAGCGGTGGAACTCCTGTTGTTTGCCAGCCATCTTCTTCGACGGGTAGATCGTGCGATCGCCAGGCGGCATCAGCCCACGATCTGAAGGAACACGGGCGGCGGGGTTTCGAAATCGGGCCGCTCCTACACCCCGTGCCGTTCGCCCAATCCTGCAAACAGTCTCTCATACGCATCCGTGACCGCGTCCCAGGAGTAGCGCTGCCTGACGCGGTCCATCGCGCGGGCGCGGTATTGGGCACATTCCGATTCGCTCAACGTGAGTAACAGTTTCAGCTTGGAATCGAGTTCATCGGGTTCGAACGGGATGCCGGCATCGCCGGCCACTTCGGCGTTCTCCGGCGTGTTGCGGTACAGCACCAGCGCGCCGCGGCCCATCGCTTCGATCAGCGCGGGATGCGTGCCGCCGACTTCAGTGGCGTGGATGTATGCGAAACAGTGCGACTCCAGCTCGCGGTATCCGTCTCCGTAGATGGCGCCGGGTATTACGATGCGTGGATCGCGCGTATCGCGCACTTGCGCGATGTAGCCCTGCGCGTAAGGCGCATCGCCGACCAGCGCCAGCTTGAACGGCGTCTCGACCCGCTCGAATGCCTGCCGCACTGCGAGCGGATGGTTCTCCGGCTCCATCCGGCTCACATAAAGAAAGTACCGCCCGGGCTCCAGTCCCATGCGCGAAAGCGTGGCCGCGCCGGCCACCTTGCCTAACTCGGCGCCATACGGGATGAACGTGCTCGCTTTCCCGTAGCGCGCCCGGTAGTAATCCTGAATCGTGCGCGCGTCGGTGATGACCTCGGTGGGACAGAAGGTGGCCAGCCACTCGGAGACAAGGTACCAGGCTTTGGCCAGCTTATTCCATTTCTTGCGCAAGCGCTCGATACCGTCGACGTTCAAGGCTACGGGCATTCCGCAGACGCGCGGCAGCCAGGCGAAGATGGCGTTGGCGCCGTTGCAATAGAGCGCCACATCCACGCGGTGCGCCAGCAGGTGAAGCGTGGAGAGCAGGGTGTGCGCCAGCGTATCGAAGTACTTATGGCGAATGGTGGGAAGGTAGAGCAGGTGCACGCCGCGGTAGAGCGGCCGCAGCGGGCGCTCGCGGCAATAGACCGTCACCTGATGCCCGCGCGCGGCCAGTCGCGTCGAAAGCTCTTCGGCGAAAGTCTCGAAGCCGCCATAGCTGGCTGGAATGCCGCGCGTGCCAAGAATCGCTATCCGCATTGCGTGAGAAAGCCGGTTGGCAGGCGAAAGCGCCTGCCCCACTTGCCTGCAAAGATCCTCCGGCAGCAAAGTGGGACAGACGCTTTCGTCTGTCAACCCGCGCGCCCCCGGATTTCACGGTGCACGGGGGAGCAGTTACCGGCGGTTGAACTTATCCACGACCGCGCCCGCTACGTCTTGGCCGTCTCGGAGCGCATCAGCGTGCGGGCCAGCTTCTTCGGTGCGCGCTTGCTTACCGGCACATAGTGGAACCAGCTTGCCATGTATTCGTCGTCCACGCGGCGCGCGCGTTGAATCAACTCGCGCTTGGCGCGGAAGCGGCCCCAGTTGCGCAGCAGGAACCAAAACGCCTTGAGCGAGGTGTGCTCCCAGAGCAGGCAGCACATGACGACCAGAATGTCGCGGCTGGTGATGGAGAACCAGTTGCGCCAATACAGATCGCCGGAGATATTCTTCAGGCGCATCAGGAAGCGGTTCTTCACCGAGTGCATGTTGATATCGGCCGGCAGCGCGCTGCGGTTGCCGGGCAGCACCTTGCGCACATGATAGCCTCGCGCGTAGGGCACGTACAGGCACTTCCAACCCATCAACTGGGCGCGCCATGCCACGTCGGCGTCTTCGCGGTAGACGAAAAAATCGCAATCGAAGAACTCGCCGTCGAGCGAAATGTCTTCGATCATGGCGCGGCGGTACAGAGCCGCAGCGGCGGTGGCGCCGAAGACGTACTCGTAGTGCAGGTAGTGCCCGTTATCGATTTCCTGGCTGCCGCGGTCCAGATGGCGCAGCATGGGGTTGAAGTAGATGCCGGTCGAATCCACCACCGGGCGCTCGGGAATCTCGAAGTGCGCCGACATGGTGAGCAGCTTGCCGCACACGGCGCCGATCTTGGAATCGAACTGCCCGGCATCGAGCAGGGCCTGAATGAAGTTCGGCAGCAGCAGCACGTCCGGGTTGAGGGTCAATATCCAATCGCCACCAGCCATCCGGATGGCCTGGTTCTGCGCCGCGGCGAAGCCGGCATTCTCTTCGTTGTAATGGATCTGGCAGCGGTCCTCGAACTGTTCCAGGATGTCGATGGTGCCATCGGTGGAAGCGTTGTCGATGACGATGACTTCCTTGAGGCTGTACTGCTGCGACAGCACGGACTCAAGGCAGCGCTTGATGAAGCGGCCGCTGTTGTAAGTCACGATCGTGACTGATACGAAGTCGTTATGCCCCATGCGTTAGCACTCGAAAAAGCGGTACTACCAACTTGAACCTGGGCCTAAAACCTGGAGCCGGACATCGCGGCCGCATCCTCCCAACCAAACAACAGGCAGCGGCCGGCAAGCCGAACAACCTTTCCGTAAGCTTCCAGGGGCGTCCAACTCTTCTCGATCAAAACTCCCACAACGCCCCGCAGAATCGAGCCTGCTACCACTGACAGGCACACCAACCGGAATGCGAGCGGCTGATAGTGCCTAGCTGAATACCTGATTAAACTACGATACCAATAAAAGCACCGGTCTTGCACGCCGATACTCGCGATCGAGTGCCCTCCCGTGTGCCGCGCAACCGCCTCTGGTGTATAGAAAAGAACATAGTTGCGCGCAGCCACCCGCTGGCAAAAATCGACATCCTCGAACCACAGCGGATAGTAGCCTTCGTCGAAACCGCCCAGTTCCCGCCACACTTCCCGGCGCACCATCAGAAACGCGCCGGCCGGCTGTTCCACCGCCGTCCGCAGAGAATAATCCATCTCCATAGCCCGGTAGCGGCGATTGACCGGATTATTCGGCCAAATCCGATTTAGCACGAGAACTTCCATAATCAGCGCGGCCGGAGTGGGGAAGGCTCGCACCATGAAGCCGCGCTGCGGCGAGTTCCGCGCGTCGACCAGACAACCACCGGCGCCAGCCGCGCCCTTCAGATCGCAAGCCTGCCGCATGGCGTCCAGTCCACCGAGGATCACAGCGTCCGGATTCAAGAGTAGAACATATGGCGAGCTAAGCGCGCTAAACCCTTGATTTACAGCGGCGGCGAATCCGCGGTTGTTCTCATTCGCCAGTACGGAAACTTTGCGTTGCGCAACCTCGGCCAGTGTCCTGTCGCGCGAGCCGTTATCGACGACTACAACGTCGGCGCCAGTGGCCAAGGCGGCATCCAGACACGGGCCGATTTCAGATTGCGAATTGTAAGTAACGATAACAATTCCGATTGCAGACATGTGTCACTTTGCCCCACCCCATGTGAGCAGAAAGTACATCCGCCAATACAAATCGTGCCCATTGCAGGACTGCGCGGCGCGCAAAAAATGCTCTTGGCTCTTGAGCAGCGGTTCCAGAACATCCAGCCCTGCGGGCGCCGCACCGCGGCGGACGCCGGAAAATCCCCGCAGGCCCTGCCATTTGCCTTTGAGCCATTCGAGCGCCGCGCCATGGCGCAGCGCGACCCCGCCCCAAAGCAGTTGGCCAACCAGAATCGGCCAGGCCCACTTCCATAACAGGTGCCGTGGATAGTGCCGGGCCAGCAGAAACACCTGATTGCGGCTGATCCGCCGCACCGTCTCGGGATGCCATCGGCCAAGCGTGGCGCTTCCCTGGTGCCAGGCGATAGCGGTGGGGACGTATTCGCCCGCCAGCGAATACTCGGCACAGCGCAGTCCGAAATCCACGTCCTCCAGGTACGATTCGAAGAGATCGTCGAGCAGGCCCACGCGCTCGAACAGCGTGGCGCGGAACACCGCCGCCGTCCAAGGGGCCGTCCAAATCGGTTGCGGACGTGAGAATTCCGGCGCATCGAGTCGTCCGTGGCCCACGCGCCAGGCCGTGGCGGCGCGGCTAACCAGATCGAACGTGCCATCGATGCGCGTTGGATCGCTTGCGGAGAGAATCTTGCCGGTGGCGAACCAGCCGCCGCAATCGATCAACCGCGCCAGGTAGTCAGGAGCCAGCTCGACATCGCTGTTCAGTACGGCGATCCAGTCCGCATGAGCCGACTGTATGCCGCGATTCACCGCCGCCGCGAATCCGGCGTTGCGCCCCACGGGAATCACGCGGGCGCCGCGGCGCGCGGCCAATTCCGGCGCGCCATCGCTTGATCCGTTATCCACCACCAGCACTTCGGCCACCGGTGTGGTCTGCGCCCCCAGGCTATCCAGCAGGCGGCCCAACATCTCACGGCCATTCCACACCGGTATCACGACCGCGACGCTCATCTCGAGAACCGCTTCTTGACCAGGAATGCCAGGTTCGCGAAGCCGTCGCGCCAGAGGTGAAGTTTGGTTTCGCCCAGGCGCGAGGTATACATGATGGAGATTTCGCCGAACCGTATATGCGAATCGCGCAGCGCCTCGATCTTGATTTCCTCGGAGAAGGACATGCCGTCGGATTCGAGCTTCATACGTTCCAGGATCGCCCGGCGGAACACCCACATGCCGGACTGCGAATCGCGCACCCAGCGAAAGAAGAGGATCGACATCGCCAGCGACAGCACCAGGTTCCCCAGCAGGTTGATGAAGCTCATCGAGCGCGCATCGCGCACCGGGAAGCGCGAAGCATTCAGGAAATCGACATCGAAGTGAAGGAACGCTTCGATCAGGTAAGAGAGCGCATCCACCGGGTAGCTGTGATCGCCATCCAGGGTCACGATCAGGTCGCCGATGGCCTCGCGGAATCCGCGCTTGTAGCTGCGTCCGTAACCGCGCACGTCCTCGCGAATGACTTTGGCGCCCAACCGCGCAGCGACTTCCGAGGTGCCATCGGTGGACGCATTGTCCACCACGATGACTTCGTCGACGAATGCCGGCATGGCGCGCAGAATCTGCTCGATGCCCTGCTCCTCGTTGAGGCAGGGAATGATGACTGTAATGGATTGGTTCTTATACATGGCGGAGCACCCGCCGTTTCTCACACATATGCGTGACGGTACTCTTCCAGCGCGTCGAGCGCGCGGCGGCACACTTCGGCGTGCCGCGCCTGCTTGTCGTGGCGGAGCCGCTCGCGCGTGGCCTCATCGAGCGCCGGCAACAGATCGAACGTGATGTTGGCCGGCTGATATTTGGCGGGATCGGCGCCCGCGATGTAATGGCACAGGGAACCCAGCGCAGTTTCGCGCGGGAGCGCGCGTGGCACATTGCCGGCGGCCAGCGCCGCCGCGTGCACACCAGCCATCAGGCCGGTCGCGATAGCTTCCACGTAACCTTCCACGCCGGATATCTGCCCGGCGAAAAAAACGCGCGGAGCCGCGCGCAACTGGAGCGTCGCGGACAGGAGCGCCGGCGCGTCGATATACGTGTTGCGGTGGATCTGCCCGAAGCGCAGAAACTCGGCCGTTTCGAGGCCTGGAATCATCCGCAGCACGCGCGCCTGGTCGCCGAACTTCATGTGATTCTGAAAGCCCACCAGGTTGAAGCTCCGCGCGCGCAGGTTCTCCTGCCGCAACTGCACCGCGGCGTACGGCCTTCGGCCGGTGCGCGGATCGCTCAGCCCCACCGGCTTCATGGGCCCGAAGCGCAGCGTATCCCGCCCGCGCCGCGCCAGCTCTTCGATCGGCAGGCACGCCTCGAAAAACGGCGTGCGGTCCTCCGCAATGTGCGCGGTAACCGGTCGGGCATCGAGCAGCGCGTCGACGAACCGCTCGTATTGCTCTCGGTCCAACGGGCAATTCAGATAGTCGCCGGTCGAATCCACCGATTTACCATAGCGCGAAGCCCAGAAGGCCACGCTCGTGTCCACCGAATCGGCATCGACAATCGGGCTGATGGCATCGTAAAAGAACAGCCGTTCGGAGCCGGTCAGGCGCGCGATGTCTTTTGCCAGCGCGTCGCTGGTGAGCGGGCCGGTGGCGACGATGACGATTGGCTCGACCGGAATCGAGGTGACTTCCTCGCGCCGCACCTCGATCAGCGGCTCCGCGGCGATGGCCGCTGTCACCTCGCTCGCGAACGCTTCGCGGTCGACGGTGAGCGCCTGCCCGCCTGGCACGCGCGCGCGGGCCGCCACATCGAGCAGCAGCGAGCCGAGCCGCCGCAGCTCTTGCTTGAGCAGCCACGGCGCGGTAGACTCGGTCTCCGACTTGAGCGAGTTGCTGCATACCAGCTCCGCCATCCGGTCCGTCTGGTGCGCTGGCGTGGGCCGCACCGGCCGCATCTCGTGCAGAACCGAACGCAGGCCCCGGCGCGCTATCTGCCAGGCCGCCTCGCAACCCGCCAGGCCGGCACCGATGATGTGGATGGGGTCGCTCACACCGAACTTCCAGCATACAAGAGCCCCACGAGTAGGACGGACCATCGCCTTTCGTGGTCTGTCGTTTTTCGGCCGGAGCATGAAAACCCGACAGCCGACGAAAACCGATCGTCTATCCTACATCCCGCACCGAGTGGCCCCGATGCCAGGCTTTGGCAGGTCGGGGACCCGCCCCACGGAACCGCGTTAGAATAGTCGCGTGCTGCCGAAGGCGCCGAAAGAGGAGTATTCGAGGGCCGACGTGTTGCGCCAGTTCGGTCTTTCCGAGCGCCAGTTGCGAAGCTGGGAGCGCCAGGAACTGATTCCGCCCTCCGACAAATATTCTTTTTCCGATCTGATCGCCATCCAGACTATCGTCAAGCTGCGCGAAAGCCGGATCCAGCCCAAGCAAATCGGCCGCGCTCTCGAATCGCTGCGCCGCAAACTGGCCGTCGAGCAGCCGCTCTCGGAACTGCGCATCGTCTCCGACGGCCGCAAGATCGCGGTACACATCGCCGGGCAAAAGATGGAGGCCATCAGCGGACAGATTCTCCTCGACTTCGAGACCTCGGCGCTGGGCGGCCTGGCGCCTTTTCCCGGCCGCAAGGCCGGCCCCAGCCGGATGCGCGAAGCGGAAAGCTGGTTCCAGCGCGGGCTTGACCTGGAAGAGACCGGCGCCCCGGTCGAGGAAGCCATCGAGGCTTACCAGAAAGCGCTGGAACTGAATCCGGAGGCGGCCGGCGCGCTGGTCAACCTGGGCACCATCTATTATCGCCAGCGCAAATTCGCCGACGCCGAAACCTACTACCGCGAAGCCGTCGATGCCGACCCCAGTTACCCGCTGGCGCAATTCAACATGGGCAATCTCTACGACGAGCTGGGACGCCTCGACGATGCCCAGGAGCATTACCGGATGGCGCTCGAGCTGAATCCGCAGTACGCCGACGCGCATTTCAATCTGGCCTTGCTGTGCGAGCGTCAGGGCGACAACCTGAAAGCCGTGCACCACTGGCGGAATTACTTGAAGCTGGATCACGCGGGCCAGTGGGCCGAGATCGCCCGCCGCCAGCTCGATCGCCTGCGCCAGGCCACGCTGGTGCATTCGCGCCCCTGACTTGGGGTAACGCCGGCGATCTTGTCGCCGCTGATTTGCCCGCGATTCCCGGCCAGTCACCGGCGACAAGATCGCCGGCGTTACCGGAGTTTTTCATGGAATTTGGCCAGCAGCCCATCCCGACAGGCCGCCAAAGGCGATGGCCTATCCTATCGGTTTCTTTTCTGCCACTGTAGTGGAAACGCGTCCACGCGGGTCTTTGTATATGAGCGTCCATAATTCTCACGTCACGCCGGAGCTTCGCTCCTGAGCCGAGGATCTTAGAATGACTTCAGCAATCAAAGCAGCCACGTGCGTTGTCGTGTCGCTTGCGTTCGCCATCTTTCCAATGGGCGCCATCGCGGCAAGCCCAGCCCTTTCGTTTACCGCCCACTCATTGAACCTCAATCCCGGAGGTTATTCGTTTCCCATTGCGCCCGACCAGATCGACAATTACGCCGGGAACTCGCCGCCGCTACTCGCCCTGGATGGACAGGGCAACGCTTACCAGGTGGCAAGCGTGACGGATTCATCCGGACGCGCCTGGATTCGCGTGACGAAAACCAACGCGCAGGGCGCTGTGGTGGCGACTTTTCAGTTTGGCGGCACGGCTACGGATACGTCGGCCGCGATTAAAGTGGACGCGCACGGTGAAGTGTTGATCGCGGGCACCACGAACTCGAGGGACTTTCCGGTGACGGCTTCGCTCGTGCCCGTCATTCAAAACGCGGCGGCATTCGTCGTGAAGCTGGATTCCGGGCTGACCGGCATCATCGCGTCCACTCTCATCGGCGGTAGCAATTACGCGGCGTCTTGCCGGTACTGCGGCACTGGCGCCGGCGCGCTGGACGTGGATCCGGCGGGCAACATCTACCTGGCCGGTACCACTGCCGCGCTGGACTTTCCCGTTACCGTGGGCGCCTACCAGACCACACCTCCCATGTACGATAGCTTCGGCTCAGCGACGCTCGGATTCGTCGCGGAAGTGTCGCCGGGGCTGAATAAGATCGTCTTCGCAACGTACTACGGGTCGAGCGCGGTAAGCTGCATGGGCAGCGAGTGCATCGGGGCCTGGGGATCGACGGGATTCACCGCGCTGGCGGTGGACATATCCGGTGCGATCATCGCGTCCGCAGACGTCGAGCTGGCGGTACAGCCGCCGGCGACCGGCACCACTACCCTCAAGTTCGCACCGGGAGGCGGCTCGGTGGTGTGGAGCACCGCCATCAATCCCAACGGCTACCAAGAAATCAGCGCGCTGGCCCTCGATGGAGGCGGGAACGTTGTCGTGGCGGGTGTTGCCGTAAATGGCGCCATCGAAACGGCGGGTACGGTGCAGCCGTGCTTTAGCGCCCATAACGAGATGGTCAGTGAAACCGTTGGCGGCTTCGTCGGCAAGCTCTCCGGCTCCAACGGAGCGGTCCAGTTCTTGACCGGTTTCGGCTGCTACGAAGCCTCCGTGCCCGAGCCCGTAGGCAACTCAGTCAACTCGGTCGCCGTCGACACATCAGGCGCGATCTGGATCACCGGCACCGCGGACCCATCGACGCTCCCGGTTACGCCGAACTTGTACGGGGACGGTTACTCTTATGTGGCGGCGTTGGCGCCAGACGGGTCGTCGGTCGAGGCCTTGTACGAGGCAGGCGCCGCCATGTTCGGGCAGTCGCTGGCGCTGACTTCCACCGGTGAGCCGGTGGTTCTCGGCGGCGCGGGGTTTCTGATGCTGCCGGACTCCTCAGGCGGCCCTTCATTGACTGGCATTGCGAACTCCGCGGGCAGCACGGCATCCGGTTTGATTTCGCCGGCTGAGCTGGTGTCGTTTTATGGCACGGGTTTGGGGCCAGCGACACCACTCAACGCTCAGGTTGTGAGCCAGGCTGTGCAGAGCAACCTCGGCGGTTACCAGTTGCTGTTTGGCGGCGTGGCTGCACCGCTGCTGTACATGAGCGCGAACCAGATCAACGCCGTCGTGCCCTCGGAGGTTTTCGGTCAGGATTCGGTGTCCGTCACCCTGGTTACGCCAACCGGCTCTCTCCCCTTGGCCGATCTGTACATACGGCCTTCCGAGCCGGAAATCTTCCACGGTGTGTCGGGCTACGCCTTGGCCATCAATCAGGACGGAACACTCAATTCACCCTCGAACCCGGCCCGCGCTGGCCAGTTGGTCTCGATTTGGGGCACCGGCGCCGGGGCGCCAAACGGCGAAGCGTTCCCTGTCGATGGCATGATCGTCCCCGTCTCCGGAAGCACCCTGAGCTCTCCCGCGCTGCCGGTTTCCGTGCTTGCCGACGACTCGGATTCGCTGGAGGTGGTCTACGCGGGAGATTCGCCGGGTGAGGTGTTCGGGTTGTTGCAGGTCAATTTCCGAATTCCGCAGCACTTGTCTCCCGCAAATGCCGCACCCGGCTTGTTGTCCGTGAGCCTTCAGGTGGGAGCCGCGATCGGCACGCCGGAGTGGGTAAACGTAGCTCCATAGAATTGCACTCTGTCCCACGGCGAGGCTTGGCTCCCGATTCTCAGCTATCCTAAAACTCTGGAGCCACAGTGAGCCGCATTGTTCTTGCCTTTCGTTCGTTCTTCAACATCTTGTTCTCGGGAACGCTCTCCGACGGCGTGCTGAACGGGTTGCGTTTGACACGGCATGTTGGCGCCGCGTCCAAATCCTCCGTCACGGCGAAGGCTGCCACAGCCGCTGCGCCGCCGGCCGTCCGCGCCTCGGATGGCGCCTTGCAGCTTCTCGCCATTCTGCAACGTGATGCGCGCCTGGTGGATTTTCTGATGGAAGACATCGCTGCGTATTCCGACGATCAGGTTGGCGCCGCCGTGCGCGAACTGCACGACCAGTGCCGCGACTCGCTGCGGCGCGCCGTCACGCTGGAACCCGTGATCGATGGCGTGGAGGGCACCTTCGCCAAAGCTCCTTCCACCGATTCGAGCGTCGTCAAGTTCATCGGCAACGTACCCGCCAAGCCGCCCTCCGGCGGCACGCTGCGGCACAAGGGCTGGAAAGCGGTGAAGATCGATCTGCCGGCGTTGGCTGGCAAAGACGCCGCCGTGATCGCCCCCGCTGAAATCGAGATCGAATAAGAGAGCAGTTGGGCAGGCGCTTTCGCCTGCCAACCTTGCAGCGCGTGAATGTGAGAAATTGGCAGGCGAAAGCGCCTGCCTCACTAAGAATCCATGAAAGTCGGCATAGATCTCGGCACCACCAACTCGGCGCTGGCCTGGATTGACGAGCGCGAGGCGGAAGATCGCGATTTTCCGCCGGTCCACGTATTCGAAACGCCGCAATTGATCGCCGCCGGACGCGTCGAAGCGCGCCGCACGCTGCCCTCGTTCCTCTTTCTCGAAGAGGGCCAGCCGGTGGGTGTCTACGCGCGCGAACAAGGCGCGCTGGTGCCCACGCGGCTGGTGCACTCGGCGAAATCGTGGCTCTCCAATCCGGACGTCGACCGCACGGCGAAGATTCTGCCCTGGGATTCGCAGGAAACCGGCCGCGTGCTTTCCCCAGTCGAGGTTTCGGCGCGCATCCTGGCCAAATTCCGCGAGGAATGGGACCGCGCGCAGGGTGCGCCGCTGGCCGCGCAGGATATCGTCCTCACCGTCCCCGCCTCATTCGACGAAGAGGCGCGCGAGCTGACCGTGATGGCCGCGCGTGACGCCGGAATCGAGCGCCTGACGCTGCTCGAAGAGCCGGCCGCCGCGTTCTACTCCTGGATCGCGAATAACCTGGCGCAATCGCGCAAGAAGCTCTTCGACGGGCAGACGGTGCTGGTTTGCGACGTCGGCGGCGGCACCAGCGATTTCAGCCTGATTCGCGTTTCGCGCGATGGCGATCTCATCAACTTCACCCGTACCGCGGTAGGCAAGCACCTGCTGCTGGGAGGCGACAACCTCGATCTCACGCTGGCCTGGCTGGTGGAGACCAAGCTGGGCGCGAAGCTTTCCATCCGCCAGCGCAGCGGCCTGCGCCGCCAGTGCTCCGCGGCGAAAGAGAAACTGCTGAACGACCCGGATCTGCAGTCGGTCGAAATCACCGTGCTTGGCTCCGGCTCGTCGCTGATCGGCAGAACGCTGCGCAGCGAGATCCGGCGCGAGGAGGCGCTGGAACTCGCGCTGGACGGTTTTCTGCCGTTCACCGAACGCGGCGAGGCGCCCAAAGAGGAGGCCCGCAGCCTGTTCCGCGAGCTCGGCCTGCCTTACGTTTCCGATGCCGCCATCACCCGCCACCTGAACGCGTTCCTGGAGCCGCTGGGGGCACCCCCGGACGCCATTCTGTTCAACGGCGGTTTTTTCATTCCGGCGATTTTGCGCGACCGAGTGGCGGACGTGGTGGAGCGTTGGTACGGCCGGCGTCCGGAGATATTCGAGAACAGCGAGCTGGATCTGGCGGTAGCGCGCGGCGCGGCGTATTACTCCTACGTGCGATCCACCGGCAGCGGCGTTCTGGTGCGAGGCGGCTTGCCGCGCACCTATTACATTGCGCTGGGTGAGGCGCGCGACGGCAGATTCTCCGCCGTCACCCTTGTGCCGAGGGGCGCCGAGGAAGGCACGGCGATCGAGATCGACAGCGACGCCTTGCAGCTTGTCGCCAATCGGCCAGTCTCGTTCCGTTTGTACAGCTCGCTCACGCGCAGCGCCGACAAGCTGGGCGACGTGGTCGAATTCGCCGCGGATGACGCCGAATTGCACGCCCATTCGCCGCTCCACGCCGTGATCCGCTTCGGCAAGAAGGCTGAGGAGCGATTGATCCCGGTCCGGCTCGGCGCGCGGCTCACCGAAATCGGCACGCTCGAAACCTGGTGCGAATCGAAGGTCAGCGACAATCGCTGGAACCTGGAATTCCAACTCCGCAAGCAGGCCGTCGAACAGCCGGTGGAACGTAAGGCCGCCGCGGTAGTCAGCGAGCAGGCGCTCCAATCCGCGCTGAAGCTGATCGAGGAGGTCTTCACGCCGAGTTCCAAGTCCCCCATTCCGCCTGAGGAATTGCCGGCGCGATTGGAACAGGCGATGGGTTTGGGCAGGAATTCCTGGCCGCTTTCGGCCATCCGCCCGATGGCCGACGCGTTTCTCGCCGCCGCCGCGGGCCGCAAGAAAAGTCCGGCATTCGAGATTCGCTGGCTGAACCTGGCCGGCTTCTGCCTGCGCCCCGGCTTCGGCTACCCGGGCGACGATTTCCGCATCGAACAGGCGCGCCGTCTCTACTCGGGCGGCATCGCGTACGCGAACCAGGTGCAATGCGAAATCGATTGGTGGATTTTCTGGGGCCGCGTGGCCGGCGGTCTCAACCGCAACCAGCAGGCCGACGTGTACCAGCGCCTGTCGGGATACCTGCTGCCGCGCGGCAACAAGAAGCCGCAGCGCATCAACGGGGCGCTGCTGCGCGAGATGTGGCGCGCGGCCGCCAGCCTGGAGCTGTTGCCGCTGGGCGCCAAGGCCGAGTTGGGCGATGCTCTGGTAAAGCGCATCAAGTCGGGCGATTACAAAGAGAGCGAGTTGTGGTGCGTTTCGCGGCTGGGCGCACGTCAACTCTTCTACGGCCCCATCAACCTGGTGGTGCCGCCGGCCACCGTGACGCGCTGGGCGGAAGCCATGATGAGCATCGCGGCCGCCGGCGACGCGCTGGCGTCGCTGGGCCGCCTGACGGACGATCCCGTGCGTGACCTGCCGGCGGCTACCCGCCAGACTATTCGCGGCAAGCTGGAGCCGATGCCGCACGGCGCGCGCTTGTTGGCCGTGCTCGATGGCGAAGCCGAAGACGACCGCGCGCTGGGCCGCATCTTCGGCGAAGAACTACCCTCTGGGCTGGTGCTGGCGAAGGAATAGGGCGTTGTGGCTCTCGCCGACCGCTCCCTTTGGTCGCGGCTCCGTTGCGTTTCAGAGCCGCGAAGAAAAGGTCGGTCTGGCTTCACGGCCAGAGCAGAGCTTCCGCACACGACGGCGCGGGGCGAAGCCCGCGGCGCGCGCTGAAGCAGAGCATGCCCTCCGCCCTTTGCGCGCAACGATGGGCCGCGTACTGGGCCTCGATCAGGCCGCGATAAAGGGGGTGCGCCTTCGGCAGAGCCTCCAGCGTTTCCGCGACGGCGTTCAGGATCACTGTCAACTCATCGTTGAACTCGTGAGCGGCGGCAGCCACCACGGCTGTGGCGCGATCGGTTTTGCTGTTTCTCTCCACGCCCGCATGATAAGCGCAACCGAGCGGCACGCGCGCCGGGCGCTTGCGGCAAAGGCCTCGAAATACTGAGCTTGGCGGTTAACGATGGCGCGTGACCGCCCGCATATGGTAACGCCGGCGGTCTTGCCGCCGGTCCGCTACTGCACGGGTATCGTTGCCGCGGGCGTAGTTGCCCCGCCGATCTGGAGCGAGATGGGCACGGCGCTGCCGGTTTGCGCGCTCTGGGGCACCAACACGTTGATTTGATATAGCGCCGGGAAGTAGGGCGCCAAGCCACTGAACTGCACATTCCCGGCAGGAACCACGACGCCGCCGATGGTGACCACCGGGGTCGTTGTAGTATTCGAGAGAGGCCCCGACGGAGACGCCGCCACGCCGTCGCCGGGCGGATTCGACACCGGCCCCAGACCGTTCGCGTAGAGAGAGACGTACTGTCCTCGCTTGGCCGGGTTGCCGGTCGAAATCACGTTGTAGCCGGTATCCCGCGCGCAAACCGCGCCGGAGCAAATGAAGAACGCCGGGACATATGTAGCCAGCGGCACGGTCACCACATTGCTGTAAAGCTCGGAGCCGTACTCCGCGTCGTAAGACACCTTCACTTTGGCTGAGCTTTGGCCCTGCAATTCCGATGGCACCACCAGGTTGATCTGCGGATACTGACCCGTGGAGATGAAGTACGGAAAGCCGGCGTAAGTGGCGCCGGGCACGTCGAAGCTAACGCTCACATTGTCGAAGCTCAGGGGATACGGGCAATAAATTCCATTACACACGAGCCCGAACTCGTCCGAAGAGCCGGTGAAACCGGAGGTAAAGCCGCCACCGAAGATCGACACGTAGGATCCCGGCGCAATGGTTGTCAGATCCGCCGCGGCATCCACCACGCCCGGCACGCCTGCGCTGGTAACGGAGATGGTCGGCGAGGCTTGAATATTCACATTGAAGTAATCCGACGGAAAGCTGGCGGCGCTGTAGCTGATGGCCGGCTCGCTCACGCTCGAACCCGCCACTACGTCCATCCACGCCCAGCCGAACGGATCGGTGGGGCACGTGACGCTGCTGGTGCTGGAAGCCGGCGAACAAGCCGGATGGCCGGACGCGCTATTCATGGTCAGGCTGCCGGACGGCGTTACGGTGAACGTCACCGGAGCGCCGGACACCGGCACGCCGAACGCGTCGGTGACTTGCAAGTAGGGAACGGCCCCGAAATCAATGCCGGGAGGGCCTTCGAGAATAATGTATTCCGGTGAGAAGTTCGGTGTGACGTTGCAATAATCCGTCAACGAGCTGCAATTCGTCCCCGCGCCCACCAGCAGCATGAAGGGAATGTGCAGGCTCGATCCCGATCCAAACGTCACGCTGCCGGAATACTCGCCGGGAGTGGCCGGCGCGCCGGAAAGAGTGACCGTCAAAGTTGAAGTCGCGCCGGCGGCCAGTGTGCCGCTGGAGAGGCTCGCCGTGACTGCGGCCCCCGGCAGCGACCCGGCGCTGCCGTTTACCGTGCAACAGGAAACCTTAGGCGTGAGCGTCGCCGAACTGGAGGAGATGTTGGTCACGGTGACGGTTTTCGGAATCGAAACCGAACCGGATTGCAAAATGCCGAACGAGATGGTGGCTGGCTCGGCGGTCACGTTGGCGCTGGTGGCAGCGCCCGCATCTAGCATGCCGGCGCCGATCCATTCCGCATCTACCGGGATGTCGGAATCGTCCGTGGTCACGGTCTGGGCCGAGGAATTGACGAGCAACGATCGCACCTCGGTGCCCCGCAGTCCCGGGTGCGCCTGTATCGCCAGCGCCGCCGCGCCGGCTGTCAGCGCCGCGGAAAAGCTGGTGCCATCCACGCCCATGAATCCGTTGGAACTGTAAAGCGGTGAGTCGTACGCATCGAAGCTCTGTGTGGGTACGTAAAAGCCGCCGGTAAGGCCGGCGAAGGAAGTATCCCAGCCTCCAGTGGCCACGATATCGGGTTTGAGCTGGCCATCGGGAGTGGGGCCGAACGAGGAATAGCCCGGCACCATGTTCGCGGTAAGCGCGTCGCCGCCGATGTTGACCCAGTACGGGCTGAGCGTGGTGACATCCTGCTCCTGGCCGGCCAGGTCAATCGTGACCTCCTGGTTAGGATTCGCATCGATGTAGTTCTTCAGGTTCTGGCCGTCGCTGCTGGAGATCGCCACCGATGGGCCGTATTCATTGATGCCCGAAGGCGCGGAGGTAGTGTCGAATGGGGCAACCGCCGTTCCGGCGGGCAAAATGTAAATGAAACCGACCGCGCCCGCATTTTGTGCGTTGGCGGCCGCCGTATCGAAACTGCACGAGCTATAGACAATCAAGGCAAAGGAATTGTTCAACGATCCCGTCCGAAGGGTGGTACAGGCCGTCGCGTCGCCGATCTTCGATACGTCCACCAGCGGAGCGGTGTTGGCGCCATCGACGGAAGGGTAGAAAAAGGAGTCGCCCGCCAGCGCAACGATGCTCTTGAGGTTGGAAGGCGCGCCGGCCGCGGGAACGCTCACGCTGGGCTGCATGATGTGCGAGTTGGTGGTGGCGCCAACCGAAATCACATCGGGCGCGTTGGAAGGCGAGTTGATGGTGTTGTAACTCGGGTAATTGTAGCTGTTCAGGACCCCGACCGCTCCATCGTCGCCGGCCGCTGCCACGATAACCGGAATGCCGATCGTGCTGGCGAGCGAGCCAGCGGGCCGGGCGGTTGTCGCCGCCAGTTCGAATGCGGCCGCCGTGGGATCGCCTGTGCAATCGGAGACCGTGCAACCAGTCAGCGCCAACTGTCCGTACGGCAGCAAGATGACGTCCATGCCATCCTTCACGGCGTCTCCGAGAGCCTGAATTTCGACCTCGTCGTTTGTGTAGCCGAATGCGTCGGCAATCTTGTAAACGCCGATGTAGGCCTTGGGCGCCATTCCTTCCATGGTGATGGCGGATCCGGTGGTGGAAATGGCCGGAGCCGTGATGGTGTTGCCCGCGGCAATCATGGCAGTGGCGACGCCGTGGCCGTAACGGTCGTGCGGATATGGATCGTCGGGGTCCGAGTTCGCCGCGCCGCTGCCCGCGCCCAGCAACTGCATGTAACTGCGCGCCACGATCACCTTGCTCGTGGTGTAGGCGCCGCACGGGCCGCTCGTGGGGTATGGCAGAGGGGGGTAGGGAAATCCGCTGCACAGTGGAAAGCCGGAGGGCATGGAAAGTGTCGAGTCCTGGAATGCCGGGTTGTTGAGGTCAATTCCCGAATCGAGGACGGCGATCTTGATTCCCTTGCCCGCGTTCGATTGTCCGCCCACCGCGTTCCACGCTGTCTGCACATCCATCAACTGCACCGCGCGGTTCAGTTGCGCCCTGGCGCGCCGCATCGGCGTCACCGATTTCACCCCCGCGATCGCGCGCAGTTCGTCGATCGAGTGTCCAGGGGCTGAAACGAAGAGCGCATTCAACAGGTGCGATACCTGGCTGGTCACCTGGATGTGACGGCTGGCAAGTTCGGCGGCCACGGCCGCCTGCTTGGCGTCGATTTGCCGGCGGTAATCGGCGGCAGCCGGGGATTCGGCATCGGCCCGGGCCGGAAAACGCGCCGCCACCGGCGAGTCCTCAAGGACCACAATGTAGCGATCGGGGATCAGAGGACGGTAGATCGGTCTCGCCGCAACGTGGCGGGCGGGGAGAGCGGGACGCTCCGCCGCCGACGCAGCCGCCAACGCAAGCAGGGCGACACACGCCAATCTCATTGTGGTTATGGACATGCTGAACAGACGGAGCCAGCGGGGATCGGGTTTCGCGCGGTTAGGTTTCACGTTTCCATTGTAGGATGCGTGCGCACCCGAAAGGGAATAGCTCAAGAGAGCCGGCGCGACCCGTGGGGGGGCAGTCCAGGGGGGACCGCCCCACACGCCTCTACGCGGCTTCCCCGCCGCGGCCGAGCAGCCCCAATGCGGCTGCGGTCACGTGGTCCGCCGTAAAGCCGAAATGCTGGAGCAACTCGGCGCCGGAAGCGGACCCGCCGAAGCGATCCAGACCGATGATGACGCCTTCGTCTCCTGCGTAGCGGCTCCAGCCGAGCGTGGCGCCGGCCTCGACGGTGACCCGCTTGCGAATGGCCTTTGGCAGCACGCTTTCGCGGTACGCCGCATCCTGCTTCTCGAACAGCTCCCAGCTCGGCAGGCTCACCACGCGCGCCTTCACGCCTTGGCTTGCCAGTTTCTCGCGGGCTTCGATGCAGAGCGCTACCTCCGATCCGGTGCCGATCAGAATCACGTCCGGCGCGCCGCCGGCGGCCTCCGCCAGGATGTACCCACCGCGCGCAACTCCGGCATCTTTGGCGTTGGTGCGGTCCAGGTGCGGCACGGTTTGCCGGGTCAGCACAATTAGCGACGGACCGTTGTGCGCGGCTGCGAAAGCCCAGGCTTCGGCGGTCTCGGTGGGATCGGCGGGCCGCAATAGTGTGAGGCCCGGTATGGCGCGCAGGCCGGCCATTTGTTCCACCGGCTCGTGGGTGGGACCATCCTCTCCCACGCCGATGCTGTCGTGCGTGAAAACGTAGATGACGCGCAACTGGCTCAGCGCGCCCAGCCGGATGGACGGCTTCATGTAGTCGGAAAACACCATGAAAGTGGCGCTGAAGGGCAGCACGCCGCCGTGCGCCGCCAGGCCGTTCACCGCCGCGCCCATCGCGTGCTCGCGCACTCCGAAAGCCAGGTTGCGCCCGATGTAGCCCCATTCGCCGCCCACCGCACCCTGTGTGCCGGGGCCCTCGGCCTCGGGCGGCTGAAAGTCGCCCAGCCCTTTGAGCGCGGTTTCGGTGGACGGGTTAAGATCGGCCGAGCCGCCCATCAGGTTGGGGATGCGCTGCGCCAGGGCGTTCAAAGCCAGCCCGCCCGCCACTCGCGTGGCGATGGCTTTATCGCCCGGCTGCCATTTCGGCAAACCGGCCGCCCAGTCCTCGGGCAGTTTGCCGGCAATCATCATTTCGAGCTGCGCCGCCTCGGCGGGATAAGCCTTGCGATATGCCGCGAAGCGGTTCTGCCAGTCCCGCTGCGCTTCGGCGCCTCGGTCAACAGCCGTGCGGAAACACTCGAGCGCCTCCGGCGGAATGAAAAACTTGTCCGTGGTTGGCCAGCCGAGCGCCTTCTTGGTAGCCAGCAATTCGTCTTCGCCCAGCGGCGCGCCGTGCGAGGTGAAGCTGTCCTGCTTCTTCGGGCTGCCATAGCCGATGTGAGTCCGCACCAGGATCAGCGAAGGCCGGCTCTCGGCCTGCGCTTCTGCAATCGCGGCGGCAATTTCGGCGGTGTCGTTGCCATCCGCCACCGGGCGGGTATGCCAGCCATACGCGTCGAAACGTTTGGCCACGTCCTCGGTGAAGATCAATCCCGTCGCGCCGGCCAGCGAAATGTGGTTGTTATCGTATAGGTAAATCAGCTTGCCCAGCTTCAGGTGGCCGGCCAGCGACGCCGCTTCCTGGGTGATGCCTTCCATCAGGTCGCCATCGCCGCAAATGGCGTAGATGTAGTGGTCGATAATCGCGTGGCCGGGACGATTGAAACGCGCCGCCAGCCACGCCTCGGCGATCGCCATGCCAACGCCGTTGCCGAAACCCTGGCCCAGCGGACCGGTAGCGACTTCGACGCCGGGGGTGACGCCGCGCTCCGGATGGCCCGGCGTCTTGCTGCCCAGCTTGCGGAAGCGCTTCAACTCCTCGAGCGGCAGGTCGTAGCCGGTGAGATACAGCAGGCTGTATAGCAGCATGGAGCCGTGGCCGGCGGAAAGGACGAACCGGTCGCGATCGAACCAACTCGGATCCTTGGGATTGTGCTTGAGGAATTGCGTCCACAGCGTGAAAGCCATGGCGGCTGCGCCCATCGGCATGCCGGGGTGGCCTGCGTTCGCATTTTGCACCGCGTCCGCGGAGAGAATGCGGATGGTATTGATGCACAGATCGTCGAGCGTGGTAGTAGCGGTCAAGGGGATGCTTCCTTTCGTGCGAAATATTATCTTACGACGTGGCGGGCAGGTCATGCTTTAGCCTGCCTTAAACTGAGATTGAATGAACCTGCTGATACCGAATCTCGGCTCGACGTCGCTCAAATATCAGATTCTCGAAATGCCCGGCGAAGCCGTGCTGGCCAAGGGCAAACTGGAACGCGTGACGGATTACGGCGCCGCGCTGGCGCGCATCGTGACCGCTGGCGTCGAGATCAACGCCATCGCGCTCAAAGCCGTGCACGGCGGCCCGGATTATCGTGGAACCTTCCTGGTGGATGCTGCCGTGCTGGCCGCCATGCGGCGCTACCTGGCTGCCGCGGCACTGCACAACGCGATCTATCTGGCAGCCATCGAGGGCTTCGAGAAGGCCATGCCGGGCCTGCCCATTGTGTGCGCTTTCGAGCCGGAATTTCATTCGACGATGCCGGAGCATGCCCGTCTTTACGGCGTCCCGGCGGATTGGCGCGAGGAAGGCGCCATCAAGTACGGATTTCACGGTGCCTCGCACCAGTACATCGCGGAGCGCGCGCGAGAGATGCTGGGCCGAAATACGAAGCTGGTGAGTTGCCACCTGGGCGGCAGCTCCTCTATTTGCGCCATCGTGGACGGGCATTCCGTCGACACTACCATGGGATTTTCGCCGCAATCGGGTCTGGAAAATGCGACCCGTTCCGGCGATGTGGACGTGTTCGCCGTGCTCTATATGATGGAACGCCGCGGCTGGAGCGTGGAGGAAGTGCGCCGCCAATTGGCGCAGACGGCCGGTCTGGCAGGCCTTTCCGGCATCGCCGGCGGCGACGTGCGAGACCTCGAAGCCGCCGCCGCGGCCGGTAACCGCAACGCCGCGCTCGCCCTGGCCGTCTTCGTTTACCAGGTGAAGAAAGCCATCGGCGCCTATGCCGCCGCCATGGGAGGAATCGAAGCCGTCGCGTTAACAGGCGGCATCGGCGAAAACTCCGCCCGCTTGCGCGCCGCGTGTTGCGAGGGCCTGGAGTTTCTAGGCATTCATCTTGACCGGGAACGAAACGAAACCGGCACAGGCGACCGCGCCGTATCCACCGCCGATTCGCCCGTCACCGTGTTGGCCCTGGCCACCAACGAAGAACTGATCGTGGCGAGGCGGGCGTGGAAGGTGCTGGAGGGGCGGGGAGGCAGGAGGCAGCATTCTCTAAGCCCGGAGGGCGAAAGAAAGTAGCCCACGGCGCGAGTCGTGGGTCCGGCGTGCCCCAACGCAGCCCCGGAACGGGGCGTAAGAATTCGGCCGGCGAGAAACCTTTCGCCCCGTTCCGGGGCTTTCCATATGTTCCCGCGAGTCCCAAGGCTCGCGCCTTGGGCTACTATCTTTCGCCCTGACGGGCTTAGGAAATGAGCCGGGACGAAATCTTCCCGATTCGTCCTTCACAAGGGAATCGCCTCATGAAGCGCGCGATCGCGGATGAGAGGATGAAGAGTACCTCTTCAGCGACATCCACTCTTCCGCCCAATTCTTCTTCCAGATCGACCAGCAGCCCCCCGGGGAACCAGGGCGGCGTACGCGGACCGGCCTCGATCAGCAAATCGAGATCGGTGTCCTCGGGTGCGTCACCCCGCGCGAAGGAGCCGAACACACGCACACGCTGAACGCCGTGCCTGGCCGCGATGGCCAGAATGGCGGCACGTTTGTTAGGGCCTAATTCAGCAGGAGTCATCCCATCCCATTCTCGCGTTGGCCGCGCCGGCCGGCGCCGGTCTAGTATCATGACATTATAATGACCGAGCGGGAATCGTTGGTCGCTTCTCCGGCTGGAGTCCCGCCACGCACTCTCCCCAGCTTCGAACCGCTCGAAGCCGTGCTCGGGTCGGCGATTCGCGGCAAGCCGGAAGTCATCCGCTTCTCACTCGTCTGCCTGCTGGCGCGCGGCCATTTGCTGATCGAAGACGTTCCCGGCGTCGGCAAGACCACTTTGGCGCAGGCGCTGGCTCGCGCCATCGCGTGCCGATTTCACCGCTTGCAATTCACCAGCGATATGCTGCCGAGCGATGTGCTCGGCGTCACCATCTACAACCTCCAGTCGGAAGCTTTCGAGTTTAAGCCGGGCCCCATCTTCACCAACTTTCTGCTGGCGGATGAAATCAACCGCACTACTCCCAAGACGCAATCCGCGCTGCTCGAAGCCATGAACGAAAGCCAGGTGACCATCGACGGGCATCCGCACTCGCTGCCGCGCCCGTTCATGGTGATCGCCACGCAGAATCCCGTCGAGCATCACGGCACTTACCCGCTGCCGGAATCGCAACTGGACCGCTTCTTCATGCGGCTGCGCATCGGCTACCCGGACTTGGCCAGCGAGCGCGAAATCGTGCGCCACTCCGGCGGCGCGCTGCCCGAATCCGGCCCGAGCGGCCTGGTGGCGGAAGACATCCTGCGGTTGCAGGATGCGGCGCAAGGCGTACTGGTGGAAGACGCGGTAGTGGATTACATCCTCGCCATCGTCGAGCAGACCCGGCATCACGATTCGCTTGCACTGGGCGTCAGTCCACGCGGCGCGCAGGCGCTTTTTCGAGCCGCGCAGGCGCTCGCCTTGGTGGAAGGCCGCGATTACGCGACTCCGGACGACGTAAAGCGGCTGGCCGTGCCTGTCTTCGCCCATCGCGTGGTGATCAACACGCGCAATACACTGGTGGAGCGGCGCCTCGATGCGGGCGAGCGAATCATCGAACAAATTCTCACCCAGGTGGAAGTCCCCCTGTAGAGACACGCCTTTATGAAAACTGCCATTATCGGCTTGCCCATGACGGGCAAGACCTCTTTGTTCGCCATCCTCACCGGCGTCCACCACGAAACGCGGATGGGATCCACCGCCGTGCGCACCGGCGTGGCGAAAGTCCCCGACGCGCGCCTGGAAGCGCTCGGCCGCCTCTTCGAGCCTCCCAAGGTGACTCACGCCACGGTCGAATACGTGGATATGCCCTCGATCTCGCGGGAAAGCCTGCGCGATCCGGCCTACTTGGCCAGCCTCCGTGTGGGCGACGCTTTTGCTCACGTATTGCGCCTGTTTGAAGATGAAACCGTCCCGCACGAAAAATGCTCGGTCAACCCGCTGCGCGATCTGGAAGACGTCGATACCGAGCTCATCCTCAGCGACCTGGTGGTGATCGAGAAGCGCCTGGAGCGTCTCGACAAGGATCGCAAGAAGATCAAGAATCCCGAGCTCGATCGGGAATTCGACCTGCTCACGCGGTGCCTGGCCACGCTCGAACAGAACCAGCCGCTGCGCCAGCTCGAGCTCGATGCCGAGGATGAGAAGCGCATCCGCGGCTTTCAATTCCTTTCGCGCAAGCCGGTGCTCTATGTCCTGAACCTCGGCGAAGGCGACGCCGCCCGAATGGCCGAGCGTGAGCGCGAATTCCGCGAGGGCCCGTTGGCCGGGCGCGCCCGCACCGCGGTGACCGCGGTCTGCGGCAAGATCGAGGCCGAGCTCGCCGAGTTACCGCCCGCCGAGCAGGCCGACTACCTGGCCAGCTACGGCCTCAAGGAATCCGGTCTCGAGCGCCTGATCTCCGCCACCTATTCGCTGCTCGGCCTGATGAGCTTCCTCACCGCCGGAGAGGACGAGTGCCGCGCCTGGACCATCCCCATGAACAGCCACGCGGTCAAGGCGGCCGGCGCCATCCACTCCGATTTCGAGAAGAAGTTCATTCGCGCCGAGGTGGTGAACTGGCAGGCGCTCGTCGACCACGGCGGCTATGCCGGTGTGCGCGAAAAGGGCCTGCTGCGTCTGGAGGGCAAAGAATACCTGGTCAAAGACGGCGACGTGCTGGTAATTCGCCACGGCTAACCATCTCTGTCAGAGCCGCGACCATGCTAACGGAGCCGCGACCATAGGGAGCGGTAATTCCGACAGAAGCCACAACTGCCGATCGAAGACTTACCGCTAACTACCCGCGCGAAGCCTTCAAGGCTGTGGGGCAGGCGTTTTCGCCTGCCAACCCATATTCACGCTCTTCGGTACGTCGCGCTGCAAGTATCGGTCTCCCATAGCCGGACGAACTGAATCCCCACCCCGGAGCGCGGCGGCAAAGCCGCTTCCACTTCGTCGTAAATGAACCGGGCCATGTTCTCAGCCGAGGGGTTCAGCTTGTCGAACGGCGGAAGATCGTTGAGCCACTGGTGATCCATGCGGTCGATCACGGCGTGAACGGCTTTCTTCAGCTCCACAAAATCCACCAGCAAGCCGATCTCATCCAGCGTCTCGCCCTCTAGCGATACCTGGCAGCGGTAATTGTGCCCGTGCACGTTCTCGCACTTGCCTTTGTAATTGCGCAGCGCGTGGCCGGCAGCGAACGTCTCTTCAATAGTCACTTCAAACATGCCAAACTCCCCCGTGGCGCGGGCTGTCAAGCCTGCTGTGTCGGCTGTCGAGCCGACATTCTCCGGCTCTTACTAAGAATGGTCGAGACGAATCTCGACCCTGCACGCAAGACTGCGCGCGCCACGCCGCTTCAAGCTGCGCGCGCCACCTATCCCTCATAAAAGAAGTCCTCCACATCATCCAGCTTGGTGGTGAACCTGTAGTCCGGCAGGCTGTCGAAAAAGACCTGGCCGTAGCGCTTCTGGGTGATGCGGTTGTCCAAAAGCACAAGCACGCCGCGGTCGGACTTGCTGCGGATCAACCGGCCGAACCCCTGTTTCAGTGCGATGGCGGCTTGCGGAATCTGGTAATCGTAAAACGGGTTGCCCCCGGCTGCGCGGATCGCCTCGATACGCGCATTGACTACCGGATCGTTGGGCACCGCGAAGGGCAGCTTGTCGATGATCACGCAACTCAGTTGATCGCCGGGCACGTCCACGCCCTGCCAGAATGACGATGTCGCGAACAGCACCGAGTGCGGCGTGGAGCGGAACTCCTCGAGCAGAGCCGTGCGCGGGCCGGTGCCTTGCAGCAGCGTCGGGTAATCGATCTCGAGCGACACCCGGTCATACACCAGGCGCATCTGCTGGTAGCTGGTGAACAGCACAAAAGCGCGGCCGCGGCTGTGTTCCAGGATGCGAACCACTTCTTCGGCGGCGGCCTTGGTGAAGGCCGGGCTGCGCGGCTCGGGCAGATGTTGCGCCACATACAGCAGCGCTTGTTTGTGATAATCGAAGTGCCCGGCGACCACCAGCGTGCGCGGATTCTTCGCGCCCAGGCGGCTCTGGACGTAATCGAAAGCGCCGGCGACAGCCAGCGTGGCGGAGGTCAGCACCACGGTTTCCACCTGGTCGAACAGGTGCTCGGAGAGGATGCTCGAAACTTCGATCGGCGTGGCTTGCAGGAAGCACCCGCGTCCGCGCCTCTCCACCCAGAAGACGTGCCGCTCGTCGTCCTCCTCGAGGATGAAACGCAGGCCCAGCAAGAGTTCCTGGGTGCGCCGCGCCAGCGGGATGATTTCTTCCGGCGGATTCTGCAGCAGCTTCAGATGCGAGCCCACTAGCTCCAGCGCGGCCATCAGGTTGCTATAAACCTCATCGTTCTCCGCGAGGAAGGCATCGCGGCCCTGAAACGCCACGCGCCGTTCCTGTTCCGGGAACAGCCCGAAGAACTGCTCGGCAAGCTGCCCCAGGCGCTCCAGCACGCGGTCGAGCTGGGGCGTGCCGAATTTCTTCATGCGGCTGACCACGGCGATGTCGCGGCGCAGCTCCTCGAAGCGGTAGCTGCTGACGGAAACGCCGAAGTATTGCCCGGCCACGTCTTCAATCTCGTGGGCTTCGTCGAAAACCACCGCGTGATATTCGGGCAGCACGCCGCCTTCGCGGCTATCGTCGCGCAGTGCCAGGTCGGCGAAGAACAGGTGATGGTTGACGATGATGATGTCGCTCTCGGCCGCGCGCTGGTGCATCAGCGTGAGGAAGCAGCGGGTGAAGTTCGGACATTTCTGGCCGGAGCAAAGCTCGGCGCGGGCGTCCACTTTCGCCCACGCGGTGGAAGACTCGGGGAGGGTCTTGATCTCGGCGCGGTCACCGAATTCGGTGGTCTTCTCCCATTCGCGGATGATCTCGAAATCGGCAACCTCCTCGAGGCCCGCGAACACGGCCTGTTTCTCGCCGTCGTAGATCTTCTGCCGGCAGGCGTAATTGTTGCGGCCCTTCATGTAGCAGACTTTGAGCGGCCGCTCGAAGTGCTGCTGCAGAAACGGGACGTCCTTGAAGAAAAGCTGCTCCTGCAGATTCTTGGTCCCGGTCGAGACCACGATGCGCTTGCCCGAGGCCAGCGCCGGCACCAGATAGGCCAGAGTTTTGCCGGTGCCCGTGCCGGCTTCCACGATCAGGTGCCGCTTATCGGCCAGCGCCGCCTCCACAGCTTCGGCCATTTCCAGTTGCCCGGCCCGGTATTCGTAATTCGGATGCCACTGCGCGAGCGTGCCGTGGGCCGAAAAGAACTTCCGCGCGGCACTGGTACGGGCCTGGGTGGGCATGAGGAATGACTTGATTGTAGCAAGCGACCGGCGGTGGACCGCTTCCGGATCAGGCTTGCGCGCAGGAGAATAGAATCGGCGCGGGCGCGAAGGGCGTTCGCTCAGGACTGGGATGGCGGAGGAAGAGGGATTCGAACCCCCGAGTGAGTCACCCCACTAACGGTTTTCAAGACCGCCGCCTTCAACCGCTCGGCCATTCCTCCATCCTCGATTCTACACTGGCGCGGGTAGGACGGACCATCGCTTTTCGTGGCCTGTCAACCCCCGCCAAACCCCAAGACCGCGACAGACGACAAAAACCGATCGTCTATCCTACCTCAAGCGCTGGCGTTACCCGGCGAGCAATCGGTCGAGCTTGATGCTCAGCTCATTCAGCCGGGCCATCACGGCGGCGTGTTGCACCTCGTCGGCCGGCGGCGACTTCCGCTGGACATAGAACGTCCCTCCGGGTTCGAGCACGCAGCGCGCCACGTCGTCGACGCCGTCGAAGCCCTGCCGGTGCAGAACCGTCACCAGCTCGGCGCGGGTGAGCAGTTCCTTGGCAAGCCCTTTTTCGACGATCTCACCGTGGTCCACCAGCGTGGTGGGCTTGCCCTCGAAAAGCTGGTCGAGCCGGCGGTGGCGAAACAGGAAGCGCACCACCATGTAGTTCACGCCCAGCAGCGTGAAGGCGCCGATCAGCCCGCCGGAGAGCGAATTGTCGTTGCCGATGATGGCGTTCTGCACCGTGTTCGACAGCGACAGCAGCACCACCAGATCGAAAGGATTCAATTGCGCCAGCTCGCGCTTGCCGAATGCCCGCAGCAGGAGCACCAGAAAAAGGTAGACGATGATCGGGCGGATGATCTTCTCCAGCACCGGAGCGCCGACCACGAAGATATCGTGCCACATGCTTTGCGAGATCGCCCAAGTGGGCATGGGAATCCTCCTCCAGCGATTATGCCGGATTTGGGCGGCGGCCAGCCTGGCGCGACCTTAGGCCCCAAAACATAACGCTGGCATCTTGTTCCGGAATCCGGTACAAAAGAAGAAGACATTTCCGCCCCAAGTGGAAAGGCTGTGGAAAGTGGGTGCGCCGTTGCGGAAATCCAAATGGGATGCGCTGATTGCGCGGGAGTTGCGGCGTGGCGCGCGCTGGTCCGGGGGAGCGTGTTTTATCCTGAGCCTATCTTCGTCAAAACGCGGACCCTATTTTTCCTGCAACGGCGCGCTACAAGAGAGTAAGCTAGGTCGGTTGCCATGATCGTTCCCAGTGCCATCGAAAAGGGCCTCCCCGTCAATCTCGACGCCGAGCGGTTCGTGCTCGGCTCGATTCTGCTCGACGAAACCATGTACGTGCAGGCTGCCGGCACTCTGGAGCCCGACGATTTCAGCCTCGAGAAACACCGCCGCATCTTCCGCCGCATGGGCGAACTGCAGGAACGCGGCGAAAAGGTCGACCGCGTCACCGTCGCCAATGAGCTGATGAAGTTCAACGAGCTCGAAGCCTGCGACGGGCTGAGCTACCTGGTTTCGCTCGACGACGGGCTGCCGCAGCTTCCCAACCTGGACAGCTACATCCGCATCGTCAAGGACAAGTCGATTCTGCGGCGCATCATTTTCGCCTCGCAGAACATGATGAGCCGCTGCCTGATGGGCGAGGATGAACCGGACGAAATTCTGGCCGGCGCCGAGGAAACGCTGCTCAAGCTGGGCGACACGCGGCTCAAGAACGGCCTGGAGAACGCCAACGACATCGTCACCGGCTACGAAGGCGGCATCAACGCTTTCCTCGACCCCAGCAAGCGCATCAAGGGTATCAGCACCGGCTTCGCCAAGTTCGACGACCTGTCGGGCGGGATGCACGGCGGGGAACTGCTCATCCTGGCCGGACGGCCGTCGATGGGAAAGACCGCGCTGGCGCTCAACATCGCGCAGCACGTGGCGCTCAAGCTGAAGCAGACGGTGGCGATCTTTTCGCTGGAAATGTCCAAGGAGTCGCTGCTGACCCGCCTGTTGTGCGCGGCGGCGCGGGTGGATAGCCAGAAGTTCCGCCAGGGCTATCTCAACCAGGAAGAGCGGCGCAAGCTGCACCACGCTCTCACGGAGCTGGTGGAAGCGCCGCTCTATGTCGACGACACGCCGGGCGTCCACCTGATGGACATGCACGCCAAGCTGCGGCGCCTGCAGGTAGAGCGGCATCACATCGGGCTGGTGATCGTGGATTACCTGCAACTGATGACCGGCCGCGGCCGCTTCGAAAACCGCGTGCAAGAGGTGAGCGCGCTCTCGCGCGGCATGAAACTGCTGGCCAAGGAGCTCAACGTCCCCATGCTCGTGCTGTCGCAGTTGAGCCGCGCCGTGGAAACCCGCCAGGGCGATCACCGGCCGCAGTTGAGCGACCTGCGCGAATCCGGATCCATCGAGCAGGACGCCGACCTGGTGGGCTTCATCTTTCGCGAGGAAGTCTACAATAAGGACCGCGAAGACCTGCGAGGCCTGGCCGAGTTGATCGTGGCCAAGCAGCGCAACGGTCCGGTGGGGACGGTCAATCTGGTTTTCCTCCACGCGCAAACCAAGTTCGAGAACCGCGCCGAAGACACCGGGGCCATCGAAGAATAACGCCGCCGGCAAGGTGGGACAGACGATCGTCTTTTGCGGTCTGTCATGCGGTGCGCCCCCCGGGCGGAGGGCGACCGACGACAGAAACCGATCGTCCGTCCTACCTCAAGCGTTCCGTATACACTTCCACCACCCCGAATGCCTCCGTTTGAATCCGCACGCGCAGCGTGGAGTGGTGCAGGCTCTGCGCGGCAGCACGCAGGCGCGCGCAACTGCCGGCAGTCAGCAGGCAGCGGTAGCGGTCGGCCGCGTCGCGGTACGAATAGCCGGCATACACCGGGCTGGAGCTGGTCGCCATGTCCATCAGATCGTCCCAGAAACCGCTGCGCCGGAACAGGCCGCGGCTGGCCGCCGCTTCCCGGGAGATCTCAATCGGCTGCCTGCCGCCGGTCAACACGGCCCGCGTGCAGCGAGCGGGCGCGAAGTCGAGCGTCGGATCGGGATCGGGAAACGCCGTCAGAACTTCGCGCAAGCTTTCGAGGTCGGCCTCCCATCCCGCCCAGCGCAGGCGCGAGGCGCCGCTCACCAGCGAGCCGCGCAGCAGGATTTCGCAGAGGCGCGCTTCGTCCTTGCCGGCAATGGCCAGCATGTGGCCCACCAGCTCGCGGATGGGCAATTCCCGCACCACTACGGGAGTGATCGAGATCGCTCCGGCGGCTTCCGTGCTCAGTTTGACGCGGACGGTGGCGGGCAGCGCCATGCTTGATTTCACGCTAACATAGGTCCGTGACGGCGCTCGAAAAGGTGCAGGCGGAGATCGCCCGCTACGACCACGCGCTGCTGCGCTTCTCCGCGCGGGAGCGCGACGGCGCCATCGAGCTGGTGATCGATCTCAAGCAGCCGACCGCCGGAACGCACCGGTACTACGCGCCGATTCATCAACGCGATATCGACCATTCTCAGTTCTCCTGGACGTTCCAGCGTTATCTCTACGATTGCATGCACGACTACCTGGTGGAGATGTTCCTCGAAACGCCCAAGAACAAGGACCGATGGAAGTGACCCCCGCCGGCGAGATTCTCGCCGCCGAGATTGAGCGCGCCGGCCAGGTGAGCTTTCCCCGGTTCATGGAGGTCGCGCTCTACCACCCGCAACACGGCTATTACCGGCGCCGGCGCGATCCGTTCGGCAAGCAGGGCGATTTCTTCACCGCCGAACAATTGCAGCCGGTCTTCGGAATGCTGATGGCCTCGGAGGCGCGCCAGTTTTGCCGCGCCGCGGGGGTGGCGGCGGACTCGACAGTGGTGGAACTGGGAGCCGGGCGCGGCGAGATGGCCGGTGCATTCGCGCCCTGGCGCTACATCGCCGTCGAGATCGACGAGGGAAAAATGCCGGAACATTGGAGCGGCGTCCTGTTTTCCAACGAATTCTTCGACGCCCTGCCGGTGGAAGTGGTTATCTTCCGCGGTCGAGAATTCCGCCAGCAGCGCGTGGGATTTTCCAACGGAAAGTTCGTTTGGGAGACCGGCGAGCGCGCTAGCGAGGAGATCGCCGATTATCTGGCGCGCTACTGCCCGCCGCCGGAGGAGGGCAACTGGTACGAGGCCGGTCTGGCGGCGCTCGAGTGGGTGCGCCGTATCGCCGCGGCGCTCGATGCGGGTTGCGCGATCACGGTGGATTACGGATACACCCGCGCCGAAGCCGCGCGGTTTCCCATGGGCACGTTGATGGGGTACCGCTCGCACGTGGCGCGCGAAGACGTGCTCACCGATCCGGGCGAGCGCGACATCACCGCGCACGTCAACTTCACCGCGCTCGAGGAGCGCGGAGCGGAGTTGGGGTTGCGGCGCGTCAGCTTGCGGACCCTGGCGCAAACGCTGCTCGATGCCGGCGAGCGCGATCAGTTCGCGTCCGTACTCCAGGTGGACGATCAGGCCGAGGCGATGCGCCGCCGCATGCAACTGAAGACGCTGCTGGTGAGGATGGGCGAGACTTTCCGCGTGCTGGTGCAGCGCAAAGAGGGAGCGGGGGAACCGGAGGGAGAAGCCTGAAACAAATAAAAAGGCCCCGAAAAACGGGGCCTTGGAGTGGAACTTGTTTTGATCGCCCTTGCTCAGGGCGAACCCGGGACTACTTCTTTTTCTTCGGAGCAGCCTTTTTCTTCGCGGGTTTCTTGGTTGCGCTCTTCATCGATTGATTCTCCCTAACATCAAATTTTGCGACGTAAAAAAATCGCAATGTGATTCATATATAAGGTTGTTCAAGAAAAATGTCAAGAGAAAAATGCATTCTCGTCCACGGGGAGCCGCGCCGGAGGTGGACTCGACGCGTCCGCGCGCCGCGACGCGAGCGCCGCCCGTTGAAAAACGCGCCGCGGGAAGAAGAGTCGAGACGACTCTCGACTCAGCCGGCTTGACAGCCCCGATGGTGCACGGGCAAGCCGCGCCACGAGCGCGCATCCGAACGTCCCGGATCGCATCCAATAGCGAGCGATGATCCGCTTCGTTCGTTATCGAGCCGATTCAGCCGTGTCCTACGGCATCCTGGAGGCTGACGCAGTCCGCGAAATCCGCGGCGATCCGTTCCACTACAGCGAGACCAGCGCTGTCCGACCGCTTTCGCAAGTGAAACTGCTGTGCCCGTGCCAGCCGGGCAAGATTCTCGCGGTGGGCGGGAACTACAGGAGCCATATGGAAGGACGCCCGCTATTCGCGCATCCGGAGATCTTTTTCAAACCGCCGAGCGCTTTGCAGAACCCGGGCGATCCGATCCGCATTCCGCGCGATGCGACCGACGTTCACTACGAGGGCGAGCTGGTGACGATCATCGGTCACCGGCTTCGCGACGCAACGCCGGAGGAAGCGGGCGAGGGGATCTTCGGCGTGACCTGCGGCAACGACGTGAGCGAGCGCAACTGGCAGCACGGAGCCGGCAAGGACATGCAATGGTGGCGCGCCAAGGGCTCGGACACCTTCGCGCCGCTGGGACCGGCGCTGGTCACCGGCCTCGATTACGGCAATCTACAGCTCGAAACGCGGCTGAACGGCGAAACGGTGCAAAAACAGACGACGGCCGATTTGATTTTCGATTGCCGGTCGCTCGTGAGCTGGATCAGTGGCTGGGTGACACTAGAGCCCGGCGATGCCGTCTACACCGGAACGCCGGGCCGAACGCGCAGGCTCGCGCCCGGCGATGTGGTGGAAGTCGAAATCGAAGGCATCGGCGTGCTGCGCAACCCGGTGGCGTGAACACCTACGCCCGCAAGCGGGCGTTGACAAGCTAAAGCGTGCCCTACCAAAGCTGTGTTGTAATAGAAACAACTTCGCACTCAATTGAGGGACATGGGAAAACGTCTTCGAAAGGCCTGGAAACGCGCGCACCTTCGCGCGCGGGAAATCCGCATGATCGCCAGAGGGCTGGCCTCGACTGGCCATCCCGTGATGGCGCACGTGATTCCCATGCGGCGCTGCAATCTTTCCTGCACGTACTGCAACGAATACGACGATCATTCCAAGCCGGTAGCGATTGAGACCATGTACCAGCGGCTCGACCGGCTGGCCGAGCTGGGAACCAGTATCGTCACCGTCAGCGGCGGCGAGCCTCTGCTCCACCCCGATCTGGACCTGCTCATCGCGCGCATTCGCCGCCACGGCATGATCGCCGGTCTCATCACCAACGGGTATCTGCTCACCGCCGAGCGCATCCAGCGCCTCAACCGCGCCGGCCTCGAGCATCTGCAAATCTCCATCGATAACGTGATGCCGGACGACGTTTCGAAGAAAAGCCTGAAGGTGCTGGACCGCAAACTGTGCCTGCTCGCCGAGCACGCCGAGTTCCACGTCAACATCAATTCGGTGGTCGGCGGCGGCATACGGAATCCGCAGGACGCGCCAGTGATCGGCCGGCGCGCGATCGAGCTGGGTTTCACCTCCACCATCGGCATCATCCACGACGGCGCCGGCCAGCTCCGGCCGCTGGGCGGCGAGGAGCGGGAAGTTTATATGGCCATGCGCGCAATGGAAAAATCCAGCTACGCGCAGATCAACTATTTCCAGGACAACATCGCGCACGGCAAAGAGAATGATTGGCGCTGCCGCGCCGGCGCGCGCTACCTCTATATCTGCGAGGACGGCCTGGTGCACTACTGTTCGCAACAGCGCGGCTACCCGGCCAAGCCGCTGATGGAATACACCCTCGCAGATATCCGCCGCGAATACCACACCGCCAAAGCCTGCGCGCCGCGCTGCACGGTCGCCTGTGTGCACCAGATTTCCTACATCGACTTTTGGCGCGGCAGGCAAAACCTGGCGCCGTCGCCGCTCGGCCAGTCATCGCCTCAGGACCTGGTGCAACTGCGGTAGAGGGCGAGCGCCGGTCAGTTCCAGAATCTCAGCCTTGGCCACAACTGCGCCAGCGGCCATTTCAAGCCGCGCGCGATCACTATGGGATAGTGCTCCCACGTCATCGAGTACGGATGCTCCACGCGCGGGCCGTACTCGACACTGCGAAAGACCCCTTCCAGGATCCTACGATTGTTGCCCGCGTTGAGGACCGCGTCGTTGAGCCCCAGCACCAACATCACATCGCCCGTGTACTCGCGCGGTCCCCAGTAGAAGTAAGTCTGGTTCGGACAGATGGCCTTCGGCAATCCGTAGCGCGGGCCAAAGAAGTCGATGGCGGCCGCTTCCCCATAGTTCACGGCGAAGATCGCGGCGTGGTTTCGCTCTTCGGCCGGCAAGGCGTGGTAGACGCCGGCCACTTGCCGCACCATCTCCTCCCATCCGAACATGTCGCCGAACTCCTCCTGCAAGGGGCCGGCCTCGGAGACATAGTCGCGAGGCGGCTGGATGCGGAGCGCCTTTTGGTAGCGCACCAACTCATCCGGCGGCAGCAGCGGCAGCGCCATGGGAGCGGTTGCCAGGCCCGCCGCCACCAGCACGGCCGGCAAGGCGACGCGCACCCAACGGCTGCTGGCGCGCCTCTCCCAGAACACGCCGCCCGCGCCAAACAACATCGGGTATGCCGGCGCCATGTAGTAGGTTTTGCCGTGAAGCGCGATCATGGTTCCCATCAACACCAGAAACACCCAGCCGAGCGCGCGGTAACGCTTCGCCGCGGCGTCTCGCAACAGGAACCAGAGGCCCGCCACCCAGACCAGGATGCTCGGCGGCAGCATCACCAGTATTTGGCGGCCCAGGAATTCGGCCGTCGTCAAGGGGACGTTCTTGGACCGCGCGTTGCGCAGGTCCACAATGGTCGGCCAGCCGTGCCGCGCCTGCCAGATCAGGTTCGGCAGGAATAGCAGCAGGGCAATGGCGGCGGCTATCCACATCCAGCGACTCAACAGGAGGCGCCGTTCGCCGCTCACTAGAAGTCCGGCCACTAAAGCCGCGCCGAACAAGAGCATCGAGTGCTTGTTCTCAAGGCCGACCCCAGCCAGCACGCCCAGGCAGACCAGCAGTTGCGGCCGGTCGCGATTGATCGCCAGCAGCAGCACCCAGGCGCACCCCATCCAGAACAGCGGTTCGAAGGCGTTCATGGTGAAGAGAGTCCCGATCCCTAGGTAGACCGGGGCGATCAGCACCGAGAGACAGGCCAGGAACGTCGCAAAGCGGCCACCGCCCAGCTCGCGTGTAATCAGTCCCGTCAGCAGAATCATGCAGCCGGCGGCCAGTGCGGGCAGCAAGCGCAGGGCAAGCAGGGAGTCGCCCAGGAGCGTGCGAGTGAGGCGCGCCACCAGGGCTATCAGCGGGGCATGATCCACGTAGCCCCAGGCGAGATGATCGCCGCAGGCCAGGTAGTACATCTCGTCGCGAAAGTAACCGTAGGAGCCACTGGTGAGTACGTGGACAGCCACGCCGGCAAGAGCGAAACCCGCCGCAATCAGCAGTCCGGCACGACGATCGCGCATCGCCGCCATTTGTTCATTGCTGCGCGGCCGCGTTCGCGGTTATCCGCGGCGCATTCCCCAGCGGGTTTGGCAGGTGGCGTTCTTCGTAATAACCGGGTTGCACGCGCTGGACGATTTGCGCCACGCTGCGGTCCAGCACGCGGAAGTACGGCTGCGGGTTGAGGCCGATCCAGAACGCCCAGGCGATCAGCGGCGCGAAGATGGCGATCTCACGCCAGCTGAGATCTGGAATCGCGCGGTTCTTTTCACCAACCTCTCCCAGCATGGTGCGCTGGAAAAGCCAAAGCAGGTACGCCGCGCCGAGAGCGATGCCGACCGCGCCCCAGAAGGCCCACACTTTCGACACCTGAAACGCGCCGCCGAGAATGGTGATTTCGCCGATAAAGCCGTTGAGCGGCGGCATCCCCATCGAACTGAGAGCCGCCAGGCCGAAGACCAGCGTAAAGATCGGCATCACCCGGAACAGGCCGCCATATTGGGCGATCTCGCGGGTGTGACGGCGCTCGTAGACCACGCCCACGATTAGGAAGAGCATTCCGGTCGAGATGCCATGGTTAATCTGTTGGATGATGGAGCCTGAAATGCCAGCCGGGTTCAGCGCGAAAATGCCCAGCGTGCAGAATCCCAGGTGGCTCACCGAAGAATAGGCCACCAGCTTTTTCCAGTCTTTCTGCATCAGCGAAGCCAGCGCGCCGTAAACGATGCCGATGATGGAGAGCACCGCCATCACGGTAACCACGGTGTGGTTCTTGGCCGCGTCCGGCAGCAGAGGCAAGGAAAAGCGCAGGAAACCGTACGTCCCCATTTTCAAGAGCACGCTGGCCAGGATTACCGAACCCGCCGTGGGCGCTTCGGTGTGCGCGTCCGGCAGCCAGGTGTGGAACGGGAACATGGGGACTTTGACGGCGAAGCCGACGAAGAACAGCCAGAACACCCACCACTGGGTGGTCACCGGCACCTGCGTGCGCAGCAGCTCGACGATGTCGAAGCTGTAAGAATGGAACTGCATGAAGTGCTGGAAGTAGAGGACCAGGATGCCGAGGAACATCAGCACGCTGCCGATCAGCGTGTAAATGATGAACTTCATCGCCGCGTACTGCCTGCGCTGGCCGCCCCAGATGGCGATGATGAAGTACATCGGCACCAGCACGGTTTCCCAGAAAACGAAGAACAGCAGGAAATCGAGCGACATGAAAACGCCCAGCATGGCGGTCTGCAAGAGCAGGAAGAAGGCGTAGTATTCCTTGAGGCGTTCGTGAATGGCGCTCCAGCTGGAGAGAATGGAAATCAGCCCCAATAGCGTGGTGAGCATCACCAGCAGCAGGCCGAGGCCGTCAATCCCCAAATGGTATGTGGCGCCGATGGAGGGAATCCAGGGCGCTTGCTCGACGAACTGAAAGTCCTTGGTGCGGTCGAACAGGAAGACCAGCGGGAGCGACACCGCGAAGCCGAGGAATGCGGCGATGTTGGCCCACCATTTCACCGCGCGGGCATTCGACGACGGAATGGCGAGCAGCACCAGGAGTCCGGCGAGCGGCGTGAACAGGACAATAGAAAGGATATGGTCCATGACGGCGGCCAAGGAAGCCACATGGTAGCACCACTAGGTGCCAGGCGACCGCGCGTTTGAGCCGTGGCGCCTCCGCGACTCGCCCCCCCGTGGCATTGGCCTGTCAGGCTGCTGAGCCGAGAGTCTTCTCGGCTTTTCTTGCCCGCACAGGGCGCACAGCCCCAGGCTTCCCCGGATTTCGCAGTGCTTTTCGCCGCTGTGGGAAAAGTTGCTGGGCCAGGCCTTCAGCTTTCGTATCCAACCATACCTACGGCCATCTCAGCGAACCCACATCTCAGCGAACCCCATTGATCTCCGGCGCCACGTCATGATAGCCTGAAAGCGACGTGGAATGATTTAGGGCGTTTGTTGGCCCGGCTAATTGCAACCACGGAAAAAAATGCTAAAGGCGATTCGGTCTGTTCGGGAACAAGACCCTGGCGCCCATGGCTCCAGGGCTTTTTGTTGTCGGGCGTCCCCATCGCTGGATGTGAAGGGAGAAGTTACCCATGAGCGTCTGGCCGAATCCGGCATCGTCCGGTTTCAACCTATCTACTAGTGAAGGCGAACTATTGGCGGTGTCCATCCGGGTGGATCCACGCCGCCTGGAAGCCTTGCTCGAAGCGCTGGCCCTGGTACCGTTTCCGATCAACCCGCAGATTCATCACGGCTCCGAAACGGTGGTCGAGTTCCCGGCTTACCGGGACCGGGTCGCCGAGGTCGAGCGCGTCCTGGAGACCTGCGGCTTTTCGCCGCAAAGCCTGCACTCCACACCCATGATCGAGGAGATCCACGCGGCGGCGGGCAGAGTGCAATAGCGCCTGCGGCCCGTATGCCGGCTGGTCCCAAGCATATGCCCGCTTGTGGTCCCTTGTGGGACCGGCGCCGCGACCGGAAGCTGTCGCGCCGGGACGTTACTCCTTGCCGCCCTTGGCTAGCTTCTCGATAACGGCGGCCGGGGTGCCCGGCCCGAGAATCTGGCGAATCGCGGCTTCGATCCCCACGCGCTGGGTGGGCCGCTTGTCGGGATAGAAGACTCCAATGCCGCTGATCATCGTGCGCTGCCCGCCCGGGAGAGGGATTTGCGATACGTTTCCATCCGCCCCAGCCGTGGTGCTGCCGATGACGAATGCGTTTGGGGAAGCGCGAAATGCTGGCACGGAATGCGACGTATAGAAGGCAAACTGGTATCAGACGCGATCAGAAGTCGATGCCCTCGAAGTCAGCTCGGGGAAGACGAGCGGCCACCGGCCGTTGGGCATTCACAGGTCCTCGAACGCCGAATCTGGACCCCTGAGACCTCACCGACATTACCGGGACTGATCGGAGCGGCTGCTTCCGGCGGAATCGAACTACCGCGGGTTCCGCGTCGGGTAAGAACCGCTACAAGTGCAGCGTTTGCCGGGCATATCGAATGCTCATCAAGTTGTTCTCGGCTTCGAGCCGTGTCTGCTGCTCTTCACTTAGGCCGTAGGTGCGCGGCAGCGGCTTTTTCGGTGGATTCCGGTGCACGATTTCGAGTACCCGCGCCAGGTCGCGACCGGGTAGCGGGCTGTAAGAGTCGTCGAATGTCGCCCAGTATTTCTTGGTGAACACGGGGATCTTCAGCGGATCACGGGTGATGGTTTCGAGGTCGAACGGGATCCGCGGATCGCGCTGACTGAGCGCCGCCACCCATCGCGCGAGATCCAAAATGCCGTCGCCCAGAGGAACTTCCGAAAGCAGGAAGCCGTCTTCGTAGGGCTCGACGGCCATGTCTTTAATGTGGCAGGCGATCGCGTACGGCGAGAGGATGCGAAACGTCTCTTCGGGGTCCTCGCACAGCGAGAGGTTGTTGCCGAAATCGAAGTGCACACCCACCCATTCGCTGGAGATGCGCTGGATCCATGCAGCCTGCTCGGCGGCCCGCCAGCCCTTGTGATTCTCGATGCCCAGCCTGAGGCGGTATTTGCGCAGGATCGGCTCGGCGAGCGCCACCGATCTCTGGCAGCGAGCGAAATCGCGGCGGAAAGCGTCAAACGCATCGAACTCCTCGTAGCGCCGTTGGGTCATGGCGGCGTGCAGGCTGAAGGCGCCGGCCTCTTTGCATGCTCTGACGGCGCCATCGAAGCGCGCGACGTCGCTCTCATCGCGCGGCAGCGGCGTATCCAGAATCACGCGCATGTGGTACCGTTCGGCCCGCTCACGGAAGGCCCGGACTGCTTCCGCATCGCCGGATTCCAGGCGCGTCTCGCATCCATCGAGCTCAAGCCGGTGGCAGAGGTCGAGGAAATCCGCGTGAGGATCGGCGGCGCGGGACGCCCGCATCTCCAGGCTGAATGCTGCGGGCGCGCCTCCCAGACCTATGACGCCGCCCTCCGCGCCAGCCGCCGTCTTCCGTGATAGCAGAAACGGCACACAGCAGGCGGCACCAGCCAGCATTTCTCTTCGCGTCATAGCGAAACGAGTATATACCGTGCGACGCCGGTGCGGGTATCGGTTTATGGCAATTCGGTTTATGGCAGGCTTGCAAACCATTCGGCGAAGATAGTAGCCTGTCGAATGCGTGGCGACCACCAGGACTGCCGGCAGCGAACGCCGGTGTCGCCCAGGAAAGAATCCATGCGGATGCACCCTCCGGTTGTCGCCCTGATGCTCGCCGCGGCCGTCTCGATGGGTGCGCAGGAACCGCCTCCCACGCAGCCGGGCGACCGGGGAGGGCGTGGCGCTGCGATTCGGGACTTTCTCGGGCTGGGCGCGGCGCCAGACGCGGCCGCAGCCGAGCGCGGCGGCAAACTGTACGGACCCAATTGCGCGTTCTGCCATGGCGAGAGAGCCACGGGCGCCGATGGTCCCGACCTGGTGCGCTCAACCGTGGTCCTGCACGATGAAAAGGGCGACCTCATCGGGCCGGTGCTGCTGAAAGGGCGTGCCGACAAAGGTATGCCGGCATTTTCCGCGCTGACCGCCGACCAGGTGCGCGACATCGCCGAGTTCCTGCATTGGAAAGTCGAACTCGCCGCCAACCGCGGCACCTATCACACGCTCAACGTCGTCACCGGCGACGCGAAAACCGGCGAAGCGTATTTCAACGGCGCTGGCGGCTGCAATGCCTGCCACTCTCCCACCGGCGACCTGGCGCACATCGCGAGCCGTTATCAGCCGGACGTACTGCAAAACCGCTTCCTATGGCCGGGCGGGTTTGGTTCGGGCGTTCGGAAAGTGACCGTGACGCTGCCGAGCGGCCAGACCTTTTCCGGAACGCCAAAGCACCTCGACGATTTCACGGTTTCGCTCACCGATGCCTCCGGCAATTACCATTCCTGGCGGCGCAGCGAGGGTTTGCAGGTGGCCTTGGAGGACCGCCTGGCGGCGCACCGGCAATTGCTCGGCAAATACACGGACGCCGACATTCATAATCTCACCGCGTATCTGGTGACACTCCGATGAGAACGTGGCTCCGCCTGGCGGCTCTGGTGCTGGTTCCGGGAATCGTTTTTGCGCAAGGCCTCGATCCCAAAGCGTTGCGTCTCTTCAACCCGCCCGCGGACGCCTGGCCGACTTACAACGGCGACTATTCGGGGCGCCGGTACAGTCTTCTCCGGCAGATCAATGCAACCAATCTCGGCTCGCTCGGGATCGCCTGGATGTATCGCATTTCCGGCGTTGGCCCGCTTCGCGGGGTCGGCAACCCGGTGATCAAGTCCACGCCCCTGATGGTGAACGGCGTCCTCTATTTCACTATTCCCGACCATGTGTTCGCGGTGAACGCGCGCTCGGGCGAGCTCATCTGGCAATACGACTGGGAGGATCACGGCGGCCATCTGGTGGGCAATCGTGGCGTAGGCATGTACGGCCAGTGGCTGTATTTTCTGTCGCCGGACGGATGGTTCATTTCGCTCGACGCCGCCACCGGAAAGGAACGCTGGCGCAAAAAGGTGGCTGACGAGAAGCTGCAATACTTCACCACTATGGCGCCGATGGTGGCGAAGGGCCATGTGCTGGTCGGCGTGAGCGGCGACGCGATGGATGTGCGCGGCTACCTGGAGGCGCGCGATCCGGAAACCGGCGACCTCCAATGGCGCTGGTGGACGGAGCCGGAGAAGCCGGGCGACCCGGGCTCGGAAACCTGGCCAAGTAAGGCTGCCATGGATCATGGCGGCGGCATGACCTGGCTGCCGGGCACTTACGATCCGGAACTGAACCTGTTGTATTGGGGAACCGGCAACGCCAACCCGGTTTACGCCGGCCAGAACCGCAAAGGCGCCAATCTGTGGACAGCGTCGATCGTGGCGCTCAACCCAGATACGGGCAAACTCGCCTGGTGGTTCCAGGCCTCGCCGCACGATACGCACGACTGGGACAACGTGGAAACACCGGTGCTGTTCGATGCCGTAATCGGAGGCCAGCCGCGCAAACTGCTGGCGCAGGCGGCACGCTGCGGCTACTTCTTCGTTCTCGACCGGACCAACGGCAGGAATCTGGTCTCCAAAGGATTCACCGGCGTCAATTGGTCGAAGGGCGTCGACGCGAAGGGGCAGCCCATTCCGGATCCCGGCAAGGAGCCGAAGGTAGATGGATCGCTGATCGACATTCCGGCTGGCGGCGGAACCAACTGGCCTGCACCCAGTTACGATCCCGAGACCGGCCTGTTCTATGTCAACGCGTCGCGCGGCTACAGCATCGCCTATCTTACCGACACGGATCCGAAGCCGGAAGGGTACGGCGGGCGTGGCGGCGGTCTGACGAGCGAAGCTGTGCTGGAAGCGCTAGACACGCGGACGGGCGACATTCGCTGGAGCCACACTTATCCCAGCGGCGGGTTTACCACTGCCGGTCCCGGCATTCTCACCACGGCCGGCAAAGTGTTAGTCACTGGCGACCTGGCGCAGAACCTGATTGCCTACGATCCGGCGACGGGAAAAATTCTCTGGCATTTCACCCTGCCGCAGAATGTGAGCAACGGGCCCTCCACCTGGATGTTGGATGGCCGGCAATACCTGACCGTTGGCGCGGGCGACACGCTTTTCGCATTCGCGCTGGTCGGAGGGAAATGAGAGGCCGCTTTTGCCCTCTGGCTAGCCGCGCGGCGTTACTATCCAGGCCGGGGGCCAGCCGAACTCGGCGTTTGCGAACTCGCTTGCTATGGTGACGCAGGCGGTTTATGCGCGCGATCATCGATCTTGCGCTCGGGCCAGAGCGCGGTAATCGCCAAGCCGACGGCGATCCCGATCGATACCTCCAGGAAGCGATGGACCGCGATGACCCATTTGGCGCTGGAGCGGGTGATGAGCATCACGATCGCCAATGCGATGCTGGCATACCGATACGCGCTGCGTTCCACCCCGAACGCGGCGCAGAGAATTCCAATCAGGAACACGCCGATGCCGAAGAAAAGGACATTGCCCGGGAAGTAGGTCCCGATCAAGGCTCCGAACGCCGCGCCCACCGCGGTTCCCGCCAGCCGCTGCGCGGAGATGGGCAAGGCCGCGCCCAAAGTCGATTGCATGACGATGAGAGTCGTGATGGGAGCCCAGTAGGCCTCGGGGAGCCGGAACAAGCGTGCCACCAGCAAGGAAACCACTGCCGAGACCGCAGTCCGCCCCGCGTGGGTAATGGACGACGGATTCTGCTTCGCGACGATCAGTCTTCGTAGCCGGCCGATCACCATCCGATTCACCGATGGCAGCTCCCATTCCCTGCCTAATCCACCTTGGTCACCAAGGCTTCCACGTCCAACTGCCGCTGCCGCTCCATCACCGGATCGTCAATCGACACATTTGACGCTCATTTGGCAGCCCGCGCGGAAACTCATTGGGGCTATGCTATCATCCCGTACCGGGCCGGAAGAAGCGGCGCCGGGTCGCTCTAAGCAAGGTGCGCGGGGAGGCCGCAGGAGCGATGGCCGGCACGTTCTGAACATCTGAGGATCTATGGCAATCCCAAATGGGACGTCAGCCACGCATCAGACTTTCGGCCGGCAGAGCGCTGCAGCCTCCCGGATTGAGTGTATCACCGCGCTTCGGTGCGCGTTATGATCGAAACACCATGACGCGTCTATTGCTACTCGCACTCGCCGCCGCCACGATCGCCGCCACATCGGCCGGCGCACAGACGCCCGAAGTGAGGCCGCTGCGCATCGCCATCGCCGGGCTGAACCACGGCCATGTTTGGGGATTTCTGAAGAACGCGCAAAGCCGCGCTGCCGATATCGTAATAGTCGCAGTCTGGGATCCCGATGCCTCGCTGCTGGCGGAATGCGCCAGATCGATCCACATCGCCCCCGATCGGCTCTTCACCGATCTCGAAAGAATGCTCGACACGGCGAAGCCTGAGGCCGTCGCGACCTTCACCGATACTTTCTCCCACGTCAAAGTGGTCCAGGCGTGCGCCCCGCGCCATGTTCCGGTGATGATGGAGAAGCCGCTGGCGGTGGACATGAACCAGGCGCGTGCCATCCAGCAGGCCTCGGAGCGCCATCATACACCGGTGATCGTCAACTACGAAACCACCTGGTACCGCAGCCACGCCGCGATGTGGACCCTGCTGCACGAACGGAAGGCCGCCGGCGAGATCCGCAAAATGGTGGCGATGGACGGCCACCAGGGGCCCAAGGAGATTGGCGTGCAGCCGGAGTTTTTCGCCTGGCTGAGCGACCCGGTAAGGAACGGCGGCGGCGCGCTGTTCGATTTCGGCTGCTATGGCGCCAACCTCATTACATGGATGATGGACAATCAGCGTCCGCTAAAGGTGACGGCGCTGACGCAGACCGATAAGCCCGCGGTTTATCCGCACGTCGATGACGAGGCCACCGTGCTGCTCGAATATCCGAAAGCGCAGGGCATCATTCAGGCGTCGTGGAACTGGCCGGTGGGCCGCAAGGATTTCGAAGTCTACGGCACGACGGGATACGCCATTGCCACCGGAGGCGACAAGCTGCGCGTGCGCCTGGCGGGAGCGCAGGCCGAGGAGACGCGCACGCTGCCCGAACTGATGCCGCAGGAAGCCGACTCCATTTCGTATCTGATCGGCGTCGCCCGTGGCAAGTTCGAGCCGCCCGGCCTCTCGTCGCTTGAGAACAATATGATCGTGATCGAAATCCTCGACGCCGCCCGCGAATCCGCGCGGACCGGTCGAACGATCACGCTCAGCCGATAAGCCGTGGGGCGGGCCGTCAGGCCTGCAGAGCCGAGAGTCATCTCGGCTTTTCTTGGAGTCAGCACGAATCGTGACGCCAAACCGGGACGCAATCCCCGCTCGTCCTAAGCTCAGCCGGAGCCGCGCGGAGCCACCCGCACCAGTCGCGACATAACATGCGGCCGAAGCTTTTGGAAGAGAGATGGTAAACCGGGCGCATCGAGAAATGCCGCCACGTATTGCGGCAGCGCGATTGCCAGCGGCGCACGCCGCCAGTGATCGTCGAATCGCCGGATGCGCCGGAAATGGAATGTGTGCCAGGCGATGCTATCGCGAACGCCCAGCGGGCATGGCTTCAAGAGCACCTCATACTCACCGTGCTCCCATTTGGAAGCCGCCACGATCAGCCGTTCGGGCAGATCCGGCGGAATCGGCGCGTCGAATTTTTCTCGCAGAAACGCCAGCGCATTCGCCAGGCGGAACGACATGCCGGCCCACTCGGCAAGCTGGCAGATGCGCTCCCAATTCATCGGCTCGCGCAGGACGGCGAGCGCATCGCCGATCCAACGGATCTTGCGAGTCCAATCCCACTGCAAGCCATGAACGCAGACGTGGAATAGCTGGTCCGATGGCGACGGCACCAGCATGTCCCGTTCCCCGAATCGCACCACCTCAGCGCCTTCCCAGAACAGCCGCGTCACTTCCGGAGAGTAGCACCGGTTCACGGGACGCCAGTGAAGGTCGAAGTTCCAATCCGGCTCGCCAAAGAACTGCCAGGCGTGGCGGACGCGCGCCTGGCGGAGGACCGCATCGGGCGTGGCATCCTCCTCGGCGCGGTACCCAGCGCGATGCAACAGTGTGGCGGCGCGGCCCACGTCCTCGGCTCGAATCAGGATGTCCAGGTCGCTCATGGAACGAAGCCCGAGGTCGGCGTAGTGACGCAAGGCGAGGGCCGCGCCCTTGAGCGCCATCCATCGGACGTTTTCCTGACGAAATCGCCCCGCAATCTCGACAAGCTGTGCCATGCGTTCGCGATTCCGCTTCCAGGTCGCATAGTATCCCCGCCTGCCGAGCTCGATGATTTCGTTTTCCACCGCCGGCCACCGCCGGTAGACGAGTGGAAGCAGCGCCATTGCGCCGGGTTCCGGCCCCGCGCTCGCCCATTCCTCGGAGCACCGGCTGAGCGCCGCGCGGGCATCTTCCTCGGGAGCAAAGCACGCCAGCAGCAGTTGCTCTTCGAGCTGTGTGGGCCAGACCGGGTTCATGCCAGGGACGCGAGCAGCTCGATCACGCGATCGGCCGCCTCCGCGGCTTCACCGCGCACGCCGCTATAACAGGCCGCGGAGCTGACGGCCGCGCGCAACGGCGCCAGCATCTCCGGCGATTGGGCCATCTCCCGTGGAGTATTGCGCAGGAGCACCACCAGCGCCTCACTCTGCGCAATCCGGCGTACGTTCCATTGCGCGCCTTCCACGCGTTCCGCCGCGACGATCAGGCGAACCGGAGCCGGAACTTCGGAAGTCGCCGCCTTCCAGGTCGACGGCAATACGGGCGTCCGCCACCCGCCATCGCTGCGTAACATGAGGGCGCGCGGATACGGGTGGACCCGGCCTTCGGCGTCCACGAGGCCGTATTCGTCCGAACAGTAGACGGCGCCTTTCTGAAGCAGTTCGGCGACCAGGCTGGTCTTGCCCGCTCCGCTTCCTCCAGGCAGCAGGGCGGCGGCGCCGTTCCAGACAATCACACCCGCGTGAACCGGGACCATATCCCGCAGCGTGCGCACTGCCTTTTCGTCCACCAGCGTCTGCAACGCCTCGATGATCACGTTCATTCCGTCGTCTGCAGCTAACAGACGGTCGCCGGCATAAGCCGCAAAGCCCTGGCTCTCCGCCTCTCGATTGCGCAGCACCCGGAAGACCAGGCCGGCCGTTTGAGGATCGGGTTCGTCCCGCGGCAGCCATGGCAGCAAATAGAGGCGGAGAATGGCTTCGGCGGCCCGGCAATCGGACAGCACTGCAATGCGAAAACCGAAAACGGAAATGCCGAAGCCCGCGAACCCTCCAGCCGGCGGTTGGCACCCTTCCTGCACACGAGTTTGCAGAAAGTTCAGGCTGTTGCCCCGCCTCAACCAGAGGGCGATCCCGGACGGGGTCCCCGGTAACTCGGCCATCACGCGGTCGAAGATGCAGCCGTGATAGGCTGTGGCATCCGGCAGCCGGTGAATCCGCCAAGGCGTTGCCCGCAAGCGGTCAACCGCATTGCGGAACGGCTCGAGCGCGGCCGCCGCTGGCACGAACACCTCATCCAACACCAAAACGTTCGCCAGCTTCTGACGTTGCGCCTCTTCTAGGATGCGCCGGTGCGCCAGAATGCGCCCGATCTCGCTGGAAACCGGGGACTCGGGGGCAGGGAGGAAGCGGATCTTCGCATCCAGGTCGAGCGGCGTCCACCGGTCCGGGCTGTCGCCCCGGCGAATGGAATAGACTGCATCGAAGTAGTGGAACGGACCTTCGATCTCGCGCTTCGCGGACGCAATCAGCGGCGCGGCCCCGGCGGCGCCGAGGAAACTCTCGAAGTACTCTTCAACCTGCCGCCCGTCCAGTCCGAGTTCGGCCTGGCCGATCAGATAATTGCGGATCCGCTCCCGCCAGATCGGGCGATAGGGAACGCCCGACGGACGATTGAATCGGTGGATCCAGCGCAGGAAGGGCAGGCACAAAGTCCGCCCGCCTCTCTGCCGGACCTTCTCATGGATGTAGCCCTCCTCGCCGCCGAAGCCGCTGAAGCGCGGATTGAAGCCGGGCCAGGCTTCTCTCCGGCATACGAACACGCCAAGACCCTGCATGCCGATCTCGAACGGCGCGCCGTCGATATCGGCCGCGCGCTCATCGTATGCCCACTGGCCGTACATACCCTCAGACCAGATCGGGTTGAAATGGGACGATAGCCCCCTGAGATCGTCCGACAGCAGCGGCCCTTGCCAGAGATCGTTCGCGTCCGGCTGTCCTTTCAGGAATTTCACGAGACGCGCCAGCGCTCCGGGCGCATACTGCACGTGCGAATCCATCGCGAGCACGTATTGGGAATTCGCTTCGCGGAAAAGCAAGTCCCGAACCGCGGTGCCCCGATGGCTGGTGTAGGGGACATACCGGTATCCGGAGACGTTCGATTCCAGTTGCTTCAGCGCCGCCGCACAGGGCCCTTCCGGGTGATTGTCGATCACCAGGATTTCAGTCTGCGCCGTGACCTCGGGATGGTAGAGCCGAATGGCCTGGACGGAAAAATACACCCCGTCGTAGTCGTCGTAAGTGGCCATGCCAATGGTGAGAAAGCGCCCCGGCCCGCGCGGTGTGGGCGCGGGGATGGCGGAGCGCGCCGGAAGCAAGTGGCCGTCGAGCAGGCGGGCCGTGCCCGAAAACAGGGGCGACGACGGCCCCGCCTGCTCCAGGATCTCAATCAGCCGCGCGATTGAAAGAAGCCGGTCTTGGTCTGGCATGAATCCACGCGGCCCTTGGCCTGGTTCCTCGCGGCCGTCGGTATCGATCCGTCACGGCCGGAAAACAGGGGCGAGGCTAACAGTCGCCAAGCGTGAGCTGCCCCGTCACCGTCAATACCTCGGTCCCGGTCGTGACCGTGAAGTTGAAGTTTGTTCCGGGGGTGCCGCCGCCGGCCAGTGTCACCGTCAGGTTGGTAAGTGAGTTGACCGTGATGGAGATTTGGCTCGCGGTAGATGGCGCGATGGCAGCAATCGTCGTCGTGGCTTGGTTGAAGTGGCTATTCACACCCACCACCGTGATGGTGGTCAGACAGTTTCCGGGGGATGAGCCGGCGGAGTCCAGCACGAACGTTCCCCCATGATTGGTGCTTACGGATCCGAGCGACGCCGCACCCGGCGCGGGAGTCGTTGTAGTAGTGGTTGTTGTTGTGGTGGTAGTGGTGGTCGGCGCGGCTGTCGTGGTCACCGGTGCCGAAGCCGCTCCGGCGGCAAAACCGCGCTGCTCCGCAGCCGTCAGCGAAAGAACCACCGGCAGGGCTATCCCGGCGGCTTTCAGCAAACTCCGCCGCGATTCGTCGACAAGTTCTTCCTTAGCGCCGGACACCGTCACCAGCCCCGCGCGCTTCAACTCGGAAACGGCTTCCAGGACCGTTTCCTCGGTGACCGCTTTGCCCAAACTCTGGCGCATCGCGTCAACCAGTGCGGATAGTGTAATTGGCTCCTGACAGGCCCCAAACGCGGCGGCGGCGCTCAGGTCCAAAGCATGCACTGTATCGGTGACGCCGTCAAATACGGCCGTGGAACCATCGGGAAGCTTCTCGACAACGCGAGACTTGCTACTGGTCTGTTGGACCAGCAATCCTCCAGTGAACATTCGCTCTCCTCCAAAGCGGAATATTGAGACGCGATTATACCAAATACTCTAGTGGGCCGGGAGTTATCCAAAGTAAAGTCTGAGAACGGACGCGCCGGTTAGCGGTCCGCTCGCCGGACCTTCGCGAAACCGGGCCGCCCTCAAGCGCTCGCCCTACACCCTCGCCAGCTTCCACTTCCCGCGCCGGAACCACACGATTCCGACCACCGCCAGCACCGATTCGGCAATGCAGATAGCCAGGTACACGCCGCGCGGTCCCAGCCCCGCCCATTCGGCCAGCACCCACGCCAGCGGAATTTGCAGCAGCCAGTAGCAGAAGAAATTCATCCAGGTTGGAGTTGCCGTATCGCCGGCGCCGTTGAAAGCCTGTTCCATGATCATGCCCCACGCGTAGAACGGGTACCCCAGGCTTACGTAGCGGAGGCAGGTTACGGCCACCGGCGCCACCGCGGCATCGGCGGTGAACAGGCCCACCAACTGTCGCGCCGCGCCGAAGAAGCACACCGCTACACCGGCCAGAAACACCATGTTGTACACACCGGCCGTCCACACCGCGCGCTCCGCGCGCTCCGGTTTCCGTGCGCCGAGGTTCTGCCCCACCAGCGTGGCTGCAGCCGACGCGATGCCCCACGATGGCATCAGCGCGAAAAGGATGATGCGGAGCGCCAGCGTATATCCGGCGATGGCCGCGCTGCCGAAACGCGCGTTAATGCGCGCCAGGCTGACCCAACTCGCCGTCGAGATGAAGTATTGCAGCATCGCGGGCGAGCCCACGCGTAACAACCGCCCCATCACCGGCCAATCGGGCCGCACGTGGCGCAGCGCCAGGCGCACCCGGCTCTTGCCGCGGAACAGAACGGCAAGCTGATACGCCACGCCGATCGACCGGCCGATAGTCGTCGCCACCGCCGCGCCGGTCACTCCCATCCGCGGGAAAAACGCGAAGCCGTAGATGAAACACGGATCGAGCGCGATATTGATCAGGTTCGCCAGCCACAGCGTTCGCATCGCGGCCGCGGCGTCACCCGAGCCGCGGAAAACGCCGTTGATCAGGAACAGCAGTACGATAGCGACGTTGCCGCCCAGCACGATGCTCGCATAGCGCGATCCGGTGTGGAGCACCGATGCCGGCGCGCCCATCAGCCCGAGCAGGCGCGCGGCCAGGAACACACCAGCGATGCCGGTCGCAATGCCCACCACCGTGCCGCACACAATCGCCTGCCCGGCCGCGCTGGCCGCTCCTTCCCGGTCTTTTTCGCCGATGCGCCGCGCCACCGTCGACGTGGCCGCCATGCCGAGACCCAGCGCGATGCTGAACACCAGCACCACCAGTCCCTCGGTCAGCCCTACGGTAGCCAGCGAATCCGCGCCCAGCCGCGCCACCCAGAATGCGTCCACTACGCTGAAAGTGGATTCCATCGCCATCTCGAGCATGGTTGGGATGGCCAGCAGCGCAATGCCGCTGCTGAGACTGCCTTCGGTAAAATCCTGATTGCTCCCCGCCAACGCCTCGCGCAGAAAGTTGCGCTGGCGGGAAAAAGCGCTTTCCTCTGTCACCTGCATGGGAATGCCCTCGCGGAGATACAGCTCCGCCCTGACCTGGTTTTCGGGTTGACGGGAAACTGAAACTACCGGAAGCGCCCTCGGCGCTTACCGAATAGCGATGGTGGGATTGGTCACTCGCATGGGCGAAATCACCTGGAAGCTATCATATCACGGGCCGACTCTGCTTTCGGAGCCGCGACCAAAGAGAGCGGTTGTCACAACCGTGGCAAGACAAAGTCCTTCGATCTCTGACCCGCGATCGAATAATTAGCTCTTGACATCAGCCCAAACCTGCGCGACTCTATGCATAGTGAGTCAAGGCATAGACCAAATGAACGACGACGAACAGCGCAGCCTTTTCCCCGGCGCCTTGGAGATGATGGTGCTCCAGACCCTCCGGCTCGGCCCTCTCCACGGGTATGCCATCGCTCAACACATCCGGCAAACCTCGGAAGATCTCTTGCAGATCGAGGAAGGAACGCTCTACCCGGCGCTGCAGCGTTTGCTTCGCGAAGACTGGGTGGGAGTGGAATGGGGCATCTCTCCGCGGAATCGCAAGGTCCGCATCTACCGCATCACCGCTGCCGGCCGGAAGCAGCTCCAGCGCGAGGTCTCCAGCTTCGATCGAATGCTCACCGGCATTCGCCGGGTGATGAGGCCGGCTGAATCATGAGCCGCTTCGGTCAGCTCTTCCGCCGCCGTCGGCTCGATAGCGAGCTGGCGCAAGAGATCGCCGCGCATATCGAAGAGAAAGCCGACGAACTGGCCGAAGCCGGCATGAGCCGCGAAAAGGCCCTGCTGGCGGCCCGCGCCCGCTTCGGCAACAGCACCGCGGTCCTCGAGCAAAGCCGCGAAGTGTGGAGCTTCGCGGCCGTCGAATCGCTGCTGCGCGATTTGCGCATTTCCGCGCGTGGGCTTCGGCGAACTCCGCTGTTCACCGCCGTTGCCGTCGCCACGCTGGCCCTCGGAATCGGCGCCGATGCCGCCATCTTCAGCCTCATGGATGCGGTACTCCTGCGCCCGCTGCCCTTCCCGCAAGCGGATCGCATCGTCGTGCTGTGGGAGCGGCCTCCGAAAACCGTCAAAACCGCTTCGTTGGGGTCGCGCAACCAGCAGAATCCCGCCAGTCCGGCCAATTTTCTGGACTGGCGCGATCGCACCCGCTCCTTTGATCGGATGGCCGCGATCTCCGTGTTCCCCATGGGCCTGAGCGGGTTCGGCGAACCGCGAGAGGTGGACGCCTTACAGGTGTCCGCTTCCTTCTTCCGGATTCTGGGCGTTCGGCCGCTGCTGGGCCGCGCCTTCGATATGAGCGAAGATGTGCCGCATGGGCCACGGGTGGTGGTCCTCGGCTTCGGTCTGTGGCAGCGGCAGTTCGGTGGCGACAGAACGGTTATCGGCCGCACCGTTCGCCTGCACGACGAACCATATACGATCCTCGGCGTGATGCCCGAGCGATTCGATCTCCCCTTCGCGCACGCCGACCTCTTGGTGCCCATCCAGATTGCGCGCGGCATGGATTCCGACGAGGGCCGCTACCTCAACGTGATCGCGAAGTTGAAGCCGGGAGTATCCATGGCGCGGGCGCAGGCAGATCTCTCCGCCGTGGCGCGCCAGATCTCCGTCGAACGGCCGTACGTGAGCCGCGACTGGGACGCCGGAGTCGTCTCGCTTTATGAGCAGACGACGGGTGAAATCAGCACCGCTTTGTTGCTGCTGTTTGGCGCCGTAACATTCGTTCTCCTGATTGCCGCCGTCAACGTCGCCAACCTGCTGCTGATGCGCGGCACCGGAAGACAGCGCGAGATTGCCTTGCGCGCCGCGCTGGGCGCCAGCCGGAGCCGCATCGCCATCCAACTGCTGGCTGAGAGTTTGTTGCTCTCGATCGCCGGCGCAGCGCTCGGCGTCGCGCTGGCCTTTGCCGGACTGCGCGCCATCGTCGTCTCACTGCCCGCTCTCGCTCTGCCGCGCATCGAAGGTCTGCAGGTCGACGCGCGCGTGCTCGCGTTCAGCGTGGTGCTTTGTCTGGGTTCAACCTTCCTTTTCGGTCTTGTCCCGGCGCTGGCCTTCTCGCGAACCGATCCGGACGAAGCGCTCAAACAGGGCGGCCTTCGCGGCGCCAGCCGCGGCCACCGCCGTATGCGCGGACTGCTGGTGGTAGCCGAAGTCGCGGTCTCGCTGGTGCTGCTGGTGGGCGCCGGCCTGCTGGGCCGCAGCTTCCTCAACCAGACCGGCGTCAGCCGCGGCTTCCGGACCGACCAAATCCTTACCATGCGTATGTTCTTTGCGCCAGCCCGCTACTACGACGACCATCGCCGCGCGCGCTATCTGGACCAGATTCTCGCCCGCGTGCGCGCTCTGCCCGGCGTCGCGGCGGCCAGTTCGGCGCACTTCCTGCCCATGGTTGGCGTCGTTTCCGGCTCCGGCTTCCATCGCATGGATCAACCCGAGCCGGCTCGGGCACGGGGCCGGGCGCCGATTACCTCATTGTGAGCCCCCAATATTTCGCCACCATGGGCATTCCATTCGTCGTCGGCCGCGACTTCAACGAGCACGATACGTACTCTTCCGAGCCCGGAATCATCGTGAATCAAGCGTTCGTGCAGAAGTTCTTCCACGGCGAAGATCCGCTCGGTAAACGCCTCGGTCTCGACTGGAACATCCGGCACGGCGAAATCATCGGCGTCACCGCCGACGCACGCCAAACCGATCTCAAGGTTGATCCGCAGCCGACCATCTTCCTGAATCAGGCCCAGTCACCCATGTACTTCGGCGCTCTCGTGGTCCGCACGGCGCTGCCGCCCGCGGCCATCGCTTCCGCCGTGGAGCGGGCCGTTCACGCTGTAGATCCCGATCAGGCCATTTCGCATATCGAGAGCATGGAGCAGGTGCTATCGGCCTCGATGGCGCGGCCGCGCCTCGAATCGGTTCTGCTCGGTATCTTTGCCGCTGTCGCTTTGCTGCTGGCGGCGATAGGGCTCTACGGAGTGCTCGCCTACTCGGTGTCGCAGCGTACGCGCGAGATCGGCATACGTATGGCACTGGGTGCGAACTCCCAGCAATTGGTTCGCAGCATCGTGCGCGACGGTATTGGCTTCATACTGGCGGGAACTCTCGGAGGACTGGCGATGGCGCTGGCTCTCACGCGGCTGCTTACGTCGCTGCTCTTCCACATCAGTCCAACCGATCCGGTCACCATCGTCGCGGTCTGCTGCCTGCTGCTGGCGGTCGGCCTTCTTGCGTCGTGGCTGCCAGCGCGCCGCGCTGCCGCGGTGGACCCGGTCGGCTCGCTTCGAGTGGAATGAGAAGAGAGAATTCAGGAGTAGGATACAGGCGACAGGAGTCAGGACCCAGGTGCTAGCTAGGTCAGGAGTCGGAAGACAGAACAGAGTCAAGAGACTCACGATGCCCGCACGTTCTGGCTCCTGTCTTCTGTCCTCTATCTTATGTTGCCCCTACTTCCTCCACACCACTCCGCCCTTCATCACGAAACTGACTTTTTCAAGCGCGCCTATATCTTCGAGCGGATTGCCTTCGACGGCAATGGCGTCGGCGAAGTAGCCGGGCTGCAGCGCGCCGATCTGGCCTTCCCACGCGAGCAGCTTGGCTCCATGCAGCGTTCCGGTTTGAATCGCCTGAAGCGGCGACATGCCGTATTTCACCATCAGCACGAATTCGCGCGCCTGCGTACCGTGGGGGAACGGCCCGACGTCGGAGCCCATTGCGAACTCCACGCCGGCCGCCAACTGTTTGCGGAATTCGGCGGCGTGATATTCGAGTAGCGCCCGCTCCCGCGCCGCCATGGCTGGCGAAGCCGCGTGATCGGCGAAGTACTCGGCGATGGCGAAGGTGGGCACGGCGAAGATGCCGCGTTCGCGCATCAGCCGCATGGTTTCGTCGCTCAATTGATACGCATGATCGATCGACGCCACTCCGGCGCGCGCGGCATAGAGCGTGCCCGGCTCGCCGGTCGAGTGCACGGCCACGCGTTTGCCCACTCGCGCCGCCTCCGCAACCGCAGCCGTGAGTTCGGCTTCCGTGTACTGATACGGAGTCGCGAATTTGCCTGGCGACCTACCAGCCGGGGTCGGCATTTGGTTACCCGGGCTTTGGCAGCGCGGTTGCCATCCACCCGGACGGGACGCGGCTTTTTTGGAATGTGGGAGTGTACCTGACGGTCTTCGACCTTACTACACGCCAGGTCACCAACGAGTTCAACTCCGGCCTGCCCACGACAGTGGGACGAACCTTCAGCCTGTCTCAAGACGGTGCGAAGGCTTATTTCAGCGACCCGTTGGGCGACGTCGCCGTCCTCGATACCTACTACGGGACCATACTGGCGGCATACAACACAGGAACCGCCGTGTCGGTCTTTGCCGGCCCACCTATCGCACCTTGAGCGGAATACCCGAGATCCCCGAGTCGGTTTCTACCCCGGGCCCGAGTTACTGAATGGCCGTGGGGAGGACGCCCCGTCCGCGGCCGGCCCCCTGGCCGGCCTTTGCAGCGTTCATAATCGAACAGCGGGACGAGGGCGTCCCGCGCGGACCAGGGGGTCCGCCCCACGGGCGGAGTGGTATGATGGCGCGCAATAGCTATGAAACATCTGCGTTCGCTCTCGTTATTTGTTGTGCTGCTGGCCGCCCCGGCCGCATGGTGCCAGCCGGCGAGTCCTGCCATCGTGCTGCACGCGGCACGGTTGCTGGATGTGGAAACGGGGAAGATGATCGCGCCCGGCGAAGTGCTGGTGCGCGGGGACCGGATCGCCGAGGTTGGCGTAAGAGTCGCGCGGCCTGCCGGTTGCGAAGTGATTGACCTGGGAGACCGCACGCTGCTGCCCGGATTGATTGACGCGCACGTGCATCTGTTCCTGCATCCCGGCGCGGAGGACTTGCAGACGGTGGAGGAATCGGTGCCGCAACGAACCATAGCGGCGGTGCTGGCGGCCCGCGACGACCTGATGGGAGGGTTCACCGCCGAGCGCGACATGGGAACCGAGGGCGCCGGCTCGGCCGATACGGCGGTGCGCAACTCCATCGATGCCGGCGCCATTCCGGGCCCCCGGCTGCGCATCAGCGGCAACGCCATCGATATTTTGGGCGGTCATGAAGACGCGATCGGCTTCAACCCCGAGCAGCACGTGCTGCCCAACGCCACCTGGGCCAACAATGCGCTCGAATTGATCCGCGTCATTCGCTGGCAGTTCAAGGAGGGCGCCGACTTCATCAAAATCTACGAGACCGGCCACGACACACTGGCCGGCGCGGTAAGATCGGCCGTGCCGCTGAGAACATCGTAATAAGTAATGTTCCCTCCGCTGCTGCTAAGAATATATACAGTCAATCCATCCGGGGCCATCAGCAGTGCATTAGGAAAGAAGTTCAGCGGCATGGTGGAGGTGACTGTTCGCGCGGCGGCGTCAAAAACCACGAGTGCACCATGATTCCCGGAAGAATCCGGCGAGAGATACTGGAAGGCCTCGAACGCCGTCGCGCCGTCGGTAGTGAAGACGATTCCGACCGGCACGGCAGATGTGGATTGGGGGATCGATGGAGTGGGGATGTTGGTGACCAGGCTTTGTGTGCTCAGGTCGACGACCGAGACCTCCGCTCCAGCCGCGACTTCATTGCCGCTGTTCAGCACCCACACTTCATTGGCGGGGCCCGTGACGTTTGGCCGGATGCCGAAGGGGCCCACTACACTGGGAACGGGGACCTGGCTCACAACCGAGAGAGACGTCATGTCAATGGCGACGAATCCCGCCCCGTAGCCATCCAAGAAGACGAACCGTGGGTCAGGGGGAGCCACGGGTTGTACGGTCGTCAGCTCCGCGCGAGGCCCTATCTCCGATTGTGGCCGGAACAAAGGGCTGTATGTTGTTTGCCCGCCGGAAAAGTAGCTATAGAAAGGAGCTACCGCGGGATACACGGCGGAAAAGTCGGTGTCGAGCGACCCAGTAATAATGGGAGCCGCCGAGGTCATCGGGGTCGTCTCAATGCGGCGCCCAATATGGTAGCCGCCAGGGATTACCGGGGGGGGAAGCAGTGCCTCAAAAGCTGTTAAGTCGTCGCTCGCGTCATCCTCGTCATAAATCAGGAGGGCGGTAGCTCCGCCGCCTAGATAACCCTCAGTCATGTTTAAGGTCTGCGCAAGCAGCGAGCCTGAGAAGATCAAGAATACAGAAAGCAGCTTCATTGGAGCACCACCGATTGGCTGACCCAAGTCGAGTTGAGCAAGACTCCATTCACCGCGAGGCCATTCGTGAATGAGACTGCGTGATTCACTCCTAGCGTTCCTACCATCAGATTCGCGTAAGAGCCATCCATGATCCGATAGCTTGACGGCAGGTTCGCCAAGGTATCCGCGGAAATGGTGAATGTGCCGGCCCCAGGCGCGGCGAGGCACTGTACTTCCACCGTCGAGTTGGTGGCCGCGGCGTACGAATAAAGCAGAATGGCGGTAGGCGCCGCGATATCCCCAGGAGTAAACGTGAGCGCGAGGGGAGCGTTGCGCGGCACGACGATGATTGCGTTGGGACGGGTCCAGGCAGGTGGCGGTTCGGGGTTAATGGCAAGAACCATTTGATTCGCCCCGCCAGGATCGATTGTGAAACTCGCACCGGCGCTCAACGGGTTCAAACCGGCAGAAATTGAGCCGACCGTCTCGCCCACGATGGCCGCGATGAAGGGGCTGGTAATCGCGAGGCTCTCAGACTGCGTGCCATTGTTATAGGTCTGGTTGGGCTGCGGACTTAGGCTGGCGCTGGCGGGCAGAGCCCCGCGGAGGTTCAGGGTGTTGCTGGAGTCGCCCGAGGTCTGGTGTACCAGGCAGGTTCCGGCTGGCGGATAGGACAGGTAAGGATCGAAGTTGAAGGGCGAATTGGGGCGGATATAAAACCGCGAGTAGACATATTCGAGCGCCTGGGTGATAGGGGTAGCCGTATTGATATTCTCGATATCGTTGAACTGTTCCACGTGGATGAAGGCTTGCGTTCCGGGAGTGCGGACCAGTTTCGAGAGAGGGTTTCCGGTGTCGTCGCACGAGGTTGCGCCGGCGGCGGCAATGGCCATGGTGGTGACATTGGAAACCACGCCGCCAGCGTTAACCGATACCGGTACCCAGCAGCCGAGCGGGGCATTGGCGGGAACGTAGACGTTGACCTGATCGACGCCGGCGCAACACGGGCTGCGGCCGGAATAGAGGACGGTCGCGGCCTGGCCTCCGATGGTAACCGTCACCGGCGTCGAGACGTTACCGGGCGTAGGCGTGACGTTATCGGGAAATGTGACCGGGCCCAGGCCGGTGCCCCAGATCTCGACGATCTGCCCGGGCGCGGCGGGTGTCGCCAGCGAGTTGAGTGGCAGACTGGTCGCGGAGACATAGTTCTGGATGCTGCCGGGGCCGGCGGCATTAGCGACGGCGAAAAGTCCGGGCGCGGAGTCGGCGATCTGGATGGTGATGGCGTTGCTCTTAGTGTTCTGATAAGTCAGGCGCAATGTCGCCAGGCCGGCGGTGACACTGGAGGGCATCACGGCATTGATCTGTCCCGCCGAGACGAAGAGCGGAAACGCCTGGGTGACCACGCCGTTCTGCGTGACACTGAGAGAGACCCCGCCGAATGCTGCTGCCAGAGGAGCGGATGCCGTTTGGGATTGGGCGGGGCCCAGGTATTCGCCATAGACCGTGAATACACTGCCGCGAGCGATGGGCGCGTTAGGCAGGCCAAAGGGCGCGGAGGAAGCCGCGTTGACGGTTCCGCGATTGTAAAGGATGGGCTGTTGGGCAAAGAGAACGCCAGAACCCAGAACAAACACCAGCACCCGCATGGGCTCAGTCTACTATAGAAGGCGCCAAAACTAAATGGCGGACGCGGACTTGCGGAGACTTGGACCAGGAACGGTACTAGATCGCTCCATTAGGTCCTAGAACCAAGCGCGGGGCGCTACTCTATGGTGTCGAGACTCGGGCGCGATGGCGCCTTCGAAATGGGAGTGAGTTTGTCGCGGAATCTATGGCTCTGTTTAGTCCTCGCGCTGACCGGAGTACTCCTGGCATGGCAGCTTTTTGTCCCGCCGATCATCGGCCTTGCCGACCAGGGCGATTTCGTGCGAATGGCGGGAGCGCTTGGCTATGCGCCGGAATCCAAAGCGCCGGATAACAAGTTTTCGTTTGTCGCCAGGAAATACGTCCAGGACCCAAGCTACCGGGCGCCCGGTTGGGAACAGGTTACATCCGAGTGGATCCTGGCGAAAATCGCGGTGACGGCGAACGCAGTCCTGATCGGCCCCAAGACATTCGACATCACGGTCTTCGGTTTCACTCACGCGGTGTTTTTTTTACTCGCACTGGCTCGGCTGCTCTGGGTGACGCGGGACCTGCCGATGCACGGCGTGGCGTGGGCCTGGATGGTCCTGGTGCTGACGGACGTCGGCTACGTCGCCTATTGGAATTCGCTGTACTCGGAGCCTGCCTCATGCATCTGGTTCTTGTTTTTCCTGGCGGAGAGCATAGATCTCTCGAAGAGCGAACGAATCTCGATTGTGCAGGCACTGCGCTGGAACGTCTTTGCCGTGCTTTGGATCACGGCCAAGACGCAGAATGCGGCCCTCCTGGTACCGCTGGCCGCGTTCGATCTCAGGATGATGTGGCGCGCGCTCGACAAGCGCACCCGCTACGCCGCCTTGGCTGGCGTAGCGGCGGTTTGTGTGGCGGGAGCGGTAATGTACCGGTCGCTGCTTCCAGCCCCCAGAGTGGCCTGCCTATACAACATGGTGTTCTCCGCGATTTTGCCGGAGTCCGTAACGCCGCAGTCGGATCTTCGGGCTCTCGGCCTGAACCCGGACTACGCGCGCTATTCCGGTACTCTCGCCTGGAGCCCAGGTACGGGCGTGGCGGACGGATCTCTGGTGAACGCCATCGAAGATCATGTCAGCTCCTTTAGCCTGCTGGAGTTCTATCTGGTGCGGCCGGCTCGACTGTGGCGGCATGTTCACGCGCGCCTTCACACCGCTCTTTCGCTGCGCCCGGCATACTGCGGCAACTTCGACAAGTCCGCGGGCCGGCCTCCGGGAGCCAGGAGCGATGCAATCGCGCTGTGGGGTTTCGTCCACGAGCATTGTCTATCGCCAATCGCCGTGCTGCTTCTCGGCGCAGCCGTCCTGTTTCCGGCCGGCGGTCTGGCATTCCTCTGGCGCTGCCGCTCCACACCGTCCGCCCGGCGATGGGTGGAACTGGCAATGCTGCTGGCGGCGTGCTGTGCGACGGCTTTCTTCGCCGCTGCTTTCGGGGACGAATCGGCGGACAACATCAAGCATCAGTTTCTTTTCAACCTGCTGCTGGACACGTGTCTCGGATTCGGTTTGGTTGCCGCGCTTCAATGGTTGCGGCGGTTGAGCACGAATGAAGAACGCCGATCGGCGGATTCGCCACAGCCGAATTGAGCGAGCAAGAGAAAAGCCGCCAGCCGCACTTGCTCTATCCCAATAAGTCCCGCGCGTCGATCTTCTTTTCCTTGGGCAGCGGGGCGTTCAGGAAACGCAGGAACGGCACCATGGCGCGGAAGCGGTCCACAATCTCGCGGTATAGCGTGGGTGACGTGGCGAGGTCGGGCGGCAGCTCCACATAAAGGACAAACTGCTTGAAGCGCAGCAGGTCGGCCGCGGGATGATCCGCGCAGAACCCTTTCGGCACCCGCGTCAGTTGGTCGCCCTGCAATCCGTCCAGCAGGCGCCGCACTTTCGCGTTGGCCAAAATGCGGCGCAGCTCCGCGTGATGCTCCGCGATGTGGTTGCGAATGGCCACCAGCGTTGCCGGTTCCGGCATGTACACGCCGCCTCCCACCGCGACTTCCTTGTGCGAGATGGCGCAATAGAAGCCGCCGTGCCCGCGGCCCATGCCACGCACATCGAAATTGGCGCCGATGTGGTCCTTGTAGGGCTTCTTGTCTTTACTGAAACGCACGTCTCGATAGATGCGGAAGATGGCCTTCTCGGGATCGGTGGCGTACTCGGGAGCGAATCCGGCCAGCGCCTGGTTGAGCGCTGTCACCAGTTCGCGCATGGGCTGCTTCACGCTGGTCTCGAACACCGCCTTGCGCGGCTGAAACCATTCGCGACGGTTGTTCCGCGCCAACCCGCGGAAAAACCCGATTGCTTCCGGGGGAAAACCCGCGAAGCCGGAACGCGTCATAAACCCTCCCTTTATAATCGAGGTGATGCCGACCACCGAAGAGATGCGCGCGCATCTCGCCGCGATTCCCAATTTAGCGCTTTCGGCTGACGTTCCGCTGGCGCGTCATACGCGCTTCGGCGTGGGCGGGCCGGCCGATCTGTACGCCGAGACCGGCGCTGAGGAAGCCTTTCTCGAGGCGCTGCGCGCGGCCGAAGCCGGCGGCATTCCGGTCATGGTGATTGGCGGCGGGACGAACCTGATCGTCTCCGACAGCGGCTTCCGCGGCCTGGTGCTGCGCTACCGCGGCGATACGTTGCGGGCCGAAGGCAACCGCGTTACCGCCGGAGCTGGCGCCGAGTTGCAGCGCCTGGTGGATTTCTCGATCGAGCGCGGACTGAAGGGGCTCGAGACGCTGGCCGGCATTCCGGGCTGGACCGGCGCGGCCATCTACGGCAATGCCGGCGCCTATGGCCATTCGATCTCCGAGCGCGTCGCCTGCGTACGCTTCTTCGATGGCCGCCGCGTGCGCGCCTTCTCCCACGTGGAGTGCCAGTTCGCCTATCGCGAAAGCATTTTCAAACGGCACAAGGAGTGGATCATTTTCTCCGCCGAATTGGAGCTGGAACCGGCGGATCGGGAGGAGTTGCGCCGCACCGCCGACGGCATCGTCAGGGTTCGCAACGAAAAGTTCCCGGTCACCATGCAATGCGCCGGCAGCATTTTCAAGAACCTTTTGCTGCGCGAGTTGGCGCCGGCCGTGGCGGCCCAAGTGCCGGCCGAAGTGGTGCGAGAAGGCAAAGTGGCGGCCGCCTGGTTCCTCGAGCAGGTGGGGGCCAAGGGTAGCCGGCGCGGCGACATCCGCGTGGCCGACTATCACGCCAACCTTATCTATAACGCCGGCCGTGGCAGTGCCGCCGACTTGTGCGCACTCATCCAGGATCTGAAAGCCCGTGTGCACAGCCGTTTCGGCTTCGACCTGGAAGAGGAAGTGCAATACGTAGGTTGATACAGGCCCGCTGCCGCGCCCATTGAAATCCGATACCATTCGGGGAGCGAACTCATCCGCCATCACTTCGACAAGGAGTCTGTCATGCGAAGTCTCGCACTATCCGGCCTGCTGATCGCGGCCGCATCCGCCGTATCCGCGCAGTCACCCGCCAACCCAAGGCCACCCGTCATCGACATTCACGTCCACACCCTGGGCGGCTTTCCCGGCGCCGCGCCGATGTGCCCCTTCAATCCGCAGTTTCTGGCGGCCGACCCGAGTGTTAAGGCCGATCAGAGCGGTTGGGCCAAACAGGACTGCACCGATCTGCTGGAGGCCTCCAAGACTCCCGACGAATACATGAAGGCCGTGCTCGCCGAATACGAGCGGCTGAACGTTACCGCTGTCGTGATGGGCGATCAGAAGTCGGTGCAGAAGTGGAAGGACGCAGCGCCCGGCCGGATCATCATGGGTACCTCCTTTGACCAAGCTATGTTCGGCGGGAAATACGTCCCGGTGGATGAGTTGCGAACGGCCTTCACCAAGGGCGGCTTCCAAGTGATGGGCGAGGTGGGATTGCAGTACCAGGGCGTCTCGCCGAGCGATCCCTCCGTCGACGCCTACTTCGCTCTTGCCGAGGAACTGGACATCCCGGTGGGCATCCATATGGGCACCGGAGGAAGCGGCCGCGCCAATATCACGATGCCGAAATTCCGTGGCTCCATGGGCAACCCGCTGCTGCTCGAAGAGGTGCTGGCGCGCCATCCCAAGCTGCGCCTTTGGATCATGCACGCCGGTTACCCGATGATCGACAATTTACTCACCCTGCTTCAGGCCAACGCCTACGTGTACGTCGACGTGGCGGGTCTCATCTGGAGCTACCCGCTCGAAGAGGTCCATCGGTACATCCGGCGCATCGTGGAAGCCGGCTTCGAGGACCGCGTGATGTTCGGCACGGACCAGATGATCTGGCCCAAGCTGATGGCCACGTCGATCGGCGTGATCGAAGGCGCAACGTATCTCTCGCCACAACAAAAGCGCGACATCCTCTATAACAACGCCGCGCGTTTCCTGCGCTTGGACAAGGCGGGCAAGAAATAGCGAAAAAACGATTCCGGAGCCACCGATGAACACGGATGAACACCGATAACGGTGTTAACCCCTTCGGTGAGACACGGAGGAAGACACGCAGTTACCCCAATGCTAAGTCCTTCCTTCCGATCCACTGTTTTATGATCGGCTGCCGGTGAAGCGGAGACGGGCTCTGCTGGCGAGCAACCCGATCGAGGAATAGCCGGCGCGGAGCTCATCGCGGACGATGAGAGGAGCGTGGTCCTCCCGACGCGTTCTTTTGCCTGGGCCCGGGCCGACCAGCGGGAGGCGGCCGGTTCCGCCCAAGGGCGCTTTTGCTGCAAATACCGCGGTGCTCTCCCCGGCGAGCAGGCTACATACTCTCTCCAGCCTTGGTAGGTTGGCCGGGCGGCGGCACGACAGGTTTGGCGGGCACGGTACCGGGCTGAACGGGCGTATCCGAAGCTTTGGCTGGCGCATCGGGGAGCCTGGCCGGCGGATCGGTTGGTTTTGCGGGCGCATCCGCGGGCATGGCTGCCGGCTCCGCCGGTTTCAGGCCGGCCTTGGCTAGGATTGCATCCACGTACCCACGGGTCCCCAGCAGGTCCGACACGCCGGCAGACCCGTCAACCGTCTTCGGCCCGGCATTATAGGCGCCCAGGGCCTGCGGCAGATCGCCCTTGTATTTTTCGAGGAGCTGCTTGAGGAAGCGGGCGCCGCCATCGAGATTCTGCTTCGGATCGAACGGGTCTGCGACCCCCAGTTCCGCGGCGGTTTCCGGCATAAGCTGCATCAACCCCTCTGCACCCTTGACGGATACCGCGCAAGGACGGAAGGCGGACTCCTGCCCGATCATGGCGCGGAGCAATTTGGGATCGAGGCTCTGCCGCTTGGCGACGTCTTCAATCAACGGGTTGACCAGAGTGTCGTCCATCGGATCGCAATCCGGCGGCTCGGCCGTTTCGGGCGGCGGTTTCCCGTCGAGCGGCATCAGCCACAGCCCGAGATTTTCTGCCTGTTTGCGAATGGCGGCCCGCTGCTGCGCGATGGCCGCCTGTTGCAACTCCGCGGCGGTGGGAGGCGGCTTGGTATTGACAGACCCGGGTGCTGGTGAATTTAACATGGGTGTTGGACTCCCTACGGCCGGGGTGGCCGGAGCGTTCGTCACCGCCGGCACGTTCGACGCCGCGGAAGTCTGCGCCGGCAGGCTATACGGGATGCGGCTCAAGAAGATGAGAAGGAACGGGACGATCCACCCGGAAAGCGCGGGCCGATGCGCCAACACCAAGCGGAGAGTGCGCTCTTTTGACTTCGGTTGCCGTCTCACCCGGGAGTGTCTCCTCCTGCACAGTTATCGGCCGAAACCGCGGATCGCAATAGGTGTGCCGGGCAAGGCCAGATGTGACCCGCACGCCCACATGGAAAAGCGCGCCGGGGATAGCGTAACCTGTTGAAGGGAAAAACCCTTTACAATAGGTACTTATCTTGCCGAGGTTTTGTTGAATGCGAATCCCAGCCGCTCTATGTCTATTCGTTCTGATGTGCTCCGAGGGAGCCTACGCGCAGGCCGTTGCCGGCTTTGGCGCGATTACGGGAAAGGTGCGTGACATATACGGAGATGGCATCCCCGATACAACGGTGACCATCACCAACCGGACGCTGGGATTGCGGCTGGTTTTGACGACGACCGACGACGGAGTCTTCTACGCGCCCGCGCTGGCGCCGGCTGCCGGTTATGCGGTGAAGGTAACGCGCAAGGGGTTTGTCGGATGGGACGCGTCCAGCCTGCGGGTTCCGGTCGGCGAGACGGTGAACTTCCACATCACATTGCAGCAGACCGCGCCGGGGGTGAAACCGCAAACCGGCAAAGCACCGGGAGTGCAGGATACCAAGAACGGCGTGACGGACGTGATCAGCCGCGATGAGATCATGGACTTGCCGCTGAGCGGGCGGCGACTGGAATCGCTGGTGGCGGAGTCGCCACTGGCGGTGCTGGGCGCAACCCCCGATACCATCGGCTTCCGCGGCAGTCCGTCCTCGGATGTCGCCGTGGTGGATGGGCTGGACGCGAGCCAGGGGTACTTTCTCAACAAGGCGGACCCGCTGCGGGCCTTTCCGGCGGAAGCGGTGGATAGCGTCCAGGTCATCGCTTCCACGGCGCCGCTCGAGTACAAAGCCACCGGTGGCATCGTCAATGCGGCCACGCGGACCGGCTCGGAGGACTTTCACGGCGAGGTGTACGGGTTCTATCGCAATTCCAGTCTGGCTTCGCCGGACCGTTACGATGCGGGCTTCCGGCCTGACGATAAACAAGAGACGGAGGGCGGGAACGTAGGCGGCCAGGCCCTCGACCGGCTGTACTACTTCGTGGGCCTGGAGGCGTCGAGCGGCAGTTGGCAGGACGTCAATCGCATCACCAATCCGCTGATCGCGGACCCAAATAGCGTCGCGGTGCTGCCCTCCCGCTGCGGGGCGCCCGCGACATCGGCTCAATGCGCGGCGGTCGAGAAGTTCATTCAGGCGCAGATGAACGCGATCGTACCGGGCTCCCAAAAGACCTTTACCGGCCTGGTGCGCGCCGACTACCACTGGACTGAGCGCAACAGCTTCAGCCTGGTGGCGGACGCGCAGCATTACCGTGCGCCCAACGGCGCCGGCCAAATGGCCGTCTCGCCAGACGGAGGCCTGCTGGGCGGCAATGGCAACGTGGGTGAGGAGACGCGCTACGCGAATGCCGGCTGGACGTCGCAACTGGGACCGAATATGGTCAACGAACTCCGCCTGGGGTGGTTTAAGGACCGCATCTCGGTGCTGCCCGAGACCCAACAGTGGCCTTCGACGGGCGGCCTTGGGTTGACGGTGGCAGGCGCGAGTGTGGGCGCGAATCCGGGCTATCCCGGCATAGTCCCCAGCGAGCAGCGCTATCAGGCCGCGGAGAATTTCTCGGTCGCCGTGGGCGCCAACATCGTGCGCATCGGCGCCGACGGGATGCGCGGCGAGGATTGGATCCACCAGGTGTACAACCAGGACGGCACGTACGCCTACCCCTCGCTCACGGCCTTCGCGCAGGACTTCAGCTTCAATAAAAACAATGCCAAGGATTACACCCTTTTTACGCAGCAGTTCGGCAATCCGGTGCGCAGCTTGGGATCGAGATCGGTCGGAGTTTACGCGCAGGACGATTGGAAAGTTTCGCGCCGGCTACAGGTGGAGATCGGCCTGCGCTGGGACAAAGTGAAATTGCCGCAGCCGACCGAATACAACACCGATTTCTACGAAACCCAATACATCACCTCGCCCAACATGACGCTGCAGCCGCGCGGAGGGCTTTCCTACCTGTTGAACGACCGCACGGTGATTCGCGTTGGCTTCGGCATGTTCTGGACGCCCTTCCCGATGCAAATGATCGATGCGCTGTTTCTGGGCAATGGCTTGTACCAGACCAGCATCAGCGTAAACCCGTATCAGAGCGGCTCACCGGTATTTTCCAAGGTGATTTCGAGCGCCACCACCATCCCCAACTCAACCAGCAACATCGCCTTCGCTAATACCAAGTTTCGCAATCAGAACGAACAAAGCGGAACGTTCGCCATTGAGCGCAGTTTGGGCAAGGACACCACCGTTACGGTGAGCTACGTTTACGGCCGCGGCCTGCACTTGTGGGCGGCGAACGATCTGAATCTGAATCCCTCAACCATCAACAAGACGTACCTTGTCGACAACGCCGCCGGCGCCGAAGTCAATTCGGTGCTGCTGCCCATCTGGACCAGCAAGGCCAGCACGTTTTTCGGCCAGGTGTATAACATCGTGAACAACGGGTCCTCGTGGTACACCGCCGGAGTCGCGCAGTTCCGCAAGCGGATGTGGCACGGGCTGACGCTGGACGGCTCCTACACGTGGCAGCAGAATCTCGATACGCAAAGCGGACCGCTGATATTCAACAGCGTGCCGCTCAGTTCCTACAACGGCGACTCCATACTGGATAAGGGCAAATCGAATCTCGACCAGACGCAGCGCGGCGTGGTGGAACTGGTCTGGCAGCCGACGCTCACCCGGAGCACGTCTCCCGTGGCGCGCTTCGCGCTGAATGGCTGGCAATTCTCTGCGATCGCGACAATCGCGACGGGGCTGCCGGAAACGGCGCTGGTGAACGTCCAGGGCCAGCAGTTCCCCGGCATCACGATGGTCTACACCAACTCGATGACCGGCACGGGCGGATGGAACCGCATGCCGCTGGATCAGATCAACAGCCTGTCGACGGGCAGCCAGCACCCGGTGAACGCGCGTCTCAGCCGCAGCCTGCCCTTCACGGACCGCTTCCGCGGCGAGCTGATTTTCGAGGCCTTTAACGCTCTCAACTCGCAGTTCAATACCAGCGTGAACAACATTGCGTACACCGCGCAGTCGGGCGTATTGAAACCAGTTACCGGCGTGGGCGCGGGCAACGCGAGTTGGGGCCCGATCGACGGCACCAATGCGCGCCGCATGCAGGTAGCATTTAAGCTGATGTTCTGACGCGGGGCGCGGAGCAAATCGGTCCTGAATAGGCCGCTCAACGCCTCCGAGCAGCCAGCATCTGAAAACCCTCGGTGGTGATGATGCTAATGTAACCAGCCCACGCTCCCTTCGCCGCAAGCATCGCCCGCACGAGCGGGTCGAGATTCTCCGGTGTCGCGGGATGAACCCGGAATAGAATGACTCCTGACCGTTCGAGAGGGATCCGGCGCTGGACGGCAATCTGCCAGAAATCCTTGTCTAGCGTCAGAAGGATGCGCGCTTCGGATTCGGCGAGGTCCAGAAGGGCAACGTCCTTCCATCCGGCGCAATCGGTCCGGGCCCACAGGACATCGTGGCCGCCAGCGCGAAGACTCGACAACCGATTTCGGAAAGTTCTCGTCGGCGAGGATGCGCATCTAGGCCGGAATCGGAAAGGCTTTGTATTCGTGGGCCAGGTAGCTGGCGTACGCGAGGCAGGCGAGTATATCCTCGCGCGTCAGCCCAGGGTAGTCTCCTAGGATCGCGTCTTCTCCCTGGCCGGCGGCGAGAAGTTCAAGAATGAATTCGACCGCCAGCCGTGTCCCTCGAATTACGGGTTTGCCGGCCAGGACATCCGGATCCACCACGATGCGCTCGGTAGGCGGCATAACCACAGTTTACCGTGTCGCCACGCGGTTCGTTTACTCGGCGTGTACCTCGTAGGAACCTGGCAAACAAATGTGCATGCCGAATGATACAGTTTTGAGAGACGATCCTCTGCCCTGATGGCCCATGCCGGCCGGCCCGGCAAGGAGCGGAAACATTGCCTGTCGCACACATTAACGACGTCGATCTCTATTACGAAGAGCATGGCCAGGGCGATCCGGTCTTTCTGATTCCCGGCCTTGGGGGCGTGGGCCTCGGTTGGGGTCCGCAAATCCCGCTCTTCGCAACGAAGTTCCGCACCATCGTCGTGGACCACCGGGGGGTTGGCAAGAGTAGTCAACCCGAGACCGGACACACCATCGCGCAGCACGCCAGCGACATGGCCGGCCTGCTTCGCGCCCTCAAAGCCATTCCAGCGGACATCGTCGGCGTCTCGACCGGTGGGGCCATCGCGCAGGTGATGGCCCTCGACCATCCCGACACGGTTCGCTCCCTGGTCTTGGTCGCGTCATGGGCGCGGGCTGATGTTCGCTTCCGCCAGATGTTCGAGCTTCGCAAAGCGGTTCTGAGTCAGCTCGGGCCGGAAGCGGCCATGCAGTTGGCTTTCCTCATCTTGTACTCGCCGGTGTATTACCGGGCTCACTGCGAATATTGGGAGCCCCTTATGCGCCAGCTCAGCGCACACCCTCCCGACACGTCCGTCGCGATCAAACGAATCGAGATGATCGTGGCCCACGACGCGTTCGACCGGCTCGGCGAGATCCGCATCCCCACATGCATTGTGGCCGGTGAACTGGACGTGGTGACGCCAGTATATTTTTCGCAGGAGCTGAATCGGCAGATCCCCCATAGCGAGCTCAGGGTGATTCCTGGCGCAGGCCATTCGGTGTATGCGGAGCAACCCGATGCCTTTTTTGGGATTGTGGACGACTTCCTGCGGAGGGTGTCGGGGTGAACTGGACTCCCCACCTGGGCGTGGTGTTAATCTGAATCGGAGGCCACTTATGGTCGTTGGCGTTGCCAGGGAGATTAAGGACCACGAAACGCGGGTGGGGCTGGTTCCGAGCGGCGTAATCGCCCTGCGCGAGGCGGGGCATGAGGTGCTCGTGGAAACGCGGGCTGGCGAAGGCAGCTCCATCTCCGACGAGGAATACGCCCGCGCCGGCGCTCGCATTGTGGAGAGTGCCGCCGAAGTGTGGACCAAGGCCGACCTGGTCGTCAAGGTGAAGGAACCGCAGCCGGCCGAATATGCTTTCTTCCGGCCCGGACTGGTGCTGTATACCTATCTCCACCTGGCGCCTCTGCCGGAACTGACCAACCGCCTGCTCGAATCGAAGGTCAGCGGCGTGGCTTATGAGACCATTCGCGAAGCCGATGGCTCGCTCCCGCTGCTGACGCCGATGAGCGAAGTGGCCGGCCGAATGAGCGTGCAGGTGGGCGCGCAATACCTCGAGAAGCCCAACGGCGGCCGCGGTATACTGCTGGGCGGCGTGCCGGGCGTGGCGCCGGCCAACGCGGTCGTTCTGGGCGGCGGCGTGGTGGGAACCAATGCCGCCAAAATGGCGCTGGGACTGGGCGCACACGTCACCATCATCGACCGCAACTTGAACCGGCTGCGCGATCTCGACGACATCTTCAACGGCCAGGTGGTGACGCTGGCTTCCAACGCCCTGACCATCCGCGAGAATCTGAAAACGGCGGACCTGGTGGTGGGCGCGGTGCTGATTCCCGGTGCGTCGGCGCCCAAGCTGGTGAAGCGCGAAATGATCGCCGGCATGAAGCGCGGAGCGGTGGTGGTGGATGTGGCCATCGATCAGGGCGGGTGCCTGGAGACCGCGCACGCGACCACGCATAGCGATCCCGTATACGTGGTGGATGGCGTGGTGCACTATTGCGTCTCGAACATGCCCGCGGCGGTGCCGCACACCTCGACCTTCGCGCTCACCAACGCCACTTTCCCGTACCTGCTGGAGCTGGCCAATCACGGCCTGGAAGCTGCTTGCGAGCGGCACGCCGCGCTGCGCGAGGGCGTCAACACCTACCAGGGTCATGTCACGCACCGCGGGGTGGCCGGATCGCAGGGCCGCCACTGGCACGCGCTGGCCGAGTTGGAGTAGGCTCGGGAGATGCCCGCTCCGGGAAACTCCGAGGCAGCGCTGCGGCCGCTGACCGCGTTGACCGAGGACGAGAAGCTCTTCCAGTCCACCGTGCGCAAGTTCGCGCGCGAGGAGATTCGCCCCTATGTGCGCGAGATGGACGAAGCTGGCGTCTTCCGCAAGGATATCCTCCAGCAGCTTTTTGCCATGGGCCTGATGGCGATCGAGATCCCGGAAGAATATGGCGGGCAGGGAGGCACGTTCTTTCAGGCCATTCTGGCGGTGGAAGAGCTTTCCGCGGTGGATCCTTCAGCGGGCGTGATTGTAGATGTGCAGAACACCATCTGCAACAACGCCCTGCTGCGCTGGGGCGACGCCGCACAAAAAGTGCGTTATCTTCCAAGGCTGGCGGAGAACACGGTGGCATCGTATGCGCTGTCGGAAGCCGGCGCCGGCTCGGACGCTTTCGCGCTGGCCACGCGAGCGGAGGACCAGGGCGGCCATTTCCTGCTCAACGGACGCAAATTGTGGATCACCAACGCCGCCGAAGCCGGCCTGTTTGTGCTGTTTGCCAACGCGAATCCAGCAGCCGGCTACAAAGGCATCACGGCGTTCCTGGTGGAGCGCGATTTCCCTGGCTTCCAGGTGGGCAAGAAGGAAGACAAGCTCGGACTGCGCGCGTCATCCACCTGTGAGCTGATCCTCGATAACTGCCCGGTGCCGCGCGAGAACGTGATGGGCGAAGTCGGCCGTGGATACAAGATCGCCATTGAATCGCTGAACGAAGGGCGCATCGCGATCGGCGCGCAGATGATTGGCCTGGCGCGCGCGGCGCTCGAACACGCGACTGCGTACGCCGCGCAGCGCAAGCAATTCGGCAAGGCGATTGCCGAATTTCAGGGGGTGCAGTTCGAACTAGCCAGAATGGCTACCGAAATCGAAGCCGCGCGCCTGCTGGTGTATAACGCGGCACGTCTGCGCGATGCCGGGATGCCTTTCCTGTCGGAAGCCGCGATGGCCAAATACTACAGTGCCGAGGTAGCCGAACGCTCCGCGTCGAAGGCCATTGAAATCCATGGTGGCGTGGGAGTTACGCGCGATTATCCGGTGGAAAAGCTATACCGCGACGCCAAGATCGGCCGGATCTACGAGGGCACCGGCAACATCCAATTGCTGACCATCGCCAAGAAACTGCTGAGCAAGTAATCCCGTCTTGCAGTATATTGAGGGAAAATGCGAGCGCTTATTCTGACATCCGCCCTGGCCGCGCTAACCGCGCCCATCTGGGCCGCCGACACTGTCAATGCCGACGAGATCATCCGCAAGTTCGCGGCCAAGGAGAGCGAGTTCGCCGAGGCGCGCGGCAACTATACTTACCGCCAGAGCCTGAAGCTCGAAGAGCTGGATCCCGGCGGGAACCCGACTGGCGGGAAATGGGAGGAAGTCGATGACATCATCTTCACCCCGGAAGGCAAGCGGATCGAGAAAGTGGTGTACGCGCCGGTGATGAACCTGAAGGTAATCGGGCTGACCAAAGAGGACATCGACGACTTGCACAACGTGCAGCCGTTCGTCCTCACCACCGAGGAAGTGCCGAACTACGACATCAACTATCTGGGCAAGGAGAAGATCGACGAGATCGATTGCTACCTCTTCTCGGTGAAACCCAAGAAGATGCTGCCGGGCAAGCGCTATTTCGAAGGGCAAGCGTGGGTGGACGATCGCGACCTGCAGATCGTCAAGACCTACGGCAAAGGAACCGGCCTCGTCAAGAAGAGCAGCGACTACCAGTTCCCGAAGTTCGAGACCTACCGCGAGCAAATCGATGGCAAGTACTGGTTTCCCACTTATACCCACGCCGATGACACGCTGCACTTCAAAGACCTGAGCCAGCGCATCCGCATGGTGGTGAAATATCAGGACTACAAGCGCTTCGAAGGCAAGTCCACCATCAAGTACGGCGAACCGGTGGATCCCAAGGCGACCACGAAGAAATAGGCGGGCGCAGCCGCCGGCGCTACGGTTGCGGCGCACCTGGCGCGGGTAGATCCCGCGGGGAGAGAATGCGCGCCGCCATCCAACCGGCTTGGCGCAATCGCTCTGGCGATGCGCTGAACGCCAGCTTGTAGCTGGTTTCCTCCACCGGCCCTTCCACCGCGGGCCTCGGTTGCGGATAGACCAGCGCCAGATATCGCAGAATGGCGTAGATGTCGCCATCCTCGGGCTGGCGCAGGCTGTAGCCGTTGGAGCGGAAATGGACCGAAGCGCCCTGCGCGGAGAGGCGCCACGCCAGGAACGCGCAGCAGTGAATGGCGTGTTCGAACCAGGCGTCGAGGTTGGGCGGCACGTCGCGGTCCAGGAACAGCTCCATGGTCCGCTCCGGTTCGCGGGCGAATTCCCGCACCTGCAAGGCGCCGGTGTGGGCGGTGGCCTTCCAGTCCATGTGCCGCGAACTCTCCAGCACTTCGTAGGGGCGGATGCGGTAGAAATCCCGCCCGAGGCCGCGATAGTACGCTTCCATCTCCTCGGCGATGGCGGGCAGGATCTCCTCGAAGACGGGCAGCGGATCGAGCGGTGGATACACCAGCGTCTCGCGCAGCAGCGTGACGCGTGCGGTTCGGCGGAGAAACCCGAACGGGAACGAAGTGGAGAAGGCGAATCCGTTCTCGCGATAGGCGCCACGACGCGGGAAGCGGGCCTCGACAACTTTCTCGAGCGTGACTCCGGCCGGGATCAGTGGGAAATACACCGCGGATTCCAGGCACGCTCCGCCAGCATCGGGAATGCCCTCCACGCGGATGGAAAACGAAGGCATCAGCCACTTCACATTGCGCACGCGCATTTGGCCGGGGAATCCGCGCGCGGCGAAGACGTGCTCCGGCGCCACAAAGTCTACCTCCAGGCCGGCCAGGGAAAGGCTGCCGAGCACACCGGAAACCAACAGCATGGCGAGCATCGCGGCCAGCACCAGAAACAACAGGTTGTTGGCAGACACCACCGCGGCCAGCGCGGTTGCCGCGAGCGCGGTCAGGAACCAAAGGCCGCCGCGCGTGACGCGATAACGAATCCGCCGCTCCAAAGCGCGCCGCAAAGTGTGCCACCGATGGCGCATCTACAGAGCCGATTCTACCGCCCGCGGCCGGGCGCTGCATTACAATCGTGATGTATGCGCCGCAGTCTTGTTCTCGCGCTTGCTTCGGTGGCGATGTTGTTCGCCCAGAAGCGCCCGTTCGATGCGAACGCCCTGTTGGAGCTGAAGCGGATCGGCGATCCGCAGATTTCGCCGGATGGCAAAACGGTGGCATTCACCGTGGTATCGGTAGATCTGGCCGCCAACCGGAAACCGCAGCAGGTCTGGACGGTGCCGATCGAGGGCGGTACGCCGCGCCAGATCACGCACAGCGGCAACAATAACACGCGGCCGCGCTGGTCGCCCGATGGCCGGCGGATCGCGTATATCTCCGACCGCGGCGGCTCGGCCCAAATCTGGCTGATGGATCCGGATGGCGGCAATGCAAAACAGGTTACCAGCCTGGCCACCGAAGCCGACGGCGAGATCTTCTCGGCCGACGGGAAGTACCTGGTTTTCTCGAGTAGCGTCTACCCGGAATGCGGCGCCGACGACGCCTGCAATAAGAAGAACCTCGACGCCGACAGTTCGAATCCGGTCAAGGCGCGCGTCTACACGGAGCTGCTCTACCGGCACTGGAACGCCTGGACGTCGCGCCGCCGCAGTCATCTGCTGATGGCGCCGGTTTCGGGCGGGGCGGTGCGCGATCTGACGCCGGGCGACCGCGAGGTGCCTCCCTTCTCGCTGGGGGGCCCGGACGATTACGATGTTTCGCCCGACGGCGCGGAGCTCTGCTATGCGGTGAATCTCGATCCGGTGCCCGCGGCAAGTACCAATACCGATCTGTTCGTGTTGCCGCTGAGCGGCGGCGCCGAGCCGCAACAACCGGTCAAGATTACCAACGGCCTGGGCGCCGACGCGTCGCCGCGCTACTCTCCCGACGGCAAGTATCTCGCCTGGCGGGCGCAAGCGCGGGCCGGCTACGAGAGCGACCGCTGGCAGTTGATGCTGCTCGAACGGTCCACCGGAAAGGTCGTCAGTCTGACCGAGAGCATCGACCGGTGGGTGAACAGCTTCGTGTGGGCGCCGGATTCGAACAGCCTGTTCTTCACCACGGGAGATCGCGGGCGGCAGGCCATCCAGTGGATCCCGGTGAAGGGTGGTGCGATGCGCATCGCCGCTGCCGGCGACAGCGAACTGGACGACATGATGCTGACGCATGACGGCAAGACCATGGTCTATACGCAGCAGACCGGAGAATCGCCGGTGGAGATCTACCGCGCCGCCTCCTCCGGCGGAGCGCCTTCGCCGCTGACGCACTTGAACGACGATGTGCTGAACTCGCGCCAGCTCACGCCGCTCGAGGAATTCTGGGTGGATGCGCCCGATGGCGCGCACATTCACAGCTTCCTCATCAAGCCCTATGACTTCGACCCCGATCGTAAATACCCCGTCATCATGCTGATTCACGGCGGCCCGCAGGGGAGCTGGGGACACAGTTGGACCTACCGCTGGAACGCGCAGGTGTTCGCCGCCGCCGGCTACCTGGTGGTCGAGCCCAATCCGCGCGGCTCGACCGGTTACGGGCAGAAGTTCGTCGACGAAATCAACGGCGACTGGGGCGGCAAGGTGTTCGACGACATCATGGCGGTCACCGATCACGTGGTGGGTGGCATTCCGTACGCCGATGGCAGCCGCATGACAGCGGCCGGCGGGTCGTACGGCGGCTACATGATCGACTGGATCTTGGGCCACACGCAGCGCTTCAAGGCGTTGATCAGTCACGATGGCGTCTACGATCTGACCAGCGAATTCGGCACCACCGAAGAGCTGTGGTTCCCGCTATGGGAAATGGGCGGCACGCCATGGGACAAGGCGGAGGATTACCAGAAGTGGTCGCCCTCGAGCTATGTCAAGGACTTCCACACTCCCACCTTGGTCTTCCACGGCGAGCTGGACTACCGCGTGCCGGAGGGGCAAGCGGAGGAGTTGTTCACCGCGCTGCAAATGCAGAAGGTGCCGTCCAAGCTGGTGATTTTTCCCGACGAAGGACATTGGGTATTGAAGCCCCGCAATAGCCTATTCTGGTATAAGACGTTCCTCGATTGGCTGGATAGCTGGGTCAAGAAATGAAAATTGCGTTGGTGGCGGTACTGGCGGCCGTGCTGGCCGTGGGCGGGTTGCTGGTGGTGATGTCCGGGCATACGGCGATCCAGGCGATCCCGGCGGTGACGAGCATCGGTGTCAGCACTCCGGTCACCGTCCGGCTGGCGAATCCGCACGGCGTGCGTGAAGTGCGCGGGTTCGTGACGCAGGGAGGCACTGCGTATCCGGTGTTCGAATCCAGGAGCGCAGCCACTCGCCTGCTCTGGCACCGGCACGAAGCGCCGCTGATGGTGACTTTCAACGCGGGCAAGAGCCAGGCGGCGAACCTGAAAGACGGGCCGGCCCAACTGGTGGTGGAAGCCGTATCCAACGATTTCGCCGGCCACACCGATTCCGTCGCGTTCGACGTCATCGTGGTGCTGGAGCCGCCGCGCGTGGCGGCCGATGGCGAACGGCACTACATCAACCAGGGTGGCGCCGAGCTGGTGGTGTTGACGCCGGGCGGCTCCTGGAACGAAGCTGGAGTGCGCGTGGGCGGTTACACCTTTCGCAGCTTCCCGTTTCCCGGCAGCTCCACGCAGCGCTTCAGCCTGATCGCCTATCCCTGGGATCTCGCCGGCGACGTAGTGCCGGTGGTTTACGCGCGCAATGCGGCCGGCGCGGAGGCCACCGCTCCGGTGACCGTCACCATCAAGCCGAAGAAGTTCCGCGCGCGCGACTTCGATTTGACCGACGCGCTGATGGATAAGCTGGTGCATTCGGTGGATTCGAGCGGCGCGCTGGCGCCTGGCAAGGACCTGCTGGCGCGGTTCCTCTTCATCAACGGCACCATGCGCCGCGCCAACAACCAGCAGCTTGCTGATTTGCGCCTGAAGACGGAGGAAAAGATTCTCTGGGTGGGCGCGTTCATGCACTGGGGTAAGGAAGAAGCCAACTTCGCCGACCTGCGCGACTATATCTACCATGGGCAGAAAGTGGATCGGCAGGTGCACCTGGGCTTCGACCTTTCCGATGTCGCGCACGGGCCCGTCTTCGCCGCCAATAGCGGGCACGTGGTATGGGCGAAGGACCTGGGCATCTATGGCAACTGCATTGTGCTCGATCACGGATACTCGGTGCAGTCGATTTATGGCCACTTGAGCGAGATCGGCGTCAAGGTGGGTGACTGGGTGGATAAGGGACAGCGAATCGGCGTCGCGGGCGAGACCGGCCTGGCAGGAGGCATTCACGTGCATTTCGGCATGCAGGTGGATGGTGTCCAGGTCAACCCGCGGGAGTGGTGGGACGAGCATTGGATCCACGACCACATCCTGATCCGCTTGCAGCCCGAAGCCGGCGCACCGGAGAGAGAGAAGGCCGACGCCATCACCTCGCCGGCAAAGCCGCACCATCATAAGAAAAAGCGGTAGGCGAGTTCCTTAACGCCGGCGGTCCTTGCCGCTGGTGCTTTGCATTTCGCACGCACGCGAGAAACACACCGGCGGCAAAGACCGCCGGCGTTACCGCAGGCCTCCTCACAGGATCTGTTCCATCAACGAGATGAGGTACGCGCGGTCGAAGGGGCCGGAGTGGTAGGTACGGGTTTCGAAGTAGCGCCACATGTTGCGATTCCGCTCCATGGTGTAGAACAGCGGCTGCTCTTCGATCAGGTCCTTGTCCAGCATCTCCTGGTTGAAGGCGCGAACGGAACCCTCCAGAATGTAAGGGATCCGGAAGTCCTCCGTCGAAACTAACTCCGCGGTGGCCGCGAACGCAACCTGCAGGATGCGCCCGTGAACGTTGATCTGCACCAGGTTGGGCGAGTCGTCGCTGTAGGAGGCGGCGCTATACTCGGGCGGGTCCAGCAAGACCACGCGGTCGTCCAACATGCCGTTGACGGCGGCCACGAAATCGTCGCAGACGGAATGCAACTCGCGGGCGGCGGCGCGCCGCAGGGCTCCCACTTCGCTCTCGCGCCGCAGGCGCCGCTCGTCGGTCTCCGCCAGCGATTGAATGCGCCGCGCCAGCCGTTGCAAACGGTCGTCTCTGGGCCATGAGCGCAGGCGCCGCACTGATGTATCCTCCCGTACCATAGTGCCCGAGAGGGAGCGGGCGCGCAATGCCCCTCGCTAACTTGCGGAACGGCGGCCCAGCCCGGCAACCAGTTCGCTCGACCGGAACAGATCCACCGTATCCAAGTGTACTGCCCGAAGGATGCTATCGGCCGCATCCAAGGACAGAGATCGTTTCCCTTTTAGGACGTTATGGATGTGAGGCTGGGAAAGGCCGGCCAGCCGGGCCGTACCGCGCTCGGTTAGGTCACCGCTGCGGATTCTCTCTCGCAGCGCCGATACCAGGCGGGATTCGAGTTGCCTGAAGCCGGGCATAGCGGCGGGACGGTCGCAGACCTATTTCTCCGTGAAATAGTGCAGTACTAAAACCAGTGAATCCGCCATAAAATTATCACACATTAAATTAGAAATAACCCCGGCGCATCCATGACTTAAGTACCTAGTAGTACTGGAGATAACAATACGCACGCCCATCATTTAAGCCTGTTTACTAATAAATATTATTTGAAATGGTTGACCTTTTCTATTGCTGGCGTACATTTGGGAACAGCTTAGGATAATCGGGGCGGACGCGCTTGGTAGGCGCCGTCACCGGGAAGGACATTTCTCTAAAACATGCGTTGGAACCGATCAAACGCGGTGGGTGTCGCTAAGGCATCGTGCGCGTACTGCCATGGATATGGCACGCGTTTTGTGCGGATTGGAAAGGAGGTACCCTGCAACTGCGCCTTACGGGCGATCTTCAGGGCTTGCCTGGCTCGCTTTCGCGAGTGCTCTCAGTCGGCGGACCACATCGGCACGGTGTCACTGGAGTTTTCGAGCGGCCGCAACAGCCGTCGCGTTTATTCCCGGAAGTCGGAAGAGTACATGGCAGACTTTTGCCTCGTCAGCCGCCGGGTACTGGAAGAGGAGGAGCACCGGATATTTCGCTATCATTTTCTGCTCGGTGCGGATTGGAAACTGTGCTGCCGGAGGCTGAATATGGATCGCGGAAACTTCTTTCACGCGGTCTACCGGATCGAGCAAAAGCTGGGCCGGACATTCGCGGAACTCGAGCCATATCCGTTGTACCCGCTGCGCGACTACTTCAGCGGCGTGATCCGCCGCCAGGCGTTACCGTTATCGGCCTGACCCGGGCTCCACGCGGCCCGGATGCCCCCACCCGGGTCGCGTGGACACGTCCGGGAACGCAGGTTCGCCACCCGCCGCGAGTCGCCAAAGCCGCCGCTAAAATGGAAAGATGCCCACCCGCACAGACGAGGTTTGGAAGACATCCGCCGTTGCCAGCATCTACCTGGAAGGAGTTCGCGGCGCCATCCCGCTGGCGCAGGAACAGTTGGACGTCATGCTTCGGCTGCTCGCCGCCGGCCGGCCGGTGCGGGATTTTCTCGACCTCGGCTGCGGCGACGGCGTGCTCGGTGCCGCGATCTTCGAGCGCTTCCCGCAGGCGCGCGGCGTGCTGGTGGACTTCTCCGAACCGATGATCGAGGCGGCGCGGAAACGCTTCGCGGGACAAAACTATAACGCGCGCTGCGCCAACGCCGACTATGGAGCCGCATCCTGGATCGCGGCGGCGGACGCCCGGGGCCCATTTGATGCCGTCGTGTCGGGTTATTCCATTCATCATCAACCGGACGCTCGCAAGCGGGAAGTCTACGCGGAAATCTTCGGTCTGCTCGCGCCCGGCGGCCTATTCCTCAACCTGGAACATGTCGCTTCCGCGTCGCCCTGGGTGGAATCGGTGCATGACGGCCTTTTCCTCGATCAACTCGCGCGGCAACACCATGATCGCAGCCGCGCCGAAGTGGAGAAGACCTACTATGCGCGTCCCGACAAGGCGGCGAATATTCTGGCGCCCGTGGAAGCGCAGTGCGAGTGGCTGCGCGAGATCGGCTATACCGACGTCGACTGTTTCATGAAAGTGTTCGAACTGGCCGTGTTCGGCGGCCGCAAGCCGGCGTTGGCAGGTTGAACCTGCCCCACCTTTTTACCGCGCGATGCGCGCGCCGCCGCCGCGCATCAGGCGTAGCACTTCATCGAGCGTGGCCATGGAAGTATCGCCCGGGGTGGTCATCGCCAGCGCGCCGTGGGCGGCGCCGCAGTCCACCGCCCACTGCGGCGTCTGGCTGCTGAGGAAACCATAGATCAATCCGGAGGCGAACGAATCGCCGCCGCCCACGCGGTCGAAGATCTCCAGGTCCGGCCGGTGTTTGGCCTCGTAGAACTGGCCATCGGAGTAGCAGATGGCGCCCCAGTCGTTTCGCGTCGCGGTGGTGGCTTTGCGCAGCGTGGTGGCGACCACGGCGAAGGGAAACTCGCGCAGCACCTCCACGATCATCTGGCGGAACGAAGCCACTTGGAAATCGCTCAGGCTTTGATCGACACCGGGAACGTCGAAGCCGAGCGCCGCCGAAAAGTCCTCTTCGTTACCGATCATCACATCCACCAGCGGCGCGATGCGGCGGTTGACCTCCTGCGCCTTCTGCTTGCCGCCGATGGCTTGCCAAAGCGAAGCGCGGTAATTGAGATCGTAGGACACCACCACTCCGTGGCGGCGCGCCGCCTCGATGGCCTCGATGGCCACGGCGGGCGTGGATTCGGATAACGCGCAGAATATGCCGCCGGTGTGGAACCAGCGGGCGCCGTGGCGGCCGAAAATGGCGTCCCAATCGATCTGGCCCGGCTGTAGCTGCGAGACGGCGGTATGGCCGCGGTCGGAACACCCCAGCGCCGCGCGCGCGCCAAATCCGCGCTCGGTGAAGTTCAGCCCGTTGCGCACGGTGCGGCCAACGCCGTCGAATGGCGCCCAGCGGATGAGCGATTGGTCGACGCCGCCCTGGTAGATCAGGTCCTGGAGCAGCCGGCCCACAGGGTTGTCGGCGAAAGCGGTGACGATTGCCGTATCGAGGCCGAAGCAGCGCTTGAGACCGCGTGCGACGTTGTATTCGCCGCCGCCCTCGTAAACGTCGAAACTGCGGGCCGTGGCCACCCGCTTGTCGCCGGGATCGAAGCGCAGCATCACCTCACCCAGCGCCACCAGGTCCCAGCGGCAATCCTGTTTCGGTTTGATCGTCAGTGGCATCGTGGATTGAACCGCTAGGATAGCAAGCCGCGGCCTGGTAGGGCGTGTTTGAGAGCTTGCCCCTATCGCACGAAAGCCGCGCCTGCCATTCTCAACTGGTATCCTCGCAAGGATCGATACGTATTACTTCTCTGCTATCATACGTATATGGCAAAGCTCACGTTGAGCGTGGACGGCCGCGTGGTTTCGCGAGCCAAGCAATACGCGAAACGGCGAGGCGTCTCCGTATCGAAAATGGTGGAAGGTTACCTGGCCGCAGTGGCCGAACCGGCTTCTTCCGCCGCGGACTCTGCGCCGATCCTGCGTTCCGTCCGGGGAATACTGAAGCATGCGGTCATCGACGATTACCGGAAACATCTGGCTCGGAAGTATCGATGAAGAGAGTCCTCTTCGACACTAATGTCGTGCTGGACGTGCTGCTCGATCGGCGGCCTCACGCGGAGGCAAGCGCGGCGGCCTGGGCCGCGATCGAAACAGGCGACACGGAAGGGATGCTGTCGGCCCACGCGGTAACCACGATCCACTACCTGGTCCAGAAGGAAATGGGCGCCGTCAGGGCGCGGCGGATCGTCTCCGATCTGCTGAGGGTCTTTGGTGTAGCTTCCGTCAATGGCGCAGTCGTCCAAGAGGCCCTGCAATCGCCGACTTCGGATTTTGAGGATGCGGTCACCGCGGCTGCGGCGCGGTTGGCGGGTTGTGAGTGCATCGTAACGCGGGACCCGAAAGGGTTTCGCGGATGTCCGGTCCGCGCGTTGACGCCAGGATCGGTGACGCCACTCTTGGGACGGTAGCTGAAACGCGCTGGAGCCGCGCGGCTCAGCGCCGCTTTGCTGCCTCTTCGGCCAGCAGCAGCGCACCCAGCACGCCGGCGCGGTCGCCCAGTTCCGGAAGCACGACGTAGCTTTCCATTTCCTCGACGATCTCCGCCGCTTCGATGTATCCGTTCAGCAGCCGGGTCAGCTCCGCGCGCACCATCGGCAGCAGGCACGCCTGGCGCAACACGCCGCCGCCGATTACGATGCGCCGCGGCGAAAGCGTGCACACCAGGTTGTGCAGGCCGACCGCGAGGTACTCGGCTTCCAACGCCCAAGCCAGGTGCGCGGGCGGCAACTCGCGCGGCGCCATGTTCCAGCGCGCGCGAATCGCCGGCCCGGATGCCAGGCCCTCCAGACAGTCGCCGTGATACGGGCAGTCGCCGGAGTAAGGATCGCGCGCGCGATCGTGCGGAATTCGCAAGTGGCCCATCTCCGGGTGCAGCAGCCCGTGCAGCAGTTTTCCATTCACCATCGCGCCGCCGCCGATGCCCGTGCCCACCGTGAGGTAAATGAAATCCGCGAGGCCGCGCGCAGCGCCCCACCTCGCTTCAGCCAGCGCGGCCCCGTTTACGTCGGTGTCGAAGCCCACCGGCACGCCCAAACCCCGGCCGACCATGCCCGCCACGTCGGTTCCCCGCCAGCCCAACTTGGGTGTGCAGGTGATGTAACCGAAAGTGGGCGAGCCGGGATGCGGATCCACCGGCCCGAACGACGCAATCCCCACCGCTTTCAGATCACGGCCCGCCTCGCGCCGGAAGAACTCGACCACGGCTTCGAGCGTCTCCGCCGGCGTAGTAGTGGGAATCTGCGTAGTGACCAGATCCTCGGGCGTGGCGCCGATCCCGCAGACGAACTTGCTGCCCCCAGCTTCAATTGCGCCTAACACGTTGTCGATTTGCCTCCTCCCAGCCTCGCGAAACTACGCCTTCTTCCACCGATAGTAGCCGATGATGGTCTTAGCGTCATCCAGCTTGCCGGTTTCGATCATCCGCTCGACTTCGCGCGCCGGGAACCAGCGGGTTTCGATGCGCTCATCCTCCATCGGCGTAGCCACTCCGGCGATCAGGTCCTCGGCCAGATAGATGGTCATCCGCTCATCCACGTAACCGGGGCTGACGAAGTACGACGCCAGCTTGGTCCACCGGCGCGCGCGGTAGCCGGTCTCTTCGATCAGTTCGCGCTTGGCGGCCTGGAGCGGCTTCTCGCCCGGATCGAGCCGGCCCGCCGGCAGCTCCCACATATAACGGCCAGCCGGCAGCCGGTATTGCCGCACCAGCAGGATGCGCCGCTGGTCGTCGACCGCCATCATCACGGCCGAGCCGGCATGGCGTACTACGGAGCGCTTGATCTTGAAGCCGGTCTTGGGATCCGCGGCGCGGTCTTCGGTCACTCGAAACAGGCTGCATTTGTAGACTTCACGGGAAGAAGTAATTTTCATGATCTTGTTTGGAGCGCGGCGGCGAACTCCTCCAGCGGCCGCGTATTCATAATGTCGCTCTTGGCGAGCCAGCCGCGCCGCGCCATTGTTACCCCGTAGCGCATGCTGGCCAGGTGCTGGGGATGGTGCGCGTCGGTGGAAATGGTGAAGTGGGCGCCTTTGGCTTTGGCGGCGCGGATGAGCGGGCCATTGAGGTCGAGCCGCTCGGGGCTGGCGTTGATCTCGAGCCACACCCCGCGCGCAACGGCAGCCGCGGCCACGCGATCGAAATCGAACGGGAACGGATCGCGATGCAGCAGGATGCGGCCGGTGGGATGGCCCAGAACGCGCAGGTGCGGGCATTCGATCGCGGCCAACAGCCGGTCGGTCATCTCGGCGGATTCCTGGTTCATGTGGCTGTGCACGCTGCCGATCACCAGGTCCAGCTCGGCCAGCGCGTCGTTGGCGAGGTCCATCGCGCCGTCGCGGAGTATGTCGCATTCGATGCCGGAGAAGATGCGGATGCCCAGGCCGTCGCGGTTGATCTGCCGCACCTGGCGGGCGAACTCGACCACGCGCTTCTCGTCCAAGCCATTGGCCATGGCTAGCGCCTTGGAATGGTCTGTAATGGCGATGTACTGGTAGCCGCGGCCGCGCGCCGCGGCAGCCATTTCCTCGAGTGTGGCGCGGCCATCGGTTTCGACCGTGTGCATGTGCAGGTCGCCGCGGATGTCGGCCAGTTCCACCAGTTGCGGCAGCCGGCCTTCCTCGGCTGCTTCGATCTCACCCGCGTTTTCGCGCAGCTCCGGCGGAATCCAGGGCAGGCCGAGCGCTTGGTAAATGCCGGCTTCGGTTTCCCCGGCCACGCGCGCATCGCCTTCCGGGCGGAAGAGGCCGTACTCGCTGAGCTTGAAGCCCATCCGCACGGCGCGCGTGCGCAGGCTGACGTTGTGATCCTTGCTGCCGGTGAAATATTGCAGCGCTGCGCCGAAGGTGCCGTGCGGCAGTGCGCGGACATCCACCTGCAACCCCTCGCGGCCCACCTTGGCGCTGGCCTTGTTTTCGCCCCGGCCCAGCACTTCTTCCACGCGCGAATAGGCAACGAAGCGTTCGAGCGCGGGGGTTGCATCCGGGCCGGTGACCAGCAGGTCGAGATCGCCCACCGTTTCGCGGCCGCGCCGCAAGCTGCCGGCGGGAGTAATGCTGTCGACGCCCGGGCCGCGCAGAATGCCGGCCAGCTCCTCGGCCATGGTCTCCGCGTAGCTCAGCAGGTAACGGCCGCTGCGCATGCGGTATTGCGCGATGGAGCGCAGCACCTTCTCTTCCAGCTTGGCGCCCATGCGCGGCAGCACGCGCAGCTTTTCCTCTTTCGCCAGCCGCTCCAGCTCATCCATGGTGCTGATGCGGTAATGCTCCAGGATGAGCGCGATGCTTTTGGGCCCGAGCCCCTGAATCTTCAGGAATTCGATTGTGGTGGGCGGGAACTTTTGTAGCAGCAGATCGCGGCGCTCGCAGGAGCCATGATCGACGATCTCCTGTAGCACCACCGCCAGCCCTTTGCCGATGCCTGGGATGTCGGTGACTTTGCGCGCCGGGTCGGCGAGGATATCGGCGATGCGCTCGGGATAGCCTTCCACCGCGGTAGCTCCGTTGCGATAGCTGCGGATGCGAAACCCATCCTCGGCGGCGATCTCCATCAGGTCCGCCGTCTCCCACAGCACGCGCGCGATTTCCTTGTTCTCCAAACCCAGGTGAGTCCTCCATACAATTGTAGAGTGGGCAAGGCGCTTAGCGGGGCGGCGCTTGCATTCAGGGATTGCGAGCCCGCTGGCGGCGCTATTATGGACGGCGTGGGAAGGGAGCACATGGGGGCTCGACCAGTGAATCAGCGGCGACAGCGGCAGCAGGCACTCGCGTCACGGCTGGCGAAGCTTATCAAATCAGGGATTACAAACCGGCTCCGGCTGGCCGAGCTTTGCGGCAAGAGTGTTTCGACCATACAGCGTAGTATCCCTGCAGATCGAAAAAGAACCGGCCACTACACGACCGGGCGCTCCATACGCCTTACATCCCGCGAAAGGGCCGTGATAGAGGGCGGACTCCTAGGAGATGGAATGCTGATTAAGAACCCCAGAGGCGCGGCGTTCGAATTCGACAACACGGAGGGGGACGTGGTCGACTGGGTCGCCGTTGAGCTTGGCCGCCTAGTGGCCCGAGACCCGAACGAAAGATACGTCCAATCTCGCCCAGTAGCTCGCTATAAGGCTATGTCCAGATTTCGGACGGCCACGTGGAAAGATCTAGACGCTCTTTGGGCGCGTTGGTATCAGCGCTCAGGTCAGGAAACCGTTGGCAGGAGACCGTGGTGCCATAGTCGCAAGCAGATACCGGATGATTTCCGGCTGACGCCTCTTTCGGGCCGGTTATGGTATTTGGGCGATGGCTCCCTCGTGCGCAAGTCCACGAGAGAGACAAGTCAGGTGATCAGCTTTGCTACGCATGGCTTTCCGCTGGCGGGTCTAAAGGACACATTGAAACCGCAGCTTGTGCAAGTCTTGCGTTGCAGGAGCGATGAGGTGGCCATTCGGCCTGACCCACGGGTCAATGGATACCCCCTGTATGGACACGCAATCACCATTCCCGCCCGGTATGTGCCGAGATGGCTTCGATTCATAGGCCCGTGTCCCGAAGCAGTGTCGTCTTACCGATATAAATGGGATTACCGCGAGGGTGAGCGCCGGCGATGGCTGGCGGATGAGCTCGACATCCTGCGAGAATACTGGGGGCGGATTCCCCACGGTGTGATATGTGCTGGGCTCGGCGTGACGTTAGAGCAGGCTCGATACGCAGCGCAAAGACGTTGTGGGGTCCACAGAGGATATTCGAATTCGGGAAGGCCCTTGAGGCCTAGGAGCGATGCGGATCAGCGGTTCCAGCGGGAGCTTCGCGCGACAAAGCGGAGGCCAGCTATTGCCAATTCCAAGGGCGGCGCCAATTGCTTGGGTGCTACACCAAAATAGCCCCCTCCTCAATGCCTTGTCTGATGCGCCGCCGCCTCCCAGCGGCCGGCCATGAGGTCGACGAAGCTGAGCCACGCGCTATCGGGGTGCTCGAGTTGGTGGTAGAGCGTGACGTATTCTGGCTTCTTCATCCCCATGCCGGCGAAAGCTAAAAAGTAGATGCCGTCGGTTTCGAATTCGGCGATCTGCTCCTTGTCCCATTTCTTCCGGTCGGCCAGATGAGGAGCCAGGTACGCAACCACGGTTGCCAGCGTGGCGCCGCCCTTGCCCTGCACGCCCCATAAGTCCACGCCCTGCGCCTGGGCGATGCGGCAGGTGGTGGCCATCCCTTCGGCGTTGAACGCGGAATAACTGAGCGAGCGGTTGCGCTCCTCCTCACGCGGGGCGACGCCGTCGACACTGATTTGTCGCGGAAAGACGGAATCGCGATAGTAGTTGAACGCCATCTGCGCGGCGGCCTTGTCGTCCAGGAAGGTGGCGATGGCCGCCACTTGCGCGGTCCACCAGGAGGCGCGGAGGTTGCCGCTGCTCTTCTCGTCGCTGCCGGTCTTGCTGTGCGTGAGCCAGCGCAGGTAGTCTTCGAACCACTTGTGGGTGGCGGCTGCTTCCTTCGCGTCCCACTGCCCGCTCTGCGCCAGGAATTCCAGGCCCTGCACGGCGCGCACGAAAACCCGGCCGTCGATGGAACCGCCTCTGGCTTCGTTGATGCCGCGGATGGCCTGCGAGTAATCCAGACTCGGGTTCATGCGCGTTTTGGGATTGAGAAACCAGGCGTTGATCAACTGCGCGGCGTGGCGGCCGTAACGCGGATCGTCCAGGAAGAAGGATGCCGCACCCAGCGTGAAGATGGAATCGCAGGTGGCGTCGAGGGCGGTTTTGTTGGCCGTGAAACGGTCGGGGTTGACATGGCCTTCCCTGCGGACCCATGGAGCGGCGGGATTGGCCGGGTCGGGCCACCAGAAGGGCGCTTCGCCGTAGTAGTCGTGCGCGTCCAGGTTCAAGCCCGCGGGACGGTCCGTGGTGACGCTCCAGGGGCCTTCGCGCAGGCGCTTGTCGGCTTCCGCGCGCAGGCGGCGGACCGCGTCCAACGTCCAGGGTTCCTTGCGGAGAATGGCGCTGTGAATAGGTTCGGCCTCATCCTCGGAGAGCAGCGTCATGGGGACGCTGGCAGCTCCCAGGCTAAAGGCACACAATATGAGAAACCCCGCGATTCTCATTTCTCCGATTGTAGCCGATGGCGCGCCGTTCACCGCGCGCGGCGCTTTCGCTCGGCGGCGCGCACCTGCGCCTCGTTCAATCCGAAGTAGTGGGCGATCTCATGCCACACCGTGCCGGCGACCATTTGCGTAAGTTGCTCCGGCGAGCGCGCCAGCCGTTCGTGAGGGCCTTGAAAAATCACGATGCGGTCCGGCATGGCGAACGATTCGAACACGCTCCGATGCGTGAGCGGTCGGCCTTCGTAGAGCCCGAGCAGCGTTCCTCCACGCGGCACCCGGCCGCGCGCCAGTTGCTCCGGCGACGGTTCGGCCTCCACCATCAGGGCCACGTTCTTCATCCGCTTGCGAAATCGCGCCGGAATGCGCGCCAGCGCCTCAGTCACCAACCCGTCGAATTCGTCCGCACGCATGGAACTTGCTCCGCCGCCTGTTATTCTACTGGTTTGGGAAACAGCGATACGCAACGCGTGGTGGTGGCCATTGACGGGCCTGCGGGAGCCGGCAAGAGCACCATCGCCCGGCGCCTGGCCGAGCGGCTCGGTTTCACTTACATCGATACCGGCGCCATGTACCGCGCGGTGGCGCTGTGGGCGCTCCGCCGGGGCGTCGACTTCGCCGACCACCATCGCATGGAGCAATTGGCGCTGGCCTCGGAAATCGAGCTCTCCCCTGGCCACATACGCCTCAACGGCGAAGACGTCACCGAAGCCATCCGCACGCCCGAGGTCTCGAACGGCGCATCGCGCGTGGCGGTGATTCCCGGTGTGCGCCGCGCCATGGTCGCTCAGCAGCGCGCCATCGGCGAAAAAGCCAGCGTGGTGATGGAAGGCCGCGATATCGGGACGGTCGTATTTCCGAACGCCCAGGTCAAGATCTTCCTCGATGCGCAGCCGGGCGAGCGGGTGAAACGGCGGCTGGCCGAAGTGCGCGCCAAGGGCGATGTGGTCGCCGAAGAACAGTTGGCCGCCCAGATGAGCGAGCGTGACCAGCGCGACAGCACGCGCGCCGATGCGCCGCTGGCACAGGCGCCGGACGCCATCTACCTGGATTCGACCGGGCTCAACATCGACAGTGTCGAGGAAGCCATTCTCAAGATCGTCCGCGCGCGCGTGACCAACGGGAAGGAATTCCATTGAGCAATTTGCTGGTAATGAAGTTCGGCGGCACCAGCGTCGGCTCGGCCGCGCGCATGCGCGTGGCGGCCGGTCTGGCCGCGGCGGAGCGCGCGCGGCGCCCGGTGGTGGTGGTGGTCTCCGCCATGTCCAAGATCACCGACCTGCTGCTCGGCACCATGCGCCACGCCGAAGCCGGCGACCGCGCCGGCATGGACGCCAACATGGCGGCCTTGCGCGCACGCCACGAAGAGGCCTGCCGCGAACTGCTGCCGGAGCCGCGCTGCTCGGCCGTGCTGGAGCGCGTGCACGAGCTGATCGCCGAGTTTGAGCGCATCGTGGGCGGCATGGCGATGCTCAACGAGCGGCCACCGCGCTCGGTGGATGAAGCCGTCGCGGTGGGTGAGCGGCTTTCGGCTCTCCTGCTGTCCGAGTACCTGGCGAGCCAGGGCGTGCCCTCGGCCGCCATCAACGCCTGGGATGTGTTGGTCACCGACGCCGTATTCGGCAACGCCAGCCCGCTGATGGAACCTACCCGGGAGAAAGCGCGCGCCCACTTGCTGCCGCTGATCGAGAGCGGCGCCGTACCGGTGATCACTGGTTTCAACGGCGCTACCGCCGACGGGCGGCCCACCACGCTCGGCCGCGGGGGTTCGGATTTTTCGGCGTCGATTCTGGCCGCCGCGCTGGACGCTTCCGAGCTGTGGATCTGGACCGACGTGGATGGCATCATGAGCGCCGACCCGCGCTTGGTGCCCGATGCCCAGGTGCTCGACGAAGTCACCTATGCCGAGGCCGCCGAGTTGGCGTATCACGGCGCCAAAGTGCTGCACCCCAAGACCCTGGCCCCGCTGGTGGAGCGCAAGATTCCGGTGTGGAGCAAGAACAGCTTCGCTCCCGAAAAGCCTGGCACGCGAATCGTCCCTACTGTGCGCGAGGGCTCCGGCGCGCGCGCGGTGGCTTCCATGGCCAACGTGGCGCTGGTATCGATTTATCCGGCGAGCCCGGAGCTCAACCCGGTGCTGGTAATGGCGCGCGCGCTCGATGCCCTGGCGCGCGCCAATGTCGAGGTGCTGATCGTCTCCAGCTCCAGCTACCGGCAGAATTTTTGCTTCCTGGTTCGCCATGAGGAACTCGACCGGACGGTGCAGGCGCTCGAATCCGCGCTGGCGCTCGAACTGGCGCACGGCTACGTCGACCCCATCGGCATTGACCGCAATGTGGGCATGCTGGCAGCGGTCGGCGAAGGCATGCAGGGCAAACCTGGTCTGGCCGGACGCATCTTCACCGCCATTTCCCGCGTGCAGGTGAATATCATCGCCATCGCGCAGGGATCGAGCGAGCTGACCATCGCCGTGGTGGTGCGGCGCGAAGGCCTGGAAAAAGCTGTTGGCGCCGTGCACGCCGAATGTGGCATGGGATCGCGCCCGCCCGCCCCGGTCTTTCCCGGCGGCATAGCGCACGCCACCAAACGCGAAATGTAGGGCAGGTCCCCGACCGGCCAACGCCCGCTTGCGGGCGCCTCTTGTCCCCCGGGCACTTGACGGGCAACCTAAAGGACGCCCTGCCCGCCTGTGATACCGTGAATATGCATGGGGCGAACCGCCGAACTTAGCCTGTGGACGCCGCAATCGTGGCGCACGCGCGACGCGTTGCAGCAGCCCGAATACCCCGATGCGGCAGCTCTCGAAGCCGTGCTGGCGGAGCTGCGCACGCTGCCGCCGCTGGTGACCAGTTGGGAAATCGTCCAACTGCGCCAGTTGCTCGGTGAGGCCACGGCCGGCCGCTGCTTCGTGCTCCAGGCGGGCGATTGCGCCGAGCGTTTCGCGGCCTGCACGTCCACGCGCATCACCAATAGTCTGAAAGTGCTGCTGCAAATGAGCCTGGTGCTGGTGATGGGCGCGCAGCGGCCGGTCATCCGCATGGGCCGCTTCGCGGGCCAATACGCCAAGCCGCGTTCGGCCGCCATGGAAGTGCGCGAAGGCGTCGAGTTGCCTTCTTACCGTGGCGACAATGTCAACCGGGCGGAATTCACGCGCGAGGCCCGCACCCCCGACCCAGCGCTGCTGCTGCGCGGTTATGAGCGCGCCGCCCTTACGCTGAACTTCGTCCGCGCGCTGGTGAAGGGCGGTTTCGCCGACCTGCATCACCCGGAGTACTTCGAGCTGGACTGGGCCGCCCAAGCGCCGCTCGCCGCCGAGTACCATCGCATGGTGGAAACCATCAACGAGTCGCTGCGTTTTACCGAGCACGTACTGGGCGTGCGTGCCGGCGCCACCGACCGTATCGATTTCTACACCTGCCATGAAGCTCTGCACCTAGGTTCGGAGGAAGCGCAGACGCGCCGTGTGCCGCGCCGCGCGGGCTACTTCAACCTGTCCACGCATTTCCCCTGGATCGGACTCCGCACCAATCACCCCGAGGGTGCGCACGTTGAGTACATGCGCGGCATCGAAAACCCGATCGGGATCAAGATCGGCCCCGGCACCACCCGCGAGAGCATTGGCCGCTGGCTGGATGCGCTCGATCCGGGGCGCCAGCCGGGGCGCCTCACACTGATTCACCGCTGCGGCGCCCGGCGCATCGCCGACGAACTGCCGGCTCTGATTGAAGCCACGCGGGCCGAGGGCGGCAACGTGCTGTGGATCGCGGACCCCATGCACGGCAACACGCAAACCACATCGAGCGGGGTGAAGACACGCCGCTTCGACGACATTTACTCCGAGGTGGAGCAGTCCTTCGACATCCACCGCGCCATGGGATGCAAACTCGGCGGCGTCCACATCGAGGTAACCGGTGAGAACGTCACCGAGTGCACCGGCGGCTCGAGCGGGCCTAGCGAATCCGAGCTCGGCCGCGCCTATGAATCCGAAGTCGATCCGCGCCTCAACTACGAGCAGTCACTGGAACTCGCCTTCCTCATCGCGCGCAAAATGAAAGCCGACGAACAGCCGGCATAGCGCCCATAGCGCCGCGTCCGATTGACAACAACCGCACATTGGCCGCATAATGTTTCGGATCGCGAAGACCACCAGGAGGAGTTAGCGAACATGCCCGTGACGTTTATGGTCAAGAAGAACTGGCCGCTACTTATCTCCGGCGCGATCGCGTTAGCGGGCGTGATTGTCTTTCGCGTGTGGTTGAACTGGGATGCGCTGGGCCTGACCGTCAGACTACAGGACCTGAGCGGCCTGCTGGCGCCGCTCGCTTTCGCCGCGGCCGTCATTGAACGGGCGGTCGAGATCCTGGTAAGCCCGTGGCGTGATGCGGGGGCAAGTAAGCTGGAACGGGCCGTCACCGCCATCCAAACCAGAACGGCTGGCGATCCTGCTGGGGACAAACAGGATGCCATGGATTTAAAAGCAGCCTCGGACGCAATCGATGAATACCGGGGCGACACCCAACGCTACGCGTTTGCCGTCTCGCTGACGTTATCTGTCCTGGTGAGCATGGCTGGCGTGCGTGCGCTCGGGAATTTTATCGATGCGAACAAACTCAAGGACCCCGTGTTCACGCACAGTGCGCAGTATCTGTTTTTTCTTGGCGTCGATGTCGTACTTTCGGCTGCCCTGCTGGCCGGCGGAGCCGATGGCATTCACTCCATAGTCAACGCAGTTACGAGTTTCTTCGACAGGACGACAGAAGCCAAGCCGCAGGCATAACCCGTTCCGATCGAGTGCCTACGCGGTGACTGAGTCCGGTATGAGCGACTTACCCGTGTTATAGGCGTCGATGAATCGGCCAAGGCCGTTTGATCCGCCGTTGACCAGTTGGCGCGCGGTGGTCAAATCGCCGGTGGCGAGGGCAGCCGTAATGCTCTGTTCCCGGCTCTTGAGGAAACTGGCGAGCAGTTGCGCGGCGATGTCCGGATCGTTCGCGAGGTCGGGATTCTCGATCAGTTGATTACCCAACCCGATCGAGTTTCCGTGGACCTGGTAGTTGCTGCGGCCGGTGAGTTGGACGAATCCGCGTCCCTTGAACTGCGCGCCGTCCGGCGGGCCTTGATTCCCAAGATCCTTCCTGAAATCGTACAGGTCGAACGGATGGCCGCCGGGCGACGTGTTATCCGGAGATTGACCCTCGCTGATGGGCAGGAAACACTCGGTCTCCGCGCGGATGGTGCCGAGCGCCATAAGGATCATCGGCTTGCTGGCCAGTGCGGGCGCCACCAGGGCGTTCAGCACCACCGGCAGGTTTTGTTCGATGTTCTGGGCCGGTGTACTCGGAAACATCTGGCACACCATCGCAACTGTGACCGCGGGAATCTGGGAGGCGACGGGCGGCGGTTCCACGAGGCCCAGCGCGGCCGCCGTTTGAGGCCCCACCGCGCCATCGACGAAGAGCCCGGCGCTGCGCTGGAAGGCTACCACAGCCGCCGCGGTTCCCGCGCCGAAGGAGCCATCGGATCCTCCCGGATCGAAACCGCGAGCGAGCAGTTTGTTCTGCAGATCGGCTACTACGGGGCCGTAACTTCCCTGTTGTAAGAGCATCGAATTTCCTCCCATTCTTCAAAGGCCGGCGCCGAGGACGGTTTCGAGAAATTCGCCGGCCGAGTTGTTCTTTGTCCCGCAAGAGACTATCTAACACACGTGGCTGCCGTCAAGCGGGGCCAAAGCCGAATTGTACGATTTAGTCCATTCCGGCAACCAACGGATTGCGATCATTGCGCTGGCTATCAAGCCTTGGCCACCTCGACAGCGAAGACGTAGACCGGCCCGAACATGTTGGAGCGGAACACCACCCACTTCCGGTCCGGCGTAAAACTCACATTCGGCTCCAGACGATAGTCGTGTTTCGACATATTCACGAGGCGTTCGGACCGCAGCACGCCGGGCTGGACGAAACCTTTGTCATCGAGGCCGCGCTTCTCGATCGTCTCCGGACGGAAAAGATAGAGCCACTCGCCATCGGGCGCCTTCGCCACTTGCCCGGGGTCTCCACCGTCGCCGCAGAACAGGGCGCCGTCGCGCGACACGTTGAAATGGATCGACCACTCGTTGCGCTGCAGGTGATACCACGTACGAGCGCCGCCATCGATATTGTATCCGGCCAGCCAGAAATCCTCGCCGCGCGGCGTTTGCAAATCGTACCAGATGGTCTTGCCGTCCGCGCTCCAAAACTCGTGGCCGAAAATCTCCATCGCCATGGTACGCATGTGTATCTGCTTCAGTCCGGAGCCGTCGGCGCGGATGGTCCAGATGCGGTCAACCTTGTGCCAGGGCCCTTCGTGGCAGAACATGAGGAGTTTGGCGTCGGTGGGTGAGAACAGCAAGTGGCCGAGCCAGTCGTTACTTCGGTGAATGGTCTTGATCTCTCCGCTACGAACATCGAGCGTAAAAATGACCATGGGAAGCCGCGCCGCCCAGCGCCGCTCCATCATCTCTCCCTTGTTCGCCGGCTGATCGAGAGGATGGGCCTGCTGCCCGGCGGAGGGCCGCTCATCCTGCGCGTTGCCTTCAATGTACGTGCCCGCCAGCAGCGTCTCATCGGCGTTCACACTGGAAACGGAGCCGCGCGGTGGCAGAGCGCCGATGCGGCGGGTCTCTCCGGTATCGGCGTCCGTCGAAAAGACCGCGCCCTCGCGAACGTAATAAATCCGCTCTGCCTTCCGCCCAGCCTCGATGACGCGCGCGCGGCCTTCCACAATCTGCCGGGCTTCCCGCGTGGCCAGGTCGAAAACCGAGATGCCGCCCGGCGTCGAGTAAACCAGCTTCTTTCCATCGGCTGTGTAACCGTTCTGGTTGAAGTAGAGGCTCGCGCTGCCGGGCTCGCGCGTGAGGCGCACCACGCGATGACCGGTGGCAGGATCGATCCAGGCTGTGGGTGGCTCGTCGAGAATTTGAATGGTCGTGGATGGGCCAAGGTCCGCGGGCGGCGACCAGGCGCGCAAAGCCCACACCACCTTCTTGTCCGGCGTGACTTCTATGGCCTGCACCGGCGCGTTGCTTGGGTCAAGCTTATCGGACCACTGATTGAACCAATTATTGACGATGGTGTTTCCATTGGGCAGGCGCGTGGCGTTCTGGACGTTGGAAAACCTGTATTCGGGCGCGTCGGCCGCGGTCCATTCCCACACGGTCTCGCCCCTGCGATTGATCTCGCGCACGAACTTGTCGCCGGCGCCGGCGATCAGGACATTCCCGTTCGCGAGCGGCTTGGCCGACCAGCAACTCGTCACATCTTGCGACCGGAGCACACGGCCGTCCAAATCGTATTCGACGATTCGGTGCGAGTCCATGTGCGCAACCAGAATCGTCCCCGCGGCCGTCAACCGCGCCTGGCGGAACTGGCCGTGAACGCTGCCGGGATTTTTCACTGGCAGCTCAAACTGGTGTTCGATCTTACCGGTGGCTTTGTCGATGACGATGAACTTCGCGGGATTTCCGTTTTCGATGAACCACACGCTGTCCGCGCCGATGGGCTGCGCAGTGTGGATTTCGGTTTGTGCGGGAGCGTCATAATTCCAAACAACCTTCTTGTCCGGCGTGATTTCCGTGATGCCAAACTGGTGGGAGAAGAGAATGTTCCCGTTCGGCTCCAACACCGCGTCGCTGATCTCGCCGCGGCCGGGATGCGTGTAGGACCAGACCACCTGGCCGCCGCGGACAATCGACATTCGCTCCTCTTTTGCCTCGCCCGCGTAAAAGAAATCGTGCTGCGCGAGTCCCTTGCCCGGCAATATGGCAGGAGATTGCGGCGCATCGCTCGCCGGTGTGGCTGCGTTGGCCCCAGGTGCGTTGGTTTGCGCCAAGCCCGTGCAGACCGGCACCACGAGAATCAGTACTTTCGCGAAATTGAAGGCAGATCTTGTCGAAAACATTTCCATTCCTTGACCCTCGATTAGTTAGTGCGCACGGGCGGCGGCCGCACGGAAAGGTGTCCGCACCACGCGAGCGCCCGTTTAGCCTTACTTGACAGGCGTCAACTTGTAGAGGCCCGATGCGTGCGGCGCCACGTGAAAAGTGTAACCGCCGCGAATTGTGCCAACGTCGGCGCGCTGCCAGAGGTCGCGCAGCGTGCAATTGGGCGGCATGCCGAGCGCTTGCCAGTCGACCCGGATATCGATCGGAGCATGGTCTCCCACGTTGAAGACGGCGAAAAACTTCGCGCCGCCGGGGGCATCGGCAGACCAGATGACGCTGCCGCCGTTTTCCGCGAACGCTCCGCCATGCGAGCCTGTCTGGTTCACCGCCAGCACCTCGTCATTGGTAATCAGCGATTCGGTGAACTCGTCGTTGGACGGCAGGTCGCCGCCGAACATCAGCGGCGATTGCGCGATCGACCACAGGCTGATGAGCGTGCGCTGTTCATCCCGCGTGAATTTAGACGTGCGCGCTTCGCCTCGCTCGGCGCGAATCCCGATGCGGCCGAGCGGCAGCATGTCGGCATCCGGCCAGGCGCCGGGATGGCCGGCGGCGCTCCAGATCGACATCAGGATGAAATTCTGCCGCAGCAGCCGCCAATCGTCCCAGAAATCGTCGGAGATGCGCCACAGGTTGGCGTTCTCGCGCAGGAATTCGATGTCCTTCACCATCGCCGGCCCGGGCGAGAGGCTGAGCACGATCGGCCGCCCGGTCTTCTCGATGGCGCGGTGCAGCGCGGCGATCTCTTCGCGGTGAGTTGGCCGCGAGATATCGTCCGCCTTGATGTAATCCACGCCCCATTCGGTGTATAGCTTCAGCAGCGAATCGTAATAAGCCTGCGCGTCCGGCCGGCTCATCTCGACACCGTACATGTCGCTATTCCATGGGCAGGTGGAGTTGATATCGGCGATTTCGGCGGCGTGTACGGAAGCGCCGAGTACGGGTAAGTTCGCCTTCACGGCCTGGCGCGGAATGCCGCGCATGATGTGGACGCCGAAACGCAGGCCCAGGCTGTGAACATAGTCGGCCAATGGGCGGAAGCCGCGGCCTTCGGCGGCGGATGGAAAGCGGTTGACGGCGGGAATGAGTCTGCCGTACGCGTCCATCTCGAGCGCGGTACCCTGCCGGTAACCGTGCGCCTGAGGGCGCGACTCGGACCATTGAATATCGACCACGATGTACTGCCAGCCGTGCTGCTTCAGATGGGTGGCCATGTAATCCGCGTTGGCCTTCACTTCGGCTTCAGTCACCGTGGTTCCGTAACAGTCCCAACTGTTCCAGCCCATCGGCGGGGTTGCAGCCACGGTATCGGCTGCGAACAGCGCCGGCGCCGCGAGAGACACGGTAAGTGCCAAGCCAAAAACAAATTTTCTGACCGGCAGATGTGGCGCACGCACTCGTGCGTCGAGCGTCGAGACTTTTCTCGACGCCTCTTCGCCCCAGGTAAGCGGGCGTCGGCACGAGTGCCGACGCGGCACGCATGAGTGCGCGCGCCACGGCAACAGCCACGAAGTCATACGCATAAGTCTCCCTCCGTACACTAAGTTGTCCTGCCGGCGTCAGTATGTCGCCAGTGACACTCGCAGCAGCACCGGCTCCGACTTGAAATTGAGGTTCCAGTCGGTTTCGTCGCCATTCCAGATTCGAATCGTTTTGAAGACTCCGTTTTCGTAAGTACCTTCCTCGACGCGGAGGAACTGGCGTTGATTCTCCTTGGCGCTGGGACGGAAGTCGACGCCGCAAGAAATCCCGGTGACCAGGAACTGATTCTCGCCGAGTTGCGCCACCAGCGCGCGCCCAATGGGAGAAGCGTTGCCGCGCGGCTCATGGAAACGCACCACTCCGTACGAAACTTCGGCCTTCCATGCGCCGAAATCGAGGGTTTGCGATGGCGTGCCCTTTTCCTCCGCTGTTGCGCGCAGCTTGCCTTCGAAATTGAGGCGCGCGATCTGGCGGGCGATCGGGCCGATTAGCTTATAGTCCTGCGCGATCGGCGCAAATTGTTCCTCGGTGCCGCCTTCGACGTAGTCCAGGCCGAACGGCGAAAACCCGATGGTTCCCATGCCGAGCGCGGAAAACAAGAAGCGGGCGACGCCCGCGCTGTGACCGGTTTCCGGAATGAACAAAGCGTTATCGTCGCGATGATAAAGCTCCATCACCTTCAGATACTCCGCGCTGTCTTCCACATAGATGTCGGGCGCCAGTATATCCAGCGCCGGCGCGGCGACCTTCCAGATAGGAAGAACGTTGTCGGTGGGGCCGCCGCTTTCATAGGTGCCGGGAGGGCCGGGCGGAATGGCGCGCCGCAGTGCCGCGTTGGCATACAGCGGCAACGGATAAACCGCCTTTCCCGCCGCGGCCACTTTGCCGACATAGGTTGCCACCGACCAGGCGTGGAAATACACTTCCGCTTCGGCGCCGAACGCCGCTTGCCAGTTAGGAGCGGGTGTAGCTGCGGGAACGTGCATGGCTGCCAGCACGTCGTCAGGCACCGGCGCTTCGAATAACTTCTGCGCCACCGGCGAATAATCTCGGCGGATCTGCCACGTGCCGGCCTCGTTTTCCACCTGCACCAGCAGCACGGTGCGCTCCGCATCGGCTTCTTTGAGATGACGCATGAATGCAGTGAACGCGTGGATATCGGCATCGAGCGACGCCTGCGCGAACGGCGACGGAGAATCCACCCGGCGGCCGTTCTTATCCAGGATGTACTGATACCGCTCCGGATCCAGCTTCATCCATTCCGGCGTGTAATGCTGGCTGCCGTTCTTATAGAGCCCGAACCAGAGCAGGACCAGGTGCACGTGATGCTGGCGGGCCTGCGCGAGCAGCGTGTCGATTACGGTGTAGTCGAATTTCCCCGGCTGCGGTTCGAACTGTTCCCAGTAGACCGGCATTTCGACCGTGTTGGCGTGCAGATACGCGATCGCCGGCCAGACCTTGGGCAGCACGCCGGGCCAGGCGCTCGAGTTACCCACCTGCGCTCCCAGCATCAGGTACGGCGCATCATCGACAAACAGCGCGTAGCGGCCGTCCTTGTGCACCAGGCGCGGAAGCGGCCGCGGGTTGGTCTGCGCCCACACCGTAGCCACGGCGGCCGACACCGCCAGAACGGCGGTCAATCGCAAAGCTGGTTCCATGATTCTCGTCTCCGTATTTCGGCGCGGCTCGAGTGAGCGTGCCGGCAATAGTCGATACCCGAGTCTTGATTATACGCCCGCAGTATTGCGGGCCCGGATTGTTTTGTCCCCCCAGCCTTCAATTCATAGCGACCCGCGCTCGCGCATCGTAACCCATTGCATGATGATGCCTCGCCCGAGGACGGGGCTTTCCTGTGAAACATAAAGGCTCGCTGTCGAGGGGGGATCGTATTGCACGATACGGTCGTCGTCGAAATAGCCAAAGCCGCGGATCTCGGCGGCCTTTACCCCTGGTTGTGATTCCACGTCGATCAGGCGGGCCGTGAACGGCGCGCGGCTGCGTCCATACTCAATCTGCGAGAATTCGATCCCGATCAGCACCTCACCGCTGTGCTGCCCATACACCGGGCGCTTGGAAGACCGCGAAGGCTGCCCCGGTCTGGGCGTCGGTATCTGATCGTTGTAATTGATGATGCGGCTGACTCGACCATAGACATGTGCGCCCCGACGGATGCCGCCGACGGTTTCAAGAGTGTGGGCTCTGATCGGATCCCCGACAGACGCCTTGTTTGCGTCCAGCGGCGCGTCGAGAGCCAAGGGAATCCGCAGACCCGCCTCGACCCGCGCTCTTTCCTTCGTGGGGGGCGAATCCTGCGGGCCAGGACTCGAGCCAAAAGTGACGGTGCTCTCCGCAATGTACTCGCGGCAATTAGAAAAGACGGACTGGTTTCGCTTCACGGTGCCATCCAACTCCGTCAACAGAAGCTCGGATCTGCGCGCCAGCAGCACCCGCTGTCCCCCGACAAGAACCGGCCAGTACATCGTGTGGTCAACGATCGATCGAATCGCGAGACTGGCTGGAATGTCATAGGCCTCAAGGTCGATTTGCAGGACGTCCAACGCTTCCGGATCGATCCAGAACGCTCCCCGCGCCGCAGCGACACCGGACTGATCGCCGTTTCTCACCGCCAGCACTCTGCGGTGGACATCATACTCGTAGCGCAAGGCCGGCCGGCCTTCCAACGTCACCCGGCCCGAATACGATATTCTCGTCCAATCGTTCCTGAACACCAGGGCGCGGTTGTCCGCGAAGTCGCCCTTGAAGCTGGCGCCGTAACCTACCATCTCGGTCGGCGCCTGTGATTGAAATACGGAGTTTCCCAGCCACGAAAACCGGTCAGCGTTCTCTATGTGAGCGATCTCGAGATGGAGCCGGTCCAGGCGCCTGAACTGACGTTGGTCCGGTATCCACAACGACCGTTCGATAGAGTCGACGCACAGATAGTTTGGCAGACTCCCGAGGTCAGTTATCGCGCGCTGCTTTATCTGTTGGAGAAGTGCCGTGTTTTGAGTCGAAGAGTTATCTTCGGTCTGTGCGGCTGAAATAGCGATGACGACAAGCCCTAGCGCAAAACGCACTCTCCCAGTTCAGCAGTCCTGTTCTAAGGAGTCAAGCCGTTGTTGCATTCAGGATTGGACAGGCAGCGCGCCGGGTTCGGGGAATGCGAAGCGCGGCATATCTCCTGAAATGGCCGTCAGGCTCGCGAAGGTTTTCGGCGGCACTGAGCAAGGCTGGCTCATCCAACAGGCGCAGTACGATCTTGCCCAAGTTCGCCGCGACCGGATCAAGTTGAAGCGGCTAAAGGTCGCTTAGGAGCGTGGGTCCCGAAAAGGGTCCCTTATGGAAAACGAGTTTCCAGGCCCTGAAACCGCACAGAAGGCGAGCAGGACCGGGAGTATAATACCGCGTATGAGTGATAATACGTTCCTAGTGATGCGGCTTAGCAATGAGCCCGGCAAATTCATCGTTATGCCGCAGCCGAGTCCTGACCCGCCATCCGGCCCGCCTTTCGGGCTGGTTCCGGGGGAGCAGACCTTTCGCGGCACCGAGGAAGAGACCCGCAGATTTTTGGCCGACAAGAGACAGTCCTCCTTGCAGATTCAAACGCTGATAGATCGGGCGAAGGGCAGCCCCGAAATCAACGCGCCGGAGTTCATTGTGGCGTGAGCGCCACGCGCCTCGAAAAGGGTAGGTTCAGACACGCTCACAAGCTTACGGCGCGACGGCGAAAACGGCGGCCAAGACCTACAGTCTCACTCGCGAGCTCCTGAAGAATCGAGTCTCGGCCTGCCGTCAGCCTGACACGTCGCGCATGCATCGATATGCGAATTGCGTTCAAACTCAATTGCCAGCAACTCTCGGCGAGCCCGCGCACGCCTTTCTAGCAACTTCGCTGTCGCCGTGCGGCGAGCCGACTCCGAATTAGGGTTCAGGGCCATATCATTTTCGCGGATTGCGGCTTTCAATTGCCTATCAAGCTCGTCGCACGCGGTGCAGGGCATTTCAGGCGAACCTATATTTTACAGCAGCACGGCTGAAGGCGTCTCGAAAACGGTAAGTTTCGGCACAGACGGGGGAGGCCCTGAAATCAAGGCTTTCAGCGTCTCGAAAGTCAGTCCCGAAAACTCGCGCCTCAATCTTCGTCGTGCTGCGCGGACAGGCGGGTTACCACCGAGAGGTCCTCCAGCGTAGTCACATCGCCGGCGACGGTGTTGGAGGTGACGATCTCGCGCAATAGGCGGCGCATGATCTTACCGCTGCGCGTTTTCGGCAGCGCGTCGGTGAAGCGGATCTGCTCGGGCTTGGCGAAGCTGCCGATTTCGTGCGCCACCCATTTGCGCAGGTCTTCGCCCAACTGGTGGTGGTCCCAATTGCCCTTCTTGAGCGTGACGAAACAAGCCACGGCCTGGCCGGTGATCTCATGCGGCTTGCCCACCACGGCGGCTTCGGCTACCGCGGGATGCCGCACCAGCGCTGATTCGATCTCCATGGTGCTCAGCCGGTGGCCGCTGACATTCATCACGTCGTCCACGCGTCCGAGGATCCAGTAGTAGCCGTCTTCATCGCGCCGCGCCGCGTCGCCGGTCATGTAGACGCCCTCGATGCGTTCCCAATACTGTTGCCGGTAGCGGTCCGGATCGCCCCACAGCGTGCGCGCGATGCTGGGCCACGGCCGCTTGACGACGAGGAAGCCTTCCGCGTTGTCGCCCACCGGTTTGCCCATCAGATCGACCACATCGCACAGAATTCCCGGTTGCGGCAGCGATCCCGACCCGGGCTTGAGCGGCACCGCGCCGGGCATCGCCGAGATCATGATGGCGCCGGTCTCGGTCTGCCACCAGGTGTCGACAATCGGGCAGCGCTCCTTGCCGATCACCTTGTAATACCATTCCCAAGCCGCCGGATTGATCGGCTCGCCGACCGAACCGAGCAGGCGCAGGCTCGACATATCGTGCGCGTTCGGCCACTGGTCGCCCTGGCGGATGAAGGAGCGGATGGCGGTGGGCGAGGTGTAGAAGATGTTGACGCGGTACTTTTCGATCAG
>Ga0187847_10000088_pt1 | contig 101374 bp, 72 predicted proteins | sample June2016WEW_4_10_FD_132458 | JGI IMG/M metagenome (GOLD analysis project Ga0187847, IMG submission 132458) | Peatland microbial communities from SPRUCE experiment site at the Marcell Experimental Forest, Minnesota, USA - June2016WEW_4_10 | ecosystem: Environmental > Terrestrial > Soil >...
GAACCAACATTCGTGAACAGGGGCTCAACTCGACAATCGGTTCTGTGTGCCGTGTCCGCCAGTCCGGAATGCCTAATGAACCGCGGAGAGCTCCACCTTCCTAGGAAGGGTTCACCAGCGCATCAACCACGGCCCCGTGGGTCGGATTCTACCTTCCTTGCAGCCTGAGGCGCTATTCTGACTCAGGTGTATCCAGTTCTATTCCATCTCGGCTCTTTTCTGATTCCGGCGTATGGCGTTTCGGCGGCAGTGGGCGTGCTGCTGGCGCTGTATTTGGGAGAGCGCACGGCGCGCATCGTTGGGCTTGATGCGCAGCAAGTGTGGAAGCTGTGCGTGGTGACGCTCTTCGCGGCGCTTGTGAGTTCGCGGCTGCTGCTGGTGGTGCTCAACTGGACCCCACTGCGCACGCATCCGTCGTGGTTGCTGACGCTGGCGATGGTGCATCATCCGCTTCTAGCCTGTTTCGGCGCGCTAATCGCGATGGTTGTGGCTCTTTTATGCGGATGGCGGCAGCGGCTGCCGCTTTGGACTACGGCTGATGCGCTTTCGGCACCGCTCGCATTGGGATTGGCGTTCGAACAGTTGGGCGCGCTGCTGGCCGGATCGGGCTATGGAACGGAGACTGCAGTGCGGTGGGCCGTCACTTACACTGACCCGTTGACGGGGCAGTGGAGCGGCGCTCCGCTGGGCGTCGCACTGCATCCGGTGCAGGGTTACGCGGCGCTGGGATTTTTGACGCTTGCGATTTTTTTGCTTGTTTGGCTGCCGTATTTGCGCCAGCCGGGTGATGTGGCCGGATTGTTGTTGCTGGGCGCGGGCGTGGTTGTTTTTGTTACCGAATTTTGGCGGGATACCGAAGGACGGGGCACGGTGTTGAGCGGCGCGCTGGATGGGCCACAGATAGCGGCGGCGGCGCTGGTGGTGGTTGGCGGGTTGGTGCTGTTGGAACGCCGAAGAGTGGTTGAAGGTTGAAGTTTCCCACCCATTCGCAAAGAGCGCGAATGGATGGGGCACCGATGTTGATGTGAGGCACCCAGTTTTCTGGGTTAGGGACGAAAGGCGAGGCTGTAAATGGCTGAACTGCGCACCATAGAAGTGACGGCGGAGGCAAAGGGGCAGCGGCTCGACCAGTTTCTTGCGGCGCAGCTTGAGGGCGTGAGCCGCTCGCGCGTGCAGCTGTTGATTGAACAGGGCGATGTGCTGGTGAACGGCAAGCGCGAGAAGGTCTCGCTGAAGCTGCGCGGAGGCGAGCGAATTGACATCACCGGCGAGCCGCGTCCTGCGCCGCTGAAGGCGACGGCGGAAGAGATTCCGCTGGACGTGATTTATGAGGACGCAGACCTGGCGGTGGTGAACAAGCCCGCGGGGATGATGGTTCATGCAGGGTCAGGGCAGAATGATGACGCGCGCAGCCGCGGCACTCTGGTGAATGCGCTGCTCTTCCGGTTCAAGAAGCTTTCGGCAACCGGGGGAGATTTGCGACCGGGGATCGTGCACCGGCTGGACAAGGATACGAGCGGCTTAATTGTGGTGGCGAAGAACGACCGCACACATGCGGCGCTGGCGGAGCTGTTCTCAAGCCGCCAGGTCAAGAAGAGTTATATTGCGCTGGTGCAGGGGACAGTGGAGCGGGCCAAAGGCACAATCAACGCCAGCCTGGGACGCGATCCGCTGCGGCGTACACGCATGACCGCAAAACCACTGGGCGATGCGCGCACGGCCGTTTCGCACTACGAGGTGGTCAAGCGGTTTGCGAATCGCTTTGGCAAGTTCACGCTGGTAAAGGTGCGGATAGAGACGGGCCGGACGCATCAGATTCGCGTGCACATGGCGTCGATCGGGCATCCCGTGGTGGGCGACACGCTCTATGGCGGATCGGGGCAATTGACAGACCAAGTGGCGTCGCAGGCCGCGACCTCGAAGGCCGCACGGCGCAAGGCAGAGCCGGAGAGGCTCAAGCTGGGACGAAACTTTCTGCACTCGGCGCGGCTTGAGTTTATCCATCCGAAGACGAAAAAACTTTTGGAGCTTGAGGCGCCGCTGCCCGCCGAGCTTGAGGAGTTTCTGGTCAGATTGGAAGCGAAGTAGAAACAGTCATACGGGGCTAGTCCAGTCCGTTATTCTCGCGCAATGGAAAAGCCGTCCCTCAAGGGCTAAAGCCCGGACGGTTTTATGGCATATATGTACGGGCTGAAGCCCGCCCTCCATATTGGCTCACTCTCATATACTGGCCCACTCTTATGTTTTGCACCGCGGCTAGAACAGATAGCGCGCAGTGAAGACGAGGTTGTGGTTGGTGGCGTGGAAGGTGCTGGTGGCCATTTGGAAACCGGCGCCAAAGGCCAGGCCGATGCGGCTGGTTTTGTTCTCTGGGCGCAACTTCACCTTGCCAAACATCAAGCCTGGAGTGACGAAGGTCTGGACTTTGCCATCGTTTTTTCCGCCGTTATAAAAGGTGGAGTTCTGTTCGACCTCCGGCCACCAGAGTTTGCCAGCGTGGTATTGCAAGACCGCGTTCCACGCAACCGGACGGCCGAGTTTTGAGGTATCGCCGGTGGGCAGCGCAACGCTGGCACAGCTCTGCACATCGAAGCGGCCATAGCCTTTACCCATGCCCACGGTGGGCGAGATTGTGGCGTCGGTGCTGCCGTTTGTGTAGCTGCCGGAGGGAATGGTGGCACCCACCGCGACGCTGGCCACGTAGCTGCCATGCTGCTCGTTTCCAGCGAAGGGCCGGTACTTGAGCAGGAAAGAAGCGTCGCCGGCTCCGTCCTTGGTGGCGGTCGCATTGTGCTGGATGTAGGGCGGGAGGTTGATGTCTATTTCGGTATTGGCAAATGGGATAAAATTGACCCCTTTGCTGTTGTCGTAAATCCAGGTAGTGGTGCGAGCGGCAGTGATTTGGCGAACAAAATCGGTGCGTGCAACTTGGATCAGGGCTGGGTATGGCGTGACAACGGGAACGCTCCATCCGGGCTGCCTGGATTGTGTGCGCGTGGTGCGGGTTTCCCACTGGCTGAAGAACGAGCCTTGCGCGCAAGCGGCCGCAGAGACAGAGAAGAGGGCGAGAAGGAGTAATGTTTGTTTTTTCATTTCACTGAGATTTAGATATTGAGGGTCAAGTGGGAGACAAGCAACCACAAATAGGTGGATGTCCGTCTCCACCTTGCGATGCAGAGCGGGGAGGAATTCACTCCTGAGTGAGAAGGATGGCGCGCAGTCCGGCGGCAACTTCCTGCTGCTGGCTGGCGGTGATGCGGTTGAAGAAGGGCAGCGCGAGCGTGCGCCGGGCAATGGATTCGGTGATTGGCAGCGAGGCTGCGCCGGCACAGGGATGGCTGCGCCAGGCGGGCTGCAAATGAATGGGAGCAAAGTAGCGCGCGCTGGCGATGCCGCGGCGGGCAAGCTCTGCCTGCACGCAATCGCGGCTGACGAGTTCCGGCAGACGCACCACGTAGACGAACCAGCTTATGGTGCGGCGAGGGAGCGTGAGCGGCGGGAGTTCCAGGCCCGGAATGCCTCGGAGAAGAGTGGTGTATCGTTCGGCGGCAGCGTGGCGTAGAGCGAGCATCCCAGCGATGCGGCCAAGCTGTACACGTCCCAGCGCGCAAGCCAACTCAGAAAGCCGGTAGTTGTAACCGACCTCGCTGTGGTCGAGCCAGCCTGCCGAGGGTTGTCGCCCTTGGTTGCGCAAGCTGCGGAGACGATCGGCATGAGCGCTGTTGTGAGCGAGCACTGCTCCGCCTTCGCCGGTGGTGAGTTGCTTGTTGGGATAGAAACCAAACACAGCCATATCGCCGAAGCTGCCGGCGCGTTGGTGGTCGAATTCGGCGCCAATGGCCTCGCAGGCGTCTTCAATGAGGACAAGGGTGTGACGGCTTGCGAGATCGCGGAGTGCGCGCATATCCGCCGGAATACCGAAGGTGTGGACGACCAGAATGGCGCGGGTGCGTCGCGTGATGGCGCGGGCAACGGCGGCGGGATCGAGGTTGAGAGTGATGGGGTCAATCTCCGCAAAGACCGGCGTGGCGCGAACCTGGAGGACGGCGTTGGCCACGGCCACAAAGGCAAACGATGGCACGATTACTTCGTGGCCTTCGCCGATGCCGAGCGTGAGCAGTGCGAGATGAAGCCCGGCGGTGCCGGAACTGACGGCTACTGCATGGGGCACGGAGTGATAGGCGGCCAGCGCGGCTTCAAAGGCTGCAAGCTCGGGCCCAAGGCTGAGATGCGGCGTGCGCAGAACTGCCGTGACAGCATCGATTTCCGCTTGCGTGATGTCAGGAGATGAGAGAGGGATGCGCGCGGTCATGGCTTCTCCGGGCGCGGTTCGCCGGGCAGCGGCGCGGGTTGCTTGATGAGCAAACCGTCGAGCGGGACGGTCGAGAGCACGCGAGCAATGGTGGCAGCCGCAGTGCCGTCGCCGTAGGGATTTTTCATGCCGCGCAGAGATTCACGGAACTCCGGACTGAGGGCCCGCTGGATGCCGGCGTGGATTGCCGAGGTTTCAGCGGGTACGTCGATAATGTTGCGGGAGCGCTCGCGGCCCTGCTGGCGTATGCCGACATTGACCACGGGCAGGGCAAACGATGCGGCCTCCATAATGCCGCTGGAAGAGTTGCCGACCATGGTTGCGACGTTGCCCAGCAGGCTCCAGTACGTCACGGCGTCGAGATTGACGAAGACGTGTGTATGCGGGCGCGTGGCAGCCAGGGCGCGAGTGCGTTCAATGAGCGCGTAACCGCCGGCGTCGGAGTTGGGATAGACAAAGATGAGCTGGCCGGGCGTATCGGCGAGCGCCAAGAAAAAGGCATCGGCTTCAGCGTTGGTGTCCGAGAGGATAGTAACCGGGTGCCATGCGGCAAGAAGCGCGGACGGCGTGAGGGCGAGCAAGAGGCGAGACTCGAGAGCAGTGCGGTCGAGCAGCGCGGAACGGCGCAGATGGTCAAGAGAGGGCGCGCCCGCATGATGCACGCGCCACGGCTCCTCACCCATGGCGATTACGCGGCGGCGCGCGGTTTCAGTGGATGTGAAATGAATGTGGGCGAGCTTGGTGAGAGCGTTGCGAACGTGGTCGTCGATGGCGCCCTGCGAGATTTCGCCGCCTTCGATGTGAGCGACGGGAATGCGCAGGGCGAGGGCGACGGACGCCGGCGCCAGCATCTCATAGCGGTCGGCGATGAGCAGCAGCAGATCGGGACGCCACGCAGTGAGGGCGTCTGCCAGGCCGAGAATGGCGATGCCGATGGTCTTGGCCATGCCGGTGTCGGTGTCAGAGCTGAGCAGGCACTCGATGCGCGCCTTGATGGGAAAGCCGTCGCGCTCGATTTCGTTGACGGTCGAACCAAAATCCGGCGAAAGATGCGCGCCGAGCGCAAAGACGCCCAGATCGACCTCGGGATGAGCGGCTAATTCGCGCAACGGCCAGTAGAGGTGACTGTAGTCGGCGCGCGAGGTGGTGACCACGCCGATGCGACGCTTGCCGACGGTCTCACTCATACGCAGACCCGTGGCGCGCGGATTTGGGGTTCGCGGCAGTCGGCGAGTGTCAGCACAGTGCTGCTTGGAGTGTAATCGGGAACCAGCTTGCACAACTGGGCGATAGCGGCGGGCAGGTCGCGCGCTTCGATGGCCTCACGCAAGGGTGCGAGCGCACGGTTGAGAATTGCAGCCTCAGGTTGAGCCGTCTCGATGCGGACCATCCCGCTTCGGTCAACCGGACCGGTTGATTCGCCGGCGGCCCAGAGGCGTTCGTTTTCCTTGTCGCCGGGACGCAGCCCGATGAAATCGATTGCAATCTCGCGGTCCGGCGCAAGAGCGTGCGCCATGAAACGGGCCAGGTCGAGGACCAGGTGCGCTGACGGAAGAGCGGGCGCAAGCAGAGCGGATGGATTGTGGGGAAGGGGCTGAGAGGAAGTGTCATAGTTTCCCGCCTTTTCGCAAAGAGCGCGAAAGGATGGTGCACTCGGCTGTAATGCACCGGTCCATAGGAGCAGGTTTACCGCCTCGCTGACGGTTAGAAAGTAGCGGCGCGCAGTGGGATCGGTGACCGAGAGCGGATTGCCGAGAGCAATTTGCCGCGCGAAGACCTCCGCCACGCTCCCGCATGAAGCGAGCACGTTGCCGAGGCGCAGAACCGTGCCGCCATGGGCGAGCACAATCTCTTCGGCGACTCGTTTAGTTGCGCCCATGACGGAGGCCGGCTCGACGGCCTTGTCAGTGGAAAGCAACACCACGCGCGCGTCGCGCGCGGCGGCCGCGCGAACCAGTGTTTCCGTGGCAAAGATATTGTTTTCGATGGCCGCGAGCGGCTGCTCTTCCATCAGCGGCACGTGCTTGAAGGCTGCGGCGTGAAAGACGATACGCGGCGCGTGCGTGAGAAAAATTTCATCTAGAAGAGCGCTGTCGGCTGTGCTGCCGAGGATGGGCGTCCTTCGGCACCTTGCGCCGGAGTTTGCGGTCGCGGCAGCAGTCCATTCACGCTCGAGAGTGTAGAGATTGTTCTCTGAGGCCTCAAGCAAAACCAACTTCGGCGGCCTGAGCGCACAGATGCGGAGGGCAAGTGCGGAGCCGATGGAGCCTCCCGCGCCGGTGATGAGAACCGATTGCTGGCGCAGCGCGTCAAGGTCTTCGTGCGACGGCGACGGCAAGGTTGGGCGCGCGAGAAATGCGCGCCAATTGAGGTCTTGGAGCGATGGAGTCACATCAAGAGTATAAATTGGACGACCGCGCCTATTGTGGCGCTTCTGAAACAGGTGCAACGGAACAGTCGACGCGCTGATACCAGGGCGCGTGCAGCCTGCCCGGGTGAAGGTCGAGACAGATTTGGTCGCCCGGCTCGGCGTCGCGATAAAAGCTGGAGGAGACGCTGATCTTGTTTGGATTCTGAAGCGGACCCCAGGGTGCGAGATCGAGGTAATAGGTGGTGGATCTTCCATGAACCATGTGCTTGCCGATGACCGGCACAGTGTAGGAGTCTGGCTTTGCGGCATCCAGCAGAGTGTCTGCCAAGACAACCAAAGGGTAGCTGTAGAGAGCCGAGAAAACGAGTAACCCGTAGAGAGAACCAATAGGGGATGAGTTTTTGCGAGCGGAGTTGAAGAAAGAAGCGATGTAGACAAGCGCGACCGGAACAGCCATCAGTAAGATGGGTTGCATCGAGACGAAGTGAAGATTGCGGACACCAAGAAACAGCCCAAATCCGGCTATTATCAACGCAATACTCAATTCAGCGCGTGGGTCAGCCTTTTTCTTGAAGACTGTGTAGAGCAGAGGTGAGCGCTGCATCAACAGAATCTCAACCACGGGCACGAGCGCCAGAACCACGGCCGACAGCAGATGAAGGTCGGAGGCGCCGAAGCTTAACCCGACAGCAGCCGCGACAGCGGCGGCGATGATAGCGATGCTGATGGTCTTGGCCTGCTTGAGGGCGTTCAGGCGTTCTTCGGGAGTCGAACCCAGCTCCGAATCGCGAGAGATTTCGTCGAGAAGCATGTCGCGGTCGCGCGCGTCCAGATCGGTGAGTTGCTGGAACCAGGCGCGGTAATCGTCATCGGTATCGAAGGACTGAGATATGGTGACCTTGCCACGGCCCTCCTTGAGACAGAGCTGCGTGTATCTGCCGTTGCGCGAACTGATGGTGCGGAAGCCTTCGATCTCGCTCAGGTCGGCGGCGCGATCGCGAAAGGCGTCGCGCACCTCGATGCGCGTGCCGTCAATGACCACACGGGAGCGCAGAGCATAGGCAGCCAGATAGAGTCCCATGCCGATGAAGAAGATGGGCATGATGACTTCAACGGCTCTACCTGATTTGGCGGCGACAATGGAAACGGCGAAGCCTCCGCCGATCATTGCTACGCTCAGGAGCATGAAAAGCACTCTTTGCCACGCTTTCAAACGATACTCATGCCGGGTCGTGCTCGCTTGCTGCATGAAATCCATCGTGATCTCCGTTCCCGCCTTTGTATCACATAAGACATTCATAGGAGAAGGATTTATGGTGATCTTCGCCGCTGCCACAGGGCGCGGCTACAAGCCTGTCGTCTACTCGAATACACTGGATAGTTCCGCGGATTCAAGGGAAGGTGCCCAGTCCCTGCCGCCCTGGAGAAGAAGTTGAGAAAGAATTGGATACGAATGGTTGGGGGAACGGCTGTTGTTTTTATTGCTTTGGCTGCGGCCGGGGCGCAGGGGCGCTTTGACGCCGAGGCGGTGCGGCTCAATAATCGCGGCGTGGCGCAGATGGGCCAGCAGTTTACCGAGCGCGCCGCGGATAGTTTTGCCGCTGCGTTCAAGAAGGACCCCAAGCTGGCGCAGGCGGTGGTGAACGAGGGCATTGCGCTGCTGACGCTGCAAAGGATTGACGAAGCCAAGAAGGCGCTGGAGCAGGGGATTGCGCTCGACCCTGAGAGCGCGCAGGCGTGGTACAACCTGGGCCTGGCCGAGCACGCGGGCAACGAACTGGAGTCGGCACTGGCCAGCTTTCAAGGCGCGGTAAAGCTTGATCCGAGGGACGCGGACTCTATCTATTTTGAGGGCGTTTGCTACCAGGAGATGAAGCAATTCGACAAGGCCATCGCGACTCTGCAGCAGGCACTGCAAGTGAATCCGCTGCATGCGTCGGCGGAGTTTGCCCTGGCGCGGGCGCTGCAGCGTTCGGGCCACACTCCGGAAGCGAAGGTGCATTTTCAGCGATTCCAGCATATGGCCAGCGCCAAGATTTCGTCGCCCATCGGCCTCTCTTACGGCGAACAGGGCCACTATTCGACCGTAACTCCGATTGTCGAGCCGGAAGCGGGCCGGAGGGAGATGATTCCGGTGAAGCTGGTGGCGCGGCCGATGATTTCTGCTATCCCACCCTTGCCGCACAGACGAGAACGCGGCAAGGATGGGGCTCCCGCACCTTTCACCACTACCGGCGGGGCGTGCATGATGGACGTGGCCGGAAATGGCCGGATGGACCTGGTGCTGGTGCAGGAGGGCGCGCAGGCGATTCGCGTGCTCCACAACAAGGGTGACGGCAGCTTCGAAGAGTGGAACGCCGAAGCCGCGGGGCTGAAGGCGAAGGGCCGCGCGGTAGCTTGCGCGGTGGGCGATTTCGACGGCGATGGGTTGAATGATCTGGCGGTTGCTCTGGACGATGCAGTGCTGCTGTTTCGCAATTTGGGGAAGGGCAAGTTCAAGGATGTAACAGCAGAGTCCGGGTTTGCGGCACGCAACAGGCCTTCGGGGATCACTGCTGTGGACTACGATCACGACAGCAATCTGGATTTGCTGCTGACTGGCTCGCCCATCAAGGCTGGCGATGAATCGAACGTCTTGTGGCGCAACAACGGCAACGGAACTTTTGCCGAGCGGACGGAACCGACGGGGTTGGGCGGAAGCGGACGGACGGCTGCGGCGATTCTTACCGACTTCAATAATGACCGAGCCGTGGACCTGGCGGTGACCGGAGATGGACCGGCGCCGCTGATTCATGTGAATCCGCGGGAAGGGAAATATCCGACGCAGGCTCTTTATGAGAATGAGAAGTTGCCTGCAACCGAGGGAATCGCCGTGCTGGATTACAACAAAGACGGCTGGATGGATATTGCCGTGACCCATGCGGGCGCGCCGGGATTGACGCTGTGGCGCAACGTTGCCGGACCAGAAAACGTCGGCCGGCGATTTGAAAGAGTGGAACTCCCGCTGCACGGTGCTTTGCGCGGATGGGGAGTTACGCCCATCGACATAGACAACGACGGCTGGATTGATCTGGCGGCAATTGTAGAAACAAAAGCGGGGCCGCGGGTGCGGGTCTTCCGCAATCGTGGGGATGGAACATTTGAGGATGTCAGCCACGCGCTGGGCCTGGATAGCGTAGTGCTGCACTCGCCGCGCGGGTTGATTGCCGCCGATGTGGCGGGCGACGGCGCGGCGGATTTGATTGTGACGCAATTGAATGCGCCGCCGGTGCTGTTGCGCAATGTGGGCGCGAACAAGAATCATTTTGTGCGTCTCGATCTGACCGGATTTGCCGACAACAAGACTGCGATTGGCGCGAAGGTGGAAGTCTTCGCGAATGGGCTCTGGCAGAAGTGGGAACTGGCCGGAGCAGTGGGCTACCAGACGCAAGCGCCGCCGCAGATTCTGGTGGGGCTGGGCGATGCGGAGGGGGTTGATCTGCTGCGCATTCTGTGGCCGACGGGCGTGTTGCAAGACGAGATTGATTTGCCGCATACGCCGGTAATTGCGATGAAAGAGGCCGACAGGCGCGGCAGTTCGTGTCCGGTGCTGTTTGCGTGGGACGGGCATAAATACAAGCTGGTGACGGATGTGATTGGCGCGGCGGTGGTGGGCCACTGGTTTACTCCCACGCGGCGCAATACGCCGAACCCCGGCGAGTGGATCAAGATTGCCGGGGGCTCACTGGCGCCGATGGATGGCAAGCTGAGCGTGCGCTTCATGGAGCCGATGGAAGAGGTCAACTATATCGACCAGTTGCGGCTGGTCGCGATCGATCATCCGGAAAATGTTGAAGTGAATCCCGACGAGCGATTCCTGGACGATCCGCCGTTTGCTTCGGGCCGCGTGGTGGCTTCGGCGGGTGCGCGGTTGCCGGTGGGCGCTTGGGATGGCGAAGGACGCGATGTGCTCGAGCAGGTAAGCGCGCGCGATCACAAATTTGCCAGCGGATTTGCCGCTTTGCCTTACGACGGATTCGCCAATTTGCATGCACTAACTCTTGATCTAGGTCCGCTGAATGCGAAATCCCCGCTGCGGCTGCTGATGACCGGCTATGTGAATTACTTCAGTGCGACATCGCTCTATTCCGCGTGGCAGGCGGGCGTGAAGCCCATCTCGCCTTACGTCGAAGCGGAGTTGCCCAGTGGCGAGTGGAAGCGGATTGCGGACGATGTGGGTTTCCCGGCGGGACTGGAACGCACCATTGTGGTCGATTTGACGGGCAAGCTGCCCTTGAGCACGCGGCGCATTCGCCTGATGACGAATCTGGAGATTTATTGGGACCAGGTGCTCATTGACAATCATGTCGATGCGGAAGCGCGCACGGCGGAAGTTCCGCTGGCTCTCGCCACTCTGCATTTCCGCGGCTACCCGAAACAGATTGAAGGCGCAAGCGCTGGCGATCTCGATTACGACTATGACCGTGTGAGTTTGACCGGGCCGTTCCAGCGGCAACGGGGAAGTTACACGCGCATGGGCGACGTGACCGCGCTGGTGAGCGGCATTGACGATCGCTACGCGATTTTCGGCAGCGGCGAAGAGATTGCCGCGGAATTCGACGCGACGAAACTGCCGACGCTGCCTGCGCACTGGACGCGCGATTATTTCTTCTACGCCAACGGATTTGTGAAGGATATGGACTGGTGGGATGCGTCGCCGTTTACCGTGGCGCAACTGCCATTCCACGCTATGAGCAAGTATCCGTATCCGGCGGATGAGAAGTTTCCTGATGATGCGAATGCGATTGACTACCAGTTGAATTGGAACAACCGGTGGGATTCAGGCGAGCCGGTGAGGTCGTACAGGTTTGATTACCAAGTGCTGCCATCAACGCCGGCCGAGGATACGAGGCCATGATACCGATGGAGGAATCGGAGATTCAGGAACTGGCTGAGAGCCCTCGGGAGATCGGCACGTCTCGCGGAAGGAGCCATCTTCAGCTGGTTTTCAGCGTCGTATGCATTCTGGTCGTTCTTTGGCTGGCGCGCGATTGGCTGATGCGGGAAAGCCACTGGCTGGATGGTCATTTCCAAAAGGAGATTGCGCGGAAGTTGGGCATCTCGTCCGGAGCGATTGGTTCCCTATACTTTCTGCTGCATACGGTCTGGTCCACCTTCCATGCCAACACCAAGAAGAAGCAGAAGCGCGCCGAAGAAGAGAAGAAGCAATTCAACCCGCGCTATAACCCCATCGCGGAACGGGATTCGGAGAGCTGGAGCCATGCACGGCATAACGATTGAGCCCGCCTCACGGCAGCTGGAGCTTCTGCGCGCAGGCGAGGTTTCTGTTGCTGAGTTGGCCGAGGCGCACATCCAGCAAATTGAACGGCTGAATCCGCAGTTGAATGTATTCGCCGACTTCGATGCGGAGCGTGTCCGCGAGCGGGCGCGTAAGCACGATGAGTGGCGTGGAACGCGGTCTCGCAGACCGCTGTTCGGATTACCGGTGACCGTGAAGTCATCGATCGCCACGCGGGGATTCAAGTGCGAGATTGGGAGCCTGTTGCACAAGGGCGAAATTCCTGGTGAAGATGCTGTGGTGGTGGCGCGGCTGCGCGCGGCGGGAGCGTTGATTCTGGGCACGACAAATTGCCCGGAGTTTCTGATGGCCTACGAAACGGCGAACCTGTTGCACGGGCGAACAAATAATCCATGGAATCTGGAGCGCACTCCGGGCGGATCGAGTGGGGGCGAGTCGGCTGCCATCGCGGCAGGGCTTTCGGCGGGGGGGCTGGGCAGCGACAGTGGCGGCTCAGTGCGCGTGCCTGCGCACTTCACCGGCATCTGCTCGCTGAAACCCACGCCGGGACGCATTCCCGGCCGCGGCCATCTGCCGCCTTGCCTGGGGCCGTTCCAGATTCTGGGGGCTATTGGGCCGATGGCGCGTACCATTGCCGACGTGACTCTGATGTTTCGCACGCTGAGTGGGCAAGACCCTTTCGATCCGGCAAGTCCGCCGGTTACTCTGCGGTCACCGAGCCTAGACGAATTGCGGGCAAACGCCATTGGAGTCTTTGAGGACGACGGCCTGGTTCCAGTGACGCCGGAGACGCGCGCCGCAGTGAACGCCGCGGCGACCGCGCTTCGCGAGGCGGGCTTTCGCGTGGAGGCGTTCCGGCCGAGCACGCTGGAGCAACTGCGCAAACTGTGGTGGAAGTTTTTTGTGCAGTGCGGAGCCATGTTTTATACGCCCGAGATTCGCGGCCGGGAACTCCAGTTGAGCCCCATCTTCAGTGAGTTTCTTTCGATTGCCGAGTCGGCGGGTCCGTTGACGGCTACCGAGCTTCTGGATGCGTGGGCCGAACTGGATGTGTTGCGGGCGAAGACGCTCGAGGAGATGAGGGGGCATCCAGTGCTGCTGTGCCCGGTGGCGAGCATTCCGGCGTTTCGGCACGGCGAGAGGGAGTGGAACATCAAGGGGCAGATTGTGGAGTATCTTGACGCGGTACGGCACGCGCAGTGGTTCAACGCGCTGGCCGCGCCGGCAGCGGTGGTTCCAGTTGGCAGTTCGCCGGAGGGATTGCCGATTGGCGTGCAGATTGTTGCTCGACCGTTCGAGGACGAGACGGTGCTGGGCGTTGCGGCGATTGTGGATGAGGCATTTGGGTATAAGCCGCCGCCGATGGCGAGAGGTTAATTGTGAAGAGCAATGAATATAGATATCCCACTTTCGCCAATTCGCAAAAACGCGAATTCCACCCAACGGACGATAGACCTGTCGGCGGGGACCCCGGCGAATTGGCGAAAGTGGGGCGCCCGAAAGTATGTTTGATCCCTTACTGCTGACTACTAAGTCATTATTGCTGAATATATTAACGCGTATCCACCTTTAGATTGAGGCGTAACAGATACATTCGCGGTAGCCTTAGGTTTCCCCAGAATAGGAGCGCGAAAGGTGCGCGAAAGCTGGCACGAACGGTTTGCTGAAACGCCCGATGTCCTGAAGAATGTGCAGCGTCAGCACACAATTGTGCCGGTGCTGGATATGGAGATCGGCGGTGGCGAGTTCATCGTCATGGCGGGGCCGTGCGCGGTTGAGACCGAGGCACAGTTGATGGCCACAGCCAACCACGTTCGCCTCGGCGGCGCGCGCATTCTTCGCGGAGGCGCCTTCAAGCCGCGCAGTTCCCCCTATGCATTTCAAGGACTTGGCCTGGAAGGGCTAAAGCTGCTGGCGCGTGCGCGGCAGGAGACTGGTCTGGCTATCGTCACCGAAGTCATGTCGGAAGACGACGTTCCCATGGTGGCCGAGTACGCCGACATTCTGCAGATCGGCTCGCGTAATTCGGAGAACTACTCGTTGCTGGAGACGGCGGCGCGCTCCGGCCGTCCGTTGCTGCTGAAGCGCGGGATGATGGCCACGGTGGCCGATATGCTGCGTTCGGCGCAGATGGTGCTGGACAACGGCAACCCAAATGTCATTCTCTGCGAGCGCGGCATTCGCACATTTGAGACGGCAACGCGCAATACCTTCGATGTGGCGGCCATCGCGCTGCTCAAGCAGATTTCGCATCTTCCGGTGATTGCCGATCCAAGCCACGCGGCCGGGCATCGCGAACTGGTGCCAGCGCTGGCGCGCATTGCCGTAGTTGCCGAGGCCGATGGCCTGATAGTTGAGGTGCATCCCGATCCAGACAAGGCGTGGAGCGACGGCGAGCAGTCGCTGGATTTCGATGGATTTGACGATATGATGGCTTCCCTTGATCCGTACCTGGCGCTGCGCCGACAGGAATTTACGATGCGTGAGCGGGCAGTTCGGTTGCGCGAGGCGGCGGGCGCGCGTGTCATGGAGGCCGTTGGATGAGATTTCCGGCAAGGGCCACGGCGATCCTGGGCTCGATTGCATTGCTGATTTTGATTTGCGGATTTGCGCTCGGTCCGGCGCAGTTTTCCACCGTTCCCGTAATTGTGACTGCCGCGCCGGCTTACGAACCGTTGGCGGAACTGCGTGGGCGAGAGCGGTTTCCTCAGGGCGCACAACTGTTGGTGGTCCGCGACGGCAAGGCAGAGCCTCTGGTTCCGGGTTTCGCGGCAACTGCCGACGCCGATGTTTCCTTCGATGGCAAAAGCGTGCTGTTTGCGGGCGAGCAGGCCGCCGGCGAACCGTGGCAGATTTGGGAATTGACGCTTGAGAACCACGCGGTGCGCAAGGTGATTACGACCGCGACCGATGCGGAACGCCCACTCTATCTGCCGGGCGGACGGATGGTCTGGGCGCAGCGCACAACTTGGGGATTTCAACTGGTATCTGCGGAAGACGGCCATGCGCCGGCGAATCCGCCCTTGAATCCGACAGCAGGCCCCGGTCTGCTTCCGCTCACTTACACGCAAGCCAGCGCGTTTCCCGCCGCTGTGCTGGCCGACGGGCGGATTTTGTTTGAAGCCGGCTTCCCTCTCGGCTCGGGATCGACCGCAGAACTATATCTGGTTTACGCCGATGGCTCAGGCGTTGAGTCGTACCGCTGCGATCACGGGCGGGCGCGCTGGGGCGGTACGCAGCTGGCCTCGGGCGACGTGGTGTTTACGCACGGAGATTCGCTGGCGCGGTTTACTTCGCCGCTGGCCCATGAAGTGAAGATTGATTCGCCGCGCGCGGAGTATGCGGGCGCGCTGGCCGAGACGGCGCAGGGCGCATGGCTGGTGAGTGCGCGGTCTGGCGCGGGCGTTCGGTTTGCGATCAAGTTGTGGAAGCCCGGAGCGGCGGCGCTCGAAACATTGTTCGCCGTGAGCGGGAAAGATATTGTCGAGCCGGTGATGCTTTCGCCGCGCACCCCGCCCAGGCGCCATCCCTCGGGTCTGCATCCATGGGATTACGCCAATATGCTCGTGCTCGATGCGCGCCTCTCGCGCGAAGGGGATTTGAAGAAGGCTCCCGCATCTGTGCGACTGGAGCGAATGAATGCTGACGGCCAGGCAATTGTTACTGGAACGGCGCCAGTGGAAGCGGACGGATCTTTCTTTGTGAAAGTTCCAGCAGATCAGCCGATTCGGTTTGCGTTGCTGAATGAAAAAGGTGTGGTGCTGCGCCAGGAGCACGGATGGTTCTGGATACGGCGAGGCGAGCAGCGCATCTGCGTGGGATGCCACACAGGGCCGGAGCGTTCATCGGAGAATCGTGTGCCAGACGTATTAGTGCGCACGACGACGGCTGTTGATCTGACGGGTGCGGCGCAGACAGAAGCAAAGCCCGAGAAAACGCCGGGGGACAAATAGAATGTTGATTCGCTTTCTTCTTTTATTCTGCGCGGTTGCCATGGCGGCGGCACAGACTGCACCTACGACACCCGCTTCCACAGCGGCTCCTAAAGTGTCTGCCGCGCACGCGGTTGCCACGCCGGTGCCGGTGATTCGCTTTGAGGACGCCAGCGATAAGGCGGGCATCAACTTTGTTCACAGCTTTGGATCGCGCCAACTGGGGTCGCTGCTGGAGGGAACAGGCGCGGGCTGCATCTGGTTCGACTACAACAACTCCGGACGGGAATCTCTCTACGTGGTGAACGGACGGCCGCTGGACGACTCGATGCATCCCTACCCGCTCAAGGAGAAGCCGGCAACGCCTCCGCATAATCATCTTTATCGCAACGACGGCGGCGGCCACTTTACTGATGTAACGGAGCAAGTCGGCCTCGATCCGGAGATGTACGGAATGGCAGTGACGGCGGCGGACTATGACAACGACGGTTTCATAGATCTGCTGGTGACCGGCTACGGAAAGACGATTCTGTATCACAATGACGGCAACGGCCACTTTACTGATGTGACCGAGAAGGCCGGCATCAAGGTGGACGGCTGGGCGATCAGCTCCACATGGCTGGACTACGACAAGGATGGATGCGTCGATCTCTTCGTGGGCCGTTACGTGAAATTCGATCCCAAGTATCGCGCCTTCTATGCGCCGACCAACTATCCGGGTCCGCTTGACTATGAAGGCGAGACCAATCAGCTATTTCACAATAACTGCGACGGAACATTTACGGATGTGACCGACAAGTCGGGCATCGGCGCATATGTGGGCCGCACCATGGGCGTGACGGCGGCTGATTTCGACAACGACGGATGGGATGACATTTACGTCGCCAACGACCGTACTGAAAACTTCCTCTTCCACAACAAGCACGATGGAACCTTTGAGGAAATTGGGAACGATACGGGTACGGCTTTCGGGCAGAATGGTGAATCGACTTCATCGATGGGTCCGGTCTTCGCCGATCTTGAAGGCCGCGGCATGCTTGACCTGTGGGTGACCGACGGACACTATAATCGGCTGTTGCATAACACAGGGAAGATGAGCTTTGAAGATATTGGCGCGTCCAATGGGGTCTCGCAGACCAACGGGCAATACGTCAGTTGGGGAACGGGGATTTACGATTTCGACAACGCGGGGCAGCTCGACATTCTCATCTTTCACGGCGGACTGATCCATCTGATTCCGCAGGAGCACACGGTGTTTCGCGGACTGGGCGAAGGGAAATTCGCCGATGTTTCGCGGGATGCCGGGCCGGTGATGAGCGAGCGCACGACGGCTCGCGGCGCCTGTTTCGGCGATTACGAAAACGACGGCAAAGTGGACGCGTTTGTAGTGAACCTGGGCGCGAAGGGAACACTGCTGCACAATGTCTCAACGAATTCCGGCCACTGGATCGAGATCAAGCTTGTCGGCACTAAGAGCAATCGCGACGGCGTTGGCGCGCGCGTTGAAGTCTTTGCCGCAGGTAAACGGCAAACGACAGAGCGCGTAGCTGGCTCAGGCTATCTTTCGCAGAACGATGAACGCCTGCACTTTGGATTGGGCGCAGCCACCATCATTGACAAGCTGATCGTTCACTGGCCAAGCGGGACTGAGCAGGCGCTGGAGAGACTCAGCGTGGATAAGGTGCTCACGGTGCAAGAGCCGGGAGAAAGGAAGCTGAAGTGAACCAACGCCTAGAAACCGCGGTGGGCACGGGGCTCGCGGCCTTGGCGGTGGCGTTGCTTGTGCCTTTATTTTGGCCCGCCATCAATCATCCGGTGCGCGCTGACGAGCGAAGTGTACCGGATTACGCGTCGCCGCTCGAAGTTCTGTTATCGCCTGATGGAGCGCGCATTTATGTGCTCTGCCAGCAGAGCGAGCAGGTACGCGTGCTAAATGCATCAACCTATGCGGTCATCAAGAATATAGTGGTAGGCAAGGTGCCGCGCGGAATTTCGCTATCGCCTGACGGAGCGCGGCTGTTTGTGACCAACTCCTGGGACGACACGCTCTCGGTGATCGACACGCGGGCTCTGACAGTGACGGCTACGTGGCCAGTGGGCGCAGAACCGTCGAGTGTCGTGGAGGATCGGGCAGGCAGACGGCTGTTTGTGGCCAATCGAATCTCGAACGATGTGGCCGTGCTGGACGCGCAGACCGGCGCGGAAGAGAAGCGGCTGATGGCGGGACGCGGCACGAGTTACATGACGCCATCGCCTGATGGCAGCCGGCTTTACGTGACGCATGTTTATCCGAATCCGCCTCGGGTGCGGAGCGAGCGGGACAATCGCACGGCGCCGGAGTCAGAGATTACCGTAATCGACATGACGCGCGCGATGGTAGTTGACCGTATTCCCTTGCACGGCATTGCGGGCGTATTTCATGTAGCGCTCTCCGCCGATGGCCGCCTCGGGGTTGCGGCGGAATATCATCCCAAGAACATGATTCCGCTGGCGCACCTTGAACACGGCGGAGCCTTCGCCTACACGCTTGAGCTATTTGGCGCTGATGTAGGCAAGCCGGTCGAGGTGCCTCTGGACGAATTGGAACGCTATGCGTCGCGGCCGTTTGGCGTGGTTATTTCGCCGGATAGGTCGCGCATCTACGTGACCATCGGCGGCTCCGAGATGGTCACGGTAATTGACGTGCCGCGCCTGTTGCGTTTTATTCATGCGCGACCTCACGCAGAGTCGGTATCATTCGCGCAGGATCTAGCGGCCAGCGCAAACTATGTAGTGGCGCGCATTGCAGTAGGACATGATCCGCGCGGTCTCACGCTGAGCCGCGACGGGCACAAACTGTATGTGGCAAACCGGCTTGAGGATACGCTGAGCGTGATTGACACGCGCACCAACCGCGTGTCCGCGACCATCAAGCTGGACGGACCGAAGGAAATTTCGGCACTGCGCCACGGCGAACAGACTTTCTATACGTCGCGTTATTCGTTTCAAGGCCAGATTGGCTGCGCCAGTTGCCACATCGACTCTACCTTTGACGGACTCACGTGGAACCTGGAACCGGATGGCTTTGGCCGCAGCACGGTGGCTAACAAACTGCTGGAGGGCATCAAGGACACCGAGCCTTACAAGTGGACGGGCACGAATCCCAACATACCGACCGAGTGCGGTCCGCGCACAGAAAAATACTTCTGGCGCGCGGAGAATTATGACGACCGGACGCTGACGGACTTGGCAACTTACATTCGCAGCCTGGAGCCACGGCCCAACCGCTGGCGGCTGGAAAACGGCGAGTTGACGCCTGCTCAAGAGCGCGGCAAAGCAATCTTCGAGCGCGCAGTGGACAAGTTCAAGAAACCGATTCCCGAATACAACCGGTGTTCATATTGTCACAGCGGGCCGAAGGGCACCAATCAGAAAACGTCCGACGTGGGTACGCGCAGGCCGACAGACAATGCAAGCCTTTTGAAATCGGCGCCGCTGACCAACGTTGCGCTTATTGCACCATACTTGCACGATGGATCGGCGCACTCGATGGAAGAGATTTGGACGGTCTATAACCCCGACGACAAACACGGACGGACCAACGATCTGACCAAGGATGAGCTCAACGATCTGGTTGAATATCTCAGGTCCCGATAGGAGAATGCGCGATGAACAGGCTCAATAAGTTTGCAATGCTGCTGGTCGCCGGAACGTTGGCCATTATCGCGCCACTGGCATTCGCCGCGCCGCAGGCGTCAGCAGTGCCGAAGATGCCGCATTTTCGCTTTGAAAACTTCACGACAGCCAACGGCTTGCCGAACGATCACGTGTATGCGGTGCTGGTGGATGGAAGTCGCATCTGGGCGGGCACGGACAACGGCCTGGGGCTGTATGAAAACGGGAAGTGGAAGACCTATAACACCGCGGATGGCCTGGCGCATCGCGCTGTGATATCGCTGGCCCTGGATAAGCGCACGGGCGACGTGTGGGCCGGGACGATGGGTGGATTGAGCCGCATCTCCGGTGGCCACATCGACAGTTTCACGCAGTTGAACTCGGGGCTGAGCAACAATGTTGTCTATGGCGTCTCGGTCGAAGGCGAGAACGTTTGGATTGCCACGGCCGCCGGTGCCTGTCGCCTGAATCTGCACACCAACGAGTGGTCGCTCTATAACGAGCGCAATACGCCGATGTTCGAGATATGGTCCTATTCGGTCTCTGCCACGCCAACCAAAGTCTACTTCGGGATTTGGGGCAGCGGAGTTCTCGAGTACGATCAGAAGACCGGGAAGTGGGACAAGTACGACGATCCAGACGGAGAGACGGAGATGGTGCTCTTCAAGGATCAGGGATTGATCCACGAGATCGTCACGTCGGTCAGCTATATGGAAAAGGACAAAGTGTTATGGGCAGCCACATATTTTGGCGACAGCCACTATGACGGGCGCTACTGGCATAACTTTCTCACCAAAGATAGCGGGCTTCCCTCGAACTTCACTAATATTGTGAAAGGCGTGGATGGCAAGCGAGCTTGGTTCGGCACCGACAAGGGGCTGGCTTACTACGACGGCGTCAATTGGGCCGTGTATAGCCCCTCGATGAAGGACGGCAAGCCGGAGATGACGGTGCGGGACGCAGCGGGGAAGGTAACGCCGGTCACGGTCACCACAGCGCCGGCGCACAACTACATTCTCTACATCGATTTTCAAGGCGATGATATTTGGGTTGCAACCGCCAAAGGCTTAAGTCACGGAGTTCGACAAAAGTAAGACCATCAGGAGACATCATCATGAATGCATTTTCAGACATTCTGGAAGCCATCGCACACGCGCCCATCGAAAAGCGCGCGATAACCAATCACGGAGTACTCAACGAGGCCTATGCCTATGAGAAGCCTAGTTCGTTCTCGCGCGGCATGAGAATCGATATCGGAGGCGTGGCCATTCTGTTGATTTCGGGCACGGCCTCCATCGACGAGCACGGCGTCAGCGTACACGTCGGCGACTTTCCCGCGCAGCTTCGCCGCACCTTCGACAACATTACCGGCTTGCTTGAAGCAGAAGGATGCACCTGGCACGACATTGTGCGTACCAGTTGCTACCTGCGTGACATCGATCGCGATTACGATGTTTTCAATGCCGGGCGCACCGCGTTCTTCAAAGAGCAGGGACTCGATCCGCTGCCCGCGTCCACCGGTATCCAGGCGCATCTCTGCCGCCCAGAGCTGCTTATCGAGATCGAAGCCATTGCAATGTTTCGCACGGACAGGGCTTGCTGCAACAAGGAGTAGTTGTCATGCGTAAGGGATCGCAGTTAGTCGCGGTGGGCATGCTGGCCGCGTTCGCCGCCCCGAATCTTGCGGGGCAGAACATGGGCACAGAAACGGTGAACGCCGCGAAGGTGTGCGAGTGTGGCGCTCATCCGCCCGGACCGCCGCGCGATCGCGAAGTGACGCCCTATGCGGGGGAACCGGCCGACATGAGGCCCTATGCAAAGTTTGCGGCTCCCTATGACCTCAATTACACACGTCCCAACATATACGCCGGCGCGGCGCGGGATATTCCCGAGCCGAAAGATTTGACCGAGGTGCGCATCGGCTTCTTCGGGCCGATTGAGCATAATTCGGAATCGGTTCTTGGACTGCGCATGTTGCACGGCGCGCGATTGGCTTTGGAAGAGGCCAACGCACGCGGCGGCTACGGCGGCAAGCCCTTCAAGCTGATGCTCCACAACGATTACAACAACTGGCAGGCGAAAGCAGTCTATGGTGAAGTTCGGCCAACCGAACCGGCGATCTGGGGTTCGGCCTCCGATGAAGCCGTGAAGATGGCCTATGACGAACAGGTTTGGGCGATCTTCGGCTCAATCAGTTCCGAGTCAACGCACATTGCTCTGCGCGTCGCTCTGCGCGCGGAGCTTCCGGTTGTAAGTTCGGCCAATACGGATCCCACCGTTCCGGAGACTACCATTCCGTGGTACTTCGGCACGATGCAGGATGACCGGGAACAGTATCTGACGCTGGCTCGCCGCATCTATACCGAGCTTGGGCTGAAGCGCGTGGCGGTTCTCAGGTCGAGCAGCCGATATGGCCGCTTTGGTCTTGGCAAATTCCTGGATGTCTCGCGGCGGCTGGGCCATCCGGTTGTGATGGAGCAGATCTTTCAGCCGGGAGATACGGATTATGCCAGGCAACTTAGAGTAATCCGCAGTTCACGCCCAGACGCAGTCCTCCTGGTGGCAGACGAACCGGAGGCGGCGGCGATTCTGAAGCAGTTGCGCGCAGCTGGGATGAAGCAACGCGTCTTTGGAGAGTTTCGCACGCTGGGCGACACTCTGCTGGCCCAGGCCGGCGATGCCGCCGAGGGATTCGAGGCTGTTTATCCCTACGATCCCACGCGCACTGATCCGCGCTGGCTGGATTTCAACAGGCGCTTCGAGGCGCGTTTCAACGAAAAGCCGGAGCAGTTCGCCTCGCTGGCCTATGACACGATGAACATGCTGCTCGACTCGATCTGCAAGGCCGGACTAAATCGCGCGCGGATTCACGACGCGCTGGCCAACATAGAAGAATACGACGGCGTGACGGGGCACATGGTCTTCGATCCCAACCAGAAGAATACGGCTCCTCTGTACCTGGGCACGGTGCATAACGGCGCGATCACTTACCGCGTGGCGACAATGGAAAAGCCACCTACAGCGCAGCCACCTGCGCAGGCACCAGTATCAGCTGCACCGCCGGCGGCGCAGAAGACGCCCTATGCGCGTGTCGGTGAGGATGGTGTGGACTATGCCGGCCCGCACCAGCCCGACGTCCCGGCAGGGCCGGTAAATGTGGTGCTGTTCGGGCCGAAGGCGGTTGAGGTCGCCGAGTTGCCTGAAGTGCGGGCGGAGCTGGCGTTCGGCGCGGCAAAAGGCCGGGCGTGGAAATTGCTGGCTGTGCCAAGCGATCAGAATTGGGGCGCGGCGTCAACTCAACTGGTTCATGCTCTTAAGGACGAGCACGCACTTGCGATTGTGGCGCTGGACCGTGACGCCGCTCATTTAGCCGAGCAACTGGCGCTCAAGAGTTTTGTGCCGGTGATTGCGCTGAGCGATGATAAAACGCTGACATCAATAAACATTCCGTGGATATTCCGGCTCCAACCGGAAACGACGCCGGCCACTGCGCTGCGGATGCTTGTGGCCGCTGAATGTCTCAGCGGTGCCAATCCAGAGCGGCTGAGGAACACGCTGGCTTCGGGAAACCTGATCTCCGGAGCTGCCTTTCTGCCAACCGGCGAGCTACGCTGAAGCGATTGCGGTGCCTCCTATAGGCAGGCGGCAACGAGAGTCCCCCACCGCCGAACTGTGCCGCAATGAAGCGCCTTCCAGAAATAACTCACTATTCCTTTTTGTCCCGGCAGGAGCGCAGATAGGCGAGCAGATCGGCTAGCTCCGAAGCTTGCAATTCATCTCCAAAGGGCGGCATGCGCATACTGCCGCTGACGATCTGCTGGCGCATCTGGATTTCGTTCAGCCTTCTGCCCACGCCAGAGAGGTCGGGCGCTTTGCTGCCGCCGGCATGGTGGATGGCATGACAATGCATGCATCCGCTGGCAGCGAAAAGTGAAGCGCCGCGTGCGCGTTGATCGCGCGTGGACGCAAAACACGCAAGTGAACAAACCAGAGCCAGGCCAGAGGCAGCCAACCACAACCTCATTGAGCAGCCCCTCCACGCGCAACGGGCTCTGCCGCCAAATCGCTGTGCACATGCCACGGCACACTTTCTGAAGTAATCTCCGGATGCTTCCGAAGGAATTCCAACGCATAGGTGCTGGCGGTCGGATCGTCCTTTTGATCAGCGAATGCGCTGGCCTCGCGCGTGGCCTCGGCTTTCATGCCCAGCCGGCGATAGACAATGGAGAGAATATAGTGGGCAGCAAGGTCGTCGGGATCGATCGACTGCAACGTTTCGTATTCAGTGCGTGCCTCGCCGTACTTGTGCTGCTGATAGAGCGAGAAACCGAGTTCGCGGTGAGCGTCGCGCGAGCGGGGGAACTGCGCAGTAACCTCACGGAGATCGCTGATGGCCGCGTCGAGATGCCCTTGAATGCGCTCAACAAGCGCAAGGTAATAAAGTGCGCGGGCATTGTGCGGAGCAAGCTGCAAGGCCTTCTGCAGGCTGGCGCGCGCGTCGACGTAACGTTCCCATTGCGAATCGGCGATGGCCACGTTGGTGTATGCATCGGCATAGTCGGGGCGCATCTCGGTAACGCGCTTGAAGGCGTGCGCACTCTCCGCGTACTGCTGTGCATCCAGCAGGCCGATGCCGTAGTTATTCCAGCGCATCCAATCCTTGTTATCCTGCGGATCGGGTGTTTCAGCTAAGTTGGAACCAACTGCTAAGGTGCGGGTGCGCGCAGCGATCTCAACCACCGGCATTTCATAATGCTTGCCCAGGCCGTAATCGATGAAGTGCTGATTGAAGCGGCGATAGTTTACTTTTGCGGTTATGTTGATTGGTCCGGCGGCATCCGCAGGTACATTGAACTGGTAACGAACAATCTGCGAGCGGCCCGATTGAATGGTGTTGTTATAGGCAACCACCCTGGTATTCCAGACCTGGTGAAGATCGTTCAGCCCTCCCTGCGCATTGACCAATCGATTAGTGAAGCTATGCGCTTGCGGATCCAGTGAGCCTCCGGGCTGCAATGCGCCGGAATGCATAAGTGTGCGGCCCGAGGCGTCTTTGGCCTCGAATTCCACCCAGCTCTCGTAAAAGTCGCGCTGTTCGGGAACAAGACTGTGCGCGATGCCCTTATTCTGAATCACGATGGAGACGGTGAGGTCGTCGCCAGCGGCGATTTCGAACGGCGCACTCCCCAGTGGCGCAATGATCTTGTCTCCGTTGCGCTCGACTCCAAAGATGTCAATATTCAAGACTCCGTTGCGCAGAAAGGCAATTGTCTTATCCATCTGCGCATCGTAGCCGTAATACTTTGACAGAACCGTATTGGCTCCGAGCCAACGATGCGACGCCAGCTTGCCATCTTTGGCGCCATAGTCCGGCAACAGAATTTCTTCCTGTTTCATGTGGCAGGTCTGGCAAGTGGAGACCTGATCCTTGACGTAGAAAGGAAGCGGCGACTGCTTGGCGAAGGAAGAAAGCTGCCACTCATCATAAAGAAAAATGGCGCGTTGCCACTTATAGTCATTCAGTATTCTGGGCAATGCGGCCTTGTGGCATGCTGAACAGAATTCGCTGGTGTGGTAAAAGTCCTTCATCACTGCCTTGGAGTGCCGGTCAAGGTGAGCTAATATCTCCTTGTCAGAAACTTCGCCGTAGATAGGCTTTCCGTTTTCGTCCACCATAACTGCCGGTTGAGCGAGTACATAACTCCCGGTGCCGCGCGTATTGACCTGTTGAATGGAGTGGCATACCGAGCAGGTTATGCCGTCGGCGTCAAAGTTGCGATTCACAGGAGAGTGCTGAGTCATTGCGCCGGAAGTGAGCGCGATGGGATTGTGGCACCCTTCGCAGTGACGCGCATACTCGGTTCCTTTTTCCGTCATAAGCATATTGACATTTTTGACGTACCAGGGCGCGCGGAAAGAATTTGCATGCACGCTCTGACGCCACTCAGCGTGCGCTTCCTGATGGCAGTGGCCGCAATACTTTGCCGTGGGAAAACTCTTGGGATTGATGAACTCGCCTGTGTCCGTGACAGCGTTCGAGGGGAGGAACGGCTGGTCCACGCCAAAGCGAGAATTGTAGTGCTCTTTGACAGTCTGCGAATAAACCGACCGGTCGGCGGCATCGGGTTCGTCGTTGGTCGCGTAGGCTCGTTCTGCCAGCCACGCCATCCAACCGCAACATGCGGCGGCGGTAAGCGTGAGGACGCAAGCCATGCGAAGCGCGCGATTGGCAAGCAGCGCGGGCGGGATTGTGATGCTCTTGAACCTCATCGGGTTTGACCTCCGGCGTTGGATGGGGAAGACTCTCCACGGGAGATGGAGAGGGAACCATGGACGATGCGCTTTAAGGTTTCATTCCTTGTCCCTCCGTCAGGGTTACGATTCGGTCAATCTGCGCGACCGCGAAGCGCTCTTTGGCGCCGCTCGGCCAATGTACTTCAATTTCGTCAATGGCTGCGGCGTCGCCAAGGCCAAAGTGCAGACGCAAATCACTGGTGGACGCATAACTGCCACCTGAGATGACATCGCCTCGCTGCCGCATGTTATTGGCCGTGACAAAAACGGTAGCGCCGACCGCATCACGCGGGCTCTTCGGCCCACCGATCAGCTTGAGCTCAACCCAATGATGTTTGTCGGGTGAGACATCGCGAAGCAGTGCCGGAACACCGTCGAGATTATTGATGACCACTTCGAGCTTGCCATCGTTGAACAGATCACCCACGGCGAGACCGCGGCCAACATAGGTCTGAGCAAGCGCCGTTCCCTCGACCGCGGGCATCAGCTCGAAATGCTTGCCGCCGATGTTATGAAGCAGCAAGGGGCGCTCGGCATAGCTCGTTCCCCACGGCTCCTTATCCACAATTGGGTAGACGTGGCCATTAGCGAGAATCAGATCCTTCCAGCCGTCGTTGTCATAGTCGAGGAAGGCTGTGCCCCAACTGAGGAACGGAACGGTAGGTTCGGCAATCCCCAACTGATAACTGATATCAGTAAAATTGGCGTCGCCATCGTTGCGATAAAGCGGTTTGTAATCGTCGGAGAAAGTCGTGTCGTAAAGATCGATCAGCCCGTTGTTCTGATAGTCGCCAACAGCGATGCCCATGGTGGCAGTCTCGCGCCCACTCTCGTTGAGAGCAAAACCGGAGGCGTAGCTCACATCTTCAAATGTGCCATCACCCTTGTTGAGATAGAGATAATTCGGAGTCGAGTCATCGCCCACCAGCAAGTCCGGCTTGCCGTTGCCATTGAGACTTACGAAGACTGAAGTAAGTCCGTAGTAGCCATTTGCGTCGGCTACGCCCGCCTTTTCACTTACATCCGTAAACGTTCCATCGCCGTTGTTATGAAAGAGGTGATCCGGTTCGCCCTTCAGGCCTCGCGGCCCGCACATTACATTTTCACCGCGAAACTGGCAAAAGCTGTAAGCCACACCCTTTTCGCCGGAGGCAGGAGGATCCGCCAAATCATAGTGAACGTAGCCGGGGACAAAAAGGTCAAGGCGGCCATCGCCGTCATAATCTCCCCACGTGGCTCCGGTAGACCAGTTACCCAAAGTGACGCCGGCTTTTTCAGCGACATCAGTAAACGTGCCATCGTGGTTGTTGTGGTAGAGACGATTCTTGCCGAAGTTTGTTACATAGATATCCGGCCAGCCATCATTGTCATAGTCTGCTATGGCCACGCCCACGCCCCACCGATCGTTGGTGACTCCGGCCTGCACCGCCACGTTGGTAAAGGTGCCGTCATGATTGTTGCGGAAGAGCGCGGCCTTCGGGTGCACGGCCTTGCCGCTTTCGGCGTTGTAGGTTGAACCGTTCACAAGATAAATTGACAGCCAGCCGCTGTTGTCATAGTCGATGAGGCCCACGCCTGATCCGTTGGCCTCGATGATGAATTTTTTCTCCGGGGTGCCCATGACGTGCTTCCACGTCGTTAAGCCGGCCTGGCGCGCAATGTCCTCGAAAATGACCGGGCCCTCTTTGACGAAACCGCCGGCAGTGATGGGACGGTGTTCGCTGTCGAGCACAGCTGGGTGCGCGCCTCCAGTGTTGACTCCGCCAACGGCGGGAGCCTGTCCGCCTTCACGCGGTTTATCGGACTGGGTATCGGCGGAATGAGAATCCGGCGTGGTGGACTGCGAAACGCAGGGGCTCGAGCCCACGATCAGCAAGGCACAGAGCGCGACGGCGACAAGCCGGCAGATGGGAAACTGATGGGCAGCGAACTGAACTCCGTCATTCCGCGAGACCAACGCTTTGGAACTCGGGGAAGGAGAAGCCATGGAATGTCGGGGAATCGAAGTGGACAAAGGGCCTCCACAAAGGGAACGTCCTCAAGATACACGATTTGGCGGCATGTGAGACTCATCCAAAAGATGGAGGCTGGGTGAGGACTGCGCCGGGTCTTTCTCGAAAATATCTGCTTTTGTTTCTGTGCATTCCGGAGCCCGTCCAATTACTGTGGAGGTGCGCGGTTTTTTGCGCAGAATGAACTCTGTTTAAGGAAGCCGGCTCGCACTTCCGTGGCCCGAGATTACGCCAACCCGATGGATGCAGCGCGAAAGACCGTCCAGAACAGGGCGCGGTTTGCCGGAACTCGGCGCGTGGATGCGTTATGGCATTTGCTGGCGATAGCAATTTTGCTGGGTTGCGGACTCCTCGCGCACGGGTTGGAGCCTTCCACACCGCTAGCCAATTACGGACGCCAGACGTGGGTGATGGAGAACGGCTTGCCGCAGAATACGGTGCAGGCGCTAGTCCAGACCAGAGATGGATTTGTGTGGCTGGGGACCGAGGTGGGACTGGTCCGCTTCGACGGCAACGGGTTTCAGGTCTTTGACCGCAATTCGACGCCGGCGTTGCCGGGGAGCGATGTGCGCTGCTTGCTGGAGACGCAAGACGGGGTGCTGTGGATTGGAACGAGCGAGGGGCTGGCGCGGTGGAAAGACGGCGCGATGAAGGTGTTCACCAAGCGAGATGGGCTGCCTGCAAACGGGATCATTGAATTGTGGGAAGCGCAGGACGGCGTTCTCATGATGTGGACAGATTCGGGCCTGGCGCAGCAGAAAGGAGAACATTTTGTTACGGTGAGAAATGTCTATGCATGGCCTCACACCGCATTACCTTCACCGGGAGAACCCCCGGATTATGTCTATTTCGAGGAGAATCTGCCAAACGATGTGTTCGTGATGGGGACCAGAGGCGTTCTGACGCTCGTCATTAAAGGTCCGAAACCGCCAGGAATGGCGACCCAACTGACTGCAGGCAAGGAGCTTCCAGGGAGCCGGATACAATCGCTGCTGGTAGACCGCGAAGGGTGTATGTGGATTGGCACCAACGGCGGGCTAGTTCGGTGGGCTGGAGGAAAGCTCGAACGGTTGCCGGTGACCGATCCGCTGGCGACGGCCTCGGTGCTGGCGCTGATGGAAGACCGCGAAGGAAACATCTGGGTCGGGACAGAGACCGGCGGGCTTCACATTTTACGCGATCAGCGCTTCCGCACCATTGGAGCGCGGGAGGGACTTTCTTCCGACGCAACGACCACCGTTGTTGAGGACAAGGCGGGTACGCTTTGGGTGGGAACCAATGGAGCTGGGCTGAATGCACTCAAACCCGGCGCGGACGGAGCCAAGGCACGGCCGGTGAAGACTTACTCGGTCCGCAACGGCCTTTTGAGCGACGTGATTCTATCCCTGGCCGCCGCGCCCAACGGCGACCTTTGGTTGGGAACGCCGGATGGGCTGAACCGGATTCGCGGGGGCAGAATTGACTCCTTCACTTCGGCTGACGGGTTGCCTGACGACTTCATCCGCTCGCTGCTGGTGGACGCTGATGGGTCGCTTTGGATTGGGACGCGGCGCGGGCTGACGCACTGGGCAAATGGAAATGGTGGGCCCGGTGGCGCGCATATGGAGACTTATTCTCATGCCAACGGGCTGGGCAGCGACCTGGTGGGCGCATTGGCTCGTGACGCGGCGGGAAACCTCTGGGTGGCAACCTTCGCGGGGCTGTCGCGTCTGCACGGCGGCACGATTGCAAACTATACGACCGCAGACGGGCTCTCAAGCAACGTGGTCACAGCGCTTCTTTCGCGCGGAGATGGAACTCTGCTAATTGGAACGCAAGACCATGGGTGGAATGTTTGGGACGGCCAAGGATTTTCGCCCGTAAAGCGCGACGGTTTGGACCAAACGAGTATCCACGCAATTCTGGACGATGGCGGCGGGCATCTGTGGTTTGCCACCGGAAATGGGATTGCGCGCTGCGACTGCGCGGGTGCGGGCAATGCGATGCAAGGGGCAGGCTGCTCTCACTGGATGGAGTTTGGCGCTGCGGACGGGCTGCGCAGCCGGGAGACAGCGACCAACAGTCATCCGTCGGCGTGGCGCTCGGGAGACGGACGCTTGTGGTTTGCCACGTCCAAGGGAATTGTGGAAGTGGACCCGGCGCACTTTCCGGTGAACAATGTTCCGCCACCGGTGGCGCTGGAGCGCTTTGCCGTAGACGATCTTCCCCAGGCATTGAATACAGCGGATTCCACCTTGCGCATTCCGGCGGGTCATGTTCATTTTCAATTCGATTATGCGGGACTGAGTTTTACTGTGCCGCAGAAGGTGCGCTACCGCTATATGCTAGAGGGCTTCGACCGCGACTGGACCGATGCCGGCGCGCGCCGCTCTGCGTACTACACAAACATTCCTCCAGGGCGGTATACCTTTCGCGTGCAGGCGGCCAACAACGACGGGCTTTGGAGCACTGCCGGCGCTGCGCTCACCTTCGAGTTGCGGCCACACTACTATCAGACAGCATGGTTCTTTGTTTTACTGCTATTGGCAGCGGCGGGAATCGTTGTGCTGTTGTTGAGGCTCCGGCTGCGGCGGGCCGAGGGCGAATTTCGCGCCGTATTGGGCGAGCGCAATCGCATTGCGCGCGAGATTCACGATACGCTGGCCCAGGGCTACGTGGGCGTCAGTGTGCAGTTGGAGGTGTTGGCAGAGCTGCTGCGGCTGAAAAAGCCGGAGGAGGCGTCGAAGCATCTGGACCTGACGCGCAACTATGTTCGCGAGGGGCTGGCTGATGCGCGCCAATCCATCTGGGCGCTGCGCTCGCAAGACTCAGCCGAGACCACGCTGCCGGTTCGCCTGCGCCGCATGACGGAGGCCGAAGACGGTCACGGATTGGAAGCAAGATTCAGCATCTTCGGCGCATACAGGCCCATGCCTCCAGGCACAGAGCAGGAATTTCTGCGCGTGGCCCAGGAGGCAATCCATAATGTGAAGAAGCATGCCGGCGCCAAACAGCTTTTTGTCCAGCTGGAGTACGGGCCGGACGGAGTTGCGCTGGAAGTGCGCGATGACGGGAGCGGCTTCGCTGCGCGACAGGAGCCCCAGCAGGGAAGCTTCGGGCTTACGGGAATGCGAGAGCGCGCGGCGGCCATCGGCGGTACGCTTGAGGTAGAGAGCGAGCCAAGCAGGGGAACCACAGTGCGGCTGCTGCTCGCGCAAGTCTCAAAATCGAGACCTGGGGCACCTACCGAGTTAAAGGAGCAACCGTGATGAAGGAATCGATTCGCGTGCTGATTGTCGAGGACCACCACGTGGTGCGCCAGGGACTGGTCGCGCTGCTCAATGTGGTGGATGGCCTTGAGGTGGTGGGCGAGGCCGCGGATGGCGTGGAGGCCATTGCGCAGTTTCGCAAGCACCAGCCAGCCATCACGCTGATTGATCTGCGGCTTCCGCGGCTGAGCGGAGTAGAAGTTATTGAACGCATCCGCATGGAAACGCCGCAGGCGCGCTTCATTGTGCTGACCACTTACGATGGCGACGAGGACATTTATCGCGCCCTGCAGGCGGGCGCGCGCGCGTACCTGCTGAAGGGCATGACCAGCGAGGAGTTGATCACGACCATTCGCACGGTCCATGCCGGCAGATCCTATATTCCGCCGGCGATCGCCGAGAAGCTGGCCGAGCGCATGGGCACCGAAGAGTTGACGCCGCGTGAGTTCGACGTGCTGGAACAGATTGTTCACGGCAAGAGCAACAAAGATATCGCGACCGAATTGGTGATATCAGAAGCCACGGTGAAGACGCACGTGAACAGCCTATTGAGCAAGCTGGGCGTGACGGACCGGACGCAAGCGGCCACGGCGGCCATTCAGCGCGGCATTGTTCCGCTAGAGTCACTCAGAAAGACAAAACCATGAAACAAAATCCGATTAAAAGCGTGATTCTTTCAGCACTTGTTCTGTTATTATTGCCGCCGTTTGCGCAAGCCCAGAAAACGGCATGGCGGCAGGCGACAGATGCGGAGCTTGCGTCGTTGTTGCCGGCGCGGGCGCAAGTGGTAACGGAACATATCGAAACCGAGATGCGCACTGCCTCAGGCATTGTGAATGGCAGAGGCCAGTTCATTGCCGGGGTGGTTCTGATCACGGCCGGATACTCGGCGGCCGACAAGTATTCGCACTACCTGATTGTGCAGGCGCCGGTCAGCATTGGCGGTGTCGAACTGAAGCCGGGGAAGTATGTTCTGGGTTGGGTGCGGGCTGGCGACGGCCTGAGCGTACGCCTCTATGAAGCAGCTACGGGCGTGCCGGTGGGCACTACGGAGGCGCATCTCATCGCGGGGTCGAGCCGGGTAGAAAGTTTGCACATATGGCCTCCCTCCAGCAAGGCGCTGATTCAGATTGGGCGTTTCGGAATTCCGTATCAGTTAGGCGAAAAATAGCGGAGGCCCTAAAAGAACAATTTCGAGGCGAACTGAATCAGTCGCGGATTGGTCCCAGGGTCTGTGCTGGTGACAACGCCAAAGTTGCCGTTATTACTCGTGCAGCACGTTGTATTCGGCGGCGCAAACTGTTTGTGGTTGAATAGATTGAAAACCTCGACGCGGAATTCAAAGCCGAGGCGCTCCTGCATGCCGAAGAAGATTTTCTTGAACGCGGCCATATCAAAGTTATCCACGCCATCGGAGCGTAGGGTTGGATCAACGCGCGGCTCGGTACCAAAAGTAAAGTCAGACGGCGCTGCAAAGCAGGCCTCATTGAACCAGCCTTGAATTCGAGCGTTCCCGCTGGCTGGGGAGGACTTGCGACAGGAGGGCAGCAGGTTCGGACGCGAGCCCGCTCCGAACAGGGTGACGTCATTAACCTGACCACTGCTGAATACTAACGGAAACCCGCGCTGAAATGAAGTAACTCCGTCCATGCCCCAGTTCCCGATTATTTTATTCAGGGTGGGGCCAATATTGGTCAGGTAACGTTTGTCTTGTCCGACTGGAAAGTCAACCGCATAGCTGACTACCAATCGCTGGGGTACATCCTGCGAGGATAACGAACGTTCTCCCCTCAGGTTGTTATTGTCTTGTATCACTCCCACGCTGTTTTCAACCCATGCGGTCAGGGTATCCGTATTGCTGATCAATTTCGAATTAGTATAGGCCGCGAGTAGTGACCCTCCTTCCGAAAAGCGCTTTTGGACAGTAAGTTGGAAGGAGTGGTAAATGCTGTCAAACGATCCCTGGCCAGCGAGTTCCACGCTGGTGTACTGAGGGAAGGGCCTGAGGAGCTGACCTACTGTTGTGGTGGGAGCCGTAAGGGCCAGCGCTGTTCCATTCACAAAGAAAGGATTCGGAGTGGGATTCAGAAGCGCGACACTAGCCCGCCCCCCTTGTGTAAATTGACTCGCGGCTGTTGAGAAAAAGCTGTCGGCAATCTGATTGATCTGCTGCGAATACTGGGCTAAGTGAGTTCCCTTTGATCCGACATAAGCCGCCACAAAAGAGAACTTCGCAGGCAGCTGCTGCTCTATGCTGAGGTTCCATTGCTGGATATATCCGTGCGGGTGGTTGGCGCGGTCAACCTCGGTGATCGATTGCACAACCTGGGTAAGAAACTTCTGCGTGCCTTCAGTTCCGAGAGAGGTGCCAGGCGGTGGGGAAATTCCGTTTGGAAAGGGAAGGGAAATGGTATTATAAGGGTGGATCCCATCCACCGTTCCTGTGTAAGTGGTGCTCGCCGCATTGACCATATCATTATTGGGATTCAAGGCGTAAGACATATAGTCCGGAATCCATAAAATTCCATATCCACTGCGCACTACCGTAGTAGAAGGCAGGCTATAGGCAATGCCCAGGCGCGGGGAAAAATTGTCTGTAGCAAGGGGCAGGTTATTTCGCTCCCCCGGGGAGATCAGAAACGCGTCACCCATCACAGGAGAAGATCCAGCCGGAAGAAACTGGTTGATATAGCTTGTTGCGCCCGGGTCGAAATAGGACAGGCGGTTATGACGTTCGGACCATGGTCCTTGCAATTCATAACGGAGCCCCAGGTTCAGGGAAAGCGCATTGGTGGCCCGCCAGGTGTCGTTGAAGTAAAGCGCGCGATATACCTGCTTTCCCGCAGTAAATGTCGGAACGACCGCCTGCGAGGAATAGTGGTTGTTGACATTGCTGAAATTATCGGCGTAGCCCAATAGGAAATCGGCCATGGGCTCGCCGGTAAAACATGGCTCGGCAACGCCGCAGAAATCAAAAGCCGCGCTGGCGACATTCGTCTGCGCCGCATCGTCGTAGCTCGTTTCCAGTTGAAGGCCCATATGGTAAAGATTCCGGCCGCGCACCAAAGTGAGACTCGGAGACAGATTGTATTGCGTATTGCGGTCCTTGATGTAGCTCTGCCCCTGGGTGCACATGATGTTATCGGAGAAGCCGGTGACACACGGGGTTGGTGGCGTGCGCATGACGGAGGGTATCGCGGAATTATAGGAGGCGGGCCAACCGATCAACGTCAGATCAAAGTCCGCATTGGTCGGGGACCGAAGATAGGCAAAATGACTGACGCCGGCATTGAAGTCGAAAATGGTCATCGAACTGATGCTGTAGTTATATCCAACTGCCAAAGCGTTGGTTGAGTAGTTCTCCAGGCATCGATCCACACATAGCCCGTTGTGCAGCGGATCAATGGGCAAATCGAGCACATTCCAATAGCTGTAGCGGCCAAAGAGCTTCTGCTTCCTGGTGATATCCCGATCAACGCGTCCGACCACCTGATTCTGATTTCCGCCTGTGTCGGCGACGGTATTGAAGTTGTTGAGGGTGCCTGAAGGCGTAACCGTCCCCGGAACGTTGGGCCGCGGCCAAAGATAAAGAAGCGCGTTGGACGTGTGATTGATGCGGTTCGGCGGTATAAGATTTGCCTGAAATGCCGACGGCGCGGAAGTGCTCGAAGGGCAGGCGCCCTGAGCATTCAGCACACTGCCGGCGCAGGGGTCTGTGATAGCCATTCCCAGCGCCGCAAAATCTCCTCCTCGCTCCGCCTCAGTTGGGACGGTCGCGGTGAAGGGAGTGCCGGTGCGCAGCCTAAAACCCTCCCAATTCGTAAACCAAAAGGTTCGATTGGCCTGGCTTGCGCCGTGGAGATTCAAAGGGCCGCCCACCTCTGCGCCAAACTGATTCTGCACCCAGGGCGGCCGCGGTTTGCCTGCCTGTTTGAGAAAGAAGTCATTTGCATTGAAGACTCGATTGCGCAGGTACTCGTACAGTTCGCCGCGCAGCAGCTGAGTGCCGCCCTTGGTGCTCAGGTTAGTGACGCCGCCCGCGAACCGGCCCCACTCCGCGGGCAGGTTGCCGGTATGGACTTTGAACTCCTGAATCGAATCCTGGATGGGAATCAATATCGGCAGATTGATGTATGTGATGTTCAGAGGCTGCCCGTCAAGATACTCCACGCTCTGGTTGCCGAACGCGCCGCTCACCTGGTAGTTACCCCACCCAAACGGATTTACCCCCACCGGCGTTCCCGTCGCGCTGCCTTGCGGAATGACGGAGGGGGCGAGGGCGATCAGGTTGAAGACATTGCGTCCGTTGAGGGGCAGTTCGTTGGCCTCGCGGCTTTCAACCACGGTGCCCAGGCTTGCGGATTCCGTATCGAGCCGCGGCGCGCTGCCTGCTACCGTCACGCTTTCCGACGCGGAGCCAAGCTCCATCTCAAAATTCACTTCAAGAGCATCCTGCACGTGAAGGATGATGCCGGACTCGATGACCGCGATGAATCCAAGCTTCTCAACTTCGATGCGATACCCGCCCGGAGGCAGATCTGAGACGTAATAAATGCCTGCCTCATTGGTGAGGCCATGGTAATGAATTTCGGTGCTGGTGTTGATCACCTGCACTGTGGCCGCGCTGATAACCGCCCGGTGCGAGTCGCTGATTCTTCCGGTGAGGGAGGCGGTGGTAGATTGCCCATGAATCATTCCTGGAAGACTAATCAGGAGCAGGAGCGCAGCAAGTTCCCTGCATATCGCCCTCCCGATCCGCTCTGAAGTACTGTCTTGCAATACTCCCCCGAAAGGCTTACAAAGCCGCTCCAAGTCGTTATGAGCCAAAGTGCTGGAGACAAGAAATCAACCGTAAAGAACCGGCCGATTTCGCAATACGCCATTATACATACGACACAGAGGGCTGATTTGTACCAGCGGAATGCAAACATTTTTTGGACCGGGGGGCGGCAAAATTGGCTGGATTATCGTCAACTGGCTGGCGTATAGTTCGTTGTCGTGAGGTTGTTCTCTTTGGCCACTGACGTAGATACGGTGAGAGGAATCGCGCTGACGGGGAGGCTGGAGTATCTCCCGGCGCTGCGAATCGAAAAAATGCAGGATACACTGCAAGACTCTCTGGATACAGTTTCCCGGCCTGTCGAGGTACCCGATCCGAGCGATGAAAAGCTTATGGCGCTATTACGCGCTGAGGATTCGGATGCCTTGCATATACTGTTCAACCGGCACTCCAGGCTGGTGTACAGTATTGCGCTGCGCATCTTGCATGATGCGGGCGAGGCAGAAGAGATTGTCCAGGAATGTTTTATGTACATCTACCGGAAGGCATTGTCTTTCGAACCGACCCGGGGCAGCGCGAAAGTTTGGATTGTTCAAGTTGCCTATAGCCGGGCGCGCGACAGGAAAATGCACCTGTCACGCAGGGGATTTTATCTCCGCACGGATATCGAATCGGACGGGCTAGACGGTACACTGGTGGGTAACGCAGATGTGGAACGGGAGATTGGAGCGAAGCTTGACTTCGACCTCCTGCAATGTGCATTCGAGGAATTGACGGAGAGCCAGCGCGAAACGTTGAAATTGTTCTATTTTGAAGACTTGGAGCTGAGAGAAATCAGCGAACGTCTTCATGAACCCCTCGGGAATGTACGGCACCATTTTTATCGGGGTCTCGAACGGCTGCGCCACAGCGCAGTGGTTGAAAGGCTACGGAATCATCGACATGGAACGAACTGAAGGACCCGTCGATCACGAGAGGTTCAAAAAGCTCTGCGCACTGGCACAAGCCGACTCGCTCAGCGCGGGGGAAAAACTGGACCTGGAGCGGCACTTGAAGATTTGCGCCGCGTGCCGGGAAATCTACGATCAATATTCCGCAATCGGCAGAGTGGGCGTAGCCTTCTTGCCCGAAGCCTGCGCACTGACCGAAGAAGCCCTGAGATGGGATGACCGGAAGGCATGGGCAGATATCTCTGCGACGATTCGCAGCCAGCGAACGCAACAAGTGTTGCCCTTCAAGGCAACCAGAATGCGCCGTGGATGGAGCCTGATGCCGTCGATTACCGCCGGCAGGCTGGCGGTAGCTTCTCTGGCGGCGTGCTTGATCGTCGCGCTGACGCTGAGCGCGTATCGCATGGGAGAGCGGAAGAATCTTGTATCGCCTGGGTTTTCAGCAAGCCTGGCTCAAAGAGGGCAAAATCTACTGCCGGAAAGGCGGGCGACTGCCAGTTTGCCGGTCGTGCAGACTGAGCAGATTGCAGATCTCGATAAGCAAATCGCGAATGAACGCCGGGAGATTGCGCTGTTGCGTGCTGCGCTGGTTGTCGCAAATGAGAAAGTAGACGAACTGGGAAGCGCAAACGGCAAACGGGAAGCGGAACTTCAACAGCTGACCGGGCAACGCGACCAACTCGCCAAGCGGCTGGCGGACAGCGAAAGCGCCTACCAAACCATGCAGACGGATTACGCCGGCCTTCGTGCCGATCATGACCGTTATTCTCTGCATACGGCATCTCTGGAATCAGAGTTGACGGAACTTCGCGCGACTAATCAGGATCAGGTGCGTCGCCTCAAGGACGATGAACAATACCTGACCTCGGACCGCGATATCCGCGAACTGATGGGAGCACGCAAGCTTTATATTGCCGACGTCTTCGATGTGGATAGCGACAGCCACACCCGCAAGCCTTTTGGCCGCGTTTTTTACACGCAGAGCAAATCGCTGGTGTTCTACGCCTTTGATCTCGATCATCAGCCGGGAGTCAAGAATGCCAGTGTATTCCAGGTTTGGGGGCAGAAGGATTTCCAGTCAAGTGGGCAATCCCATCCCATGAACCTTGGCATTCTGTACATGGACAGCGAATCGAATCGCCGCTGGGTGCTTCGGTCTGACGACCCAAAACAATTGTCGGAGATTGACGCTGTTTTTGTAACCGTGGAGCCGCATGGCGGCAGCCAGAAGCCAACCGGGAAGCCGCTTCTTTACGCGTTGCTCAGGAAAGAAGCGAATCATCCGTAACGGCGGTTATTTCCAGCCGCGATTGGCAACGATGCCCGCGCCTTCCCTGATGGTGTATAGCTGGTCCGCCTTGAGCGCGGTCAGGGACTGACGCTTGCCATTTGGCCAGCGGACGGAGACGTCAGCCACGAGCGCGCTGCCCAACCCGAAATGAAGCCGGAAATCATTGCAGGAGAGAAAGCTGGACTGGCTCTGCACTTCCTTCATCTGCTTCGCTGCGCCGGCTAGAATTTCAATGCGCGCGCCGATTGCCGAACGATTGGAGACTGTGCCCTCCAGCCTGATTTTGATCCAGTGATTTTTCCCGGAGACATCGTTCCTGAACAGGGACGGCGGCTCGCCCAGATTCACCACCAGCATATCGATGTCGCCATCGTTGTCGAAGTCCCCAAACGCCATTCCTCTGCTTGAATGAGGCTCCAGAATGGCGGCGCCGGCCTCGTCGAATAACTCCTCAAAATGGCCGTGGCCCAGGTTGCGATAAAGCAGGAGTGGGCTCTTGTAAGGAGAATCTGGATAGCGGCTTTCGAGCTCTGGATAGATATGACCTGTTGCCACGGGAATATCCAGCCATCCATCGTTGTCGAAATCTTCAAGCCCCGTTCCCCAGCAGACGAAACGGTTGTCCACCGCCAGGCCGCTCGCGCGCGTAGCGTCCTCGAAGACCGCCTTGCCGAGATTCCGGTAAAGGACGGGAAGGTCCCCGCCAAAGTTTGTCTTGAAAATGCCAAGACGGCCGCTGCCGTCATAATCGGCGACAGCCAATCCCATTCCTGCCTGCTCCTGGCCGTCCTCGCTATAGGCAACGCCGCGCACTCCGCCTTCCTCGCTGAATGTGCCGTCGTGGTTGTTCATGAATAGCAGGCTGGGGCTGGAGTCGCATGCCACGTAAATGTCCGGCCATCCATCGTCGTCGAAATCGCCGGCAACAACAGTGAGGCCGTAGTTACTGCGCGAGCCGGAAATTCCCGCAGCCTGACTCACGTCGGTGAATGTTCCGTCGCCGTTATTGCGGTAGAGGCTGTGCTGACCGAAAGGCAGGCCGCGAGGTCCGCAATTGACGGGCAGGTTAAGAAAGTAGCAGTAAGATTTTTCTCCGGGCCGAGGCGTCTTGCCATAGTCGAAGCCCACGTAATTGGACACAAAAAGATCGAGATGCCCATCCCGGTTGTAATCCAGGAACGCGCATCCGGTTCCATAACGTGTCGCGGGGCCCAGTAATCCGGCTTCGTGCGTTACATCGGTAAAAGTTCCGTTCCCGTTGTTGCGATAGAGAACGTTTTGCCCCCAATAAGTCAGAAAGATATCGTCGAAACCATCGTTGTTATAGTCGCCGACGCATACGCCGCTGGCCCAGCCGGTCTTGGTAAGTCCGGCTTCAATAGTGACGTCGCGAAACGTGCCATCGCGATTGTTATGGTAAAGCCGGTTGGTGACGCCGGGCTCAGGGTCCACGAATCTATTCCCGCCCAGCACAAGAATATCGACCCATCCATCGTTGTCGTAATCGAGAAAGGCGCACCCGCATCCAATCGATTCGAGGATGTAGTCTTTGGGGTTTTGGGAGCCGTAGAGGACGGGGTGATCAATTCCAGCTTTTCGCGCCACTTCGACAAAATGGGCGTCGTAGGGCAAGCCGGATCTCTTGCCTCGCGGCAATGCGGCGCCTTTGTGCGCGACGACGCCTTGCGCCAGTGCCGTGGCCGCCGCAGCATTTAACGTGCTTAACAAAAATGCCCGCCGCGACTGCTTCATTCGTCTCCCTTGCCGCTCAACGACGCACTGCAACTCATCGAACGAAGGTTATCATACGCGCCCGGAGTCAAGCGTCTTGACGCGAAAGGCTGAGGTTCACTTCGTTCTGCTTGACAACACTTGACCCTCGGAGGAAGCTAGGTAGGGTTCTTCACTCTCGCCTTTTGACCGTTATGCGCAAGAATTGTTCGCAGTTGTCATTCATTCGCCGCAAGCAGTTACCGGTCGCGCTTCTGCTGGTGTTGACTGCGTCGAGCGCAGGCCTGACGCAGGCCCAACAACCGTCCGCGCTTCAGTCCGCGCGCGAAGCCATGGAGGCCACCCAATACTCCACCGCCGAGCAGTTCTATCGCAAGGCGCTCTTACAGGCTCCGTCATCCGCCGGAGTGTTGACCGGGCTGGGGCTCAGCCTGCAGATGCAGGGGCGGGCGGCGGATGCCATGCGCTATTACTCGCTCTCACTGAAGCAAGGGTATGTTCCGGAAACCTACGCGCTGCTGGCCGAGGAAAAATGCGCCATGGGCGACGTGGATGGCGTCAGTCCGATGCTGGAAAAAATCTATCGCGAGGAAAGAAAGAATCTTCGCGTCCTCTCCGCAGTAGCTCCATGCTATCTGGATATCGACGAGCCGGTTGAATCCGCGGTTGTCTACCAGACGTTACTGGGAAGTGGGGATTACCCCGAGGATCTGGCTCTCATTCAGCTGGGCAAATCGTATATGCTCAGCGGACAGTTTTTTGCCGGCAAGTTGAGCAAGGCGCAAGGCTCGGAGCCGTTTCTTCAAGCTCTGAGGGAAGCCTCGACCGCAGGATCAGAGGGAGCGCGCAGCGCATTCCCTCAGGCGGCGAAGCTCTCGCCGTACTTTCAGCCGGACCTGAGCTGGTCCGATGCTGTGGAGCGCTGGCGGCAGCATCCGCAGGACATCGCCCTTCTTTACCTGCTATCGATTTTGAGCACGGAAGAGGGCATGCGCCAGATCGAAGCGTGCCAGGAACGTTTCCCCGCCTCCCCATATCTGGAACAGTTTCAGGCGGATATGCTGGCCGACCAGGGACACCCGGAAGAGGCTGCGGCGGAATACGAGCGCCTTATGCGTGAGCATCCTGACCTATCCGAACTGCGCTACAGCCTGGGATTGCTGCGCGAAAAACGGGAAGAGTGGGAAGCGGCTTCAGAGGCCTACCGTCAACAGCTCGCTGCCTATCCTACGGATGAGCGAGCCGCCGCGCATCTGAGCCGGTGCATGCTGCGCCTGGAGCAATACTCTGCTGTCAAGGATTTTATCGAGCCCCGGATGCGCAGCGAGCACCCGCCCCAGTGGGCAAGCTTGAACCTGGCCGAGGCAGAGCAGAAATTGGGCCATCCGGATGCCGCCATCCGGATACTAGTCCAGGCAGAGCGGGAGCCAAACCCCGATAAGCTTGTGCACTACCGCCTCATGCATCTCTACACGCTTTCAGGCCGCGATGCCGATGCCAAGCGGGAATACGCGCTCTTTCAGGCCGCAAACCGGAAATGAGCGCGCTATTCGCGCCGCCCCTTGGTACAAAAACCCTGGTCTCCCCGTAAACCTCTGTGTGGGGTGCGTACTCTTCGTGTGCGCTCCACAACAGAAGCACATTTCGGAGGCACCATGCATAAATCGAGAAGTGCAAACTTGGGCTGGGCGTTTCTGCGCGGCCTGTTGAGCATCATTCTCCTCTTGTCTTGCTCTGTTGCTCTGAGAGCACAGTCAACCTACGGCTCCCTCACCGGCACGGTCACCGACTCGACCGGCGCGGTGGAAGTGGGCGCCCTGGTCACACTCACCAACACCGGAACAGCGGTCAGCCAGACGCAGCCCACCGGCGACACCGGGCTGTATTCCTTTGTGAACCTCATCCCCGGCAACTATCGTCTTACCGTTGAAAAGACCGGATTCAAGCGCGTAAACCGGGAAAACATCGTCATCTTCGTTCAGCAGACGACCAGGGTAGACGTTGCTCTCACGGTCGGCGGCAAGGACGAAACCATCACGGTTACCAGTGACGTCCCGCTGCTGCAGGCGGAGACTTCTTCGCTGGGCCAGGTGGTCGAAACGCGCAACGCCGATGAGCTTCCGCTCAATGGGCGCAACGTCTTCAGCCTCGTCGAGGTCGCGCCTTCCGTGGTCATGCAAGGACAGGCCGGACAGACGGCGACAGGCCAGAACCCGTTTTCATGGGGCAACTTCCAAATCGGCGGCTCATTCGCCAATCAAAGCGCCGAGTATCTTGATGGCCAGCCGCTGAACATTGGATACATCAACCTGCCTATTTTGATTCCCACGCAGGACACCATTGGGGAATTCAAAGTCCAGACCAATGATATCGGCCCGGAATGGGGCAAGGTTTCAGGCGGCGTTCTCAACCTGAGCACCAAGAGCGGAACCAACACCTTCCGCGGCGAAGCCTATGAATACATCCGCAACAAGGTTTTCAACGCCAACGACTGGTTTTCAAACCACAGCGACCTGGCCAGGGCGCCCTGGATTCAGAATCAGTTTGGCGGCAACGTCAGCGGAAGAGTTTTCAAAGATAGAACCTTCTTCTTTTACAGCTATGAGGGATTCCGGCTGCGTTCGTCCGCGCCGTTTACCACCACCGTTCCAACCCCCGCGGAACAGGGCGGCGATCTGACTGCGCTTGCAGCGGCCTCAGGTGTTCCGGATCTCATCGATCCGTGCGGCGGGGCCCTTCAAACGACTCCCAACGCGAATGGCTTGGGTAAAGGCGGTTGCGCCAGCGCCACCCCTACTCCGACGCCGTTCCTGAATGAGACCGGCACCGCGCCAGGCGCCGTGATTCCAACCAACCGCCTCAACGCGACAGCGTTAGACATGCTGAACCTTTGGCCGGCTCCAACGAATAAGTCCGCCGTCCTGAATAACTACGTGGCAGGTTACAGCCTCGGCGGCAATCAGAACCAGAACGTCGTGCGCGTTGATCAGAAGATCAACGAAAAGCAGAATATCTTTGGCCGCTTCAGCCAATGGAATAACTTGAACCAGCCCGAAGATCCGTTAGGCACCGGTCTCTGCCTGGATCGTTGCACTGAAACCATGACCTCCAAGGCAATCGCCACCGGCTACAACTACATCTTCTCCCCGAATGTAATCGGGAACTTGGCTGCAACAGCCAGCCGCTTCAACTACCTGCGCACTCCCAAGAACTCGGGCTTCGACTTTACCAAGATTGGTTGGAACGCCGCGTTCAACACGGAGCTGCCTTCGTCGCTGAGAACGCCGCCTACGCCCGACGTGCTGGGCATGGCTGACAACGTCATGGCCACCCAGGGACAAAGCTACATCGTGGACCATGACTCCCAGTACTGGTTCTCTCCGACCCTCAGCATCGTGAAGGGACGCCATACCATCCAGTTGGGCTTGCAATACGAAATTACCCTGGACGACTACGCCCAGAGCAATATCGTCAGCGGCTCCTTGGGGTTCAGTGGATCCTACACACAGGACTACAGCCTCACTACGAACCCCAACCAATCACAATTGGCCTTTGCCGATTACCTTTTGGGATGGGCGCAGAACCCGAGCAACGTGGGCAACCACTTCTTCGGCGATGCTGTTATTCCCAACCTCGTGGCTGGAAAACAGATCATGTTGTCCGAATATGCCAATGACACTTTCCATGCAACCAGCAAGCTGACACTCAATCTGGGCTTGCGCTACGAGTACCAGAGCCCGTGGTCAGAGCGCCACGACCGGCAGTCGTACTTCAATCCGGCCGCGGTCGATCCGCTGGCCGCATTAGCCCAGACGGGAGGGATTCCCTCGGCTGGCGCCGGCCTCGTTCCCACATCTTCGGTGCTAGGCGCTGTCGGCTTGGTAAACTCGCCCGGCGGGCGCACCAGCCGCTACAATATCGATCCGAACAGGCTCGGGGTTGCGCCGCGCATTGGTTTCGCTTACTCGATCGATTCCAAAACCGTGGTGCGTGGCGGCTATGGAATGTTCTGGATGCCGATCGACGCCAATTGGGCTACCAATCCTCTCAACGACCCTGTGAACTCCATTCAAACCGACTATGTCGGGAACAATGGCAATGTAAAAGTTCCAGACAACACCATCACCACTCCGTGGATCAACTTTGTCCAGCCCCCGGGGCGCACAGCGTCCTCGTATGCTGGCATCTCACAGGCGGCGGTGGATCTTGAAGGGAACGCAAACCCCACATTCGACATTCCTGCGTACAACTACGGCTATATGCAGCAATGGAACCTCGACGTCCAGCGCACTCTCTGGGGCGGATGGTTCGCCGACGTGGCATATGCCGCCAACAAGGGAACGCACCTGCCACAGTACAGCCAGCAAGTGGATCAGCTGGGAGACAATTATCTTGCCCAGGCGGCAGCGCAATCCCAAGCCGGTGCGCCAGTTGCCATCGCTCAGTTTGTAGCGAACCCATTCGCCAGCAGCTCGGCGCCCGGCAGCGCAATGTCTTCATTGACCACCACCGTTGGGCAATTGATGCGCCCCTTCCCGCAGTTCGCCGGTCTTCAATATGCGGGACAGGGAAGTTTTGCCAGCAACTATCAATCGCTTCAGGCAACCTTGCAGAAGCGCTTCAACGGCGGCGGAACTCTGCTGGCTGCCTACACCTGGGCGAAGCTGCTCAGCAACACGGACACCATCACTTCCTGGCTGGAAACAGGCGGCACGGGAGGAATTCAGGACTGGAACAATCTGCGCGGCGAGAAGTCGATCTCTTCGCAGAACGTTCCACAGCACCTCATCGTCAGCTATGTGCTGGACCTTCCGCTGGGCAAGAACAAGAAATTCCTCAGCGATCTTCCGGCACTTGGCGACAAGATTGTCAGCGGTTGGGGAATTGACGGCGTAACCACGCTGCAGACGGGCTTCCCCGTCAACATCAGCGCGGGAGGCAACGGCGCCAACTATTATGGCGCCGGATTGCGTCCCAATGTTATAGCCGGCTGCAAAAAGGCAACCAGCGGAGGTGCGCAATCTCGCGTAGAGAGCGGTCTGGTGGGCGGGCCCGGATCAGGCTGGGTTAACTCAGCGTGCTTCTCTGAACCCGCGCCATACACCTTCGGCAACGAACCTCGTGTTGATCCCTCTGTGACAGCCGATGGCATCGCCAACTGGGACTTTGCCGCCTTCAAGCAAACCAATTTCGGCCCGAAAAACAAGTATGGATTCGAATTCAGGGTCGAGGTCTTCAACCTCTTCAACCGCACGCAGTTCGGCCCGCCCTCAGGCGGATATGGATCCTCCACCTTCGGTTCGATTACCGGCTACATGAACAATCCGCGCCTTGTGCAGTTCGCAGGGAAGATCACCTTCTAAACGCAGGTTCAACCGCGAGAGTGCGGCATCGCGCCGCACTCTCGCACTAAAAAGCTAAAGTAGTGCCGAACGAGACAGTTGCCGCTTCAACTGCGGAATAACACTGAAATAGTGCATAATCTAAGCGTCAAGGCGCATCCCTCGGCTTTTGTGTGAGGACTAAAGCCAGTACCCTTCGGATATTGATAAAATGAGAGAGCTATGAACAGAAAGCTTTTTTCAGGACTTGTGTTTGCCGCATTATTTACGGCAGCCGCCTTGAACGCGCAGCAACCCGCGCCCCCACAACCCGCTCAACCGGCGCAGCCTCCGGCAGCCCAGCAACCGGCGCCGCAGCCCAATGGTGACCAGGCCGGACAGCAGGGGGACGTGAACGGATCGCCAGTCATCCGGCTGGGTGTCAATGAGGTCAACCTCATCTTCACCGTTACTGACAAGCACGGGCACTATATTCCCGACTTGCAGCAGAGCGACTTTGCGCTGCTCGATGACGGCAGAGCGCCGGCCAGGGTGAACAGCTTCCACCAGCAAATCAATCTGCCGCTGAGGGTGGGCATCGTTATAGACGCCAGCACTTCGATTCGCTCGCGCTTTCAGTTCGAGCAGCAGTCGGCCACAGAATTTCTGCTGCAGATTCTGAAGGCCAAGAGCGACCGCGCCTTCGTAATGGGCTTCGATGTGACGCCCACGGTGACGCAGGACTGGACCAATAATATCGACGGGCTGGAGACGGGCATCAATCGGCTCCGTCCGGGCGGTGGCACGGCACTGTTCGATGCCGTCTACACAGCCTGCCGCGACAAACTGCTGGACGAGTCGCGCGGCCAGGAGCCCGTGCGCAAGGCCATGGTGCTGATCTCTGACGGCGATGACAATCAGAGCCGCGTCTACCAGGACGAAGCCATAAAGGAGTGTCAGCGCGCTGAGACCATCATCTACGCCATCAGCACCAACTGGACGCCGAGCCGCGGCAAGGGCGACAAAGTTTTGTCCCAGATGGCAGATGATACCGGAGGGCAGGCATTCTTTCCGCCTTCAGTCGAGGAAATGTCGGCCAGCTTTAAGGGCATCGAAGAAGAACTTCGCAGTCAGTACGCGCTGACCTACACCCCGGCCGAGTTCAAATACAACGGCGCGTTTCGTCCCATCTATCTTTTCTGCCACGACCGGCGCTACCAGACACGCGCCAAGAAGGGGTACTTCGCGCCGAGGCAGTAAAGACCGTAGCGGTGTGCTGTCGCTTTGAAAGGGCGTGGCTTTCGCGAAAGCCGCGCTCTTTCACGTTCTGGCCCCCGGCGACCGGCCCATCTCGCGGGGGTGGAAAGCGGCGGCGTTACCGCTTGTTTCGCTTTGCCTCATCGCGAATCGGATTTATATCTTATTTTGCCTCCCTTTTCTCCCGCTAATTCAAGCGACATTCGTCGCTCGTTCCGTTTCAGGAAATTTCCCGGCCTCGCTATACTCATTTGACCCTAGTCCGCATTCTTTTGGTTCTTCTCTCTCCGATTTCGCCTTGTGCGCGATGAAATGGAGGTACGCCTTATAAGGCTGCGAGAAAAACGGAAATCGGCCCGGCCGCGAATGGGCTGTGCGAAGGGAAACAGGGTGATCCGGCAGGCGATATCGTGCGACATCTGCGGAACGGAAAAGAAGCAGACGAACCACTGGTTTGTGACCTATGAACAGGCAGGCGAATTGCGAGTCAGCGGATGGAGCACGCGCAACCGTCTGCGTCCAGGGTCGAAGCATCTCTGCGGTCAAACCTGCCTGCACAAGCTGTTGGACGACTTCATGGCCAGGTCCTTGACGGTGCGTGCGCCGCGGGCCGCTGAAAACGATGTCGAAGAAAGAGTGATGGCTCAGGCCGCAATCGCCGACACCAGCCTTACCTCTGACGCCGCTTACCAGGAATTCGAATCTTCCGCGCGTCTGATTGCGACGCCAGGGCCTGCAAAGCCCGCGCGACCGGCAGCCGCGCACCCGCCAATTCTGGCCGCGCCCGCCGCGCTTGCCAGACCCCAGCTCCGAATGCCGCTGGAACTGGTTGCCGTACCTCCAGTGAGGGCGTGCGACGAGGAGGAGGCAATTGCGGTAAACGAGCCGCCCCGCTATACCTCGCGCAACTGGCACGCCGCGGCCTGGGAGCGAGAGCGCGAACGGGAGCGCGAGATGCACACTGGCGAGCGCCATCCGGGCATGGCGGCCCGCCGCCGCAACGTTTCATAGCAGATGAGAATGTGAGGATGCCATGTGGTTGGACATGTTGTTGATTCTTGTAGCCGTTTCGCCGCTGATGCCTTTGAGCCGCTTCGGCTGGCAGAGCCATGGAAGCACGGCTGACCGAGAGCATGAGGCGCAGCTTACTGCGTGTTCGGTCCCGCGCTAAGCAGCTCGAGCAACCCGGCCTCATCCACAACAGGAACCTTGAGTTCACGCGCCTTGTCGAGCTTGGAGCCGGCCTCCTCGCCGGCCACCACGTAGCTGGTCTTCTTGCTGACCGAGCCGGCGGTTTTGCCGCCCGCTGCCTCAATTCTAGCCTTGGCCTCGTCGCGGGTGAGGGTGGGCAGCGTGCCTGTAAGTACAAAGGTCAGCCCCGCCAACTGTGCGGAGCGTTGCCGCTTCTCCGCTGTCATGTTCACACCGGCGCTGCGCAAACTCTCGATGAGCGCCAGGTTCGCCTTCTGCGCGAAAAATTCCAGAATGGCTTGCGAGATGCGCGGGCCCACTTCTTCCACGCGCTCCAGTTCTTCGGCGGTTGCCGTCTCCAACGCTTCGATGGAGCCGAACTCCTCAGCCAGCAATTCCGCAGTGCGCTCGCCGACAAACCGAATGCCGAGGCCCATCAGCACGCGGGCCAGTCCGGCGCGCTTAGAGTTCTCGATCTCAGCCAGCAACGCGCGCGCGGATTTCTCCGCAAAGCGGTCGAGGCTGGTCAGTTGCTCCTCAGTCAGCGTGTAGAGATCGGCCACGCTCTTCACTAGTTTTCGATCCAGTAACTGCTGTGCGACCGCCTCGCCCAGCCCTTCAATGTTCATCACTCCGCGCGATGCAAAGTGGAGCAGGCTTTCGCGCAGCTTGGCCGGACAATCGGCATTGACGCAACGAAAATCCACTTCACCCTCAGCGCGTACGACTGCACTTCCGCACTCCGGGCAAATCGACGGAAAGATAAAATCAACTTCTCCGCGACGATGTTCTGCGTCTTCGAGGACCTCGACGACTTTGGGAATCACGTCTCCGCCGCGCTCGACGCGCACCCAGTCGCCAAGTTTCAGCCCCAAGCGCTCAATGAAGTCGGCGTTGTGCAGCGTAGCGCGGCTGACGGTTGTACCGCCGATGAAGACCGGGGTCAGCTCCGCGACCGGCGTGAGCTTGCCTGTGCGGCCCACCTGCACAGTGATGGAGTTCACTTGCGTGATCCCGGAGCGCGCGGTGAATTTGTACGCGATTGCCCAGCGTGGCGCGCGGCCGGTCGAGCCAAGCCGCTGCTGCGTGGCGTGCGCGTCGACCTTGAAAACCACTCCGTCGATCTCGTAGGGCAGAGCGGCGCGGCTAGCTTCTGTGGCGTCGATGAATGCGGTCATCTCCTCGACCGAGGCAACCAGCTTTCGTTGGGAGTTGACCCGGAAGCCGAGTGCGGCCAAAGCGTCGAGAGTTGCGCGTTGACCTTGCGGCCAGTAATCGCCCTCCACAAGCAAAAAGTAGGCGTAAACGTCCAGGCGGCGATTGGCCACGATGGAGGGTTCGAGAGTACGCAGGGTTCCGGCGGCGGCGTTGCGAGGATTGACAGCCGGCGCAAGGCCCTGCTGTTCGCGCTCTTCGTTCAATCGCAGGAAGGCGGCTTCGGGCATTACCGCCTCGCCACGAACTTCAAAGGCCGGCGGCAGGTGGAGTTCTCTCAACTTCTCAGCCGGGATGGTCAGCGGTACACTGCGGATGGTGCGGATATTTGTAGTAACATCCTCGCCGGTCTGTCCGTCACCGCGCGTGATTCCGGTGGTGAAGCGCGCGCCGCCGCCCTCCGTTGGCTCGTAGCGCAGGGCCACGCTCAAGCCATCCATCTTGAATTCGGCAACATACTCGACCGGCAGCGGGCCGGCCAGTTCGCGGCAGCGTGCTTCCCATGCTGCCAGTTCCTCGGCCGAGTAGGCGTTGTCCAGCGAGAGCATGGGGCGCGAGTGCGCCACCTTGCGAAAGCCCTCGGCCGGCCTGCCGCCCACGCGCTGAGTGGGTGAGTCGGGGGTAACGAGTTCGGGATGTGCAGCTTCGATGCCTTTGAGCTCGTTCATCAGCGCATCGTAGGCGGCGTCGGTGATCTGGGGCGCGTCGAGAACGTAATACAAGTGCTCGTGGCGGCGCAATTCGGCGCGCAGTTCGGCGGCGCGCTTGGACGCGGAGGACTCTGGGGTGGTTCGTTCGCCCATGGGGAGAATTATAGGGGGCCGCAGGGCAAGGTAGTATGGTTTGCAGACTGATATGGAACCCATTACTCACTTTCTGACCGGAGCCTGCATCGGCAGGGCGGGGTTGAACCGCAAGACGGCCTACGCCACGCTGGCGGCTGTGCTGGCCGCCGAGGCTGCCGACATCGACGTGTTCTGGGGGCTGGCTGGGCCGGTCGAAGAGTTGAAGCACCATCGCGGCATCACTCATACGTTCATCGCTGTGCCAGTGGTGGCGGCTGCTGCGGTGGGCTTGGTGTGGGCGATTGACCGCTTGGTGCAGGCGCGGAGACGGCGCAGGCTGGCGGCGGTATCCGCTGTTGATGAACAGACGCCGGTTGAGGGTCGTGGTTTCCCACCCTTTCCGCAGAAAGACGCGGAAAGGATGGGGCACCAAGTTTCAGGTGCGCCGGTCCAGAAAGCTCGGCAGCAAATCTGTTGGGGCTGGCTTTATTTGACGGCGCTGATCTCCGCGCTTAGCCATCTGCTGCTGGACTGGACGAACAACTACGGTCTGCGGCCATTTTTCCCCTTCAATTCGCGCTGGTATGAGGGCAGCTTTGTTTATATCGCCGAGCCGGTAATTTGGGCGCTGCTGGCGGCGGCGTTAGTGATTCCGGCACTGCTGGGGCTGATTGGCGGCGAGATTGGCGTTCGCCGCACTCCTTTTCGCGGACGGCGGTTGGCAATCTTCGCGCTTACCGGGATCGTGCTGCTGTGGGGCTGGCGCTGGTCAGAGCATGGGCGGGCTCGGATGCTGGTAGAGAATGCGCAGATTGCGACGGCTCCCGTGAAGCGCATGGCTTTTGAGCCTTATCCCATTAATCCTTTCCGCTGGCACGCCATCCTGGAGACGGCGGAGTATTACCAGACCGCAGAGATCAACACACGCACCGGGGAGATTGCGAGCGACCCTCGGACGGACGTGATTTACAAACCGCCCGCGACCGCGGCTACGGAGGCTGCCAAACGCACGCTGCTGGGGCAGGTTTATCTGGATTGGGGCACGTGGGCTGTGGTGCGCGATGTTGGCCCGGTACCTGCGCCGGGCATGAATCCGCCCGAATTGCCGCCGAACCAAACCTGGACGACGGTCATGTTTACCGATCTGCGCTTCGACTACCCGTTTCTTGGCCGGGGCGCGGAGAGAACTCCAAACCGGGCGCCATTGAGCGGCTGGGTCTATATCGTGGACGGCCGTGACGATGCGGGCGAGGCGATGAATGGACGGGAACAGCGGTAGGCGCGTCGGCTGAAACAAAAAAAATTGTTCATCGCGTCAAGGCGTTAGGGTTGACCCGGCGGCGCGCGACCCGCAGAATGAGATGAGTGCTGTTGTTGCCACCCCAGTAACATAACGTGTCGCCGGGGACCCAGTAGTGCTGCCGGAGAGTCTTCTTCCCCTTGGGAGATGCCGGAATCCTGAATTCTGAGGTGCTCATGCCTGCTTATCTGTTGCTGCTGGTTGCCGTGTTGAGCCGTGTTCTGCCCCATCCTGGATGGGTGAACTTTACAGCCGTTGGCGGTGCGCTGCTTTACTTTGGTGCGCGTCGGCCGTGGCGAGAGATGCTGGTTCCGCTGGCTGCGCTGATGGCTACCGACTACTTCCTCACCACATATAGCTACCACTACAACTTTGTCTGGCAGGGTTACGTGGCCACATGGGCGTGGTATCTGATGGCCATGGCGCTGGGGCAGATTCTGTTGCACGCGAAGACAACCTTTGTGCGTGTAGTGGCAGGCGCGCTGTTGGGGCCGACCTCGTTTTTCCTGGTCACAAACTACGCGACCTGGTTGAGCGGCTGGGCCTTTCCCTATCCGCATACGATGAGCGGACTGGTAGCCTGCTTTGCCGCAGGAGTGCCGTTTTACCGCAACGATCTGGCTTCTACGGCCATTGTTGCAGGGCTGGCGTTTGGGGTTCCTGTGCTGGTGCGCCGGATGAGCGCAGCGCGGGCGCAGGTGGCGCTGGCCGGGAAGTAACGTCCGCGACAGTGGTTAGTGATCCGTGGTTAGTGGTCAGTCAGCAAGCTAGCGAAACAGCCCCAAAGCGACGCTTCGGGGCTGTTTATTTGGGCGAAAAACGGTTCTTTTCGGTGATTTTCAGAGGCCAAAATTCACGATGCGGAAGAATCTGGAGGCGAAAAGTTCTCAACAGGTGTTGATTTCAAACGGGTTAAGAATAATCTGCAAGGTCTTAGGGTAAATTTATACCCCAGGGGGGTATAGGGGGGGGTAGGGGGTACGCCTTTCTTGGTACGGACCGGGCGCAGGCCAGCACATAGCTGACAGATTGGCCTGGCCAGAGCGGGATAACCTTCTTCATTTCTCCATTGTGCGCGCGGGGAAGGAAATTATTTGCAACCACCTGCGCCCACCGCCAACTGTTCTTTCCCTTCGGCGCAAGCTTTGCCTAGACGCAGTAGCCGCGCGCCAACGAGGAAGAACCAGAGCGTTGCGCCCAAAGCATTTGCCATCACGAATGGAAAGAAGCCCGTCAACGTCAGTACCCCGAACACCCCCGAGATGACCCCGGTCCAGGCGCTCGCCCTCCCGAATCTTGCCTTCATCATAGTGATGCTCGCCAGCAGAACGCCCACCGATGGAATCACGATTATGTAAAAGGCCAACAGCGGCGTCGCATAAATCGAGGAGGCATATTCGGCTGCAGCCAGATAGGCGGCCCGATGAGCCTCGTCAGCGGCGCTCGTGTAGTTTTGGAAGAGCGCCAGCAGAGAAGCGTGATGCGTCCAGGTCACTGCCAGATCGAGAACTACAAACAGATGCAAACAGACTATGGCCGCCAGCATCAGATTTGTTCCCGCTTTGCGCAAGGCGTTCCACAGCGCCCAGGCAACCGGCAGATAAAGGAGATCGGTGACCACCGAAAGCCAAATAATCACCCACCACACCGTCGTTTTGCCTGGCAGGTAGCGGAACCATGCCTCGCCTGTCACCGGAGGCGCGCCGGCCCATGCGAAGAGCGGAATAATCGCCACGTATCCTATTGCCAGAAACAGCGCCGCTATCCCGCCCCAGCGATAGCACTGCTTCTCTTCATAAGCATTCAGACCGCTCATCTCAACCGACATCTCCATATTGGCTTTTTTTGCTTCTCCGAAATCATACGCAGTTTGCTATGGCACTGTTCCGGTCTTATCTACCCGGCAGTATACGTCCTGGCAGATTTCCACGTATAAATGGTCTATGAAGTGTCTGCGACGGCGATGGTTGCAAAACGCACTTTAGCGCCTTTATGAAAACCGATATGCCTGGCCAGTAGTTGCGGCAACGCTTTGTGAGAATCTGCATGAGGCGACAAATGTTGGCGTCAATCTCCCTCTGGATTCATTCCTCAGGGCTGACCACTCAAAATGCGAGATATTTCGACTCCGATCAGTACAGGCTCCGGGGCACACATTCATTTTGAGATAGTCAGGCCTGCGCGGCCCGCCCAGGTGGTATTTTGGCAAAGCACAGGCACCTGGCCGGAATCGGGAACGGGGGCCAGGGGCGTTTGCTCAAGAAGCGGCGAGTGGCCTTGTTTTTCGGTAGACTACGGTTAAGCGGCTTAACTTGCCTTACCATGGCCACCAAGGCTGGGTGGGGAAAAGCCATGTTGCGGTCCGGAAAGCGGCACGCCGAGGCTGCCGCGGGGAGGACACTATCAGCACGCGAATGCGGTTGGGCGATCTGCTGATCCAGGCGCATCTGGTTACCCTGACAGATGTTGTCAAGGCGCTGGAGCGTCAGTCCGGCAGCGGCGGCCGTTTGGGCGAGAACCTGGTGGCCATCGAAGCCATCAGCAAGGATGTGCTGGAGAACTTTCTGAAGCGCATTCCCGTTGAGCCGGCGTCGATGGCGGCCACCGGAATCGACGAGACCGAACTTCTGGGCCTGTTGATGAAGCTGATCCACGCGGGCAACCTGGAGGATTGCCGCCAGTACGTCGAGGCCATCAAGCTGCCCTACCACATTGTGGCGGACTTGGTTCACATGGCCGTGGATCGGAAACTGCTGCGCGCTTTGGGAATGCGCTCCTCCAGCAATCCGATCGAGATGGGTTATGCGCTCACCGACGAAGGCAAGCGATGGACCATCGAGGCGCTGGAGCGGTTGCATTATGCGGGGCCGGCGCCGGTGACGCTGGAGGACTTCACCTACCAGGTGAATTTACAAAAGTTAACCAACGAACTGGTGACCTTCGATCGCATCCGCCAGGCGCTGGGCGAATTCATATTTGAGGACAGTATTGTTGAGCAGGCTGGGCCGGCGTTGAACTCAGGCCGGGCGATGCTGCTTTATGGCCCTCCCGGCAACGGCAAGACTTCGTTCGCTCATTCACTGGCCGGCGTCTTCCGCGATGTGATTTACGTGCCTTATGCGATCTCTATTGAAGGCGAAATCCTCCGCTTCTATGACCCCAGCGTTCATCGCGCGGTGATTCCCGCCGATGTCACGGATGATAGTCACCAGTCGTTTGTTCGGGCTGAGGAGTATGACTTGCGCTGGGTTCCGTGCCAACGGCCTTTTGTGACCACAGGCGGCGAATTGACGCTGGAGATGCTTGACCTGAAATATGACGTAACAGGCCACTTCTACGAGGCTCCGCTGCACGTGAAGGCGCTGGGCGGCTGTTTTGTCATCGACGATTTCGGCCGCCAGTTAGTAACTCCTACCAGCCTGCTGAACCGCTGGATTGTACCCCTGGAGAACCATGTCGACTACTTGAAGCTGCATACCGGAAAGAGCGTGACCATCCCCTTCGAGGGACTGGTGATTTTTTCCACCAATCTTGAGCCGGAGAGCCTGATGGACCCGGCGTTCCTGCGCCGCCTTCCCTACAAGATTGAGATTGGTGCGCCCACGCCTGACCTTTACAAACGCATCTTCGAGGCAGAGTGCTTTAGACATGGATTGCCGCCGTTCGATGATGTGATCGACGCCATCACACTAAAGCTCCAGGATCAGTATGGGCTTGAGCTGGCTTCCTATCAGCCGCGGTTCATCGTCGATCAGGTTTTGGCTACCTGCCGGTTCATGGGCCTGGCGCCGCACTTCGAGCCGCGGTTCATCGACTATGCACTGAACAATCTGAGGGTGAAGAAAGCCGACCAGGTGTACGGGAAGAGCGGTGGAGAGCCTGGTGGAGACCAGAAAAAGCTATAAAAACTTTAGGTAGAGATATCCCACCTTAGGCGCAACAACAAAAGCGCGCCGAAGGTGGTGCACCTGGAGTGGCTGGTTGAGGTTAGAGCGCGGGTTCGCCGCGCTCGTCGTTGCGGATACGGATGGCTTCGTCCATGTGGCTGATGAAGATCTTGCCGTCGCCGATGCGGCCGGTGCGAGCGGCGCCGAGGATGGCATCGACTGCCTTGTCTTTGAGGACGTCGGAGACCACCAACTCGATCTTGATCTTGGGCAGAAGGTCAACGGTGTACTCACGGCCGCGATAAAACTCGGTGTGGCCCTTCTGCCGGCCGTGGCCGCGAGCTTCCAAAATTGTCATGGCTTCGATGCCTGCCTCGAGCAGCGCATCCTTTACCGCGTCCAGCTTTGAAGGCTGGAGAATCGCTTCTATTTTGAACATACGCAAATGCCTCGTTTGACAGCGTAACAGGCGGGACCGCTTTTGTGTGCAGCCCGCCGGATTTGTGTTGGTCCGTCCCGGATCCTTCAGGCCGGAGCAGCTTAAAAATGCAACAATCGAACCCTTCGACCTCGCTCAGGACATGTTTTCGATTACGAAAGCCGCAAAAGGCGCGGCCTAGGCAGCACTAGAGATCAAATTATTACGAGTTGAGGTCGTAGCCTTCTTCGCCGTGCTGTGTGATGTCTAGGCCTTCGGCTTCCTGCTCGGGCGAAACGCGCAGACCGATGAGCTTATCAACCACGAACAGCAACACCAGCGTGCCGACTATCGAGATGCCCCAGGCAAGGCCAACGCCAGCGGCCTGGTTGAGCACCTGGCTCCAGTGTCCGTCGAGCGCGCCGGTGGCGATGGGGTTGCCCGCGGCGTCTTTGCCGAAGGCGGCGTTAATGGCTCTGGTTGCAAACAGACCGGTGAGCAGCGCGCCCAAAGTTCCGCCGGCTCCGTGCACGCCAAAGGCGTCAAGCGAGTCGTCGTAACCGAAGAAGCTCTTCACGATGAAGACCATGAAGAAGCAGAAGATGCCAGAGAGGAGTCCGATGAGCAGAGCCGGGAAGGGCTGCACAAATCCGGAGGCTGGGGTAATGGCCACCAGTCCGGCGACAGCGCCGGAGATGGCGCCCAGTGCGGTGGGCTTGCCGTTATGAATCCATTCTGCGATGGACCAGCCGATGGCGGCGGCAGCGGCGGCAAAATGGGTGTTGATGAAGGCGCTGGTGGCCAGGGAACTGGCCCCCAGCGCGCTGCCCGCATTGAAGCCGAACCAGCCTACCCAGAGGAGACATGCGCCGATGAAGCTGAGCACCATGGAGTGGGGTTGCATTTTGGTGTAGGGGTAGCCGACGCGCTTGCCCAGGTAGATGCAGCAGACCAGCGCCGAGACGCCGCTGGTGATGTGAACCACTGTGCCTCCGGCGAAATCCAGAGAAGGAACGTGACCGCCGGTAGCGTTCAGGAAGCCGCCCACGCCCCAAACCATGTGAGCCATCGGGCAATAGATGATGAGGGACCAGAGCATAAGGAAGACTGCCATGCCGCTGAACTTCATGCGTTCGGCAAATGCGCCGGTGATGAGCGCCGGAGTGATGATGGCAAACATCAGCTGGTAGACCATGAAGGTCTGCTCGGGAATGGTTGCGGCGTAGTCGGTGTTGGGAGTGAGCGTGACACCACGCAGGAAGAGGTGTTCCAAGCCGCCGATGAATGCCGTGCCGTGGCCGAAGGCCAGCGAATAGCCGACGACGGCCCAGATAACGGTGACCAGGCACATCACGGCGAAGCTCTGCATCATGGTGGCGAGGATGTTCTTCTTGCGCACCAGGCCGCCATAGAAGAGAGCCAGTCCAGGTCCCGTCATCAACAAGACCAAGGCGGCTGAAGCCAGCATCCAGGCGTTGTCGCCGGCCGAGCGGGCATCCGTAACGGCCTGTTGCAGGGCGGCAATCTGGGCTTGTGTAGCGGATGGGGCGGCGGGTGCGGACTGAGCTAAAGCCGAAGCCGGAATTGCCAGCATAGCAAAGAGAAACAGCAGTTTGAGTCGACGGTACATTCGGTCTCGCTTCCATGAAATATGCGGTGGGCAAAAGCCTTGCGTGGGGCCGGAACTATGGCGGAACCTTCGGCATAATAGTGAACAAGGGCGCGCCGGCAGCGTGAGTCTCGGGTGGTTCCAGACCGCTGCAGGAGCAGGAATCTCGCTGAGTAACTGTCAAATATGACCAAAGGAATTGTAGGGTCACGGAAATAAGGAACCCATGAAGATATTCGCAAAAGGGCGTTCAAAATGCCGGAAGTGAGCAAAAAACTATTGAAATATCATCCAGGATGCGCAAGGAGTATCGGTTAAATTCGAATCTGGTAGCCGTACCAGACAGGTAGGGAATGCGCTAGTGTGCTTGGCCACGGAAAGTAAAGCAGTTAGGCGTGTTCTGAAAGCTATGAAACGGATTGCCCTCTGGGGGATTTGAACTTCATGGCTCTCTTTATCGCGTCAAATACATCCCCAACCCGTAAGCCGGTCGCCCCTCCGGGCATTACCCCGTTTTCGCCGGCGGCGGTATAGTAGAGACATGGCGGCCACTGCAGAGCGGGATCGTTATTTATTCGGGGCGCTGGACAGCAGCGCGACAAACCGCATCAAAGTGAGGGAGGCAAACTACGGCTATGAAGAGCCGGAGGGAGTTCTGCTGACCTCGCTGGATTACGCAGTGAACTGGGTGCGCAAGAACTCGATTTGGCCCATGACCTTTGGCCTCGCCTGCTGCGCCATCGAGATGATGTCAACGGGCGCGGCCCGCTATGACATTGCACGCCTGGGCGCCGAAGTCTTCAGGCCGTCCCCGCGCCAGTCAGACCTGATGGTGGTTGCGGGACGGGTTTCGCAGAAGATGGCCCCGGTGCTGCGCCGGCTCTACGACCAGATGCCGGAGCCAAAGTGGGTAATCTCGATGGGCGCCTGCGCGACCTCCGGCGGAGTTTTCAATAATTATGCTGTAGTGCAGGGCGTAAACCAGGTGGTTCCCGTGGATGTGTACGTTCCGGGTTGCCCGCCGCGGCCTGAGCAACTGATTTACGCGCTTACTCTGCTACAAGAAAAGATTCAGCGAGAACCGCGCAGCCTGATGAAGACTCTGAATCTGGGATAACTCGAGAGCAAGCGTTCAGAAGCGGATTACCATAGTAATTTCAGGGTTACCTACAGGGCGTTGAGGCGGGTAACGGAGGAAGCTCCTCAGAGAGAAACTTTTACCTGAAACGCTTGTCATGATGATAGGTTAAGTTGTATAGCAAGGGTGCCCGATTATTCTGCGAAGAAATTATTCTGCGAAAAATGCTTGAATCTTCTTCCACTTGAAGAATCTTGCCGGTGCTGAGCTGGTCGTCGTGCTCGCAAGCAACCTTGTTCAACTGTTGTCGGTCAGATTTTTCTGTGGAGGAAACTGCATGTTCGCGCACGTTGCGAAAGATGTGTTCCGGCTTTTTACCCTTGTCTGCGTGGCGTCAATTCCATGTGTTGTTAGCGCTCAGGTTGTTCCTGCCGTCAAGCAAGCTCCCAAGGGCGATATCGCAGCCAAATGGGACTTCTTTGCGGGCTACAGTTACATCCGGCCATACGGAACGGTGATTTCGCAGGTGGGCCCCAACTCTCCACATACTGAGCCGTTCAGCTATGTACCCGTCGACGGCGAGGTAATTGGCAGTGTCACTCGCTACTTCAGCAGGCATTGGGGCGGGGAACTGGTCGGTGATGTCCATTTGCAAAACGATGTTCCGTGGCCCGGCCATTATGTGCCCGCAAACTCGTTCAGCGGCGCAACGGGCGGCGTGATCTACCGGTTCAAAAACTCGAGCAGCACGCCCTTCATTCACGCCCTGGTGGGCGGCGAGATCGCAGACGGTCCATATTGGCAGGCTGACAACTGGGGCCCGGTGGGAACTATAGGCGGCGGCATGGATTGCGAGACATCGCTGTTCAAGCATCACATGGCGATTCGCTTTATTCAGGCGGACTACCAGCGCGTCTACGAGAATTTTGGAACCGGGACATCGGGAGGCATTGGAAACATAAACGCTTATCGCCTGAGCGCCGGCGCGGTGTTCCACACCGGTACCGACGACCAATATCGTCCGGTGCTGGGTCTGGCGTGCCTGGCTACCCCGAGCCCGGTTTTTCCCGGCGAGCCGGTGACCGTGACTGCGACAGTCAGCGATCTCAACCCCCGGCAAAGCGCGATTTACTCCTGGTCGGGAGCTAGCGTTAGCGGCAACGGAGAGCGGGCCACTGTGGCCACTTCTTCACTGGCGCCCGGCACTTATACGGTGACCGCCGAGGTGAGGGAGATCAAATCGACGCGGGACTGCCTGCGTGTAATTCCGCCCCAGCATGCTTCTTGTACGGCCACCTATATCATCAAGCGGTTTGAGCCTCCGACCGTCAGTTGCGTGGCCAGCCCTGCCACCATCAAGGTGGGCGAGACCAGCACCATTACCGCGGTTGGCGTTAGCCCTCAGAACCGGCCGTTGACTTACAGTTACTCGACCAGCGGCGGCTCGGTTGCTGGCGGCGGGACGACGGCTGTCTTCAATTCAGCAGGCGCGCCTATCGGCGCTGTGGTGATTCCCTGCGTTGTGACCGACGACTCGGGTCAGATGGCATCGTCGAGCACCAGCGTGACCATCCTGCCTCCGTACGTCCCCCCAATTCAGCACAGCCAGGCGCTGTGTTCCATCAGCTTCGCCACCGACAAACAGCGCCCGTCGCGCGTGAACAACGAAGCCAAGGCCTGCCTGGACGAGATCGCCCTTGATCTGGAAAAGCAGCCGGATGCCAAAGTTGTGGTGGTGGGCAATTCGGATGCGACAGAAAAGGCCAATAGCGCGCGGCAGCAAAAGGCGGCGCTGCGGAACAAGCGCATCAAGGCCGAGGATGCCGCGGCCGAGCGCGCAGTGAACGCCAAACAGTACCTGGTGACCGAGAAGGGTATCGACGCGGCGCGCATCAGTGTCGCGACCAGCGCGACGAATGGGCAGGCCGCTGAAGATTACCTGGTTCCCTCCGGAGCCAACTTCGCGGCTGACGTGGAAGGCACGATACTGGTGGATGAAAGCACAGTGAAGGCGAAACCGCTTCCCGCCAGGCCGCTTCACAAGCCAGCCGTGGCCGTAACCAAGAAAACCGCACAGTCGCCAGCAGAGTAGGCTAGCAGCGGCAAGACCCGGAATCCGGCTCCCATCGATGCAACAAAGGGAGCCGGAGCCCGGCCAGATTGAGAATTCGCAAACAGAATTTGAGGTTGACTGGCGGCTGGATGACGCTTTATGTTATTCCCGGCTTCCGAGTCTGTTCAGCGTCAGGAATGCCTCGTTCAGCAAGAATTGTTTTCGAGTTACACGGGCAAAAACCAAGCCATGGATTGAGCCGGAGTCGGGAGGCCAATATGTTACCATGGTTCCGTATTGAATACTGTCTCATTGTCGCTTTCTTGATGCTTGGTTAGGACTTAGTTTGGAGGTGGTGAGCATTAGCGAGCCGTCTCAGCAAATTCTGGAATTTGAAAGTGGAGGAGAATCACATGCACCCGCAAAATCTGAAATCTGTTAGTTTACTTCTGGCTTCGGCGTGTTTGGTACTGGTACCCATGGGGTGCAAGCAGGCTCCGCCGATTACGCTGTCGGCCACAGCCACACCCCCCGCCGTATTTCCTGGTGACACAGTCACAGCGACTGCTACCGCCGGGTCAGTGGACCCCAACAAGAAAACGAACGTGATTTACAACTGGTCCGGAACCGATGTAACAGGCAACGGCACCACAGCCACAGTCGCCACCGCATCGCTGGCGCCGGGCACTTATACGGTGAAAGCGGATGTGAAGGAAGGCAAGAAGGGCAAGGAAGGCCTGAAGCCTGGCCAGACTGCTGACGCCACCGCTACCTTTACCGTAAAGCAGTTTGAGCCGCCGACGATCAGTTGTTCGGCCAGCCCGACCACCCTCAAGCCGGGTGAGACGAGCACGGTGACCGCAGTCGGCGTTAGCCCCCAGAACCGTCCGCTGACCTACAGCTACGCGGCAGTTGCCGGCACCATCAGCGGCAGCGGCGCCACGGCGACCTTCTCCTCGACCGGCGCACCGACCGGCGAAGTGGGGATCACCTGCACCGTCACCGACGACAAGACCCAGGCGGCAAACGCAAGCACCAGCGTGAACATCCTGGCCCCCTATGTGCCTCCGGTTCCTCACACCCAGGCGCTGGCGACGATCAGCTTCGGCGCCGACAAGAAGCGTCCGGATCGCGTGGACAATGAAGGCAAAGCGGGTCTGGACGGAATCGCTCTGAGTCTGCAGCAGGCGCCCGATGCCAAGCTCGTAATCGTTGGCGAGGCGAATGCGAAGGAACGGGCGAAGACCGCGAAGGAAGCAGCGTTCGCGTTGAAGCACAAGCATGCCAAGGTTGATGACCCCGCGGCCGATCGCGCCGTCAACGTCAAGGATTATCTGGTAACGGATAAGGGCATTGACGCTTCTCGCATCACCGTAGCCACAGGCACCACAGACGCCCAGGAAGTGGAGACTTACCTGGTGCCCGCAGGCGCAAACTTTGCGGCTGACGTGCAGGGAACCACTCCTGTGGACGAGACCATGGTGAAGGCGCAGCCGCGCAAAGCCATGGCTCCCAAGGCCGCGCACAAGAAACCAGCGGCCGCGAAGATGTAATTTGCTTCACTCCCGGCGCGGCGGCCTTCGGGTTCGCGGCAACGGAGAATACTATTCGCAATCAGAGAGGCTGACCGGCTTGCCGGCCAGCCTTTCTGATTTTCGTTGAATTATGGCGCGCGCGGGACAGGCGATTCTGCATTCTTTGTATACTCTTCATATGAGATTAGGGAGTTTCTTGTCCGCATGAATCGTTTGCGAGTCTGTTTTAATTATTCCTACCAGTCCGGATTATTTGCGCAAATCTCATTTCTGTTTCTGGTTTTGCTTGCCGTTCCGGGACTGACGGCGCAGGTGCCATGGAGCGCGATTGGTCCCGAAGGCGGCGACGCGCGCGCCTTTGCGGCCGTTCCCGGCCAGCCACATCATTTGTATCTGGGCACAACCAACAGCTGGCTCTACGAGTCATTGGATGGTGGCTCATCGTGGCACAGGCTCTCTAAGCTGGACGCGGCCGACGACTTGATTCTGGACCACATCGTTGTGGACGCGGCAAATCCGGCCACGCTCTACGTAGCTGCGTGGAAGCTGGACCATCCCGGCGGCGGGTTGTGGGTGAGCCGCGACGGAGGGCGCAGTTGGGGCGAGGTCGCGGCCCTGCGCGGCCAGTCGATTCGCGCCTTTACGCAGGCGCCGTCGAATCCCGCCATGCTGATTGCAGGAACGCTCAAGGGGGTATTCCGTAGCACGGATGCCGGCGCCACCTGGACGCAGATCAGCCCGCCCGGCAGCAAAGAGATTCACGAAGTGGAGTCGCTTGCCATCGATCCGACAGACACCGATGTGGTCTACGCGGGCACGTGGCATCTGCCCTGGAAGACTACCGATGGCGGCAATAGCTGGAGCAACATCAAGCATGGCGTCATCGACGACTCAGACGTGTTTTCGATCATCATCGATCCCGCCGAGCCGAAGATCATCTTCGCCAGCGCGTGCAGCGGTATCTACAAGAGCGTGAACGGGGCCGAACTGTTCAAGAAAATCGAGGGCATTCCCGACACTGCGCGCAGGACGCGCGTGCTGAAGCAGGACCCGGGAAATCGCGACGTGGTGTATGCCGGAACCACCGAGGGGCTCTACAAAACCTTGAACGGCGGCAAGAGCTTTGAACGCATGACCGGCCCAGACGTGATTGTGAACGATGTTTTTGTCGATCCGGGGGACACGAATCATGTGTTGCTGGCCACCGACCGCGGCGGTGTTCTGCTCAGCCAGGACGCTGGAGTCAGCTTTGTAGAGGCCAATGGAGGCTTCAGCGGGCGCAAGGTCGAGGCGTTGCTGGTCGCCAGCGGCAGCCCGGCGCGGCTGTTTGCCGGCGTGGTGAACGACAAGAGCTATGGCGGCGTTTTTGTTTCCACCAACGGTGGCGCGCATTGGGAGCAAATTGACAACGGGCTTGACGGGCGCGATGTTTTTGCGCTGGCTGAGTCTCCGGATGGAACGATCCTGGCCGGAACGAATCACGGAATATTCGCGCTGGCCAAACCAGACAAGGCAGACAAAGACGCCGCGGCTACGCCGGGTGCGAGCGCGGATCCCCCCGCCGTGAGTTGGATCCCGCGCGGCACGATCGAGAACACGCTCGTGGAGACGGCCACGGAGATCCATGACGGAAAGCGCGTCACCGTTGAGAGGCGCGTTAAGGACGCAGGCCGCGAGATCGACGGCCGCGTGCGCGCGCTAGATCTTTCCGGCGATGCATGGCTGGCCTCGACCTCCGGCGGCCTGTTCTCAAGCGTCGATCACGGCGCCACTTGGCAAGGCGGCCCGGTGATGGGCTCAGTGGATTATCTTTCGGTTGCGGCGCATGGGTCGAAGCTCGTCGCTGCTCGTCGGGATGGGGCGGTTCTGTCCACCGACGCTGGCGAGAGTTGGATGCCCATCGGCATTCCGGCCATGCTCACGCGCATTCATTGTGTGGCATTCTCGGCAGATGGGACGCTTTGGCTGGGCGCGCGTGAGGGCGTGTATTTTTCGCGCGATCTGGGCAAGACCTGGCTGTGGGTTCACCGGCTTCCGTTGAACGATGTGGATGACCTTACCTACGACGATCACCTAGGCCAGATTCTGGTCAGCTCGCGTTTGAGCGACCAGGTCTTTGCCATCAATCCCAAGACGCTGGAGTGGAAGTTCGCTCAGACCGGATACCATGTCAACCTGGTGCGCGCGGCCGCCGGAAGGCTGCTGGCGGCCTCAATGTTTGACGGGGTGGTGGTTGAGCCGGAGAAAACAGGGACTAGCGAATAGGGACTTAGGGACTAGGGATCGGGACTCTTGCAGCCTAAACCTGTCGCCGGGAACCCGAAAGGCAACAGGGAATACTTCCCTGGAGAAGCTGTTTCTGTATCATTAAGATATGCAGACCGAGAGGGCGGCTTCCCGCCAGCCAGCAGCTTTTCGCACCCATGATTCGCGGCTTGAGCCTATTGCCGCCAAAGTTCTGGCCGGCGAGCGGCTGGAGTTCAACGACGGCCTTGCGCTTTACGGTTCCTCGGACGTGCTGGCCGTGGGCTGGCTGGCCAACCACGTGCGCGAGCGGCTGCATGGGGACGTGACCTACTTCAACGTCAACCGGCACATCAACCCGACGAATGTCTGCGTGGCGGCATGCAAGTTGTGTGCCTTTGGACGCAAGAAGGGCGACGCGGCAGGCTACACCATGGCCCTGGAGGAGGCGTGGGAGACGGCGGCCTCGGGCTACTCAGAGGCGGTGACGGAGTTTCACATCGTCGGCGGGCTGCACCCGGACTTGCCCTTCGAATATTTTCTCGACCTGGTGAGCGGCCTCAAAGAGCGTTTTCCCAAGGTTCACGTGAAGGCCTTCACCATGGTCGAGGTCGCGTACCTGGCGCGGCGGGCGAAGTTATCTATTGAAGAGACGCTCGTCAAAATGCGCGAGGCGGGGGTGGACTCGATGCCCGGCGGCGGGGCGGAGATCTTTGCCGATCGTGTGCGTTCCATCATCTGCGACCACAAGATTGACGGCGAGGAGTGGCTGCAGACGGCACGGCTGGCCCACAGGCTGGGCTTCAAGTCCAACGCGACGATGCTCTATGGGCACATCGAGAACGACGAAGACCGCGTGGACCACCTGCTGAAGCTGCGCGCCTTGCAGGACGAGACGGGCGGCTTTCAGACGTTTATCCCGCTGGCCTTCCATCCGGAGAACACGATGCTGGACCACCTGCCGGTGACCACGGGCCTGACTGACATTCGCCAGGTTGCGGTGGGCCGTTTGCTGCTGGACAACTTCCCGCACATCAAGGCATACTGGCAGATGCTCACGGCAAAGATTGCGCAGATAGCGCTGCGATTCGGCGCCGACGATCTTGACGGCACGGTCGTGGAAGAGAAGATTTATCACGACGCCGGAGCAACCACGCCGCAAGGCATGACGCGCAAGGAGCTTTGCCGCTTGATTACCGAGGCCGGCCGCGTTCCCGTAGAGCGCGACACGCTGTACCACGCCGTTACGCGCACTGAAGATAGTTTTGTAGTTGCTGTTTAGAGAACGTGGAAAGGGGCGATTTCGATGGAAGCTTTTGGACGGGCTGCTTTGGCTGGATTCTGTTGGGGGTTCGCGTGGGGAGTCGGTTGCTCAATCGCAATCCTGTATTCCATTTATCTGTCCGCTTACCGCAAGGCGGTGAAGGATTCTCTCAAGAAGGTAAAGCCGCCGCGGTACACGCAGGTTCTCGATAAGATTCTGGCGAAGAAGGAAAAGAAGGCGGCAGCGGCGTCCACGTCCAACCCGCAAGGAACCGCTGTCTAGCAGTAGGGTCTCGATAAGGAAACGAGCCTCTGAACAAGATTTACTGGCGCACGACTGCGCCGCCCTTCATTACAAAGCTCACACGCTCGACAGCGGTAATGTCTTCCAGAGGATTGCCAGGAACGGCGACAATGTCAGCATAATAGCCGGGCTTTAGCTCGCCGATCTGGCCTTCCCAACCGAGCAGTTTCGCTCCGTTGATCATGTCGGCCTGCAAGACCGCCAACGGCTTCATTCCATAGCGGACCATCAGCTCCATCTCGACGGCTTGCGTGCCGTGCGGGAAGGGGCCAACGTCGGAGCCCACGGCAAATGGGATTCCGGCGGCAATCTGCTTTTTGAATTCGCGCTTCTTCACATCGAGCAGAGCTTTCTCGCGCGCGGCAACGGCGGGCGTAGGCGCGTGCTGCGCGAAGTAGTCGAAGATGGCGAATGTCGGCACGGCGGGAATCTGCTTTTCGCGCATCAGGCGCATGGTTTCGTCGCTGAGCTGGGTGGCGTGCTCCATGGAAGCTACGCCGGCCTGCGCTGCAAAAAGCGTGCCCGGCTCGCCCATGGCGTGGACGGCAACGCCGGTGCCCAGGCGATGCGCCTCCTCGACGGCCGCCGCCAGTTGCGCCTCAGTGTACTCGTAGGGCGTGTGCAGTTCGCCGTCAACCACGGTGTCTTTCCCCGTCTCATAAATCTTGACGAAGTCGGAGCCTTCCTTGTGCTGCTGGCGGATGACCTCGATCAGTTGGTCGGTGGAGTTGGCATAGTCCGCATTGGACAGCACGTGCTGCGCGGGGTTGTAGTGAATGGCGTCTTCGTGGCCGCCGAGGATGTTGATGGCGTTGCCGCTGATGCGCAGGCGCGGGCCGGGGATCAAACCCTGATTGATGGCGTCGCGCACAGCCGTGTCAGCCGAGCCGGCGCCTTCAGTGCCCAGATCGCGCTCGGCGGTGAAGCCGGCCAGCAGGTCGGCCCTGGCTGCGTCGGCAGCAAGCAGGGTGCGCCAGGGAACCGACTCCTCGACGGTTTGCAAGTCCTCAGCGCCGGGGTGCAGGAAGAGATGCACGTGGGCGTCAATCAGGCCGGGGAGCACCGTGGCGTCGCCCAGGTCGATGATCTTGGCCCCTTGCGGACGCTCGACCGAGCGGCCCACGGCGCGGATGCGCTCGCCTTCAACCAGAATCTCGCCGGGCTGAAGCAGGGTCCCGGTATCCACCTGGAGCAGCCGCGCCGCATGGAGAACGATGGTCGTGCTGGCCGGTTGCTGCGCATGGGCTGCGCCCGCAATGACGATAGCCAGGGTGAAGATGAGCAAGCGAATGGGGCGGGGGCAAAGAGACAGATTTTGCATGACACAAGAATATGCCGCATCAGCCCCCTCTTGTCGAGGGCCGATGCGGCATTGGTTGCACTTATGGCTCAGTACGCCGGAATCCCGGTGAGGTGCTGGCCGAGGATCAGGGTGTGAATGTCGTGCGTGCCTTCGTAAGTAATGACCGATTCCAGGTTCATCATGTGGCGCATGATGGGGTAGTCGTCGGTGATGCCGTTGGCGCCCAGGATGTCGCGCGAGATGCGGGCACATTCCAGAGCCATCCACACGTTGTTGCGCTTGATGAGAGAGACGTGCTCGTGGCCGACCCGGCCGGCATCCTTGAGGCGGCCCACGTGCAGGGCGAGCAACTGAGCCTTGGAGATTTCATTGGCCATCCACACCAGCTTTTCCTGAACAATCTGATGGCTGGCGATGGGCTGGTTGCGGAACTGCTTGCGGAATTTGGCGTACTGGAGTGCGGTGTCGTAGCAGGACATGGCCGCGCCGATGGCTCCCCATGCAATGCCGTAACGAGCCTGGTTGAGGCACATGAAGGCGCTCTTGATGCCGAGGGCGCCGGGCATGGCCGCCGTGAGGGGCACATGCACGTCTTGCAGCGAGAGGCCGCTGGTGTGCGAGGCGCGCAAGCTCCACTTGCCGTGGACATCGTAGGCGGAAAAGCCCGGCCGGTTGGTCTCGATCAGGAATCCGCGGATTTTGCCGCCTTCATCCTCGACTTTGGCAAAGACAATGGCCACGTCGGCGATGGTTCCTGAGGTAATCCAGAGTTTTTCGCCGTTGAGAATGTACTCGTCGCCCACTTTTCGGGCTGTCGTGGTCATGGCTCCGGGATTGGAGCCGGCGCCGGGCTCGGTGAGGCCGAAGCAGCCCAGCTTTTCGCCGCTGGCGAGCGCGGGAAGCCACGTGTTCTTCTGCTCGTCGGAGCCGAAGGTGTAGATGGGATACATGACCAGTCCGGACTGCACGCTGACAAAGCTGCGGAAGCCGGAGTCGCCGCGTTCCAGCTCCTGCATCACCAGGCCGTACTCGACGTTGGACATGCCGGCGCAGCCGTAGCCTTCGAGGTTGGCGCCGAAGAAGCCCAGTTCGCCCATGATGGGGACCAGCTCGCGCGGAAAACGCTCCGTGCGGAAGCACTCCTCGATGATGGGAACGAGGTTGTCCTCGACAAAGTCGCGAGCGGTCTTCCGGACGAGCAATTCGTCCTCGCTGAAGCTGGAGTCGAGATGAAGAAGATCAAAGCCTTGAAATTTGAAGCCCATAAATTACCTGCCATTCTGTCGCAATCAATCAAAGACAGACGATTCTAGCAGGCGGGAAGGGGCGGTGGGAACTGAGGGATGAATGAGAGTGGTAGAGTTTCCGGTTAGGCGGTGATAAAGCAGGAGGCCACGATTGCAGACGATCGGGATCGCGCTCACGCGGGTTCTTCACAGGTGGATTTGGCTTGATCGCCAGGTTTGGGGATTTGGCCTCGTACTTAATCAGCCCTAATTGCCGGCTATGACTCCTGGCGTCATCAGATCGATGTGATCGACATTGGAGGCCCTCCCTATATCGATGACTTCGGCGATGTCGGAAAAGTTCAGATTGTCGTCGCCCTTGATAAACAATACGCGCTTGGCTCGGTTGGCAAAGATCTCATTCAACCGGGACTGCAGATCGGCGTGCGCGACGTCGACCGAGTTGATCTTGTAGGCCGGGGCAGCGTTGGGGCGATAGATGACATGAACGACGATGGTGCGGTCTGGAGGACTCGATCCTCTTGTGGGCGTCTTAGGCGGGTAGGGGAATGATACTTCCAGCCCCACCGATTTGAGCAGCGGATTGCCAATCCAGAGAGAGTTTTCAGGCTGAGCGGCGTCTTCCGTCCTCTTGGTCAGCAATCCCACTTCCTCGGCGCCCGCGCTGCGCATGGCTTCGATGGCGTTCTCAACGTCACGATACTGCGCACGCCTATCCGCGCGGAGGTACATGGTCTCGCCGGTCCTATCGGTTCGATTGTCGCGGATACGGCGGTCGAGTTGGGCGGGATCGACTCTGTCCGGTCCTAGGAACACTGCGCCGTCGCGCACAACAGCCACGACGATGGCGTCATCACCTCCGGCGTCCGGCATGGCGACAGGATGCTCTGCCTTGGCCAAATCGACGAAAACCATGTTGTACGGCCGGAATGTCTCTGCAATCTGCTGCCGATTTTGAGCCGCACTGTTTTGACTTGAAGCTATGAGGCTCCTCACCATGAATGCGAAAGCTGAGGCGATGACCAAAAGCAGCGCAAGAGCCCAGACCCAGTTGTGTTTCTTCCAGAACGCCGCAATTTTCGTTACCGCGCCCTCTTGGGGAGGGACAGGCTTCCAGAAAAACGCCTTGATCGGCAGGAGCAGAGCAATCGACATCACCAGAAATTTAAGAGGCCCAATCGTGGTTAGAACAGCCATGCATTCTATACCTACTACGCATTTACAATCGGGGAGCGCACTCGTTATTAAGCAATGCCACCATCCCTCTTCCCCGAATCCCCCCAAGAAACCCAGCAAATAAGACCATCGGTAGTTTCCCGCACGTATTTGCAAGAGCAAAGGCAGCACGGAGGAGGGGAAGGAAAAGCATAATAGGATGATGAGCATGACGAACCAGGCCCAGCGTTCCCTCTTTCTATATCCCGTCGATAGGACGATCAAGCCGATCGCCACGATCCCGAGATCAGCAAAACCCAAAGGCGCCAAGAAATTCCACATCGCCCCATAGGGCAGTTTAATGGTGAGCTCATTCCAGGTTGAGGCGTTGCTCAGGGCCGCCGGAATCGAAGATACAAAACATAGGGAGAGGACCAAAGCGGAAATCGAAGTCGTGCTGCAGCGGACTTTCATGCCAGCCACTTTCTAAACACTTTGACCACGGTAAGTGAATTCAACGAACAGTCTACACCGTGCTCCGGTCGGACGTCGCCTATCCAGAAACCACACCACTGCCCATCCCCTGTACCGATTCCATGCCCTACTCCAAAAACTCGCGCACAAACAGGTTCTGGCTTTTGACCAGCTCGTGAAGCGAACCGTCGAAGATGAGGCGGCCTTCTTCGAGCATCAAGAAAGTTGTGTTGGGGTCGGTTTCGCCTTTGGGGAAGGGGACCATGCGGCCTTCTTCGGGGTCAAATCGATGGTTGCAGAGGGCGAGCGCGTCTTGCAGGCGATGGGTGACCAGCAGTGAAGGGGTATGGCTGACGTCGCGCTCCTTGACGATCAGCTCGATGATGGTGGTCGAGGTGACGGGGTCGAGTCCGCCTGTGGGCGAATCGTAAAGCAGCAATTCCGGCGTTTGGATGAAGGCGCGGGCGATAGCCACGCGGCGGCGCATTCCGCCTGAGAGGCTGGCCGGAAACATGTCGAAGGTCTCCTCCAATTCGACAAAGCGCAGGGCGTCGCGGACGCGGCGGTCGATTTCGCTGTCGGGAACCTGTGCCTGGATCAGCTGATAGGCCACGTTGTCGCGAACGGAGAGCGAATCGAAGAGCGCGCCCTCCTGAAAGACCATGCCGGTGCGGGCGCGCAGAGCGAAGAGCTGTTCCTCGGGCATGTGGGTAATCTCTTCGCCGAAGAGCAGAATGCGGCCCTCATCGGGGCGCAGCAGGCCGTTGGCGAGCTTGAGCAGAACGCTCTTGCCTACGCCGGCCGGGCCGAGCAGGACACGCGTCTCTCCCGGCGCAATGGAGAAGCTGACATTTTCCAGCACCGGTGGGCCGTCAAAGGCGATGGAGACATTGCAAAAGGCGGCGACCGGCCTGGCCATATCTTGATCGGATGGGCCGGGGCCGGGCTGGGCGAAAGCGGGGCAGTCGCTCATAGGGGCGGAAAGAGGGTGAGCAGAACCTGGGTGAGGAGGAAGTCGACGAAGATGATGAGCACCGAAGCCCATACGACGGCATCGATGGTGGAGCGGCCTACGCCCTGGGTTCCACCCTTGGTTCTCATGCCGTAAAAACAGCCGATGGAGCTGAGGATATAGCCGAAGAAGAGCGGCTTGACCAGTCCCTGGATGACGTCGGGATAGCGCAGGGCCTCCCAGGCTTTGTTCAAGTACAAAGTGCCATTCTGGTGGTTCATGAAAACGGTGACCAGTCCGCCGCCGGCGATGCCGCAGGCGTCGGAGACGATGGTGAGAAACAAGAGCATGGTAATGGTGGCGGCGATGCGCGGGGTGACCAGTTTGCGCATAGGGTCAACGCCCAGGGCGCGCATGGCGTCAATTTGCTCCGTCACAACCATCGACCCGAGTTCGCTGGCCATGGAACTGGCGTTGCGCCCAGAGACCATGACTCCGGTTAGTATGGGGCCAAGTTCGCGGATCATGGTAAGCGCGACAAACTGGCCGGTGACGGCGGTGGCGCCGAAGGACGACAGCGTGGCAGCCGATTGCAGCGCCAGCACGCCACCGGTGGAAAGACCGGTAAGCACCACGATGGACAAGGAGCCGACGCCGATGATGTCGGCTTGAATGAGGAATTCAGGCCAGTAGATGGGGGGGCGATAGAGATTTGTGAAGGCGCGCCAGGCAAACAGGGAGTAGTCCTGCACGGTGAGGACGAGGGACTTGGCGGTCTTTTCTATCGACTGTATCGCCATTGCGTTTGCCGGCCTGCGGCGCTCCCGTAAGTGTTGTTGCAAGGACAGGATAGCGCATGAGGGATGGGGGAGCGGAATGAATCGCGAAGGGCTCACCAGACTGGGAGACGAGAATTTTTGATAATGTGGTTGTTTTCTCCTTGACAGCTTAGGAGAGATGAGGCTAGTCTCCTAATCATCTTAGGGGGCACTGTGAACGACCAGGCTCAGCTTCTTCCCGGCACACTCGATCTGCTTATCTTGAGGGCGGTTTCGCTCGGCCCGCTGCATGGGTACGGAATCCTGCTGCGCATCGGGCAGATTTCCGACAATGCGCTGCTCATCGAGCAGGGTGCGCTCTATCCCGGCCTGTTTCGCCTTGTCCGTCAGGGATTGCTCAAGGCGAACTGGGGCACATCGGAGAACAATCGCCGCGCCAAGTTTTATGAACTCACCGTCGCTGGCCGCAAGCGTCTGCAGGAAGAGACAGATAGCTGGAACCGCCTGGCTACTGCAATCGCGTCCGCGCTTTCGCCACAACCGGAGGAAATATGAAACTCCTCGATTCGCTTCGCTTCCGCATGGCCGCGCTGTTTGGGCGCGACCAGATGCACGCCGAAATGGAAGAAGAAATTCGCTCCCACATTCAGCACCGCGCTGACGATCTGGTACGCTCCGGCATGAGTCGCGCAGAGGCGGAACGGCGCGCACGCATCGAGTTCGGCGGACGCGAGAAGTACAAAGAGGAGATTCACCAGGCTCTGGGCGGCAATTTTATCGGGACTTTTCTGCAGGATGTGCGGTTCGCTCTCCGCGTGCTGCGCAAGTCACCGGGATTCACCATAGCCGCGCTCTTGACGCTGGCATTAGCCATCGGCGCCAACGCCGTGGTTTTTGCCGTATTGAATGCGCTGATACTGCGTCCGCTGAATGTGCCACAGGCCGATACCCTCTACTCGATCGAGCGTGGGTACTATAAGGCCGTGGATTTTTCTTATCCCGACTATCTCGACCTGCGCGAACGCAACCGCAGCTTCGATGATTTGGCGGTGTATACCCTGGCGCCGATTGGGCTGGATACGGGCAAGAACGCGTCCCAGGCCTGGTGCTATGAGGTGAGCGGGAACTATTTCGACGCGTTGCACATTCAGCCGTTTCTTGGCCGCTTCTTTCACGGCGCCGATGAGCACGGTCCAAACAGCGCTCCGTATATTGTGCTGAGTTACGCCTATTGGCACAGCCATTTTCAGGATGATCGTGGCGTGGCGGGCCGTCAGGTTCAGGTGAACAAGCATCCTTTCACCATTCTCGGCGTCGCGCCGCCTGAGTTCCGAGGGACTTTACTGTTCTTCTCCGCGGACCTGTGGCTGCCCATGGTTGATCAGGGACAAGTGGAGGGGTTGAATGTTTTGAACGCGCGCGGGGAGCGCCACATTTTCCTCTTGTTCGGACATTTGAAGGCGGGTGTTACCCGGGCGCAGGCCATTGGTGATTTGAACTCTGTTGGTTCTTATCTCGAAAAAAACTACCCCAAAGACGAAGCCGATATGACCTTTTCCCTGGCGCGGCCCAGTCTTGCCGGCGACATGCTGGGGCCTCCGGTGAAGGGATTCATGACGGGAATGATGCTGCTGGCGGGGTTGATTCTGCTGGCCGCGTGCGCCAACCTGGGCAGCCTGTTTGCTGCGCGCGCCGCCGACCGTTCTCGCGAGGTTGCTTTGCGCCTGGCGCTCGGTTCGAGCCGCAAGCGCATTCTGCGCGGAGTGTTTACTGAGGCCTTGCTGATATCAATTGCAGGAGGCGCCCTGGGACTGTTGGGCAGCATCGCATTATTGCGCGAGCTGATGGCATGGCAGCCAGTTCCCCAATATCCTTTGTATCTGCCTGTGACTTTGGACGCGCAAGTTTACCTGGCCGCACTATTTTTGGCTTTAGCCAGCGGATTTCTTTTTGGCGCTGTCCCGGTGAGGCAGATACTTCGCACCAATCCTTACGAGGTGGTCAAGGCTGGGTCAAGCGGCATCATTGCGGGCAATGCCGGAAGCAGAATTACGCTCAGGGACGTGTTGCTTGTGGTGCAGATTGCCATCTGTGGCGTGCTGGTTACTTCTTCGCTTGTTGCAGTGCGCGGGCTGGTGCGCTCTATGCACAGCAATTTTGGTTTTGAGCCGCAGAACGCAATGTTGGTGGATACAAATCTCAGCATGTCGGGCTATAGCGGCGACCGGGTTCCCGCAATGCAAAGACGCATGATCGATGCGCTTGATGCGATTCCCGGCGTAAAGAATGTGGGACTGGTGAGCCAAATCCCGTTGGGAGGGGGCGGGACGAGCGCGAATGTCTTTAAGGACCAAACGACAGACCTGAGGCCGGCGAATTCCGCTTCCTGGGTCGCGATGTTCAATATATCTCCCGAATACTTTCATGCGGCGGAAACATCTCTGTTGGCAGGCAGGAATCTCTCCTGGCAGGACGATAAGACTGCGCCGCGCGTGGCAGTGGTCAACCAACTTTTTGCGCGCACAATCTTCGGCTCGGTCAGCAATGCGCTGGGCAAATACTACAAGATGGAAGATGGGACGCGCGTACAGGTGGTGGGCGTTGTCGAAGACGGAAAGTACTATATGCTCACCGAAGATCAGCGCACGGCGATGTTTCTACCATTTCTGCAATCGCCCACCAGCCTCACATGCCTGGTGGTGCGCTCTGATCGCGATCCGGCGCAACTGGCGCCAGCCATCAGGAGTGCGCTGCGGAGCCTTGACGGCGCATTGCCTTTAAATGTCCAAACATGGAACCAGGGATTGGATATCGCGCTGTTTCCCTCCCGTGTGGCGACGACGGCGTTGGGCGTACTGGGCGGAATGGGCGCGATGCTTGCACTCACAGGCATCTTTGGAATGGCTGCATACTCAGTGAGCAAACGGCTTCGGGAGTTGGGAATTCGCATCGCCCTTGGCGCTAAGCGCAAAGAGGTGTTGCAGGCCGCGTTGGGGCGGCCATTGAAATTGCTGGCCATTGGTTCGGCGGCGGGTTTGCTCCTCGGGATTCTGGCGGGCAAGGTGCTGGCTTACATCGTGTATCAGGCAACTCCCCGCGATCCGCTGGTGTTATGCGGAGTTGTTCTGGCGATGTTGCTGCTGGGCCTCGTGGCTACGTGGATCCCGGCGCAACGCGCCCTTTCAGTCGATCCCTTGATCCTGCTGCGTGAAGAGTGACCAGGTTCTATTGGGTCGCGGCGCGCGGCTTGATCAACTCGTCGAGATAGTCGGGCTTGTCCGCTACGCGGACCAGGTGTGGAAACTTATCGCCGCCATGGTAGTTGATGACGCAGGTCCGGAAATAATCGTCCACCACAACCAATAGTGTGACCGGCTGCGAGGTGTCTTTGGCGGCTTTGATTGCGTCCGCGAGCAAATCGTGGCTGTAGACGCGGCCATTGACGCCGATGACTTTCATTCCCGAAGAGACGCCGGCCTCGAACGCGGGACTGCCGACAATGGCATCGGTCACCGTGCCGTCGGCGCCCACCTTAAGGCCGATTGAATAGACATCGCCGGGGTCGCCGTTGCGTCCCTGCAACTTCATCGGTTCGCCGTTCAGCACAACCTTCCAGCCGCCGTTTTCAATGCCGCCTGTGGGCGCATCCGCTGAGGTGGAATTCAGCCGGGTGTGAAAGAAGCCGGCCCAGTCAAAGGGCGCAATCGCATTCAGCGTACTCACCAATTCGTCGAAGGTGTATGTCTTCACTTCCGCGCCATGATTGGGACCGCCGTGGAAAGCCTGGCAGAAATCGTCGATGGTTTTCTGGCCGTGGCTCTCGCGATGAATAATGGTGGCCACTTCAAGCCAGAGCAGATCGCCTTCGTCGTAGTAATCTACGCCGCGGCGCCAGTTCAGCCAGCCGCCTCTTGCACGCCCCATTCCCGGCTCTCCGATAGCGGTGTCGAGCAAGGGGCGCCAAGTGCGTCCGGGACGGCCCGGCCCAAGCGAGGCAGCGATGGCGGCCATATGCTCGTGGTACTGCTCCTGAGTCCAAAAGCCGCTGCGCGCGGCCAGCATCGGCCCAAGGTAATCCGTGAGTCCTTCGTAGACCCACAACAGATCGGTTTCCATCGGCGCTTCAAAGTCAGGCGTGGACAGATCAGCGGGGCGGCGGAATTTGCCATTCCATGAGTGAACGAATTCATGCGCCAACAAGCCGCCGATGAACATTCCGGAACTGGGCAGAAGCAGAGCGCGCTCCGGTAGGCGGCTATCGTTGGACTCGTGATGTTCAAGGCCGAAGTGCGCCACATGATCGCTGAGAGTGAGCAGAAAATGATAGTCGCGATAATGGCGCGCGCCGAATAGCTTGCCCGATTCGGCAACCAGATTGGTCATCTGCTTCTGATTGTCGGGGCTCATGTTCAGCGCGGCTTCGCTGTCGGCCACCATGTCGAGTTCGTGATGAATGGGCTCGCCTGGGGGCGTGATGTCAATGGCGCGATAATATTCGCCGGTAATTACGGGCGAGTCCACCAGCATCTCAAGAGAAATCGGCTTGAACGAAACCTCATTGCCGGATTGCTTTTCGACTGGAAGCGATGTGCCGAATTTCCAGCCATCAGGCATTAGAATTTTGGCTTCATAACTCAGTTGCCGCGCGGGGACGCCGGCCGGATAAAGAACCACTTCATTCCATTCGAGGTCCAGCAGCTTGTCAGTGGCCGAAACGCCATCCGGTTCAATGTAGTCGTATTTGGCCTCGAGACGGCTGACGCCGGCAGGGATTTCCAAGTGGAATTTGTACCCGTCCAGCTGATCGCGCCGCCACGGAATGGTCTTGCCGTCCGCCTCGAACTTGAGGCCGGTGAGGCTTGCGATTGGCCCATTGGGTCCGTGCTCGCCGGGAATCCATTGGGGATAGTAAAGCGTCAGCGGCCCGGGCTTGACGGGAATGACTTCATGAGCGCTCAAGAGCTTCTGCTGCGTCCTGGTTGCGTCTACCGTGACCGAAATCGTCTGGCCGGTCAGCGCGGCGGGCGCTGCGATAACCAGGGTTATGGCGAGAAACACCAATGCGCGAAAACGGCCGAGTTCCATGCAAATGCTCCTTTGGCGAAACAGAAGAAATCTACCTGTGCATCATACTATCAACCGGCGGGGGAGCGGTGAAGGGCTACAAATGGAGTGATAGCCACCGTGGTTGAGGAGGAATGATGGGTGATCTGCAGATTTCGGACAACTGGGTCTTTCTTGTGGGGGGAGTTATTGGCATCATCTGCGTTTTAGGCGCAAAGACTTTTTCCTGGAGCAACAGTGAATTCCTAGCCACTGAAGAAGATCGCAAACAGGAGATTCCGATGACTCTGCTCAAACGTTGAATATTAGTCGGAATTTGCGCACTGATCAGCGCTTATGGCGCTATCCAACTTCAGCGAGATCATGCTTGGAATCTATTTCCGGTTGGGAGGGGGACTACGCCGTCCTCCACGCGTTAACGCAATTGTAAGCTATCCGCTGCTTTCTTATTCCCGGCCCTTTTTGCGAATCTCGATGTTGAGACGCTTGATTTTCTGGTTGAGCGTGGAGAGCGGGATGTGGAAGTGTTCGGCGGCGTCGGTCTGGTTCCAGTTGCAGCGCTCGAGCTTTTCGATGATGATGCGGCGCTCAATGTCTTCGAGGATATTGAAGAGCGAGGCGTCGGGGTTGTGTTCGAGCAGGGCGTCCTGGAAGCTGCGGCCGGTGATGTGGCCGGGGAGCAGATCGGAGCCGATGACCGGCCCACTGGAGAGCACCACGCCGCGTTCGATGGAGTTTTCGAGCTCGCGAACGTTGCCGGGCCACTCGTAATCGACCAGGGTGCGCAACGCGTCGGCGGAGAGCTTGCGCGGTGAGAGGCCGTTCTCGTTCGCGTAGAAATCGAGGAAGTGCTGCGAGAGAAGGGGAATATCTTCGCGGCGCGCGCGCAGCGGCGGCAGGTCAACTGTGATGACGTTGAGGCGATAGAAGAGGTCTTCGCGGAAGCGGCCTTCGCGAACTTCCTTGCGCAGGTCGATGTTGGTGGCGGCGATGATGCGCACATCCACCTGAATCTCCTGCACGCCGCCCAGATGCATGAAGCGGCGATCCTGCAGGACTCGCAGGATTTTGGCCTGCGTGTCCATGCCCATGGTGGCGATTTCGTCCATGAAGAGCGTGCCGCCATTGGCGACTTCAAAGAGGCCTTTTTTTGAAGCGATAGCCGACGTGAATGCACCCTTGACGTGGCCGAAGAGGGTGGATTCAAGCAGCTCGCTGGGCATGGCGCCGGTGTTGATGGGGACGAATGGCTTGTCTTTGCGCGGCGAGTTAGCGTGGATGGCCTTGGCAATGAGTTCCTTGCCCGTGCCGCTCTCGCCCTGGATGAGAACAGTGGAACGGCTGGGCGCGACCTGCGCAACAAGGTCGAAGACCTTAAGCATGATCTCGCTCTTGCCCACGATATTGGCGAAGTTATAACGCTGCTTGAGCGTGCGCTTGAGTTGCAGGTTTTCTTCTTCGGCCTTGTGGCGGGCTACGGCGGAGCGAATGTCGGCCAGCAGCTTTTCGTTGTCCCAGGGTTTCTGGACGAAGTTTTCAGCGCCGGCGCGAATGGCATCAACGACGTTGTCCACGGTGCCGTAGGCGGTGATCATGATAACCGGCAACTCGGAATTGCGCTCCTTGATCTGAGGCAGAATCTCAAGACCGCTCTGGCCGGGGAGAGCCAGGTCAAGCAGCACCAGGTCGAAGCTTTCCTGGTCGAGAAGTTTGAGGCCTTCGATGCCGTCGATGGCGACTCTCGTGGTGTATCCCTCGAGCGAGAGCAGCACTTCGAGCGACTCGCGGATGGCGGCTTCGTCGTCGATGACGAGAATGCTGGCCAGGCCGGCGGGGAGGCCAGATTCGTCGGCGGCGTTTGCAGATGCGGGCGGATTCAAAGACTGTTCAACCTCAGACATGAACGGAATTCCTCAGCAAGGGAAACTCAAGGTGGAAGGTTGTGCCGGCGCCGACAGCGCTCTCGACATGAATCTTGCCGGCGTGTTCCTGGATGATGCCGTAGGAGACGGAAAGTCCCAGGCCAGTGCCGCGGCGGTCGCCGGGCCGGACCATGGTTTTGGTGGTGAAGAACGGATCGTAGATGCGCTTGAGGTGCTCGGGCGCAATGCCGGAGCCTGAATCGGCGACCAGCGCGGCCACATAGCTGCTTTGCCCCTCAGGCGAATTGATTTGCGTGGCGACACGCAAGCGGCCACCGCCGGGCATGGCCTCCTTGGCGTTGAGCAGCAGGTTGAGAAAGACCTGCTGCAGCTTGCCGGGGTTGCCGTGAATGGCGGGCAGCGACTCGGTGAGTTCGAGATCGACGATAATCTGCGCAGTCTTGAACTGATGTTCGAGCAGGGAGAGCGTATCACGGATGACCTGGTTCAGGTTCGTGTCACGAAATTCCGTAGTCGAAGTGCGGGAAAAATTCAGCAGGCCATTGGCTATTTCGGCGGCGCGGAAGCTCTGCTGGATGATCTTGTCGAGCACCGGGCCAAGGCGCTCGTCGCCCTTGAGCTGCTTGGAAAGCATCTGCGCGTAAGAGGAGATGACGGCCAGCGGAGTGTTGATCTCATGGGCCACGCCGGCAGCGAGTAGGCCGATGGAGCTGAGTTTGTCAGACTGCGCCAGTTGGGTTTCCAGCGAGACACGCTCCGTGATGTCGTCCACTAGGATAATGCGTCCCACGGAAACAAAATCGCGCGAGAGCAAGGGAGCGATGGCGATGTTGGCGGTGCGCATCTCGCCAGCGCGCGTAGTTAGGGGGAACTTGTAAAGGTGATGGACGCCTTGCTCGTTGCGGAAGGTGTCGAGAGCATCGACAAACTCGGCGGGGAAGACGGAACGAAGCTCCTGCCCGATGGCTTCGGCACGGCTGAGGGCGTACATGGCCTCCATCTGCGCGTTCCAGCTTTCAATGCGTTCGTCCAGATCGAGAGCCAGGATGCCGACGTTGATGGACTCGACAATGTTCTCGTTGAATTCCTTCAGGCGCTCGAATTCACCGATTTTTTCCTGAAGCCGGGCGTAGAGACTGGCGTTCTGAAGTGCGATGCCGATGTAGCTGGCAAGGGATTCGAGCAGTTCAATGTCCTCGCTGGAAAGGAAATCGCCGCCGATGGTGCGGCCCAGGCCGATGACGGCGATGGTGCGCGTGGCGGCTCCGTCCTGAACGCGACAGGGCAAGTAATAGTTCAGGTCGAGCAAGGCCGCAGTGCGCTGCTGGCGCGCGGGCAGGTGGAGGGCCGCCTGGGCGTTCTCCAGGAAGATGTGCGAGTGGTCCTGGGCGCGGTCGAAGTCCAGAAATTCCAATGCCATTTTGTCTTGCGCGGCCAGAGCGTCGGCAGGCAGCCCATGGGATGCGGCCAATTGCAGACGGCCAGCTTTCTCCGCTGAGTTCTGGGCCAGAAAGATTGCCACGCGCGCCACCAGCAGAGTACTCGGTAGGCGATCGACGATGGACTTCAGCAGAGCCTGAAGATCGGTTTCGGAACTTAGGCCGCGGCCGAACTCGACTAGCGCCTTGCGGTAGTCGTAGCGATGGCGGTCAAAGACGCGGTCGACCCAGCCCTGAATCCTGCGCTTGAGCGGCTCAAAGAGCATGAGCGCCAACACGATCGCGATGCCCTCGCCCCAGTCTTTAACAGGTTCAGGCAGACGATAGTGGGCCAGGCCGGCAGCCGCAGCGATTGCCCCGAAGTAGGCTCCAAGAATCAGGCCGGTGGCGAGCGTGTACGCCACGCCGCGCTTAAAGATCAGGTCAGTGTCCATCAGGCGGTAGCGCACGATGGCCCAACTGAAGGTGAGCGGCAGAAAGACGATGGAGAGGCCGGCGAGATTGGTGAGCCAGCTATACGGATGCCAATCCAGGAGGAAGGGAATGGCGTAAAAGAGCGTGAAGGGCACGACTGCGAGTAGCGCTCCGCGGGTAAGCCATTTCAATTGCTGGCGCAGAAGCGGCGTGTTGGCGCGGCTGTAACTCAGCACGAACAGCGCGGCGGCAAAGACGTAAAAGAAGGCGTCGTAGCCGGTGCCGACCTGTTCAAGGCGGTGCTTGAGCAGTGCGGTGGCTTGCCAGAAGTTGATGGCATAGAGCCAAAGGAAAAACAACGCGGCGCCGGGCGTGTAGATGAGCGGCAAAAGCCAGCGGCGGCCAAACTTCTTTAGCCGTTCCTCCGGGAAGCTGAGCGCGAAGTGGAGGAATAGCGCCGGTTGCAGGGATTCAGCCAGCACGTTGCCCCAGAAGACGGTCCAGTCGAGCAGGTCGAATGTGCCTGTGTACTTCAACGCGTAAAGCGAGAAAGAGACCAGGCAGAACATATAGAAGTGAGTGGCGCGCGGAGCCGTCCAGCGGCGAAAGAGCACATAGATGCCGATGGCTAGATAGATGAGCCCGATGAGGCGCTGACCTAGCGCCAGGCTCCGGTCCATCGGCTCAGGGATCACCTCGACGACATCTTCGCGCAGCGCGCCGGGCGCGACGCCTTTGCGGGTGAGCTTGTAGTAGATCTGGAAGTAGTTTCCGGTGCGGTAGAGGGCGCGCTCCAGATCGGCGGACCTTACGATCGGGGAGAATTTAACCTCGGCGGAGAGAGCAAACTGTTCGTCGCCGGCGCTCTGGTCAGAAGGCTCAGGCAGTTCCTTGACCACCGGCAAGCTCTCATGCGAGCGGAGCCTCTTGGGCAGACCCGGACCGACGGAACCAACCGGCAGGATATTAACCCCCGTAAGCAGGTCGCCCTCACGGATGCCTGCGCGCTTTCCGGGGCTGTCAGGCAACACCTTTTCTGCGATGAGTCCTGCGCCATTGGCAGCCTCGCGCCACCAGACGCCGTCGTCCGGTAGCTGGGCGCGGCGCTCCTCCATGAAATTCAACACTGCAAGCGACACCAGGCCGGCCGTAACAACGATCAGCAGCGTTGCCTGCAAGCGATTGAGGAAGCTAGTCTCCACAGGGAAGCACCTTAAGTCAGTCTAAATTGTTGCACGTATGGTGCCACGACTGCAGAATGTGTCCCACGCCGTGAACAAGGAGGCAACCGGTTGACAACACGCGAGATAAGGACGCATGTTGGTTGCAAAATTCAACCAAGGCGAACGGCGATTGTTTGCAGGCAATACAATAAACAGTATATGCTATATATAAAACAGTATTTGCCTATTGAAACCTGTACTCCATTAACAAATAACTCTGCTTGAGCAGTTAAACACGGTAACCGTCTTCCTACTTAACGGCAGCGTTGTCTCCCGCCTGCAGGGCGAGAAATGGCGGAACGATGCGGCTGCATTTTCTGCGCGGAGATTCTTTATCGAGGAATGACCCGCAGGCCGTTTTCATCGAGTATTCTGTTGTGGATTGAAGATTTTGATTTTTCGGGAGGAAGGAGTGATTTCGATGCGTCGTGTCTTGATGTGCGGTTTAGCGGGGCTAGCGGTTTGCATGTTGTTTTCAGCGGCTGTGCTGGCCGCCCGAAATCTTGCTGATTATCCGTTGAGGGTTCACATCTTCTCTCACGATTCAGTTTCACACTATTGGGGCCCGGGCGGTGCACGGTCTCTGAATGAAGTCGACGGCGAGGGCCGGGCAAATCTCTTTGAGAATGGGGAGCCGCGGGGCTTTGACTTCAGATACAACTGCGGGAACCGTCTCATGAATTCGATGGGCTATGAGACCTATCCGGCGCGCTGGAAGAAGCCGGGAAAAGAGATGCAGATATTGTTGCCGGCCGATGGCGGCGCTTGCGACTTCAAGGTTGATGTGAAGCCGGACGTGGTTTATGTCAGGCACAATGGCTCGCTGAATGAGGAGCCGGCGGCAAGGTACAAGGCATGGATGGTGAGGCACCAGTACGATCCGGAACACGGGATGAATCTGCCTTTGGAGTCGGCTCCCGTACCGAAGCCCGCACAGGCGCCGCCCCCAGCGAGCGCGCAGCAGCAAACCGCGCCACAATAACAATAAAATGACAAGCGGGGCGGGCAACTCTGTCCGCCTCACATTCTAGTTACATAAACGAGAATTGCTGATGGGGCTGTAAACTTGCAGCCAGTGCGGGCGTCTATCTAGGTAATGGCAGCCGGCACAGCATTGGAACCGATGACCATGGCCATGGCAGAGGAGATAGGCGCCGAAGAGTTTTCGGCTGTCGTCGCAAGGCATCGCGCGCAGATCTTCCGGTTTCTGCTGGCGTCTACGCGCGATGTGGACTTGGCGGAGACGCTCACACAGGACTGTTTCCTGAAGGCGCACAGGAACTGGGCGAGCTTCAGGGGCGAGTCGAGCGCGATGACGTGGTTGATGCGCATCGCCATCAATCTGCAGAAAGACCACTGGCGCAACCGGCGGATGCAGTTTTGGCGGCAGACGCGGGCCAATGCTGTGGAACTGGGCGAGGCGAGCGAGTGGCTGCCAAGCGGCGAACGATCGGCCGAGCAACAGTTGCTGGCACAGGAGCGAGTTCGTCAGGTAAGCAAAGCGGTTGAGGGACTAAGCGAGCGTCAGCGAACGGTATTTCTGCTGCGCTATGTGGAAGAAGCTGAATTAAGTGAAATTGCCAGGGCCACGGGGTTGAGCGAGGGCACCGTGAAAGCGCACCTCTCGCGGGCAGTGGCGAAGGTTCGAGCGGAATTGGGGGGGAAACAGTGAATTTCAAAAAGAAATTGGGCTGCGAGCCAGCCAATGCAGGGAAGCCCTGTCGAGAGCGGACAGAAGAGGATTTTGAAGCAATGCATCCAGAATTGATCAAGGCGCTTGGCGAGTTTCGCTTGAGTGTTCATGCCTGGAGCGAGGCGGCCTATGGCCGGTCGCGGAGGGTAGAGGCGCCCGGCAGACGGCGGGTTTGGCGGTTGGCGGCCGGATGGGCGCTGGGCTTCTTTCTGGTGGCAGGCGGTGCTTCGGCTGGGATTTGGGAGCACCATCAGCACCAGCAGCAGATGAAAATTGCGGCGGCGCACGCGGCCGCGCAGCAGCGACTGGCGGCCCAGCAGCGCGAGCAGCAGGCTCGGCAGGAAAAAGAGGATTTGCTGGCCAGAGAAGATTTGCTGGCCAAGGTAGACAAAGATGTTTCACGCCAGGTTCCGGCCGCCATGGAGCCGCTGGGTCAAATGATGGCCGGGGACGAGAGTTGGTAAGCGCGACGTCGGCAAACAAAGGGCAAGAGGGAAATAGGCAAGCGGGAACAGAATCCCGTGCGAGGAACGCTTGAGAACGCGGCAGTGGAGCGCGGGACCCGGCCAAAGGAGAAGCGATGAAAGTATCAGGAACGGTGCGGTTGGGATTGTCGATCGCCGGAATGCTGCTGGCGGGAACGATGGCGCTGGGGCAGGGACCGGGTGGCGGAATGGGCGCGGGGCCGGGATTCGCAGATCGTCGACCGCCGATGGAGAGAGCCTTTGGATCCCAGGACGGCCATGGCCGCTGGTGGAACAATCCCAAAGCGGTGGAGCGGCTGAAGCTGACAGACGAGCAACGCAAGGCTTTTGACAATATTTTTTTGGAACACCGCGAAAAGCTGATCGATCTGCGAGCCAGCCTTCAGAAAGCCGAACTGGCTTTGGAGCCGTTGATGGGCAACGATCAGCCCGACGAAGCCAGGATTCTGGCGCAGATTGACAAGGTGGCGCAGGCGCGGGCTGAACTGGAAAAAGCGAATGCCGCATTTCTGCTGGCCATTCGCGCCAAACTGACGCCTGAGCAGTGGAAGTTGATTCAGGCCTTCCGGGCTGAGCATGGGGCGGGTCAGAGCTGGAGACAGCGTGGTCCCGGAGGCGAACCGGGACAAGGTGGATGGAAGCAGGGCGGGCAAGGTCCATATCACCGCCAGGCGCCTCCATCAGGCGCGGAACCGGCAGCGCCTCCCGCGCCGCCTGCTGTTGAAGCACCACCGGCGCCTCAACAGTGAGTTGAACAGTAGAACGCGCGTTCCAGAACAAGAACACATAAGGCAAAGACAATTGGCGGCAAGAGGCGAGTCCTCTTGCCGCCAATTGCTTTGCGCGTGTACGTTTCTTGTCGCGAATCGATGCAAGAAAGTGGAGCATAACGCCGCACCGTTTGAATCGCTTTGGGACAGGCATTGAACGGAAGCGGGACAGTGTGATTCGACCTGCGGCAAACAAGACAAAAAGCGGTATTGAAATTTGTGACTAAAGTTATTCTCTACCGGTCCGATGAAGGGTGCAGATGCAAGAACGCCCATCCGGAAAGAGCGGAGGGCCTGGCGGACGGAAAGTAGCATTGCCGCGCAGGCCGCGATTCAAGGCATCAAAAAGGAGCTACCTTCCATGGCCCTCGGTGTTTTGAACAATCTTTCAGCGATCTATGCAGAGAACAACCTGAACAACACCAACAACAGCCTGCAAACGGTACTGGAGCAGTTGTCTTCAGGTTCGAGGATCAACTCAGGCGCGGACGACGCGGCGGGACTTTCGCTGGTGAATGGCCTGGGCGCCAACTCTTCCGCCCTGACCCAGTCGGAGACCAACGCAACTGAAGGCGTGGGGCTGCTGCAGGTGGCCGATGGCGCTCTCTCGCAGGTGACAAGCCTGCTCAATCGCGCAATCACTCTGGCGACTGAAGCCTCGAACGGCACCCTCAACTCGACTCAGGAATCGGCGGCCAACCAGGAGTACCAATCGATTCTTGCCGAAGTGAACAACATAGGCTCGACGACCACATACAACCAGGAGCAGGTGTTTGACGGCAATTCCGTGGCGATCTACACAGGCGACTCTTCGGCGGCAGGCTCGTCCATCGACAATCTGAATATTCGTTCTCTGAGTTCAGCCAGCGTGGGCGATACCGATGGCGCCATGAGTTACAGCAGCGGCGCAGGCAACGTGTTCGTCGATCTGTCCAATGGCGGCAAGCTTGCGACGGCGAACGATGCCCTTGTGAATGCGACCACCACGCTCAACGTGACGTATATGACAACGGGCGCGGGAGGCGAGGTTTCCTATCAGACCGCGGCGATTACCGTGGGAGGCGCCACCGGCAAGCCGGACACGGCCCAGGGACTGATCAATGCCATCAATGGCGCGGGACTGGGCTTGAACGCCAGCTTTACCACGGCATCGCAAGCCGGCACGGAGGCAGTCGCTGCTGGCGCAGGGACCGACACCGGCATTGAAATCACAGGCCCAGGCGCGGGCGTGGGGAGCGGGGCCACGCCGGGTCAAATCGGCACGCTTGCTTCAACCGGGGGTGCAGGGGACGATCTAACCGGCACACTCACGCTGAAAGGTTCTGACGGCGTGGTTCACACCATTACACTGGGCACGCCCGGCAGCACCGATACGCTTAATGACTTGGCAAATACAATCGACGCAGATGGCTACGGAATTACCGCGACGTACAATGCCGGGTCAGGAAACGTTGTGTTCACATCGGCCAGCGCTGTGGCCAGCGTAACGGCTGCAAACCTGGGCGATACCAATACGCCAGCGGATATGCCGACTTACACCGCGGCGGCTTCGTACTACACCACGGGAGTTACAAATCCGGCAGGCGCAACCGCGATAGAGGATGCAGCCACCAACCAGGCAACCGCGGCAACTTACACTGCTGCCCCGACAGGCTCAGGCGGAATCGCTACCATGAGCTACTCTGACAGCGCCGGCGAAGCACTAAGTTCCACTGACCTGTTGACACAGCAGGATGCGCAGGCCGCGCTGAACGATCTGAATGTGGCCATCACCGACGTGGCGGCGCAGGACGGGTACATCGGCGCGCAGATCAATACGCTGAATTCGATCAGCCAAGTAATGAGCACGCAGCAGGAGAATGTAGTTTCCGCGCAGAACGCGATTCAGGCCACCGACTATGCCTCTGCAACTTCGAACATGTCGAAGTATGAGATTCTCTCGCAGACAGGCATCGCCGCATTAGCGCAGGCCAACAGTGTCGAGCAGGAAGTGACCAAGCTCTTGCAATAAAGTTTTAGCACGATTGCACTAACTTCAAGACAACCCAGGGACGGGCGGCGGCAAAGGCGAGACCTTTGCCGCCCACTTTTCTTGGGGACAAGGAACTAGGGAACAGGGACTAGTTCCTGTGTCTCACCACCGTCCGCTGGTCAGGTACTCGTGAATGGACTTGGCGGCCTTGCGGCCCGCGCCCATCGCGAGAATGACTGTTGCTCCGCCGGTGACAATGTCGCCGCCGGCAAAAACGCCCGGCTTGCTGGTGCGCATGGTCTCGGTGTCGGCAACAATATAGTTGTGCTTGTTTGTGGCCAGATCGGGCGTGGTGCTCTGGATCAGCGGATTTGCCGTGGTGCCGACGCCGATAATGGCCACGTCTGCAGGCAAAGTAAATCCCGACCCCGGTATCTCGACTGGGCGGCGACGCCCACTTTCATCCGGTTCGCTCAGCTCCATGCGCACGCAGCGCGCTCCGGTGAGCCAACCCTTTTCGTCGCCGAGAAATGCGACAGGCGCGGTCAACATGCAGAACTCAACGCCCTCTTCGCGCGCGTGCTTTACTTCTTCGGCGCGGGCAGGCATCTCGGCATCGGAGCGGCGATAAACCAGAGTCGCAGTCCGCGCACCCAGACGCCGCGCAGTGCGCACAGCGTCCATGGCGGTGTTGCCTCCGCCCACCACGATCACGTTGCGATCGCGGCAATCGTAGACCGGCTCGTCGTACTCCTCTGTGTTGTAGGCGCGCATCAGGTTAATGCGCGTGAGGAATTCGTTGGCCGAATAGACGCCGTTCAAGTGCTCGCCCGCCACGCCTAGAAAGACAGGCAATCCGGCGCCCGTCGCCACAAAAACCGCGTCGTAGTGTTCGTCGTGCATCAGCTCGTCGATGGTGACGCTCTTGCCGACAACCACATTGGTCTCGAACTCGACACCCATGCGGCGCAGGTTATTCACCTCGCCCTTCACGATGGACTTGGGCAGGCGGAACTCCGGGATGCCATAGATGAGCACGCCGCCGAGTTCGTGCAGAGCCTCGAAGATGCGCACGCGATGGCCTTTTTGGATGAGATCGCCGGCGGCCGAAAGCCCGGCAGGCCCGCTGCCCACGATGGCCACGCTCTTGCCCGTCGAGGGCGCGTTCGGAGGCAGCCCCAGTTGACCGCTCAAGCGCTCGTAGTCGGCCACAAACCGCTCGAGGTTGCCGATGGCCACGGGCGAGCCCTTCTTGCCCACGATGCATCCGCCCTCGCATTGATTCTCCTGCGGGCAGACGCGGCCAGTGATGGCCGGCAGCGAGTTGTCTTCGCGCAGCTTGGCCGCGGCGCCAAGAAAATCGCCGGCGCGAATCAGTGCCACCATTTGTTTGATATCGACGCCCACCGGGCAATCGATAACGCAGCCCGGCTTGGCACATTCAATGCAGCGCGACGACTCGGTGAGGGCGTCATCGGTCTGCAGACCCAGGTTTACTTCCTCAAAGTTGCGGCTGCGAACCTTGGGGTCGAGCTCCGGCATGTGCCGGCGCAGGATCTTCATGCGTTCTTTCAGCGGAAGAACATGCATAGCTGAGCGCGGGAGAGTTCTTATTTCGGGCATAATTGGGTCTCCTGTGCGGCCAGCTCTTCGCGAAGCTGGGTCACTTCCGCTTCCATGTTCTGCTGGAACTGCTTGAGCGATGCGCACTCTTTCTCGCGATACATGGTGTTGCGCTGCATGAGCACCTCGAAGTTGACTTCGGAAGCGTCGAACTCCGGCCCGTCAACGCAGGCGAATTTGCTTTTGTCGCCCAGCAGCACGCGGCAGCCGCCACACATTCCCGTTCCGTCCACCATGATGGAGTTGAGGCTGACCATGGTCTTGATCCCCAGTGGCGCAGTGATGCGGGCCACGGCTCTCATCATGGGCACCGGGCCGACAGCGAGAATGAAATCAATCTTGCGTCCCGCGGCGATCAGCTCGTCGAGCTTTTTTGTGACCAACCCCTGCTCGCCGTAGCTGCCGTCGTCGGTCATCATATAGGTTTCATTGCTGGCTGAGCGCACTTCGTCTTCAAAAACGACCATTTCTGTCGAGCGCGCGCCTTCAATGAAGATCACGTGATTGTCAGCCTGCTTGAGCGCGATGGCTGTAGGAAGCGCCATGGCCGTGCCAACGCTGCCGGCGAGAACCACTACCGTGCCGAATTTTTCTATCTCCGAGGGATGGCCGAGGGGGCCGACAATGTCCAGAATGGAGTCGCCCGCTTCCAGGCAATTCAACAAGGAGGTGGTTTTGCCGATGGCTTGCACCACGATGGTGACCGTGCCGGCTTTCGCGTCAGAGCTCTTGATGGTGAGAGGAATGCGTTCGCCTTTGTTATGAAGGCGCAGAATGATGAACTGCCCCGGCTTGTGCTTGCGTGCAATGCGCGGCGCCTCAATCACAAACTGCTTGATGTTGAGTCCGACGCAGCTGGCTTCCAAAATTTTGTACATAAAAACACGTCTCCAATTTGGCCGAGGAGACGGGCAATTCGATTCCGCGCGAGTCGCAAAAAACCAGACGCATCAACGAATTGCGCACCAAGGCGCAGGCGAACCAATCGCCGTCTAACAGGATCGTTCAGTTAGCGCGGGAGGGGATGTGACGCGAGTCACGAGGGGAATTTGGCCACAATCTACAGGATACACTTGCAGTCCCCGTAACGAGAAGTTGCCAACAGATGCAGCAAGTTAGCCCTCTCTTGGCGAGGCAGCAAGCCGGCGGCTGGGACTCAACTTTCCATTTCCAGGTCCTGATTGACTTCGGCTTCCATAGCGGGGAGGATGGAGCGCATGCGCTCGAACTCCAGGTTGCCGTGGAGGGGTTTGAGGCGAGGATCGGACATCGCCTGGAAGAACCAGGGGCAGCGAGCTTCGTCCGCGGCGCGCAACTCGGCCAGAGCGGCTTCATGGTCTCCTAGGGCAACATAAGCCGCGGGGGTGAACCCCCGAACGATATAGCGTTCGCGCCCCAGCCATTGCATCCGTTCAAGAACCACGCGGGCCTCGTCCGCCTGACCCGCGCAGGCCAGAGCGTAGGCGTGCACGGCAGTCGCCAGGTCAAAATGGGGCAGGCGCTGTTCAAGGTTTCGCGCGATCTCGTTCGCCTGCTTCGTCTCTCCGTTGAAGGCGAGAATCGCCGCTCCGTAGAGGCTGGTTCCATCGGCATTGGGAAACAGCGAGAGGCACTTGTGAATCTGCTCGAGGCTTTCCGACGCTTGACCATCGAGGTGCAGAGCCCAGGCCAGGCGGCTCTGCAGCCAGGGCGAAAATGGATCGATGTGAATCGCCGCGCGCAGCATTTCAACGGCATTGCCATAGTGATTGCGGCTGAGCGCGAACAGAACGCGGGCGCGCGTGGTCCAGGGATCGTGAGCCAGGTGAGCGCTGAAAGAGAAGGCCAGCAGGGCCGAGGGCAGATTGCGGTCGAAGTGGAAGTTGACCCATCCCAGCGCGGGCAGCAGTGCCTGTGCGCCCTGGGGCAGTTCGGGAATCGATTCCGCCATGCGATGCACAAGCTCCGCTGAAGCATGCGGAGACATGAAGCCGTATAGAGCCTGGGCAACGCACAGGTTCGCCAGATCGACCTTGGCGAAAGTCAGCGTGGGATCAAGCTCAATGGCTAGCGACAAGCGTCTCAGCCCGTCCTGCATGCGATGGCGATGAAGCGTTTGCCACTCATAATGCCCGCGCAGAAAGAGGTTGTAGGCTTCCTTTTGACGGGGAGAGTGTTCGTCATTGATTTCGGCAGCAGAGGCGGAGATTTCCAGTAGTTCGTTGTTCCATTCTTGTGACGAATCCGCCCCAGCGGAGATTTCGCCGTTCCACATGGGAGGCCAGGCCGTGTCATCCGGGGCATCAATGCCCAGGCGATAGGCCAGCCGATGCATCAGATCCGCCTCCAGCCTGCTTGCCTTGCTGCGCAACGCCAGCATATCTTCCACCCAGATTTGCGTGCCGTCCTCGACCCGGATCATCTCCGCCCGTAGACGGTAGTGCGACGAAAATGCCTGCAAGTTTCCGGTCAGCACGAGATCAGCCTTGAGCTCCTGGCCGATCTGCTGGGCCGTAAGCCCGCGCTGCGCCAGGTTGAAAACCGAGTCCCTGGCCAGCACAGCGACGGCAAAGTTCGACATGCGGGAGAGACTGGCCGTGGTCTCTTCGGCCATGGCAGGGCCAAGATGTTCGGGAACGGAGTAGGCGGTGGCGAAAGGCAGAATGGCTAGTCGCAAGACTTTCCCGGCAGGGGCAGCGCCGTCTCGCCGGATTTCGGCTGAAAAGCGATAGCCGCGCTTGTAAACCGTCTGGATGCACGCCTCCGGCTCGAGCCGGGCGCGCAGGCTTGACAAGCACTTGGGAACACTGTCGGCCGTCACATGCACATCGCCCCACAGCTCGTTCTTCAACTGCGCGGGCGAGACGACCTGGCCCGAGTGCGTCAGCAACAGCCGCAGCGCCGCCAGTTCCTTGGGAGGGAGGTGAACCACCGCTTCGCCGCGCCAGAGCGTGCCATCGGCCTCCAGACGGAAACCTGCAAACGAGCAGGCAGATTCGCCATCACCTTTACTGAAGGCATTAGTGGAGGATTCCGCAGTTTTGGCCGCGTTCTCCGGGAGGAGCTCTTTCTTAGCTGCCACAACGCATCCTTGTATCATGGGCGACACGGTTGCAGTCCTCCTCGGGATCAAGCCAAGGAGAAAAGCAACAGCTTACAGTGGCCGCGGGAATCTGCGTCGAGAAAACAACCCAGATGGGAAAAAGATAGCAGTGGTCCCGGCGAATCTCTGTGCTTCAATGAGCCCAGTATTTTCTGTGAATCTAGCTTAACGGCATTAAGCATACAGCGGGAAAGTTTGCCGGAGTTCTTTGTGCATTTTGAAGCGCGAAGTAATCCAGGCGGGTTACCAAGGAATCCTAAAGTTTCACTGCTTAGGTGGAAAAGGGGCCGGCAGGTTTCAGGAAAACTTCAGGGATTTGTCAGAAAATGCGGCACCTGGCGCTGAGAAACTAACGGAACGGAGTTTGACATGTCCAAAACTGTTTCCTACGCCCAGTGGTCTCTTGAACCCTACTGCATTGGAATGAAGCTGCGCGCGCTGCGCACACAGAAACGGATGACGCTTTCGCGCCTGGGCGCCGAAACCGGGCTTTCCACGGCGCTGCTCTCAAAGCTGGAGACTGACCGGATGGTTCCCACGCTGCCCACGCTGGCCACCATCAGCCGGGTTTACGGCGTAGGCATGAGCTATTTCTTTGCGGAGCCGGCCAAACACACGCTCTCGATCACCCGCAAGGCCCATCTTGCAGGCACCAGCCGCGGACTGGAGTCAGTGAAGACAACCCCGCTGAACACGGTGTCGGACGGAAGCCAGCTGGTGGCGCGGATGATCGAATTTCCCGCCGGCGGAGCATCGGCTGCCACGGATATTGGCCGCGGCACTAGCGGCATGGTGTACGTGCTGGAAGGCAAGCTGCAGTTGGATGTAGGCGGCATGCATGAGCTGCTGGAAACCGGCGATTGCGCCTGCCTCGAAAGCGAGATGGCGCTGGCATGGAGTGCGGCCGGCAAGCACCGCTGCCGGATTCTGGCAGTGACGCCGGTGGGCGAGCGCGCGGAAGGCTGACTCACCGTGCTGGTTCTGGACGATCGAAATCAATGGGCTGGCGCGGCCGGGGCCGGCGTGCGCGCAATCAGCTGGAATGAGTCGAGAAAGCGCTGGGTGCCCGCATAGGGCTTGCCGAGCGGTGCGGCCGTCAGGGTCTGATAGAGTGTGGTGCCCACCAGAAAGATGCGGGCGGTAAAGTGCATGGCGTCGCTTTCGGCCTCAAACTCCCGTCCCGGATAGACGCCGAAGATGATTTTCTTTCCACTGACGAGGTGGGCTTTGACGTTGTCAATGGCGCCTTGTTGGGCGCCGTCCAGTACCTGGTCCGGACTCCTGTCTGAGATTGCCGAGCCGTAATCGCACACCCCGACGAAGATCGCTGCCTCGCCATCCTCCACAAGATACGCGCGCAACTCGAAGCTGCCCTTATCAGTTGGAACGTCTCGCTTCGAGAATTGCGGCTCAAAAGGGAACGAGGCGCTCAATCCATCTGCCGTATAGCTGTAAGTCTTCCAGTTCGGGGCCGGCGCCGCGGGCGCGGGGGTGGTCTGAGCGATTAGCGTGGCGGCAAAAGTGAAGGCCACGAGAGAAACGGCCATACTGCGCGCGAAAGTCTTGCAAATCCTGTCAATCATTCCGAGTCTCCTTGTCCATGAGAAAAAAGAAACTTCTGCGAGCATTGAATCCTGCTGGGGTGGGTTTGAAGGGTTACAGGAAGATAACGTGGAACTTGGATTCCGTCACCACTCCGCTCAGTCTCAGAGCAACCGATTATAGCCTGTTTACACTGCAGCGCGTTGGGCCTCTCCGCCTGATGCTGCCAGCTGCGGTCACTCGGCAGAGCGCGAGCCATATACGGCAGCCAAAGTGTTGTACTATCTAATTTTTGCACCGAAAGGCAATAAACGATGCGACCCAATTCCAAACTGATCAAGACAACCCTGATAGGCGCTCTGGGGGGCCTGCTGTTCGGATTCGACATTGCCGTCGTCTCCGGCATTATCGAATCCATTACGCGATTCTTCGGACTCAGCGTGGATACCATGAGCGTACATTCTCAGGGGTTCACCATGGCCGTTGGCACCATCGGAACCGTACTGGGTTGCTTTGTCGCCGGCGTGATCGGGCAAAGGCTCGGCTCGCGCACGGCGCTGCGCTATGCGGCGGGGTTTTACATCCTCGCGGTTTTGGGCTGCGCTCTCGCATTGGACTGGCCGATGCTGCTCTGCGCGCGTTTTCTGGCGGGGATGGCCATCGGCACTGCCTCGGTGCTGGGACCGGTTTACATCACGGAGCTCGCGCCGGCCATGTGGCGCGGACGGCTGGTAGGCGCCTTCCAAATCAATATAGTAGTCGGCATTCTATTGGGTTATACCTCGAACTGCCTGATTGGCCTGGCGCAACTTGGCGCACTGGAATGGCGCGCGATGGTGGCTGTTGCGCTGGTGCCGGCAATTGTCTTTTTTGCGTTGCTTTTCCGCATTCCGTTATCGCCGCGCTGGTCGGCCTCCCGTAATCAGCCCGGTGAAGCTCTCGCAGTACTCGGCCAGATGGGCGATCCCGATCCCAAGGCTGAGTTGGCCGATATTCAGGCGGCGCTCAATTCCGAACACGCCACGACACACGAGCCGGTTTTTCAATGGAAGTACCGCTTCCCGCTCTTTCTCGCCATCACCATTGGCGCCTTCAACCAGTTGGAGGGCATCAACGCCATCCTTTATTACATCAAGCACATCTTCGCCGCGGCCGGCTTCAATCAACTCTCCGGCGATTTGCAAGCAGTGGGCATCGGGTTGACGAATCTGATTTTTACGCTGGTGGGTATGTCTGTGATTGACCGCTTTGGCCGCAAGAGCCTGCTGATGGTGGGCGCGGCGGGCACCACTCTCTGCCTCTCCGGCGTGGCCTGGATCTTCATCACCAACAGCCACCAGGCTGCGCTGCTCGCCCTGCTGGTGGTCTATATCGCCTTTTTTGCGCTCTCGCAGGGCGCGGTCATCTGGGTTTACCTGGGCGAAGTCTTTCCCACCTCGGTCCGCTCCAAGGGGCAAGGCGTGGGCAGCGCCAGCCACTGGATTCTGGTCGCCCTCATTGCGTTTTTCTTTCCGGTTCTGGCGGGCAAGTTTGGCACGGGCACGCCTTTCGTTTTCTTTGCCGCCGCCACGGCATTGCAATTTTTGGTGGTCACCTTCTTCTATCCGGAAACTAAGGGGCAGACTCTGGAACAGTTGCAGCGCAGGCTGGTGAAGGAATAGGAGTCACCGGGTCCCAGGCTCGCGCTGTATATAATTTGAATCAATACTGGCGCTTGCCGTTACGCGGTCATTCAGCCCAGGCGTGAGGACTTGCCATGCAGCAGACAGCGGTTCCAATTCCGGAGCAGGTGAGTGGAGTGGCGCCAGCCGTGGCGGAAGTCTCGTGCGAGCCGGAGCCGGCAGATGAATCGCCTTTAGCGGTTGCCAACTCCCCCGAGGCACAGGCCATGCGCGCTGAGATTGTCCGCGTGGGCCGCAAGCTGTGGGAACGGCAATATGTTGACGGCAACGGCGGCAACATCAGCGTTCGACTCGGCACGCGCTATATGCTCTGCACGCCCACCATGCTGAGCAAGGGCGACCTGGAGCCTCCTGACATTTGCTTTCTTGACCTGGCCGGAAATGTTCTGGCCGGGGAGCGTTCGCGCACCAGCGAACTGCTGCTGCATCTGGAGATTTACAAGGCAAACCCCAAGGCCCGCGCCGTAGTGCACTGCCATCCGCCTTACGCCACAGCCTTTTCTATCACCGGCACCACGCCTCCCAACGGGTTGATTTCCGAATATGAGATCTTCATCGGCCCGGCTGCCGTGGCTCCCTACGAGACTCCCGGAACACAGGCGTTTGCCGAGACGGTGCTGCCTTTTGTTCAGGACCACAACACGATTCTGTTGCAGAACCACGGAGTGGTCTGCTGGTCCGACACGGTCACGCACGCCGAGTGGCTGGTCGAAGTGATGGACACATGCTGCAAGACCTATCTGCTGGCCAAGCAGATTGGCAAGCCGCTCAACGTCATTCCCGACAACAAGATTCAGGAAATTCTCACGCTGAAGCGGCGGTTGGGTCTGCCCGACGAACGCCTCGCCAACCCTCCCAAGGCATAGTCCGAGTCACGGCAGGCACACTTCCGGCGATGCTTCAGCCAATTTCGTCCGGTCCGCCAGCATCTTCCGGATGGCGCGCAAGATATTCTCGACGGCCGGGCGGCGATAATCCCAACGCTCGTCCGCCTCGGGCGCAAAGACCGCCATGGTCGCATTCGCCTCGAAGACCAGAACCTTACCTTCCTTATTCAATCCAAAATCGATTCCGCCATAATCCAGCCCCAGGGTCTGCTGAATGCCTTCGAGAGCCGCCATGGCCCGCGTCCCAAGCACGCCGCGCATATTGGCCAGAAACGCGGCATCCTCGGCGCGATGCTCGGCGTTATCCGACATCTCCGCGCTGAAGTAGTGAATCTTCCAATCGTGCGAAATGGCCACATGAAGCGGATAGAGCGCGCCATCGATCATCATCACGCGGTACTTGCGCGTCTTTCCGTCGGTCCCGCTGGCGTCAAGAAATTCCATCACTGTCAGCTCGGCGCCGGGAAGTTCGGAAAGCGCTGTGGGAAGCCCGTCAGCGGTTTCCACGCGCAGGAAGTTTTCGCCGCCGTGAAATCCCGGCGTACGCATCAGCAGAGGAAACTTGAATCCATGCTGGATGAGCGAGGCGCAGGCATCGGACGCGGCGAGTAATTCGCGCGGTAGTGTGAGAGTCTTCGCTGTCACAACTCCCGGAACGGCGGCAAGCCGCTCGGCGATGGCGCAACGGCCCGTCGCCAGCACAGCAGCGGGCGAATTGATTACTGGCGAAGTCGAGCGCGTGAGAAGTGCCTCTGCGCCGGCCAGCGCAACGCCGGCCACGTCGGCATCTCCGATAGCGTTGACGATAAGCTGATGCGGTGGCAGCGGGGTAGTCGGCTCGTAGAACTCCGTGGCTACCAGGTAACGCTTGAATACTGTGTCGCTTAGGAAGTTCTTAATGCGCGTATTGCCGGGACCGATGGCCACCAGTTCCAGAATCGTGATGGGCGGCTCGCTGCCGCGATAAGGCATCGGCACCACGCACCGGCCATGAAAGGCTGCCCGCCGATGCAGGGCCGCTGCTTCAGTCTCTCCCTGTGCGGCGAGAATCGCCGACAAGCCCAAATGCGCCTGCCAGTAATCGGGATCAAGTCTGAGGGCGTGTTGATAATGCTTGCGCGCTTCCGCAGCACAACCTTCGTTCTGAAGAACGCTCGCAAGTTTGACCAGGCTCGCGGGATCGGCTGGAAGATTCTGCGGCTTTGCGGCTTTGGTTTGTTGTACAAGAGCACGGCCGTGTGTCAGCGTGCCTTCAACCAACGCATCAATCTCCGCGCGGCTGGTGCGGTGATTCACAATAGCTGCGCGAATCGCCGTGAGGCCTCCGAGCCGTGTGGTCGAAGGCGCAACAATGCCGGACTCCTGCAGCTTGACGGAAATATTCGCGTTGAGTTGGTTAGCTCTTTCCGGGTTCGAATCGTGGACGCGATAACGGAAGCAGACAATGTTCAATTCAACCGGCGCCATCAGTTCCAATTCCGGCGTGGCGTTGATACGGCTTTCGAGGTAGCGGGCCAGCGCGCAACTGCGCGAGATGGACTCACCCAATCGCTCCGTTCCCAAAACCTTCAGCGTGAACCAGACCTTCAAGGCGCGAAATCCGCGCGAGAGATCCGGCCCCAGGTCGCAAGGCCAGGGAGACCCTGCAGCCATTCCTCGCGCGGCCCGCTCAAGATACGCAGCAGGCGATGCAAAGGCTTGTTTGTGCGCTTCGGCGTCGCGCACCAGAATGAAACCGGCGTCATAAGGCGCCTGTCCCCATTTGTGAAAATCGAAGGCCACGGAATCGGCGCGCTCCATTCCATTGAGGCGCGGCGCAATCTCCGGCGTCAATTTCCCTAGCGCGCCAAAGGCTCCATCGACGTGGAACCAAAGCTTTTCGCGTTGGCAAATCTCGGCGATACGGGCCAGATCGTCAATGGCTCCCGTATTCACCGTTCCCGCAGTTCCCACTACGAAAAACGGCGTGTGGCCGGAATCGCGGTCGGCCCGGATGTTTTTTTCGAGCGCATCCAGATTGACGCGATAGCGGCTGTCAACGGGGATCAGGCGCAACGCGTCGCTGCCCAGGCCGGCGAAGTCCATGGCTCTGGTGACGCAGCTATGCACCTCACTCGATGCGTACGCGGTCAGCCGTTTCTTTCGGGCGGCCACTCCCGCGCTGCGCGCCTTCACGCCGAGCGCGGCATCGCGCGCAATAAGCACGGCAATCAGATTTGCCATCGACGTTCCGGTGACGAACAGCCCGCTCGCACCTCGCGGAAACACGAAAATCTCGCGCACCCATTCGGCCACCTGCCGCTCGACCTCGACCGGAATCTGGTCGCGGCCTCCGAGATTGGCGTTCAACCCGGCTGCGAGCATCTCCGCCACCATGCCCACAGGCGTGCCGCCGCCATGAACCCAGCCCATGAAGCCCGGATGAACATTCCCGACAGCAAAGGGCAGAATCTCGCGCATGAATTCCGCATGAACCTGAGCGAGGTCTTCGCCCTGGCGCGGCAAAGGCGAACGAAAGCGCGCCCGCACTGCATTCGGAATCGGCTGCCACACCGGCCGCTCGCGAATGTTCTCGATGTAGCCGAGCATATCGTCGAGCATGAGGTGAGCCTGAGCGCGGAAACTCGTCCAATCCGCGGGATCGAGGGTTTGGTTTGCCTCCGCATCAGGAGCAATGCCGGGCTTTGCAGCGTGGTCGATGATGGTTGGCAACTCCGACATTGGTTCTCCCTGATAACTATTTTACGTGTTGCGGGTAACCGACACTCAGCCTGAGCCTTATGCTTCGACCTAAGCGGGATAGCATTAGTTGTTCAGTTTCCGAATCGGCGATCATCCGACCGGAACACGTCAATTCCATCCACAAGCAGCGGGTTCTTCGCTCCATGCGGCCCGCGCGGATTGTGTTCGAGTTATCTAACTACTTTTGGATTGCTTCAGGGATGATCTTTTTCTTTCGACGGGCGTCGAGATTCTCCTTCCAACGGGCCTTGCGAGCCAAGGCCTCATCGGTAATCTGAAAAACAAGATTGCCGTCGGCATCTGGGCCTACCTTCACGGGTCCTGGCTTCCTGAACCACTCCAAAAACTTGGGCGGAAAGTCGGGGCATACAAGCATTGTGTATTCGGCCGGTACCAGTTCGCACTGTTGCGCGGCGTATGCCAGCTTTGCAATCAGGTCAACGGCGTCGCGGCAGTCGACGTTTAGGATTTCGGAAAGATGGAGGGCGATAATCCCGAGGGCGAGTGCCTCTTTGTCTTTGTGCTGCATTGCAAGGGTTGCCATCTTGAATGCAAAGTTGAGGATGAACCATCCTGCTTTTCGAGTGATCGCAGACCTCATTGCTCTTTGACCGTCGACGACCGCTCCCATGTACTCAATGCACAGAGCCTTTATTTGTCGTTCGAGGTCCTCCGGCATTCCATGCAAATACACTCGGTGTATGTCTTGCCGCTCCAAATCCTTTAGAATCTCGTCCTTGTAGTCCATTTCGATTGGCACCTATGGGTTCATTGGAGGGTGGAGAAGTTTTGTCACATTCATTTTACTGCCACATATAGTTATTAGCGTGACCTAATAGCTCAAGCCTACGCGAATCCTGAGGCCGCACTATGGAACGCCCAGGCGTTCTAGATTCATTCTGTCTGAATCTCCGGCTAACAAGAGACTGAACCAGCATCGGGATAGCGATAACGACTGCTTCCTATAGCTATCCGTGTTACACTGTAGTTGCGCTCAGTGATTTGGCCGTGAGCGGCAGCGAGCCCCACCAAGGCAAGTTTGCCTGGCACAGATTTTCCAAAGCCCCTACAGACCGGGGCCCCCAAAAAACCGGTCTTTGTTTTTTGGGGTGGAGCGTATCCACATAAGCCTCCCATCCTGGGGGCATCTGCCATGGGTCATACCAGGCCCGGCAGTAGACTATGCGTTCGTCACCTTCAACAAAAGGATGCCGCGCAAGCGAACCAGGAAACGTTAGAAAGCGTGGGAGCGTGGAGCCGGCCGGCAAAGCGCCGCCTGGCAATGATGCAGCGTGTGGCAGCTCCGGGCCCCGGGCGTTTTCCCCTTGAATGTCCATCGGTCAGTCTTAGATTCGACTCTTCGGTTCTCCCTTACGCATATTGATAAGCAGGTTCGCGGCCTTATATAGGTGTGCCAGCCTCCATGTCCGGTTCCGATTGCAGGCCGCTCGAAACTCTGGCGGCTCCGGGACCCACACAAGAAATGACTAAATTTTGACGACACTGTTTTCTGAATTCTCACTTTCGCCCGCCTTGATGGCGCGGCTTGACGCTAACAAATTTGTAACTCCCACTCCGGTGCAGGCCGGTTGCATTCCTCCCGCGCTCGAAGGCCGCGATATACTCGCCACGGCGCAGACGGGAACAGGCAAGACGCTGGGCTTTCTCATTCCGATCATCGAAATGATGCAGAAGGCCGAAGGCAAAGGCGCTGTAGCGCTGATCTGCCTGCCCACGCGCGAACTTGCCATGCAAGTGGAGCAGGCATTCCTCACGGTCCGCACCAGTTCCGCGCAATCCGTGGCCCTCGTTGTCGGCGGAATGGCGGAGCGCTCGCAGCTCGATGCGATTCGCCGCGGCGCGCGGCTGATTGTGGCCACGCCCGGACGGCTTGAGGATTACATGAAGCGCAGGCTGGTGCGCCTCGACGGAGTCAAGATTCTCGTGCTCGATGAAGTGGACCGGATGCTCGATATGGGTTTCCAACCGGCCATAGCGCGCATCGCCACCACGCTGCCCGCCGTGCGGCAGACCTTGTGTTATTCAGCCACGCTCGAAGGCGCGGTGAAAGAAGTGGCGCGTAAATACTTGAATAATCCAGTGCGCGTGGAGATCGGCTCAGTACTCAAGCCTGCTGAAAATGTCGAGCTGCGCACCTTTGAAGTTGAGCCGGACAAAAAGCAGGAGCTGCTCGAACACCTGCTGGGCGCGGAGACAGGCAGCTTCCTGGTCTTCGTTCGCACCAAGCACGGCGCTGATCGCGTGGCGCGCAGGCTGGTTCGCTCAGGACATTCGGCCACGCAGATTCACGGCGACCGCTCGCAGGCCCAGCGCAATCAGGCCTTGCGCAGCTTCTCCGAAGGGCGTCATCGCGTGCTGGTGGCCACCGACGTTGCCGCTCGCGGCATCGATGTTGCCAACGTGGCGCACGTCATCAACTTCGACATGCCCAAGATGGCCGAGGATTTTGTTCATCGCGTAGGCCGTACGGGGCGCGCATCGGCGCACGGCGTGGCGTCAACATTTGCCGGCCCGTCAGAGCGGGGCGATCTGAAGAAGATCGAGCGCACGCTGTCGATTTCGATGAAGCGGTTTCGTGTGCGCTCGGCAAGCGACGTTAAGGCAGCGTAAGTCAGCTTAAATCTAAATAAGAAGAAGTGCCCACCTTCTGCGCAGTTTCATTGCGCAGAAGGTGGGCACTTCTTTATTGATGCGCTATTTCAGCTTCATCTCGAAGGCCAGCGGAAGCAATTCGTGGAAGCTCATGGTGCGGTCGCCGTCAACGGCGGGGAAGACAACCGGCGCATCAGGCAGAATAAACTCAGCCAACACCTGGCGGCAGGCTCCGCAGGGCGGGCTCGGGGCGGCGTTGAGATTGGCTACTGCAACGGCCTCGACGCGAATGTCGGGTCCGAATTGGGAAACGGCCCGCACCAAAGCGGAACGCTCGGCGCATATCGTCAGCCCGTAGCTCACGTTCTCCACATTCGTTCCGGTAACGATTTCGCCGTTGGTCAGCCGCAGAGCCGCGCCCACGCGAAAGCCGGAGTAGGGCGAGTAGGCATGCTGCGCGGCCCGGCGCGCCCGTTCAAGCAGGCTCACAAGCGAATTGTCCGTCGATGGTGCATCGTTCATTGGGTCTCCGATTCCTTAAAAGCGTGGAAATAGAGGCTATAGCATTTGGGCGCCGGAATACAAGCCGTGGCTCTTTGCCGAACTTCTGCATAAGTCGACGTTTTGAAAGGGCACGACTTCAGTCGTGTCGCATTGGCAGCAAAATGAATTCGGACTTTAGTCCCTGAGGGAATGTTTGACTAAAGTGGGGACTTGTTCTGTGGCTCCTTAAGATGATCTCTCGCCCGTGGTTCCGTCATCCGTCAAAATTCCATCTCTCAAGTTGCTCCCTTTCTTTCCGATAAACCCCTTGAGTACTCTCTGTGCCGGGAGCGTTCATTCCGGCCGGGCGGATGAGTGGGCGCAATGGATGAGTTGACGAGGGAATTCCTGATCGAGAGCCAGGAAGGGCTGGACCGCATGGAGCGCTGTCTGACCGATCTGGAGGAGCGGCCCAAGGATGCGGGACTGATTGGAGAGATCTTCCGTTCGGTGCACACCATCAAGGGAACCAC